>Ga0315277_10003193_pt1 | contig 22334 bp, 25 predicted proteins | sample YL17G05_15_MG_FD_203695 | JGI IMG/M metagenome (GOLD analysis project Ga0315277, IMG submission 203695) | Sediment microbial communities from Yellowstone Lake, YNP, Wyoming, USA - YL17G05_15 | ecosystem: Environmental > Aquatic > Freshwater > Lake > Sediment | place: USA: Wyoming | collected...
TCGTCGTTTCGATAACAGGCCGCGCCACCGGACCCGCAAGCTCGCCTTTTTCGATGAGGTAGGCTTCCCTTCCCACGTAGCGCTGGTTAAAACGCTTATCGTCAATGTTCCATTCCGTGAAGGATTTCATGTATACTCCGCGGCTCACATCCTCGACAAGTTCCTCCTCGGACAATTCCCCGGGCAGCAAGAAAGTGTTAGACATACGAACTATGGCTTCCCGGTCATAGTTGATGCTTCTACTCGACCCGTTGCTATTCACGCCAAGTTTGGCAGCGGATTCGCGGTTGTGCAGAAACTCGTTGATCATTCCCTTCTCGTACAAGTGCCTGCGGCGGGCCTTAACGCCCTCATCATCATACATGTAATACCCATAACTATGCCCAACCGTGGGGTCGTCCACGACGGTGACGGCTTCACTGCCAATCCGCTTACCGAGCCAATATGGGCCACCTTCGTAGATAAAGGATCTACCTGCCTGACTCATCTCGCGGCCCAAGATCCTGTCAGCCTCCATCGGATGCCCACAGGACTCATGCGCAGATATACCCGTCACTTCAGAACCGCATACAAGGTCCATCTCCCCAGCCTTAACATGCTTCGCCCCAGTAATCACGGCTTTCAGAACCGTGGCATCATGCACCATCTTCTCCTGAACTCCCCAAACGCTGAAGGCTTCCCATCCTCCGCTAAAGCCGAACTGCTCAGAAGCCTGCTCAGTCTTACCCTGCTCGACTACCGCTATGAAAACGCTCGCGCCGATCCTCGGCACAAACGATGAAATCTGCGAACCTTCAGAATTCACAAAATACTTTGTTATCAAGTCCACACTACACTGGGCCACGGTGGCAACAACTTTTACTCCGCAACAGGCCAGTGCCTTGTGAACGTCCACGAAAGCAGAAATCTTCTCCTCAGCTGGAACGTTCTCAATCTTTTTCTTCTGTTCAACCGCCCATTCTGTCTTGACACCTTTCTCCTCCGCGAAAACCAGCTTCTCCCTGCGCTTTGCAGACATCGCATACTTGTAAGCCTGGTCAACTATTTCTCTAGCTTCCTCTCTTGTCCACTTGTTCGTTGAAGCGAAGCCTATTCCGCCGCCGGCTATAATACGCACACAGAAACCGCTGTCAACAGCCGACGTGTAAGCTTCCAAGTTGCCGTCCCGCAACAACAGCCGGTCCTGCTGTTGACTGCTAGCCCGAGTCTCTGCGTAATTGACCCTCTTGCCCCTTGCATAGTCTAGGGCGTAATCCACGATCTCCTTGTCCATCCTTGTCCAACCTTGAACACATAGTCTACATGCAGACGGCATAAAAACCTTCTATTCTTACACAGGGTTCAGCGAGCGGACGAGGCTTCGCAGAAAACTGGAGGCCCACAAGCTTTCCGACTCTTGACAGCACTTTTTTGGGGAACTCGGCCGTTTCAGATTTGATTTCCCGTACAGACGTCAGCCCACGCTGGTCTTTCAGCTTCACTCTCTATTCTTGGTTGCACGTTCCAGCGCGTTGATGACATTCTGTTTTCCCATGGCAAGTATGTATGGGCCAAGTCTTGGACCCTGCGGCACGCCTATGAGAACTGTGTATATCGTCTTGAAAAACTGAGCCGGCGGCAGGCCGCGTTTCTTGGCAGTGTTGAACACGGCGCTCTGTATCTTGTCAGCTTCATGCTCAACTCTCAAGATCTCGACGAGTTCGGCCACGGCAGCTTTCTCTTCTTCAGTGAGAGTCACAGCTGTTTCCTTGATTTCCTCGAAGTCCCTTGCCCAGTTAAACGCGTACTCAACTCGTTTCGTCAAGCTTTCGTCGAACGTTTGACCCTGCTTCAGAAAACCAGAGGTTTGAAGCTTCCCAGCTATGTACTGCTCTTCAGACCCTTTGGGCGCAATCTTTGCCAAGTAAGTCAACAGGTTGTAGGGTACGTGCACACTCGGGCTTGCGGGAGGCTTCATCGCGTAACAGTAAGCGTACAAGCCTCGGAGCCTTTCCTGTTCGCGTTCATTCTTTGCCTGTTTCTTTCCGAAATAGACATCCTCGATCCTGTCAAGCTCGTCCATGTAAATCGGGATGTCCATCACGTCTAAAGCGCGTGTGCCCACGAACCTTTTGAGCATAAGCAGCATGAGCGACTGGGGAGAACCATACGTGAACCATGTCTGAGGCGTGAAAACGTTGCCCGTGCTTTTCGACATCCGTTTGCCGCTTTTGTCGAGAAAAAGCTCGTATTTTGCGTGAAACGGAGGCTCCCAGCCGAGTATTTCCCTGCATATACGGTCGTTCACCCGCACGGAATCAGCGACCTCTTTTCCGAAAGCTTCAAAACGTATGTCCAAAGCCTTCCAGCGAACGGCAAACTCGCCCTTCCAGCTCAGTTTGCCCAAGCCTTTCCTATAGTCGACTTCGCCCTGGTGGCCACAGCCCTCAAGCCATCGACCCTTAACCTCCATGCCCTCACATTTGTAAAGAACCATGCTTTCCTTTGGCAAGAAATCATAAGCCTTAGTCGTGTAGATTCGACCGCAGTCTTCACAAACAGCAAAATACGGCAAAGCTTCAAGAAACTTTTCCTGCCCAACTTCTTCCTTCATAATTTCGCCTATTCTCTTGGCGTTCGTGAGAACAGTCTTGATTTCCTCGTTAAATAGGCCCTGACGATAGACTTCTGCTCCCGAGATGAACTTGTACTCCAGCCCGCACTTGTCAAGCGCGTCCCTGAGCAGCAACGCCATGTGCTCGCCGTAACTCTTGTGGCAACCGTACAGGTCAGGAATGTCCGTAACAGGCTGACCCAGATGCTTCTCAAGCGACGCAGGCAGTCCGGCGGGCACTTTTCTAAGCCCGTCCTTGTCGTCGGCGAACGCGATGAGCTCAGAGTTCACACCCTGCTCCCTAAGCGCCTGCGTCACGGCGAACGACCGTGCAGCATCGCTGAGATTACCAATGTGCGGGAACCCCGAAGCGGCTATGCCCATTTCTGTTCTCACGAGGTTCAGGCTTCTGCCAAGCTTCTCCTCACGACTGATTATCTTCTGAGCCGTCTTGTCATACCAAGTTCCATGGCCGATTATTTCCTCGCTCATCTCAGACCTACTTCTTGCTATGCATAACCTGTATTCGGATAAAAATGTTACAGAAATTTGGGGAGCTATTCTTTCCACGCGGGAGAACAGCTCTTCTTAAAACATGGGAAAAGGGGAATGTTTACTTCAGTTTTACTCCGCAGTTGGGGCAGAATTTGGTTCCGGCTGGTGCTTCTGTTCCGCATTTTGCACATTTGACTGTTGCTTGCAAGGGGGTTCCGCAGTTCACGCAGAATTTGGCGCCTACTATGTTTGAGCTTCCGCATTTAGGACAGCTTATCGTGCCTTGTGCTGGTGCCTGCATCGGGGCTCCGCAGCTGTTGCAGAATTTTGATGTCTGCGGGTTCTGGAATCCGCACTTGGGACAAATGACCATCGGCTGTGCCTGAGCTTGTGGCTGCTGCAATATTTGCGGAAGTATGACTGCGCCAGCTCCGATCGCGGCTCCTCCCTGGCTCTTGGAGAGACTTTCGGTTGATTTCTGCATGGTTTCCATTCTGAGGACTTCTGATGCGCCTACGCCGGTCTTTATGTAGAACAGCCGGTCTCTCCATTCTGGTGTGGTGTCGAGTCCTTCGAATTTAACCTCGATAAGCTCAAGGCCGATTCGGTGGAACGCGTCAAACAGCACGCTCTTCGAGAGCATGCTTGTCTCGTCCAGCTTGCCGAACACGTCCTGCAAAGAGTACTGACTAAGCGTGTCGATAAGTCTTTCGTTGAAGTAGCCTCTGAGGAAGTTTTGCAAACTGTCAGTGGTGAATCCCCCTTGTCCGCCTACAACTTCGTTGACAAAAAGGTTGGCTTCTTCAACCCTGAACCAGAAGCCTCCGAAGAATTTGAGGGGTGCAAGTTCCTTTGTCTGTCCTTGTGCTCCGAATTTGCCCTGGAATTGTTTCAAAGAGACGAACACGATCGTGGACCTGAAGGGCACTTTGTCAAACCCTGCGAGTTTCGAGAACAATTTCGTCACAAGCGGCAGGTTTGCTGTTGAAAGCACATGGCGTCCTGCTCTGAAAACATCGTATGCTTTTCCGTCCCTGAAGAAGACGGCCGCTTCGTATTCGTGGACGATCAAGTTGTCTCCCCAGCCGATCTCCTCAACTGGGTACTTCCACACTATGTCTCCTTCTCTTGCTCCAACCCATTCGATCACTTTTGGCATTCACTTTCACCTCCTTTTGACTACTCCTTTAGGAAGCCAAGGTCTCTGTCCAGCGACAACGCTTCCGTTACACGCGTCAACTATCATAGAGTACGAGGTTCCTCCCATCTTGTATTTGATGAATCACCAGGCATATAGATGAGTCCAGCGCGCGCTGAGAACTCAGCCTAAACCTCGTAGAATCTCGGTCCTTTGGTCGATGAGCGCATCAAGATCTTCAACTTTGCTGATGAGACTGTCCACGGCTGTTCCCCAATCAGCGTTGCCCGGCTGCATCTTGGCCACATTGTCACAGTCAGTCTTTATGGTTTCAGCCTCCTGTATGAGGCTCAAGTCATGCTGAATAACCGTGTCAAGCTTGTCTTCTTTCACCTTGACCGCGTCAAACATTCCCTGATAACCTGCGACAGCACGGTCTATACGTTGAGTAACCCTGTCCAAGCGAGATGTAAGCGCGTCAAACCTGTATGAGTCCTCACTTGTAAGTTTCTGAACGACCGTGGGGTTTGCGAAGGTCCGCCTGACAGCGGTCTTGGCGGCTTTAAGCCTGTTCACAGCGTCCGTTCTCACAAGCCGGTCGCTTTCCCGTCTCAACTCTTTCTCCTTGTATCCTCGGTATCCTGGAATGTAACCCATTATTCTTTCTAAGAGACCTCGTTCTCCGCGAACTTTTCCCAAATAGTCTTTTCCACTCATTTTCTACTCCTCCAGTATGCGATTATGCCTATGACGGCGAGAACTATCAGAAGTAGGCCCATGACCAAGTACACTGGTATCTTGTCATAGAACCCTGAGACGACTGCCACGGCAACCATTATCGCTCCCCAGACTAGGTAGTATGTAGAGTTCCTGCCGGCTATGAGCGAGTACGCGACGGTGTAGATGCCCAGTGGGCCGAAAATCCAGGCGGGAAGGTTATAGACGTTCAGTCCGATCAGGCCCATACCGTAGACTATGACGGCCACGCCTATGGAAATCACGAGTACTGCAAGAGCTCCAGCGTCGTAACCCAAGGGTTTACGTTCGGTTTTCAAGCTAGTCCCCGCATCCGCATTCATTGCATTATTATTGCGGTTGCTTTTAAAGTTTGATTGATGGAATGTCGCCCTTGACAGCCGTTCCAGTTGCACCATCTACAAGCAGCTTGTAGTCTTTGCCTTTGTACTCGTATTTTATGAACCATATTGGCGCATGAAGGTAGACGGTTTCTTCAACCTTCATTTCTGTTTTGAAATCAACTATCTTGTCTATGTCCTGCGCCACAAGGTAACGGTGGTTCTCATCGATCTCCTGTCTTGCCTGTTCTTCTGCTTCTGTCCTGTCTATTTCGCTGTTGAGAACATGCGCGAAAGCTTCAATCTTTCTGAAATCATAGGGAACCTTGCCCTCTAAGGGTACGTCGTACTCCCGTGTCGGGAACTCTGCAGCTTTTCTCGCTAGAACCAGCCAATCGTACTCTTTCTCGATCTTTCCCTCCTTCGCAATTGTGGGCGCTATTCGTTCAAACACGCCTTTGTACGTGCTTGAGGCTTCCGCTGACACAACCCAGAAGGGAAGATAAGTAAGGTTCTTCTCGGTCAACTTCGCCTTCTTGGCCAAGTCGCCGGGTTTAAGGAAGCCTCCTCTCATCCAGTTCCGTATAGGCTCTTCAACCTGAGTTTGGTCGTACTTGTTTATTATCAGCGAATGTTCAAGAGTGAAAGGTTCTCCAGTTTCAATGACCACTGTGTAACCGCAGTACTTGCAGGTTGCAAGCATCTCGCCCGGCTCGAAGCTCAAAGGAGCGCCGCAGTGAGAGCACTTGATCTCGTTGACTACGGACATTCGGGTCATGCCTTCTGCTTTTCCCTCTTGATTATTTCCCTGGAGACTATTACGCCTGACGCTGAGGCTTGTATCAGACCGCGTGTTACGCCTGCACCGTCGCCGATAGTGAAAAGGTTGTGAACCTTCGTCTCCAGACAGTTGCTCAGCTGGAGTCTTGAAGAGTAGAATTTGACTTCAATGCCGTAGAGCAACGTGTCAGCTGAATTCAGACCGGGAGCCATTTTGTCAAGGGCTTGAAGCATCTCCCGGATGTCTGCAAGGTACCTGTACGGAAGCACGAAGCTCAGGTCGCCCGGCGTGGCATTCTTTAACGTTGGCGTTACGACACTTCGGGCTATTCTTTCCGGCGTGGATCTTCGTCCAGCCTCAAGGTCGCCGAGACGCTGCACGATGACGCCGCCGCTGAGGAGGTTTCCAAGACGGGCGACGTACTTTCCGTAGGCTATGGGCTCTTTGAAAGGTTCCGTGAACGATGTAGTGACAAGGATAGCGAAGTTGGTGTTGTCAGTCTTCTTTTCGGCGTAGCTTTGACCGTTAACAGTCAGGACTCCGTCGTAGGATTCTGTGATTACTTGACCGTAAGGAGCAACACAGAACGTGCGAACGGTATCATCGAAAGACTTCGAATAGTAGATCAGTTTAGGCTCGTATAGAACATTTGTCAATTGTTCCATAACGGAAGCTAGGACCTCGACACGTATACCCACGTCAACAGGGTTGCTAAACGTCTTCAATCCTAATGCTTGAGCCTCAGACTGAAGCCACTCAGCTCCACTTCTGCCTGGAGCAACGATAACGTATTTTCCTGAGAATTTTTCGCCGCTTACGGTTTCGACACCTTCAACGACGTTGTTCTTCACTATCAGACCCTTGACTTCGCTCTTAGGTCTAAAGTCAACTTTGCCATTCAGTTCCTGCCGCATCTTGCGCAGCGTTTCAGCACATTTCTCCGTGCCCATATGCCGGATTCTTTGCCTGACAAGCTTCAATCCTGCCAAGGAAGCTTGGCGTTCAATCTCATCTGTCTTTGCGCTTTCAACTCCATAGACGTGCTTCGTGGCACCAAATTTGAGGTAAATACCGTCTGAATACTTGATAAGTTCATCAAGTTCTTTGTTGGACACGTACTGGCTCAGCCAGCCGCCCACTTCTGTTGAAAGCGTGAGTTTTCCGTCACTGTAAGCCCCAGCCCCTCCCCAGCCCGAAAGGACAGCGCAAGGGGCGCAATTAACACATTCAAACCCTCGGCTTGCCGGACATTTCCGCTGGTTGATGTCTTGTCCCCTATCCAGCATAAGTATACTCATATTGTTCCTTTGCGTTAGTTCCAAAGCTGAGAAAATGCCCGCGGGGCCGGCTCCTACAATTATCACATCATACTTCAAAGGGCTTCTCCCCTAAAACCCACACTTAGATGTCACAACTAGCATATATCCCTAGCGAGAAGGAACCGTGTTGAACCGTAGCGTGAGGCGTAGTTACTTCTTCACATGCGGCACAACACAGATGAACCTGACAAGTTTCTTGCCGTTGTTCCTAAATTGATGTTTCTCGTTCGGAGCTACAAAAACCACGTCGCCATGTTTAAACTTCTTTTCCCCTTCCCTACTGACGACAACGCCTTCACCTTCAAGGATGAAAACTTCATGCTCCCAATCATGAGAGTGCAAGGGGCTGTAGCCACCCGGTTCCACCTCGAAAACGCGCATAGCAAAGTTAGGAGCCCCCATTTCCTTGGTGATGACCCATCTGACTTTGACCTTAGAGGCTCCTCCATCGGCCTCTTCCGCTTCTACGTCGGCATAATGAACAATTTTCAGCAAGAACACCTTCTGATAAACATACGAAACCGCTAGTCTTTTATGGCTTCAAGTAGGCTCATGACGTTCCACAGTTTCACACGCGAATAAGGCGGCATGTTCGGATCCTGCAGAATGTCGTCAAGAAGCGAAATCGCGTTTGAAGCTCTAACAGCAGGAGTGAACTCCTGGTTCTGCAAAGCATTCATCGAGTCTTTTGCAGATCTTCTTATGTTCCTAGGGGTCGTGTTATCCTCAGAAACAAGTCCCAGCACTGCCATCGCTTGCTTCATTCTCTCCACATACTCATCAGCTTTCTTTTTCCTTACCATTCGGTCACCCCGCGGAATTTGATGATAGCTTGGTTATATAGGCTCTGTTACCTATTTACTTTGGGGTTCTGAAACTTGGCGCAAAAACCACATGGAGACCAGCATATAAAACGTATGGCAGAACTGCTGCGTCAAGGCGCAACACTAACAGAACTCGCTTGTCCAGCATGCTCAGCACCTCTGCTAAGGCCCAGAAGCGGCGACCTCTGGTGCGCAAAATGCGAGAAGAAAGTCATAATCGTCAAAGAAGGAGAAGAACAGACGAACGTTGCCCACTCAATGGCTTTTGATAGCCTCGAAGCCGTGTTACTAGCGAAAGTCCAGGAACTGCAGGAAAGAATCCAACAGGAAAAGGATATCGACAAGCTACAGAAACTGGCCAACACACTTTCTGGACTGCTAGATAATCTGGAAAAGACGAGAAGAGCCAAGAAGACCTGAACGGAATCAATGATGTTCGGATTCTACGAAGCCTTTCCGCACCAAGTGCACAAGACAAAGCATTTTGTCACGTCGATCTCCAGCAGGAAGCTACAGCAGATCCTTCTTCAACTGCTGAGCGGATTGAATAAAATAACGCTCAGGCTGGAAGATGTGGGCACACTTTCTATGACTGATTGCGCCACTTTTTTCGAGTTCGGAATAGCTGAGGACAACGGCTTCAACTATCTCAACGATGAAGAAACAGCCAAAGCTCTCAAAATCGTGCAAAAGGCTCCATTACAGATCCTGGATCTCCTCTGCGCCGTACGCTTCTACCGAACAGAAAACGAAAAGAGAAAGCCGTTAAGGTTTGATTATTACATGCTCAGGTTCACTTTCAACCCAAAATTCCTAGAACTGCAACTGTTCCATGAAAGAGGCCCTATGCACATCTTGCCCGAGGAGTTCATCGAGTTCATCGCCAAAAAGATCAATGAAACCTTCGGCAGAACAGCGGTGAAGCTTCTAAACAAAGATTAGCAGGATTCTTCAAGAAACTCTTCAACTGTTCGCAAGAGGTCTTTGGCAACTGCGCTTTTCGGCTTGTTGCCGTCAAGCCTGACAAGCTGATCTTTCTCGACGTATTTGCGGTAGACCTCACGCACTTTCTTCTGGGTCTCCAAATTTTCCATCACTGATCTCCTGCGCTTCAACCTCTGCACAACAGTCTCAGGTTTCACGTCGATAAAGATCGCCAGATCAGGATGTAGCGCATGCTCATTCAACTGCTCAATCCAGTTAAGCTCCAGCCCAGCGGCACCCTGGTAAGCGTACGATGAGTAGACGTAACGGTCTGAAACCACGACCCTGTCCTTACTCAAAGCAGGGAATATCTCATTCTGCACATGATCAACACGGTCAGCAGCGAAGAGCAAGGCTTCAACAAGCACTGAGCCGCGTTTTTCAGCATGCAGGCAGTTTTTCTTGATGAATTGGCCGATCCTTCCCCTGCTGGGCTCAGCAGTGTACACAGCATCATATTTTTCTCGCAGTTCTTTCACGAGCAGCTTGGCCTGTGTCGTTTTTCCGCAGCCGTCCAGACCTTCAACGCAGATGAAAACTCCTTTGCCCACCATTCTTTTTCCTCCTGCACCTCTGAGCATCAGGCATTATAAGAGCGAAGGAACATTAATAACTATTCAAAACGTATGGAGAAGTTGGCAGTTGCCCAGAAACTACTGGAGCGAGATCAAAGACCCAGTTCATGGGTACGTCTACGTTACTGAAGACGAGAAAGCAGTCATAGATTCTTACCCTGTTCAGAGACTGCACAGACTACGCCAACTCGCAGGTGCAGAGTATGTCTATCCCGGGGCAAACCATACACGGTTTGAACATTCGGTCGGCGTAATGTATTTGGCAGGCCGAGTCGCTGAGAACCCATACATTTCACAGCTTGTGAGTGAAGAAGAGCTTGCGATGGTCAGGGTTGCAGGCTTGCTGCATGATGTTGGACACGGGCCGTTCTCGCATGTTTTTGAGCAACTACTCGAGAAAGAGCTTGACAAGACTCATGAAGACATCACCACATGGATAATCAAGAAAAGCGAACTGCAAGACATCTTGAAGAAAAACGGATGCAAAACGGATGACGTGAGCAAGCTGGCGGTTGGGAAGCTGCACAGACCCGGCAAGGCCTTTCTAGACCAGATCATAAGCAGTGCAGTGGATGTGGACAAACAGGATTTCATCGTTCGAGATACACACCATACCGGCGCAGAATACGGCTTCATAGACATCTTCAGACTCATACACACACTGGACGTTATGGAAGGCAACCTAGCCGTGGATGTAGGCGCGTTGTCAGCTCTGGAATCGCTCATAATAGCCCGGATCGAGTCTTTCAAGAGCATATATTTCCACCGAGTAGGCCGGGCAGCGCAGATCATGCTTGCACTGGCTATGGAGAAGGCAAACGCTGAACTCAGACTGACGAGCTTCAAGACACCTGAAGAATACTTGGCAATGGATGACTATACCGTTTGGACCAAGCTGAAGAACTGCAAGAAATCAAGCGGGATCATCAGGAACCTTGAGAGAAGGAAGCTCCTCAAGTGCGCCTACGAACGGACCTTCTACGAGAAAGACAACGTGGTCTCGAACATATTCAGTCGTGAAACAAACAGGAAACAACTACAAGCAGACATCGCAAAGGCAGCCAAGCTTGATACGGACGCGGTGATTATCGACGTGCCCACAGTCCCATCTGTTCCTTACCATCATTCAGTGCTCACCGAAAGCATGGAAATCCCCGTGTTTTACAGGACTCAAGAAGGCAGAAAAGTGCCGCAACGACTGAGCGAGATCTCCAAGATTTTTGAGACGCTCAAAGGTTTCATGAACATACTCCGTGTGTACACGGATGAACCAAACCGTGAAAAAGTGAGCGTGGCAGCCTCAAAAATACTGGGCAAGACGCCGTCCTCAGCAAAAGTATCCTACTAAAGGGTTTAAGATGCAGCCTATAACGTTAAAGGGTCGAGTAATCGTTGAAGGAAAATGTAGAGCCAAAGCGCTTGTGAGTGAAAAGCCCATCAGTTTCCTAGGTGGAGTTGACCCTGCAGACGGGAGAATAGTTGAGAAAAATCATGACCTATGCGGAGTATGCATCAAGGACAAAGTGTTATGCTTTCCACACGGGCACGGTTCCACAGTGGGCAGTTACGTGCTTTATTCGCTGGCGAAGAGAGGCTTTGCGCCCAAGGCGATAGTCAACCATACGGCTGATCCCGTCGTGGTGGTCGGAGCCATAATAGCTAACGTTCCTATGGTCGACCAAATAGACATTATGAAAGTTCGGACTGGAGACACTGTCGAAGTTGACGCGTACGAGGGCACGGTCAAAATACTGAAGCGCAAGGAGGCCTAAACGAGAATGTACTTGACGAAGGATGAGGAGTGCATTCTTAGAGGCGAATGCGGTTGGGCCAGCCAAACATGCATGAAAATCTTGAGCCGTCTAGGCGACCTTTTCAACGCTGAAAAACTCATCCCAATAAAATCCGCACACGTCTCCGGAGTCTCATACAAAACCCTCGGCGACGCACCCATAGAATTCCTAAAAGCACTGGCGGACTCTGGCGCGAGAGTGCATGTCAGAACAACATTGAACCCGCAGAGCCTCGACCAAGAGTATCTGGGAAAAAGACTACCCAACAGGCTCTGTGAGAGGCAGCTGGGAATACTGGAACAGTATGAAAGAATGGGCTTGGCAAAGTCTTTCACGTGCACGCCCTATTACCTACAAAAGCCCGAGCGAGGTTCACATGTCGCTTGGGCCGAATCCTCAGCCGTCGTTTACGCCAATTCTGTCTTAGGAGCATTCACAAACCGTGAAGGCGGACCCAGTGCTCTTGCAGCGGCGGTAATTGGAAAAACCCCGGAATACGGAGTACACAAAGCAGAAGGCAGACGGCCAAACGTTCTGGTCAACGTGAAAGCCAAACTGCAGAACCAGACTGAGTATGGTGCGCTGGGAATCTGTCTGGGCAAAGTGCTAGGAGACAAGATTCCGGCAGTCAGCGGACTTCGTGACCCATCAGAAGAGAAGCTTAAACAGTTCAGCGCGGCTTTAGCCACCACCGGCATGACAAACATGTTCCATCTGAAGAAGCTAGCAAGGGAAGAAGTCGAGAAGATAGACATCGACGACAAAGATGTAGAACAAACAATTACAGACCTGTCAACCGCAACAACCAAGAAACCTGACCTTGTTTTCATAGGCTGCCCCCACTGCTCCAAAAACGAAATGAAACAAATTGCTCAGCTCATCGGCAACAGAAAAGTAAGACATGGAATGGAGTTCTGGGTATGCACGTCTGCCCGTGTCAAGGAAAAATGCGAAAATTCTGTAAAAAGAATAGAGCAAAGTGGAGGACACGTGCTCGCAGGCGTCTGCACCGTCGTATCATGGACAGAAAAGCTGGGAATAAGAACGATAATGACAGACTCTGCCAAGACGGCCTATTACGCTCCGACACTCAACAAGGCAGAAACAATTCTCGCACCACTGAAAGAATGCCTGAAAGCAGCTTTGAAAGGATAAGGTTTATTCGAACGAAGCAACAAACTGCATGGTGCCTCCGGGTTATAGGGCTCCGGTAGTATAGCCCGGTTAAGTATTCCGGCCTTTCGAGCCGGAGACCCGGGTCCGAATCCCGGCCGGAGCACCAAACAATTCAGGCTTACCATAATCGGACTTTTTTGTTAACGACGCTACGAAGGGAATAATGCCGAAGACGATGACAAAACCGTGACCTGGATGAGTCCCAAAACTCAAATACAAGCGCATTCTATCGTTTATCCCTAGAATTCAAAAGTGATTGTCATGGCAGAAACATCCTCGGATTACAAGAAGCTGATGGAGAAAGCCAAGAACCTCGCCGTCCTTCAATCCGCAGAGGCTATTATTGGCTGGGATATGGAAACTATGATGCCTCCCAAGGCCATCAATCTGCGTAGTCAACAACTTGCGACGCTGAGCGTTCTTGAACACAAGATGAGCACGGACCCAGAAATAGGAAGCTTGCTTGGCAAGATTATGCGCCCAAAAGAATACGAAAAGCTGGACAGTGTTCAGAAAAGGAACGTATACCTCGTAAAGAAACGGTTTGATGAGCAGACTAAGCTTCCTGAGGAGCTTGTTTCGGAAATTGCGAGACAGTCGGCTCTTGCAATTGACATTTGGAAGAAGGCAAAGGCTGCAAAGGATTATTCGATGTTTAGACCTGAGCTTGAGAAGCTTGTCGCACTCCAGAAGAAAGCCGCTGCAATCCTGATGGAAGTCAAGCAGACTGCCACGCCGTACGATGCGATGATAGACATCTTCGAGCCCAGGATGACGGCTAAGCAAATCACAAAAACTTTTGATGAACTGAGGGAAGGGTTGGTCGCGCTTCTGAAGAAATGCGAGAAGGCACCCAAACAGCCTGATGTCAGCATTCTGCAAAGCAAAGTGTCCATAGACACGCAACGCAAGATCGCAGTTGCTCTTGCCGAAACGGTTGGCTATGACGTGACTTCAAAACAGGCAGGAGGCAGAATCGACACGACTGAACACCCATTTACCACAGGCTACTACGATGACGTGAGAATAACAACGCACTATTATGAAGACAACTTTACATCCTCAGTCTTCTCAGTACTGCATGAAGCAGGCCACGCCATATATGAACAGAATCTAGACCAAGATTTTATGTACCAGCCTGTCGGCTCGGCCTGTTCCTCTGGCCTTCACGAATCGCAGTCAAGAACATTTGAAAACATAATCGGCCGCTCATACGAATTCTGGACGTACTTCATGCCAAAACTCAAGGAAATCACCGGCAGCACCTTGACAGGGTTGAACCTTGAAAAATTCATGCATGCCATAAATCAAGTCACTCCCTCAAAAATACGTGTGGAAGCCGATGAAGTCACATACGGCTTGCATATAATCATAAGGTTCAACATTGAACGCGACCTGTTCGCTGACAAGATAACAGTCAGAGAGCTTCCTGAGACATGGAACCAATGTTACAAAGACTATCTCGGCATCAAAATCGAAAATGACTCAGAAGGCGTCATGCAGGACACGCATTGGGCAGGTGGCGCATTCGGCTACTTCCCAAGCTACGCACTGGGCAACATTTACAGTGGCCAGATACTCGCAACGATGGAAAAAACCGTGCCAGACTGGCGAAAACAACTTGCAAAAGGAAACCTTGCCGAAACGAAACAGTGGCTAGCCAAGAACGTCCACACTCCCTCAAACCTCTACGATCCAGCGGACCTGATAAAGAGAACCACAGGCCAAGAGCTAAACGTCAGACCATACCTGAAATATTTGACAGACAAGTACTCTAAACTCTACGGTTTCTAGCCTAACCCTACTTTTTCCGTACAGATTCAAGCAATTTCAACACAATATAGAGGATAATCCCGCCGACAACAAATCCGACACCTGTCCAGCCCATCGTATGGTCATAGTAGTTGGCTCCGTACAAGAACAGAACAAAACCTAGTATTACTATGAGCAAGCATACAGGAACTTTCCACGGCATCTGAACAGCTCCGCAACCCAGTTTGAGCCTCATACACTAACTCAAGGTATATAGGCTTACCTATGAGAAAACTGCTCATGCTTACGACCAGAAAATCCTTCTACGACCAAAGAAGTATCACTATTGGCAAAGAAGCCTCGCGCCTGTTCGGCACTTTCCTGCAGACCGTCGGATCAATGTTCAGACCGGCAGCTCTGACATCGACAGTTGAACGCGGAGGCTCCTGATATCCGCAGTGACTTCGGCACTATATTCCGACAGTTTTAAATACAAGGTGAGACTTCACAGCTCAGCGTGAAACAAAATGTCGGCACATGAAGCCAAGAAACCTGAAAGCAAAGAAGAACTTGTCGAAATGCTGACGGAAGCAGTCAAGAAAGGAGTAGGAAGCAGACACGTCTCACGAGGCAAGCCAGCGAAACCCACCGTTTCAGGAACCGCTCAAACCTTGAACATTCACAGAGACACACTGCACACGTGGCTCAAGGAATTCAACGTTGACTTCAAACAACTTACAGATAGCATGCCGACACAGTCGGAGGAAACAGAAACGTCAAGCAAAACATTCATGATAGGCGAAGCACTCATCGGAGAGGGGAACGAGGTAGCTCATATTGACCTTTTGATCGGTGACAAGAATGGCCCAGTAGGCGAGGCATTTGCATCAGGCTTGACCAACCTCTCAGCAGGACATACGCCACTTCTTGCAGTCATAAGACCCAATTTGCCGCCCAAGCCACATACTCTCCTCGTGCCAAAAGTGACTATCAAGAATATGGAAGACGTGGGCAAAATCTTCGGACCTGCACAAGCCGCAGTTGCCAAAGCAGTCGCTGACGCTGTTGAAGAGGGAATCATACCCAAGGAAAAAGTGGATGACTGGGTAATAATCTGCAGCGTGTTCATGCATCCACAAGCAGCAGACTCACGAAAAATCTACCAGTACAATTATGGAGCAACCAAACTAGCCTTGAAAAGAGCACTCGCAAAGTATCCGACACTGGAGAAGATAATGTACGACAAAGACAGAGCTAAACACCCGATCATGGGATTCAAAGTACCAAGACTGTGGCGACCACCATACCTACAGATCTCACTCGACGCTCCTGAACTCGAAAGGTCAAAGAAGATCATAGCTCAACTACCAGGCAGCGACAGGATAATACTGGAAGCCGGCACACCGCTAATCAAAAGGTACGGCGTCAAAGTAATCAACGACCTCAGACAAGTGGCCAAAGACGTCTTTTTCGTCGCAGACCTGAAGACACTGGACGTTGGAAAAGTCGAGGTTGACATAGCATACGATGAAACAGCAGACGCCGTCGTCGCGGCAGGACTCGCACCCGCAGAAACACTCGATTCGTTCATACACGAAGCCAAAAGACTGGCAATATACGCTGTGGTGGACATGTTGAACGTTGAAGACCCGCTTAAGAAACTGAAATCACTCAAAGAATTCCCAGACGTAGTCATACTGCATCGCGGAATAGACCAGGAAACTGGAAGATCACTGGGACTAGAACTCATCCAAGAAATCAAACAAACATTCAAAGACAAGAAATTCCTTGTCGCAGTGGCAGGGGGTATAGTACCTGAAACAGCCAAAGAAGCACTCCGGAAAGGCGCAGACATAATCATCGTAGGACGCTACGTGACACAATCAAAAGACATTGAAAGATCAGTGAGAGACTTTCTAGAAGCGACACCTGAAATGCGGGAAGACATAGACCTCTTCAGAGTCCACGTTGAATAACTCCCCTTCATCCTTTTTTTACCTGAAGAGTTTGAACGCAACATAAGTCATGATGAAGAGTCCTAAGGTTGTCATAAATACGGTGAAGAAACCGAAGGTCTGTGCAATGAAGGGACCAAGAAAAGAGCCTAAAGCCCCTCCTGTGCCTATCAAAACGTTGAACAAGCCTGCCTTTCCCGCGGGTATGAGCTCCATCGACAGCGAAAGCGCGTAGACCAGGAACATTGCGTAGGCGAAGCCCATTAGGATAAGAATGCCTGTTACAAACCCCACAGAATACGTGGTAATCTGCAAGGTTACAATCAACAAGAACGTTAGGAAGCCCCGAAGCACTACGACCTTACCTAAGTGTCGTTTCCCTGATGACCCACTTGAACGGCTGCCGGCAAAAGCATAGCCTACAATAGCCCCACCTGAGTTCAGAACAAAAATCGCGAAAACGACCCCCTCAGGAAGGCCCGCGCCCCGTACTACGTTCGAGACAAAGATCGGCATAGGCGTGAAGAGTATGCTTGTTGCCAAAGAGAAAAGAACAAGTCCAGCACCGAATGCTCCCATGTTTTCCTTCTTCAGTTTTTCACCATTAGACACGCCATCCATGATTTTTGAAGCCAAGAACATGCCACGTGAGGCAAAATTCAGCGTTTTCTCTATGCTCACCAAGCCTCTTTCAAAAATCAGGGCAGGGTCCTTAACCAGTAGCAGGGACAAAACAAACGCGACTAGGTTCAAGCCACTGCAAACAAGCAACATGTTGACCGGACCGACGCCGAAGGTCGAAAGGACGAACCCCAAGAGCAAGCCAATGAGCCAACCGACCTCAGTGAAACCCTCATAGAAGGCGAAAGACCTCTCCCAATCCTGATGCGAATACAATTCTGCAATCAAAACGTTCTTCGGTGCCTCATGTGCAACGTGCATAATCGAAAGGACAGCATACAAGACAATCAGCAGACTCACAGCAGCCGTGAACGTGAAAAGGTAAAGAAGCATTGTTGAGGCGAAGAAGGACAAGAGAATATAACGCTTGTAACGTCGAGTCTTGTCGCACACGTAGCCCCAGAAGAATGAAGCAGGAATCGACGAAAACAAGGCGATGGCCGAGATGATTCCTAAATAGAACAGCCCGTTGACGCGTTCGATGGACACTATGTAGAGGGGGAGAAAAATGGACAGCAGCCCGAATCCCATTTCGTGGAAGAAGAACCCCAGCCGCCACATAGCCAAAAAACGTCCCCAAAGCAAGATTAAAACCTTTGGTCACACAGAATCCCTTTCTTCTGAAGCGCCCATAAACCCTTAATAGAGAGATATTCAACTTTCATAACACTGCATCAGGGGTTGTCAGCAATGGCAAAATTCAAGATAATTGTTTCAGACCCGACAGAGGGAACCTCAAAAATAGTTGAGCTTGAAGAAGCAAGAGCTTCCCCGTTGATCGGCAAGAAGATAGGCGAAGTAATGGAAGGAACAGTCGTGGATCTTGCAGGTCAGAAAGTCCAAGTGACGGGCGGCTCAGACAAGGACGGTTTTCCAATGAGACCAAGCGTCCACGGCGGAGTCCGCAGAAGAATAGTCTTGGCAGGAGGATGCGGATTCAATCCTACGAATGAAGGAATGAGAAGACGCAAGACGATCCGCGGAAACGTCATAACAGACGAAATCGTACAAATCAACATGAAGATCGTGGGAAAGCCCGAACCGACAAAAGAAGAAAAGAAAGCCAAAGCAAAAAAGAAGAAGACCCCTCCGGCAGAAAAAGAAGCCAAGACCGAAGAAAAATCTGAAACTGGAAACCAGAAAGCAGCCACCTCTTGAGGCATACTTTTCGGACACCTTCTTCAAAGCAATCGCTGACTGAGCTGCTTTAAGCAACCATCTTTGAGATATTTCACAACATCGCCAAATGCACTAATTATTTATATACGCTTGAGTATGATAGGATTTTGAAGGGTTTACTACCATGGCAGAAGGTAATCTTTTGGGAGGCATGTTCGTCGGCTTTGTCGTCACAGCTCTTCTCGCATGGCTCTTTCCCGGGATTGGCTCCGTGATCGGTCACTTGGTCGGTGGATTTGTCGCTGGACTGATAGCAAGAGGAACAATGAGAGGAGCAATGGCAGGATTTCTTGCCGGAGTGTTCGGCGGAATAATCTTGGCCATTCTGATAGCAATAACTGGCGGCTTGATTGGTGGAATACTGGGCGGAATCTTCGGAGGACTAGTCGGCGCATTTGCAGGACTAATCGGAGGAATAATCGTAGCGATAGCCGCAGGCCTAGTAGGCGGGATAATATCAGCTATTGGCGGATTAATAGGCGGAGCACTAAGAGGATAGTGAAGCTGTACATCAAGAAGCATTCGTCAACAATGCCTGTAACTAAGCCTTCTTGAAGCAGCAGTTCAAAAACCGAACGCGCGATCAAAGGCGACATCCTTATTATGGGCTTGGACGACAGTACAATGGGAATCGTGACTTTCAGAATAACAGAGGAAATGAGCGAATGAGTGAAGACAATGCAGAAAAATCCGCGCCTTTACCTAGTCAACCAGTGGTCAATATTGGAACGATAGGTCATGTTGACCACGGAAAAACAACCTTGGTGCAAGCATTAACTGGCGTGTGGGCATCAAGACACAGCGAGGAATTGAAGAGAGGCATCACGATCAAACTGGGCTACGCTGACATGCCCATCTACAAATGCCCAAAGTGCGAACCACCAAAGAACCTTTCGACGAAACCAGTGTGTCCAGCTTGCGGTTCCAAAGCAGTTTTCGCCAGAGCAATCAGTTTTGTAGACGCGCCAGGACACGAGGCCCTAATGGCCACCATGCTTTCAGGAGCAGCCATAATGGATGGCGCCATCCTTGTCATTGCAGCAGACGAACCTTGCCCACAACCCCAAACAAGAGAACACTTGGCCGCAGCCGACGTAACCGGCATAAAGAATATTATCATAGCACAAAACAAGATAGACATCGTTGACGAAAAACGAGCCCATCAGAGTCATGCCGAGATAAAGAATTTCGTCAAGGGAACTGCCGCAGAAGATGCACCTATAATCCCTATCTCTGCACAGCGCGGAATCAACATGGACATCCTATTGCAGGCCATGGAACAATTCGTTCCCACACCAAAGAGAGATGAAGACAAACCGCCGTTCATGTACGTGGTCCGTTCATTCGACACCAACAAGCCAGGCACAACCATTGACACGCTGGAAGGAGGTGTCCTGGGCGGAACGATAATTCAGGGCACGCTCAAAGTCGGCGATGAACTGGAAATACGCCCTGGAATAGCGGCTGAAGGCAAGAGCACTCCCACGCCCCTGTTCAGCGAAATAGTCACTCTGCAAGCCGGAGGCAAAAACGTTGAAGAAGCCCACTGCGGCGGCCTTGTCGGCGTTGGCACCCTGCTGGACCCTTCATATTCTAAGGCAGATGGATTAACAGGAAACATCGCAGGAAAGACAGGCATGCTTCCCCCAACATTGTCAGAGCTTACACTGCAAGCACAAATCCTAGACCGCGCAGTAGGAACAAAAGAACTTGCCAAGATCGACGAAGTCACAATGAACGAAACCCTGCTACTACACGTAGGCGCCGCAATAACAGTCGGCAAAGTCGCATCAATAAGAAAAGGCAACGTCCTCATCAAACTCACTCGGCCAGTATGTGCACAAACAACATCACGCGTTGCACTGAGCAGAAAGATCGGCGGCAGATGGAGACTCATAGGCTTTGGAATGATCAAATGATATGAAGGATGAACCCAAGCCTGAAAAGGAACCCCTGAAGATAATTCTGGATTCAAACGTTCTCTTCACACCTTTACAGTTCAAAATCGACATTCTGGAAGAACTCAAAACCCTTCTAAACAGAAAATTCGAACCAGTCCTTCTCTCCCCAGTAAGACAGGAGCTTGAAAGACTCGCCAAAGAAGGCTCCAGTCAGATGCGCAAGAATGCTGCTTTTGCTCTGAAACTAGCAGAGAAATATAAGGTTGTCAACACAAACGAAACAGGAACAAACACCGTAGATGACATAATAGTCAAAGTTGCCAGCAAAGGTGGATGTGCAGTGTTCACCAATGACAGACAGCTTAAGAAGAAGCTAAGAGATATAAATGTGCCAGTTATCTATGTGAGACAAAAGTCACGTTTAGGTATTGACGGGAGGCCATAACCCCTGTTTAAACTTGTCACTCTTGAAGACACAATTCGGATTCCGCCCGAGACGTTCGGCAACCCTCTCGAAGCAGTTGGACACCAGCAGGTTAAAGCAAAGTATGAAGGAGTTGTCGATGAAGAGTTAGGGTATGTCATCGCCGTGACAGAAGTGAAAGTGAGCCCAACCGGAAAGATCATTCCCGGCGACGGTGCTACGTATCACAAAGTCAATTTCTCGTTGTTAACATTCTACCCTAAGATACAGGAAATAGTTGAAGGCGAAGTCGTAGAGATCGCTGATTTCGGAGCTTTCGTGCGTATCGGACCCATCGACGCGTTGCTTCACGTCTCACAGTTAATGGACGATTTTATTTCATACGATGGAAAACAGGGCATACTTCTGGGTAAAGAATCAAAACGCAAACTGGCCAGTGGCGACCAAGTGCGTGTCCGCATAACTGCAGTCTCGTTAGGCAGAGCAGGAAGCTCTGGAAAAATAGGTGTGACCGCCAGACAGCCTTTCCTTGGAAAACTAGAGTGGATTGACTACGACCTCCAGAAGATCAAGGAAGCTGCGGAAAAGAAGACCCCAGAGAAAGAGCAGACGCCACAGAAGAAGGGAGAAAAGAAATGAGCGAGAAAGCCTGCTCAACATGCCACTTCCTGACCAAAGAAAATGTTTGCCCAAAATGCAAAAACACAAGTCTAAGTGACGACCACGCTGGACTGGTAATAATCTTCGACCCTGAAACTTCATCCGTCGCCAAAGCAATGAATATCAAAGAGAAGGGACGCTACGCACTAAAGGTAAGATAAATGGGCGTTGAATACGTTCTTACGCCTGAACTGCGTGAAGAACTCAAGAAACCTCTTGGACGCCTCATCAAGGGTTCTTTTTCTCAAACAATGAAAGAACTGAAGGAAATGGTGGCCAGAGACAGACCGCCCATCATAATCTCAGTTGGAGATACTGTCTCAAAAAACTTGCACCAATGCGGTTTCCACCCCAAAGTGACAATCATCGACAACAAATGCATGAGAAAAAACACACAGGGAACAAAACTTCCAGCAGAGAGGGTTGTATACGTTCAGAACCCTCAGGGAACACTAACCAAAGAAGCCATCATGGCAACACAAGGCGGTATGGAGAGCAAACAAAGCATAGAGATTGTAGTGGATGGCGAAGAAGACTTGTTAGCTCTAATTGCCATAGTGTACGCACCTGAAAACGGATACATCGTCTACGGACAACCGCATGAAGGCATCGTCGTGGTGAAAGCTACGTTAAACAAGAAGGAAGAAACAGCTGCGATCCTCAGAATCATGAAGGAATGCTCGAAAAACTAAATAAGAAGCCCTCCTATCAAGTCAACACCGCACCGAGGAAACATCATGGAAATCAAAATATTGTCAGAGAAGACAAACAAGCTGCTGAAGAGAAGAGAGATTCAGTTTCAAGTGGAACATGAAAAACCGAGCAGCACCACACCGAGACTTGAAGTAAGAAGAGCAGTTGCTGATTCCTTGAAAGTTAATGTTGACCTGGTTTTCATCAGAAAATTTGAAACCAAGGCAGGCACGCACCAGGCATTCGGAACGGCAAACCTTTACGATTCTGTAGAGAGTGCTAAACGTGTCGAACCCGCCTACATTGTAAAACGAAACATTCCTGAAAAACCCAAA
>Ga0315277_10003194_pt1 | contig 22332 bp, 15 predicted proteins | sample YL17G05_15_MG_FD_203695 | JGI IMG/M metagenome (GOLD analysis project Ga0315277, IMG submission 203695) | Sediment microbial communities from Yellowstone Lake, YNP, Wyoming, USA - YL17G05_15 | ecosystem: Environmental > Aquatic > Freshwater > Lake > Sediment | place: USA: Wyoming | collected...
TCATGCAGCAGGACAAAGCGACTTATGTCTCCTTCCTGCCATATCCATTGGCGCTCGTCTCATTAGGCACACAAGCAGATCTCGCTGGCCAGGGCATGATACCAGTCACCGTCTACCCGCTTCACTATCTCCCACTCCAGAAGGAACTGATCCTTGTCCGCTCTCTGCGCTTTGTCATCGACGGTGAACCAGGGTACGTCTGCGGTGATTACCTGCCACAAGCGATCTCTGAGAACGGGAAGACGACATACGAGCAGATGATTAAAGACATGGTCATCAACCCAGCGGACGTCACCCTGCAGACGTCGCCGAACCCACAACCACTGGGCGTCCCAGCAGGTGATTACGATTACGTGATCGTCACCCAGAGCAGCTGGACGAGCGCGTTCCAACCGCTCGCTGACTGGAAGACCCAGAAAGGCGTGCCTGCCACCATCGTCACCACAACCTGGATCTACAACAGTGGCGGCTACAGCGGAACCGATGTCCAAAAAATCAAAGCCTTCGTGCAGGACGTCTACAACACCTGGGGCACCACCTATGTCCTCCTAGGTGGTGACACGGACGTCGTCCCCTGCCATTATAAGACGTACTCTGGGGTCGATCCGGACCCGGTGCCGAACGATGCCTACTACGCGGATTTCGACGCCGACTATGTCTGTGAAGTCAACATCGGACGCGCATCGGTGTCAAGCACAGGGAACGGAACCGGAGGCATCGCGAACTTCATCTACAAAGTCATGACCTATGAAACAAATCCACCCCTCACAAGCTACGCTAAAAAAGTAGCGCTCTTCGGGTTTGATCTTGATGACTGGACAGAGGCACAGCAATGCAAAATAAACATTAATGATTCCTATATCCCCGACAGTTGGACCGTCAAAACTGTCTACGACAGCCAGAGCGGAAACCATCAGACGAACGTCATTAACGCGCTGAATGCAGGGCAGAACCTCGTCAACCATGCGGACCATTCCAACTCAGATTGCATGGGAACAGGGTACATCAATCACGACTGGCTCATCTACAGTGATGACATGGATTCGTTAACGAACGGGAACAAACAGACCATCCTGTACTCCATGGGCTGCGACCCAGCTGCGTATGACGTGGATGATTGCATAGCGGAGCATTTCGTCCAAAACACTAACGGCGGTGGCATCGCCTTCATCGGAAACTCGCGGTACGGGTGGTACGAATGGGACACGTACGACACATTGTCCATGGGCTATGACGTCCACTTCTTCAAGTCACTGTTCAACGACGGCCTCTACAACCTAGGAGCCGCCTTCTCCGATCATAAGAACGAAGCTTATCAAGAGTATGCAGGAGATGACTATTATCAATATATATTCACGGAATTGACCTTACTGGGCGATCCGGAGCTACCAATCTGGACAGAGAACCCGACGAGTCTCACGATCACCCACCCTGGTTCGTTACCAGTCGGCTCTTCGTCATTCTATGTTGCCGTGTCCTCGGGAGGTAGCCCTGTGAACCAGGCGTACGTCTGCCTCTGGAAAGGAACCGAAGTCTATCAACGAGGCTACACGGATACTACAGGAAACGTGTCCTTCACGGTCTCCCCGACGACCGCAGGTACCATGAACATCACCGTGACGAAACATAATTACATCCCTAACAAAAGCACCGCACTGGTGACAGGCGATAACATTCCTCCGTACCAGCCGAGCGCACCCTATCCTGCGAATGGCGCGACCAATGTTGCTCTCACCGTTGACCTCAGCTGGACCGGTGGGGACCCGAACCAAGGCGACATCGTGACCTACGACGTGTACTTTGGAACCAGCAGCAACCCTCCAAGGGTGGTCAACAACCAGTCAGGGACGACCTACGACCCTGGGACGCTCGCCTACGTCACGACGTACCACTGGAAGATTGTCGCCTGGGATAACCATGGGGCGTCCACTGTAGGACCGTCTTGGAGTTTCACCACCAAGGCGAACACCCCACCAACATATGGCAATCCGACACCCTCCAACGGCTCCACAGGGAACCCACTGAGTTTCACCTGGAGCATCCCCATCAGCGACCCTGACGGAGACTCCTTCTCATGGACAATCCAGTGCAGCAACGGACAAACGAACAGTGGGTCTGGTGCATCGAATGGTACGAAAACCCTCACTCTCTCCAGTCTTGCCTATGCGACAGCCTACAAGGTCTGGGTGAACGCGACAGACCCAGCCGGGAGCGGTACCTATACAAGAAAATGGTACACCTTCGTAACCAAAGTGAACCAGCCACCAACCTTTGGAGCGCCTACCCCAGCGAATGGGTCCAGCGGTAACCCGCTGAGTTTCACCTGGAGCATCCCTATCAACGACCCTGAAGGGAATCTGATCTCATGGACGATCCAGTGCAGCAATGGCCAGATGAACAGTGGAGCGAGTGAAGCAAATGGTACGAAAACACTCGCACTTTCCGGCCTTGTGTACTCGGTAGCATACACCGTCTGGGTCAACGCGACCGATCTCTCAGGCAGCGGTGTGTACACGCGCCGGTGGTACACCTTTGATACTGAAATGGACGGCACGCCGCCGACCACGACCATCGCGATGAGCGGCACACTCGGGAAGCATGGGTGGTACATCAGCCCAGTCGTGGTCACCCTGACCGCCTCCGATCCACAATCCGGGGTGCGCTATACGACCTACAAGATTAACGACGACGGTACCTGGACGAACTACACCGGACCTTTCACGGTCTCTAGCGACGGCAGCCACACCGTCTGGTATTACTCCGTGGACAACGCCGGCAATTCGGAAGAACCAAGCATCACGCCCTGTCCGATAGACCAGACGAAACCGTCCATCACATTGACCAAGGAACAAATCGACCTCATCGATGTTACCTTCACGGCGCAGGTGAGTGATGCGACCAGCGGCGTCGACCGAGTCGAGTTCTACCTGAACGGACAGCTGCAATTCAATGACACACAAGCACCATACACATGGACATGGTCTGGCTTTGAGAATGATGTCGTCCTTGCCACCGTGTACGATATTGCAGGGAACTCGCAGAGCCAATCGGTGCATACCTCGCAAAATCTGCAGTATGGGACGAGCCTAAATCAACTCCAGTTCCAGGCACTGCCCCTGAAACAGGTGCAGCTCCGGTAAAATCCACAGCCCTTGGTCAAAGCTTTGTACTAAAAAAAGTCGCTCCTCACTATATTATATATTGGCGAACGGACTTAGGAATATATTTCTCGAAGGACCTTTGAAAAACTTTCAAATTATGTAATCTACAATAAATCACTGATAATTTTAAATAAAACTATCAGAAAAATTTCTTTTGGTTATACTTTTAAACCAAGTTTCTCAGTAAGATAATTTTGAAACGTGTGATACAATTCCTTCTTAATTCCTCCCATTATCTGAATATCAACCGCATGATCCTTCTCCTTGTGTATCTTCATAATTTTTACGATAGCGGTACTTCTCAGTCCTTCCTTTAAAATAGCTGTTACCTCAACTGATTTTTCTATTCGGACATCATGTGTAATCGAACTGAAATCATCAATAGTTTTCCTCAAATCAGAATGGTCACCTGAATGATGATATACGGTTTTCCCATCAACAACTATTTTTGATATATTTTTAAACTTCGCCCTAGCCAGTCCTCGCAGAACGAGTTCTGCTGTTGGAACAAGATCAAACCCTTCTTCCACAAACCCATTACCAGTAATCATCGTGATAACCTTTGAAAAAATATTAGGTGGAAGTATCTTTTTTTGTTCGACGTTTAAATCAAAACGAACATGAAGCTTTCGAAGAACCTCTTCACCGGACGATATATGTTTTTTACCTTTTGTTTTCTTCGAAGGATGTGTTGCATTCATCCAATCCATGACCTCGGAGGGGCTTTGCACCCAAGGAGGTTGTTTAAAATCAGGATTCTGTCCAGGCATGGTTCCTCCCTAATTATGATGTCGTAATAACTACTTCTTTATTAAATATATCAAGAAAGAAATGGAGGTTATTCCATAACATCGCCTCTTTAAAAACTCCAAATTTTTACATTTTCCAAGCTGAATAAAGAGGCTTACAGTCTAACACAAAACCTACATTTCACACCCCTCCACGTTAGGTAAATGTATTTTTTCTATAGACTCATTTCTACGGATGTAAATCCTGAGTTAGATGTGTATTTTTTGATTGCAGTTTCATGTATTGTTTGGTCGTACAATTTTCAGCCGAATGTATGTATTGGTAAAAGTGGGAAATCTAAAGATCATGCAAGTTTCTCCGAGATTCGAGCATATTATCGGTAGTATTGGTAACTGTTACCAACAAATACTTGAATCATCGACATGAGCAGATGATTTATTTTATATAATTGTACATTCTCCTCCTGTTGAAAAATTATTTATTTTCTCATGTAAAGGGTGCGAAATATCGGACAAAACATGAATTACTCAGGATATGTTTTTCATATCCCTCGTTAAAAAACATAAATATATGGAGTATTCACAAAGCACTCAATTCAAAAAAATATTCCTAAGTATTTGCTCCAATATATTATATATTAGCGAACCTAGCTTTTCTCTGTATAACGCCAGTTTTTGTAGACGTTGCTCCTCAGCGTCTTTGCCGGGGGACTCGCACTGGAATCATCGGAGGACAGCACATCAATGATGATGCCTTCGATGTCACGAAGAAGGATCTCGCTTTCATCCTCGTTATAATCAGTGGTGGAGATGGTTCCATCGTTATAGATGACTCCTTCCTCCGAATCATAGATCGGTTTTTTCTCAAACTGCAGCTCCGTGTCGAACTCGGAGATTCCTTCGAGTTGTTTCAGATGGTACGCGTCGCTTGCCATCCCAATCATGGTTCGATAGACCTGGATTTTTTTCTTATCATGCGTAGCCTTAATTTCGTCCTGGATCGCAGAGATAATCGCCGGGATCTCCTGCGGCTGTACCTCTAAAAGGATTTTCTTCCAGAACCAGTTATAGATCTGACTGCCTCGTGCGTTAATGTGTTCGAGCGTTCCATTGGGGTTCAAGATGACCCTGCCGTTCAGCGTCCGATGCGTCTTTCTCCACTCGGTTCTTTGCAGGTCCAATGCCGCTTTTCTCGCGCTCTTCATTGTCATTCCATCTAGTTATTATCCGTTTCAGCATATAAAGATTATGGAAGCACAAGTAGGATGCACTGGAGAGAGGTTTGGGGGACGCTATCACAGTTATTTCATCTCACAAGATATGCATGGTCCGCCACTGGTGTCTCTTTCTTATCCAAGGAACGTTTTAAATAAAGGAAGCGCCTTCCGTTTTTTTGCATGCCGAAGCGTAGTCAAGCACAAATCTCAGAGGATGAAAAAAAGATTCTTACGGAACTACAGAAAAACTCGAACCAAAGCATCGACACCATCGCACACCGATGCGGGTTCTCACGACAAAAAGTCTGGAGATGCATCAAACGACTTGAGCAGGAACATATCATCTGGGGGTACACAGCAATCGTCGACGAGGAGAAACAAGATAGAAAAAGCTTTGTGGTGACCATCAAAAAAACCACCACCCCTCTTGATGAGAAAACAGCCCGCATCATCGCAACCCCCTACTTACAGGAGCTCGCATCGAAAGAAGGCATCATCATCGAAAACAGCCTCTACATCCATGGGGAGTACGACTGGATCATCATCTTCACCGCGGATGACCTCCGACAGGCAAAAAGATTCTCGGAGCTACTCTACTCCGCCTATCCAGCATACATTGCGAAGGTAGACCTCATGGAGACGCTCTTTTGGACACGAAAGCAAAGGATTTTCAACCCTGAGGCAAAAAAATTCAAAGACCTACTGTTCTGACGAGATTGACGAAATAACTATCGTTTAGGATAGATTTAAATACAGTTTTTTTATAATTAACGAGTAGGGGAAACCATATGAAGAAACTCATACCAGTCGTTATCATAGGAGTTTTACTCATGAGTGGACTCGGGGCCTTTGGAACCGCGACAACTGGACAACACTTGGAACAAAAAACACAGACGACCACATTCTCACCACCTGTGATGCAAGACCAAGGTCAGTACACGCTTGTCACTATCGATAATGCGAATGCATGGCTTCGCACCGTTGGAGCACCGATGCTCCCAGCAATGAGGACGACGTACACCTTCCCGTTCGGGACACACATCACAAACGTAGCTGTGACCTTCTCAGAACCACAAGCGTATCCACTAATAAAGGCGGTCACGCCAACACCAGCACCTGTGACCATTGATGATAGGACAACCATCACGGCACAAAGCGATACGCAAACCATCGGAGCTCTCTACCCTGCTGAGCGGTTCGATTACACTCTCGGGGCGGGAATCTCCAATGAAAACCACGTCATCTATCTCACGATTCGATGCTTCCCAGTCCAGTATAGGACCGCAGACAAGACCATCCTCTACTCTCAGGATGCGCACATCACGGTCTCCTACGAACCGCCGGCTACCCAACCAGCGCCGACCGCGGATTACAAGCTTGTGATCCTTGCGCCACCAAAATTCGCCCCAGCGTTACAGCCGCTTGTCGCCCATAAGATCAGCAAGGGGATCACCACGAAACTGGTCACCCGGGAGGAGGCGTGCAACGGCACCTACTTCCCGGTGGTGGGACAAGACTGCGCAGAACGCATGAAACACTTCATCAAGGACGCGTTTGATCAATGGGGAACACGCTACGTCCTCCTGGTCGGGGGGAGATATGGCGGGGTCATTAAAGAGAAATGGTGGATGCCGGTGCGGTACTCCCATCTCGACGATCTTGGTAATTTTGAGGGAAGCTATCTTTCTGATTTGTACTTCGCTGATATCTACGACGCGAACGGTAATTTCTCCTCATGGGACCCAAATGGGGACGGCATCTTCGCGGAATGGACGAACCAGACGAAAGAAGTCATCGATTTGTACCCTGACCTCTACGTCGGCCGTCTGCCCTGCAGAAGCCTGGGTGAGGTGACCAATGTCGTCAACAAGATTATCACCTATGAGAACACGACCGCGGGGAAAGACTGGTTCAAAAGAATGGTTGTCGTCGGCGGGGACTCTGCCCCTGCGGAGAATGACTCCTGGTACGAGGGCGAGCAGGAGAACGCCCTCGCGTTACAATACATGCCTGGGTTCCAGGGCACAAAACTCTGGACGTCCCTGGGTACGTTAACAGGGCCGGATGATACCGTCAAAGCCATCAGTGGTGGCTGCGGGTTTTTATTCTTTGACGGGCACGGAAACCCACTGACCTGGGGTACCCATCCGCCGAAAAACAACAGCTGGGTCACTGGGCTACAGGTCAAACAAATGCCTCAGCTAACGAATCATGAACAGCTCCCTATCTGTGTCTGCGGCGGGTGTCACAACGCCCAGTTCAACACCACGCTGCTGCGCATCCTCAAAGGCTTCCTGCAGGAGGGATTCACCTACTTCAATTATAATTTCTACCGTGGTGAATGGGTACCGGAATGCTGGGCGTGGAAACTCATCAGCGTGAAGAAAGGCGGCAGCATCGCGACCATGGCGTACGCTGGCCTCGACTGGTTCGCAGAGGGGGACTACAACCACGACAGCATCCCTGACTGCGTTCAGTTCTTCTCCGGCTTCATGAACACCCAGTTCTTCAAAAATTACGGGGTGAACAACATCACGGTCCTTGGCCAGGCGCACACGCAGACGGTCACTGATTACCTCAACACCTTCGATCCATGGCAGGAGCGGCTCGACTGTAAGACAGCCCAGGAGTTCGTCCTCCTTGGGGATCCGAGCTTGCAGATCGGTGGATACTCGTAAAAAAAGAAATGAGGTACCTGCTAATGTCTTGAGGGTGCCACACACCCTCTCCCTTGTTTTTTTCTTTCACATTTTGATTGAACCTTAAAAAGGCCCTTAGAGGTATCCTCCAAATATTTATATATACGGGTGGGATAATTAGGAGACGGGGATAACATGAACATGCGCAAAAAAGCATTAGGTATTTTGATTTGTACGCTGATGATTACGGTCGTTTACCCTGCTGTAGGTGCGGGTACTACCCCATTGAATGGACCCTTGGGTGATCTCACCCCTCATCATGTGCTTGTCAGGGTGACGACCGGCTCAAGTGCACCCGTGCTTCCTCAGAACATCGAGTTAGTGAGTGACAATCCTGGGGCATGGGTTGATATTATCATTCCGTCCACTAGACTCCATGAATTAACCGAGCTGAACCTCCCGTATTCCATTCTTATCCCTGATGTGGAGGCTTACGATCTAGAAATGGCTGGTTCCTATCATACGCTGGCTCAGATCCAAACCATACTAGAAGGGATCGCTAGCAACCACTCTGATATCGCTAAATTGTACAGCATTGGGACGACGTACGAGGGAAGGAGCATCTGGTGCCTGGAGGTCTCTGATAACCCTGGTGTCGATGAAGGAGAGCCTGGGGTGTTCTTCATGGGCGTTCATCATGCACGGGAATGGCCTACGGCAGAAATCTGCTTGTACATCGCGAATAACCTGACGGCAGGGTACGGTGTCAACTCAACCATTACGAATTGGGTGAACAACCGAAGGATATGGATCGCCCCCGTGACGAATGCCGATGGATACTACTACTGCCATGACCAAGGCATCGACTGGCGGAAAAACAGGGATTACTTCCCGCAGTACGGCACGTATGGCGTCGACACCAACCGGAACTACAATGGTTCTTCTGATGGAAACGGCTGGGGCGCCTGGGGAGCTGTCCCCTCCTGGGCTAATTCTCATTATTCCGATAATGAATGTTATGATGGGCCAGGACCTACCTCGGAGGCTGAGAATCAAGCGGTCACTAGTATCTTTTTGAACAACAACATCAGCGCCTCCATCACCTACCACACCTATGGTGAAACCGTCATGTGGCCCTGGGGGTACACCAGCGGCGTGACACCAGACAATACATATCTGTCCTCGGTCGGTCAACAGATCGCACAGCGGATATCGGTCCAACAAGGATCAGGAACCTATAATCCTCATCAAAGCGTCGGACTATACCCGACCGTTGGTGACACAATTGATTTCGCCTATGGCTACAGCCATTACGTTCAGGGAAGGGCGACCTTTGTGTATTGTATCGAGGCATGCAATGAGTTCCACCCGGCAGCAAGCTACCTGAACCAGATCTGTAAAGAGAATGCCGACGGAGCGTTATACCTAGTTCAAGAAGCAGAGAACATCCGAGATACTGTTGTACCTCGCGTCATCCCACCGGTTATTGCTACCATGGCGAATGATTCCGATGGAAACTATCATGTCTCATGGACGCTCCAAAACCAGGGTGCCAACCCGGATTATTTCCAGCTGAGCGAAATGAAGAATCTCTCGGTGAAAACCGATGATGCTGAATCAGGATCCGGGTTCTGGACATTTGATGGATTCTCCGTATCAACAACCCGGTATCACTCGGGGAGCCACAGCTTCAAATCGACCAATGGCGACTATAAAGTCTGTTCAATGACCACCCTGACCCCGCTGCCTATCACCCCTGGGATGAAACTGTCCTTCTGGTGCTGGTACGCGATACAACAAAATGCCGATTACACCTATGTTGAGGTGAGCGAAAACGGACGTAGTTATCATATCCTTGATTCCTATACCGGATCATCTGGGAATTGGATTTATAAAGAGTATAGTTTGGACAGTTTCTCCGGGAAATCCTTGTTCATACGGTTCCGCTACGCAACCGATGCATACGGGCATCAGGATGTTTTCTACGTCGATGACATAGCGCCCATAGCCCATTTCAACTCCACCAAGGTCCTCTCCAGTACTATCACGAACACGTATTACGATATCACGAACCAACCGCTCGGGACCTATTTCTATATCGTCAAGGGTCATAACACGGTGCGGGGCTGGTGCGACAACAGCACCATAAAGATGATCAACGTCACCCAAGGTGGCAGCGAGACACATCCGATCCTAGCCCTTGGGAATTTCACCGTAAGCCCCGGGAAAATCTCCATAACTGTCAAGAACATCGGTGATGCGAACGCGACAAAGGTGAACGCTTCAATCCGGGTTGTCGGCGGCATCTTCGGCAGAATTAACAACAAAAAGACCGTGACGTATCCGATGCTTGCCATTGGACAAGAAAAGACGCTGACCACGGACGGATTCCTCTTTGGTCTCGGCAGGATCACCCTCACCGTCTCTGCTCACTGCAACGAGGCGGTGCCACCCACCGTGTGGGGAAACGGGACAGCGAGAATCTTGCTCATCTTCATCATCGTATAAGGGGATCCCTCCTCTTTTTCTTTTTTTTTTTGTTATCACAAAGTTTTTATTATTATCTCCTATCTATATTTATAGTACCAATGAGGAATGCTATGAAGAACTCTCTTGCATTGTTTATGGTTGCCCTTCTCCTGGTGAGTGGCGTGGGGGCAGGTGCTGGTGTGCGGAACAACGAAAAAATACAAGAACAAATTGAACGCTGTTCGTTTTCCACGGTTCAACTCGTTGAACATACGAATGATATCCAGGTTCAGCTCCCTGAAGCTACCTCATCGATCACCACAGTGGAGGGATACCAAGTTCCGGTCGTGACCAGGGTGTATACCTTCCCTTTCAAAACAACGATTACTCAGGTGACCGTCACCTTCTCAGACATTCAACAGATACCTCTCTCGAAACCGATCCAGCTCACCCTACCACCCATTGCTGATGACCCGGAGATCACCGTCACCCCCGAAGCACGCATCACTCACGCAAGCCTTGTGCGTCCTTCCTTCAGCTATACTGTTGCGGCTGGTCTTGACGGCGCTAGCGAGGTAAATTATCTTTCCATTCATCTATACCCGGTTGCTTATGTTGCTTCAGAGCATCTGCTGAGCTTCGCGAACAACGCGGTGATCACCATCTCATATATCCTCCCGAATCCTCCTCAGTCACCGACAACCGAGTATCAACTCGTAATCATCGCACCAGAGGAGTTTGAAAAGGCAGTGCAGCCACTGGTCACCTTCAAGGAGGGCAAAGGAATAACGACGATCCTAGTGACGCCGGATGATGCCTGTGAGGGCACCTATTTCCCGACGCAAGGTCGTGACTGCGCGGAAAAAATGAAGCATTTCATCAAAGACGCGTTCGACCAGTGGGGAACTACCTATGTACTGCTCGTCGGCGGACGGAAAGGCGGTGTGACCCATGAGACCTGGTGGGTTCCTGTGAGGTACTCCTCTTTAAATGACGGTGGGGAAGGCTCGTACCTAACGGACCTGTATTTTGCTGATATCTGCAACCCTGACGGGAGTTTCTCCAGCTGGGATTCCAACAATAACAGCATCTTTGGGGAATGGACCATCACTGCAAAAGATGTGATCGATATGTATCCGGACGTGTATGTCGGACGTCTACCATGCACGAGCGTGAGTCAGGTGAAGACCATGGTACAGAAGATCATCACCTATGAGACGACGACGTACGGGGCCGCATGGTTCAAGCGGTTCGTCGGTATCGCTGGCGACACCTACCCTGATCCCAACGACCCGTACTACGAGGGTGAGATGGCGACGAATGCATCCTATGCCCAGTTGCAGGACCTCGGGTTCTCCGCGTCGTTTCTTTGGACGTCCAATGGAAGAATGACCGGAGTGGATTCTGTGATTGAGGAATTCAGCAAAGGTTGTGGGTTTGTCCATTTCTCTGGACATGGGAATCCCATGGTCTGGGCGACCCATCCACCAAGGAACAATACAGGGGTGCGCGGACCGACATCATTGCAGATGAGGGAGCTTTCCAATGGGGACGAACAACCAGTGGTGATTGTCGGCGGCTGCCATAACAATCAATTTAACACGAGCCTCCTCAACATTGTCAAAGGGGTACTTGCTGACGGATTGCAGTACTTCAAACGAACACAACCGTACGGCGAGTTCTGGTATAACGAATGGGTGCCCCGCTGCTGGGGTTGGGCGATGGCAAGTCAACGAAAAGGCGGTGCTATCGCGGTCATCGCAAACACAGGCTTGGGATACGGAGAACCAGGGGCGCACACGCTCACCATGAGAGGCAGGTTCCTTGAATGGCTGTTCTTCAAGGCGTACCATGATGGAAAGCAGAAACTCGGGGAGACCCACGCGGTGGACCTTATTTCGTACATGAATGAGTATCCGCCCATGGACGATCAAATAGATTGCAAGATTGTCCAGGAGTGGGCGCTCTTCGGCGACCCGAGCCTCCAGATCGGCGGGTACGCCCCATAAAGCATGCCCCGTTCGACCACATATATAAGAAATATTTATATATTCACAGGAAAATAATGTAAGTCGGGGTATGAAGTATGCGGATGGATCCCTTCATCATGGTCATAATCGCTCTCCTTGTTATATCATCGAGTGTGGTGGTGCCTGCGAAACGCGTGGAATTCTCGGACGTGTCACGGTCTGATGACACCGCACCTATCATCGAAATGATCCAGCAGATCAACGAGTCTATGTTGTTTTCGTTTCACCATGGTCTCATGCAATTCGGTCCTCGGTACACCGGTACGGCAAGCTGCAACCTTGCTTCGCAGTACATCTATGATTCTTTCCAAGCGATGGGGCTTTCTGTGGAGTTCTATAACTGGAAAATGAAAGGGTTCACAAGTCGAAACGTCGTCGCAACACTTGAAGGGATCGACCCCAACAGCACAGCGCAGTACATCCTATGCGGGCATTATGATACAGTGAAGGCCGGGCCAGGGGCTGATGATGACGGCTCTGGGGCCGCGGCGGTCCTAGCGATCGCATCAGTCTTGAGCAACTATCAGTTCAACAACACAATCAAGTTCATCACGTTTTCAGGGGAAGAAGTGGGAACCTACGGCAGTTTTACGTACGCACGCGACGCGTCGCATCGTGGGGATAACATCATCGCGGTGTTGAACATGGATATGATCGGGTACGCGAACACCGTGGAAGGGGGTCGGGTGCTACGGTTCTTCCCGCCGCTACGGTCACGATGGATCGCCGAGTATGCGACCACCATCGCTGAGAAGTACCAGGATATGCTTGATATGACGGCCGTGACGTTACCGAGCTATCCAGGTGACGATTCCCAGGCGTTCGTCGACTACGGATACGACGGCGTCTGGATCGCCCATCAGGACGGGTACCCGTATGGTCATTCCGCGAACGACACCGCGGATCGCCTGAACTGGACGTACTACACGAAGGCGACGAAACTCATGCTTGCGATCACAGCGGAGATAGCCCAAAGACCGATCGATGTCGAAGTGATGCTCCGTCGACCTTTAGAGGGATATCTGTATTTTTTCAAACGCCCTGTCCTGCAGACATCGTTTCCAAACCTGTGGGCGAACGGGATGCGTGGGAGGACCTTCATCATCGGGGGAAGGACCATGGCGAGTGCAGAGGTGTTTAGTTACGAGCCGATTCGATATGTCGTTTTCTGCGTTGACGGTCAGTTCTTAGTATGGGATTCAGACCCACCGTACGAGTGGCGGATCCAAGGATGGTTCTACCCGCTGATCGGAAAACACACGATAGAGGTGTATGCGTACACCACGTCAGGCAAGGTGGCGTCCGATGAGATGGATGTGTTCATCCTCTCACTGTCGACAACCTATAAATGACAGTAAGGGAAAAGCATGAAGAGCCTCTGGGTTCTGCTGAGCATCGTAGTTGTACTTTTCTGTACAGTGTCATACGCAGGTGCTGCCTCGTCCACGCCTGTTGTCCTTGTCACCGGGTTTGCACCGTTTGAAAACTACTCGGTGAATCCCTCGGGGTTAATCGCTGAGGCGTTGAACGGGTCGTCTGTCGCAGGTGCGCTCGTCGTCGGCGTGGTGCTGCCCGTGGACTATAACGAGTCCTTGGAGATCGCGATCCATGCGATCGAGCAGTACCAGCCGGTCCTAGTGATCAGCTGCGGGTTGAACCCGCGCGCCCATAACATCCATGTGGAAAAAATCGGGGTCAACCTCAAACGGTATCAAAAGGGGAATGGACGCTTGTCGTTTCCCCAGAGAATCGAGAAAACAGGTCCGTTGTTCCGTACCTCAACGCTCCCCGCTGGTAAAATGGTACAAGCAATCCGGGATGCGAATATTTCTGTGCAACGCAGCTTCTACGCAGGGATGTATGTATGCAACTGCTTGTTCTACAAGCTTCTGAGGTACGCGTACGAACTGAACGACTCTATTGCTGTAGGGTTCCTCCATGTGCCGTTGCTGAGCTCACAGGATCCAGAGGGGATGCCCTTAGATGACATGCTTGATGCGGTCACACTTGCGATACAAACCAGCCTTCCATCCTCTGTTGCTCATGCGAGCTGATAAAGGTTATTCCTGAGGTCTTGTTTTTCGATGTCCATGAAAAAACATATCGAGGATGACGATGACGATTGAATTATTAAAAAACCTTTATAAGGAACTACTCACTCACAACGTCCATGCGTGACGTGACGAAAGCACAACTCACGGTAGGGCTGCTAGCGTATTTTGCGACGATCTGGGACATCGCGCTGAATCGAACCTATACGAACGTGCCTTACGCGATCGGAGTTATCATCCTTCAGCTGGTGCTCTTGCTTATCTTGTCGTATGTCATTATCGCACTGCTGGAATGGGTGAAGGTGTTTGACCTGAAAACCAATGCGATCCTGACGTTGTTCGTCCTGGTCACCCTGAACCTGTTGACGACGCTGAAGATACCATAAAAAGACGAGCGGACCCTCTTTCCCTTATTTCTTTTGATCCGTGATATCCCTGATGATTTGCACTGAGCCGGTGCTATGGCCCTGTTCATCCAGGAGAGGGGAACTGGACATCTGGAGATGTTTGTCGAGATGCGGCTCGAAAAATTCCAGAGTTACCGGTGTGTTCGAAAGACCAGTGTGGCTGCATGGACAGGAACTGGGCCTCGCAGGTGTTCCATGGAGCAGCTGATGGCATTTTTTCCCGATGCATTGCTCAGGTGTGAGCTGGAGGAAGTCAGCAAACTTTCGATTCGCACGGATGACGGTGTACTCGTTGTCCCTGATGAAGACCATGTCGCTGACGGCGTTGAACGTGGTATCCCATTCGTGGGTGCAGCGTTTCATGGATGCCTCGGCGGCTCTTCGGCTGGTGATGTCTTCGATGATGAGGGTGACACCTGGTTCACCGTCATCGAAGGTCGTGGGAATGTGCTGGATAAAAAGATATAATGTGCGATTGTTGTCGTTATATGGTTGTTCGCTTGTGAGCTGTTTTCCATTGAGCGCTTGGTGTGCGTGTTGTGCGATCGTCGGTATCTGGAAGAATTGGTGTGTGAAGGTATCAATCGAATTTCCGATGATGTCGTCCCGGTGGATGTCAAGGACGTTGAGGAGGTTTTCGTTCACTTGTACAAAACGAAGGTCCTTGTTGAGGAGCGCGATGTAATCATGGGTGAAATTGAGGATTGTGGAGAGAGGGATGCGTGTTGACGGGAAGAAGACTTTGGCTGGGCCGAAGGTCACCATGTCTGCTTGTCCTGAGATAAGGAGGATGTCGAGGTATTTTGCGACCGAGTTGCGGTTGATCTGTATTTCGTGGGCGATGTCAGTGACGGTCATCCCTTTGGGGTTATTCTTGAGGATGGTTTTTATCTGTGAGAGTTCTTTTTGGTAGGTTTCCACGGCCTTCAATCAAGTTGTGTCTATATATGCATTTCGTTTTGCCTGTCACTTTTGCCATGCAAAGAGAGAAATATTTATATATTACTTTAACGATGTGGTATTGCCAGGCAGAAGTGCATGGCAGAGTGGTGAAGGGATAAAAAACTATGGAGAAATCCTCTAACAACAGGGCTGCAATCCCAACAACTATATACCGCCCGGGGAGACACACTTCATTCCATCCATCAACGCCTAATCATACTCCGCTCATCCCACATCCCATCGCCTCTCTCCATCCTAGTAATAATATCAAACATCAAATAAACATCCTTCCTGGTATCATGAGGTACCTACCTTAGAGCATCCCGTCTCTCTCTCCTTTTCCAGGAGGTACCTCTCTCCCATCCCTCGACATCTTCTTTTTTGATATTTTACCACAGTAGGTTTAAATAACAAAAGCAAGAAAGTTAACGTTTGCATGAAACAAGAACAATCCTGGAATAAGCTTTTGATTGTCGATGATGACACCGACATTCTCTGCAGCCTGAAAGCACTGTTTGAACAACAAGGATTTGAAGTCAGCACCGCTGAGAACGGGCGAAGATGTCTCCTTGAGCTCGAAAAAGGATTCGAAGGCATCATCCTCCTTGACCTCATGATGCCGGAGATGAACGGCATCGAAACCATCAAGAAGATGCACATCGACGGATTCCTCGAAACCAACATGGTCATCGTGCTGACCGTGAAGCGAATCCAAGGGGAAGAGATCAACGAAATCTACCCGTACATCCAAGATTACATCACGAAACCCTTCGACATCAATATGCTGTTGCAGACCGTTAAAAAGTTTGCACAACGCTATGCAGAAAAAAGAAAGCGATAAACACCATTCCTCTTTCTTTATTTCTATTGGCAAAACTATATAATATTGATGACTCCTTATACTCACACGAATACCATGACAAACGCATCTTCACTCGTTAGATACGCACTCACGTTTTTTATCGTATGCTCCTTATGCGCCCAGGCATCAGCATTGGCTCTATCGACTACCTCAGCAAGCGCTCCCCTTGGTTCTGAGCAACAAAGCGTAGGGACGACGACAAATCTAAAAATCAATGCGGTTCTCTCTAAGATCGACCAAGACCTCCTCCTCGGATACCTCACAACCCTTGTCAATTACGCTCCACGAATAGACGGGACCTACGGCTGCGAACTCTCAGCAAAATACATACATGCACAATTCCAAGAACAAGAACTAAACACCCGATACCAGAACTGGACTTCTTGGGGGAACCGATACCATCCCCATAAATACAGCTGCCAAAACATCGAAGGGACATTACCAGGTATCGATCCATCCGATGATTCTGTCATCATCTTCAACGCTCATTATGACGGCGTCAAAGCAGGGCCCGGGGCAAACGATGACGGCTCAGGGACCGCTGCAGTGCTAGCGGCCGCCTACGCGCTCAGCCAATTCCATTTCAACCGAACCCTGAAATTCGTGACCTTCGCCGGAGAGGAAATAGGACTCATCGGCAGCCAGGCCTACGCAAAGGAGGCATACGAGCACAACGACAACATCCTTTTGGAGATCAATGCAGACATGATCGGCCACGACAATGGTAGCCGAACCATGAGAGTCATCAGCACCGAGGACGCAGGCTGGGTTGCAGATATCTTCCAGGCCATGGCCAGCAATTACAGCATTGGACTTACCATAAAACCCGGTTTCACCAACAGAGTGGGACATAAAATGACAGGGAGCGACTACGCACCATTCCTCGAGTACGGCTGGGAGTCCGTCTCCTGCTGGGAGACAGCCGGCGACCCCAACATGCATACCGCACAAGACGACTTGAGCAACATCGACTTGAGCTACCTGGTGAACACCACGAAAGCGATCGCAGGAGCACTCGCATACCTCGCAGACCTCCCTGAGACGCCGCCACAGGTCCGCATCACCTCACCACGGGTAGGCAGCCGGTATGCCGCGGGGATGCAGAAACACGACCTCAAGAACTTCAAGACAATTGTCCTGGACGATATATGGATCTGGGCAGAGGTTCATTACGGGACTGTCCCCATCATGAAAGCAGAGTTCTACGACAACGGCAAACTTGTCTCAACCATCACCCAGGCCCCCTTCAAATGGCACCTCAACGAGCGTTCCCTGGGGAACCATGAGATCATGGTGAAAGTCTACGACCAACTTGGCAGGACCTCAACAGACTGGCGGGAACTGCGGTTCATCAATCTCTTCTTAAAAAACCGGTAACCAGACGAAACCCTAACTTCTAGTTTTAAGACATCCTATTCTTTTTTAATGGCGAATGCGATAATGTCCTGTTCATATGGAACGAGGCCTTTCATCATTTGATATCTACGTCATCGTTGCGGAGCTCCAGGATCTCCGCGGCTGCTACGTTGAAAAAATCTACCAACTCTCCCGCGACGAGATCCTCATGAGAGTACAGCAGACCTCTACGAACAGAAAAGAACAACTCTTCATCCGGAACAAGGAACTTTTATGCCTCACCCAGAGGCAATTCGACGCACCAGAGAAACCCTCGGTGTTTGCGATGACGTTACGCAAGTATCTTCTCAATGGGAAAATCAGTGCGATTGCTCAGCATGAGTTCGACCGCATCATCAAGATTACCATCGGGAGAAAAGAGGGGGACTACACCCTCATCTGCGAGTTGTTTTCCAATGGGAACATCATCCTATTGAACCCAGAGGGGAGGATCATCCGGCCGCTCGTCAAACAAGAATGGGCGACCCGTATGGTCAAAAGCGGGGAGATGTACCTTCCTCCGCCTCCACAGGTCAACCCGTTCACCATGACCAAGGAGACCTTCCAAGAGATCATCCGACAAGGCAAGAGGGATCTGGTGCGAACGCTTGCCACCGGGGCGAACCTGAGCGGGCTGTACGCGGAGGAGCTCTGCGCCCGCGCCCATGTCGATAAACATCTGAAAAGTACTGAAGTGAGCGAAGAAAACATCCAGAGGCTGTATCATGAACTGACCGGCCTCCTCGAGGTGTTCCAAAACCATGCGTTCACACCGATGCTTGTGAAAAAAAATGATACCGTGGTCGACATTGTCCCTGTTCCGTTTCAAAGCTACGATGGTATGGTCCTCGAGCCTATCGCTAGCTTCAGTCGGTGCCTTGATTCATTCATCACCGCGAGAAAAGTGGAGAAACCGCAAGAAACCAAGGGTGAGAAGAAAAGCGAAAAGCTCCGCAGGCAGCTTCTTTCTCAACAACAGCAGTACCAGGAGTTTCACGAGAAGCTCTCCCTGAAAAAACTTGAAGGAGACCTTCTTTACCAGCAGTATCAGCCTGTCGAGCAGCTCCTGCAAAACATCAGGGTGCTTTTAAAACAAAAAGAGAAAAACGAACTCATACGACAAATCCTTTCCGATCCCTTGGTTCGCCAGTTCGATCCAATGGCAGACGAGCTCATGGTCATCCTGAAGGACAAGGACGGAACCGAGAGGGATATTTCTCTTGATTTCCGAAAGACCGTCTCGGAGAACGCCCAGCAGAAGTACGAGGAAAGTAAAAAACTCCAGGAGAAGGCACGAGGTGCTCAGGAGGCAATGAAGCAGGCGAAACAGCAGTTTAAGACCCTCAAAGAAACCGACGTTGTCGAAAAAAAGAAGGAGGTAAGGAGGGAGAAAACCTGGTGGTTTGAAAAATATCGTTGGTTCATCTCAACCGAGGGAAATCTTGTGATTGCCGGGCGGGACGCCACAAGCAATGACCTCGTGGTGAAAAAACACCTGAGCAAAGGCGATCGGTACGCACATGCGGATATCCATGGCGCTCCTAGTTGCGTCATTAAAAGCAGCGGAGTGAATGATGAACCGCTCCTTATCTCTGAGAAAACCCTAATCGAGGCATGCCATTTCGCAGCATCATACTCACGCGCATGGAATCAGTTTGGCGAGGCGCAGGCGTACTGGGTGCTTCCTGAGCAGGTGAGCAAAACCCCGGAGAGCGGAGAGTACGTCCCCAAAGGGGCGTTCATTATCCGAGGGAAACGGAATTACGTCCGCTGTACGCTTGAGGTCGCGGTCGGCCTCGTACAGCTCGGAGAACAGGAAAGACTCATGGGTGGGCCGCTTGAAGCAGTGGCAGCACGTGCAAAACAATACGTCGTTGTACGACCAGGTATTCTCAAAAAAAGCAGCGTTGCGCAGACCATTTCGACCGCGTTTAAGGTCTCAACCGATGAGGTAGAAAAAGCGCTCCCTCCTGGGAACCTGACCGTAGTGAAAACCGTTGGATTTACAGTACCTTAGGTGACAAATCGTGAGGATTATCTTTAAAGACCCGAAGACCGGTGAGATCAAGCTCGTCCCTGAGAACCTCGATGACATCTGGCATTTGTACAACATCATTGAGGAAGGGGACCTGGTCCGCGCGGTGACGTTTCGGACCGCGGAAGACGAAAAAGCAGATAAAATCAGGGCGAAAAAAACCGAGAAAAAACGGATGAAACTCGGAATCCGTGTGGAGAAACTCGCGTTCCATGAATTCTCGAACAGACTACGAATCCAAGGGGTGATCGAGGAGGGACTGCAGGACCTCGGCTCATATCATACCTTCAACGTCGATGCGGAGGAGATGCAGCCGTTATCCATCGTGAAGGACCTCTGGAAGGCGCACCAGCTCGAGCGACTCGATGAGGCGGTACGCCAACGGACCCAGCCGATGCTGGTGTTTGTCTCCCTTGATGAGGACGCCGCGACGGTTGCAATCTTGTACCAGAGCGGCGTGCAGACCGTCGCCGAGATTGACGCGCACCGGTCAGGGAAGATGTACGAGAGCAAAGAGACGACTGGGGAATATTACGGCGAGATTCTCTCTGTCGTGAAATCCGTGATGAAACAAGAATCCCCGCTCATCGTCATCGGGTCAGGATTCGCCCGCGAACACCTTATGAAATACGGCAAAGAGAAAGATCCAGGATTGTTCGCGCATGCGCTTACGCATGCGACCGCAAACGCAGGCCTCAACGGTGTGCATGAAGCATTAAAAATAGGTATCGTGGAGCAAATCACGAAGGAGAACCGAGTCTCGAAAGAAACCCAGGCGATAGAATCATTGTTTGAGGAAATTAAGAAGAACGGGCTCGTGACCTACGGGAAAAACGAGGTCGCCGATGCCCTGTCAAGGGGGGCAGTGAAACAGCTTCTCATCTCCGATACCCTGGTTCGCAGTAAAGAGGGGGAAAAACTCATGGATCTCGCCAGGGACACCCACAGCGAGTTCATCATCATTAACACGATGCATGAGGCAGGAAAAAAATTCGAGAGCATCGGCGGCGTCGCAGCGTTTCTTCGATTTAAATATTAACGTATGTGAGGAGAACGACCTTGTCCTTCATGACCATGACGGGAATGGCGGATGTAACAACCGTTTCATAATTCCTCCGCATTATTTTTATACTTGCTTTTATCCTGAAGGAAACATTTAAATTGACTAACTGCTTTATGAAGTTATCATAGGGAGGCAATAAAATGATTAGAAAGAACAGTAAAATAATTGTAGTGATAGGATTAACAGTCCTATTGCTTGGAGCTGGTGTGGTTTTAGGACAAAATACACAACAAGCGGCATTGTCGCCAACGTCATCAAGAATAGCCCCACTGGATCGCGACTGGTCCGACAACTTCGATTCGTATACCGCCGGGAGCGCATTGCACGGGCAGGGCGGATGGTACGCCTGGGACAATAGATCAATAGCAACAGGATATGTATCAGACGCGCAAGCACGTAGTTCTCCGAATTCGCTGGAAGGCAAATGGTTCACAACAGAAGCATCAGATATGGTTCACCAATATTCGGGTTATGATACCGGAACGTGGGTCTATACTGCATGGGTCTATGTACCTTCGACAATGACAGGAAGACAATTTTTAATCCTGATGAACAAATACGTTGAACTCAACCATGTTCTCCAAGACTGGTCTCTCCAGGTAGAATTTAGCGCAGCACAGGGCTACATTCGGGATTATGACAATACCGGTGCATCGTTGCCGCTGGTCACTGACCAATGGATGGAGATACGAGCAGTGATCGATTTAGAAGCTGATATTGACACCGTATATTATGGCGGGACCCAATTCATACAGAAAAGCTGGACAGCTGGCGTTTCTCCAGGTGGTCAGAAAAACATTGCCTGCGTGGACCTATGGGCTGGTGATGCCAGCGGCACAACATCCTGCTACTGGGATGATCTTTCACTCTTACCGCCCGCACAACCGTTATCCTGTGACGCAGACGGGCCGTACTCTGGTGAAACCGGTTCCCCCATTCAATTCACTGGGAGCGCAACCGGCGGTACACCCCCGTACTCCTGGGCATGGGAGTTCGGCGACGGTGCCACCTCAACACAGCAAAACCCGACCCATACCTACACCACCGCTGGTCTATACACGGTAACCCTCACGGTTACGGACTCTGCCTCAGCCACCGCGGATGATGAGACAACCGCCAATATCACCCAAGCTAAGGAACCCAACATCGTCATCGAATCAATCGCTGGCGGTACAGCAGTTAAGGTCATCGTCACCAACAACGGCACCGCGAACGCAACCATGGTCCCCTGGAGCATCACCCTCACTGGCGGCTTCATCTTCAAAGGCAAGACACTCTCGGGCACCATCACGACGCTTGGAATCAATGAAGA
>Ga0315277_10003195_pt1 | contig 22327 bp, 20 predicted proteins | sample YL17G05_15_MG_FD_203695 | JGI IMG/M metagenome (GOLD analysis project Ga0315277, IMG submission 203695) | Sediment microbial communities from Yellowstone Lake, YNP, Wyoming, USA - YL17G05_15 | ecosystem: Environmental > Aquatic > Freshwater > Lake > Sediment | place: USA: Wyoming | collected...
GAGCAAGATAACGCTATAAGGCCTTCTCCTGATTTTTTCAGTCAATTGGCCTCCCTCTTCGTAACCAACGTAACCGGGAGGAGAACCTATCATTTTAGAAACAGTGTGTTCTTCCATATATTCTGACATATCCAGTTTGACTAAGGCATTTTCATCATTAAAAAGAAATTCAGCTAAAGCCCGGGCAGTTTCGGTTTTTCCAACTCCGGTTGGCCCCAAAAACATAAATGAGCCCAGAGGCCTATTTTCTTCAGAAATTCCCGCCCTTGCCCTTCTTATAGCATTGGAAATTGCTTTGATTGCTTCCTCTTGACCTATCACTCTTTTTGAAACGATTTCCTCCATCTTTTCTAATTTCCTTGCTTCTTCTTCCAATAGTCTCATTACCGGAATTCCTGTCCACTTGGAAACCACTTTAGCCACATCTTCTTCTGAAACTTCTTCTTTTAAAATCGGACGGGATTTCTGAAATTGAACCAATTTCCTTTCGGCCGCTTTTAATTCTTTTAGAAGTTGGGGGATTTTCCCGTACTTCAATTCGGCCACCTTTTGTAAATTAGCGGCAATCTGTTCTTTCCCCGCCTCAAAGCGGCTAATTTCAATTTCTTTTTTAAGGTTTCTGATTTTATTAATCGTTTCCCTTTCCGACTGCCATTTAACCTCAATAACTTTTGCCTTTTCTTTTAAATCGGCCAATTGGCGAGGGATTACTCCTTTTCTTTGAGATTTTTCTTTTTTAAGAACCTCCTGCTCAATTTCCAATTTCTGAATCTCTTTTTTAAACTGCTCTAATTCTTGCGGTTCTGATTCAATATCCAATCTCAGAGAGCTCATCGCCTCATCCATTAAATCAACCGCTTTGTCGGGCAAAAATCTATCAGTGATGTATCTGGCTGCTAATTGAGCACAGGCTACCAAAGCCGAATCTTTTATCTTTACCCCATGGTGCAATTCATATTTCTCTTTGATTCCCCTTAAAATTGAAATCGTGTCTTCAATCGATGGTTCTGAAACATAAATCGGCTGAAATCTTCTTTCCAAAGCCGGGTCTCTTTCGAGATATTTTTGATATTCTTTTAAGGTAGTAGCACCAATTGCCCGGAGCTCACCTTTGGCTAAAGCAGGTTTCAGTAAATTTGAAGCGTCAATTGCTCCTTCAGCCGCTCCAGCTCCGACTAAAGTATGCAGTTCATCAATAAATAGAAGATACCTGCCGCCAGCCCGATTAATTTCCCTGATAAAGGCCTTAACCCTGTCTTCAAATTCTCCTCGATATTTAGTTCCGGCTATAATTGCTCCCAAATCCAAGGCAACAATTTCTTTGTCTTTTAAGCTCTCCGGCATCTGACCAGAAATAATTTTTTGAGCCAGACCTTCAACAACGGCTGTTTTCCCAACCCCTGCCTCCCCAATTAAAACTGGGTTATTTTTTGTCCTCCGGGACAAAATCTGCATTAATCTTCGAATTTCATTTTCTCTTCCAATGACCGGATCTAATTTTCCTTGTCTGGCCAAAGTGGTTAAATTTCGAGCATATTTTTCAATAACCTGGTATTTAGATTCCGGCTCAGGGTCGGTGATTCTTTGACCTCCCCTAATCTGAACTAATTGTTTTAAAACTGTTTCATAATCTAACTTGCCTAATTCTAAAGCGGTCACGCCGCCACCTGGCTGCAAAAAAGTAGCTTTATCCAAAATTTCTTTGGCTTTAGTTTCGGTATCTAAAAGAGCTAAAAACAAATGTTCAACCGAAATAAATTCATCTCCCATTTTTATTGCCTCTTGCCTGGCCCGTTCCAGAATCTTGGCCATATCCTGGGTTAAATAAAACTGGCCGAAAGTCTGAGGAGTAGCAATTGTTGGAATTCTTTCTAAGGATACTTTTGTTTTTCTTTTCAATCCCTCAATATCAGCTCCAATTCTCTGAAGCAAATTCAAAACCACGCTTTCTTCCTGAGAGAGCAAAACAAAAAGCAAGTGCAGGGCATCAATTTGCTGCTGACCTCTTTCTCTTGCTAAATCCTGGGCAGACAATATAACCTCTTGGGCTTTATGAGTAAAATTAACTCCTCCTCCGTTCATATTTTCTTTTTATAACAGAAATTTAAAAAAATCAAGTCCTGATGACTTGAAAAATGCCATGTGGTCTAGCGAACGATGTTCGAACCTGTTTAACTCCTTATTTCCTGTTCCCGTAAGTCTGCTATAACAAATCTTTCATTTTATCAATTATCTCTGCTTTAATCGTTTCAGCATCTTTTCCTTTTAAATTATAAGTTTCGGTTTTGGGGTTTGCTTTTATTTTATTAAAATAATCCTCAAAATTAACCCAAGCCTTATCGTTCTCTCCGACTATTAAATAATTAACAACCCTGCATATTAGGTTTGAAAATAAAAGTTCTGGATATTTATTTTGCTGCAATCCTTCATTCAGCTTTTTATCGCAATCATCGGCTTTTTTTAAATAATCACTTTGAAAATCAAAATTACTTTCTATAAGCTTATTATTGTCTACTAAAAAATATCTTTCGAAAAAATAAGAACCTACGTGACTGCTGTAAAAATAATCAAACCTATCATCTAACTTTGATAGATAAACCTTATCTCCAGCTGTTGTTATCCCGGTATCTCCATACAAAATATCAATAAGTTTTAATTCTTTGTCTGTCAAAACAAAAATATGATGAGAATAGCAGCAATGTGCACCGCCAGAATAATCACTGACGGAGATATATTTATTATTCTTATACTCAAAAGCAGAAATTTCCCCGCTCTGAGGCGATGCTTCTCCTAGTGGTTTTTCATAAATTTTTTCTCCGTTATTATACGCCGCAAAAGACCATTCATATTGAGTATATGGTTCTTCTTTGGAAAATGGCTCCGTTGTAATTACTTCTTTTTTCTTTATAACTTCGAATCTTGCCGTGTCTATTATATATTCTGTTTTATCACCAGAAGTTTTTGTTTCAGGATAAATTATTGAATAAGGTTTTTCAATAAATTTAAAAGTTGAAAGTATTTTAGAAAATAACTGAAGGCATTGATTTCTTCCCTCTTTTCCCGACCAAGAAGTTCCACAGATTAGCCAAAATTGATACTGAGTTGAATCTGTTGGATAAGTAATTGTGTAGCTCCCTCCGTCAGAGACTTTTGTCGGCTCACAATGATTTGCGTATTCTTTTAGATTTGCATCTACGCAAATCCCCCCAGAAATTAAATTTTTCAAAGGTAATGTTTCGCATTCTCCTTCGTTAAATCCAATTCTATGACTCCCAGAACCTATCCAATCAAAAGAAGAAAATGTGGGATAAAATCCAATTTCTCCCGCTTTTATCTCTTCTCCTTGAGATACACAACTTGGTTCGGTAATTTTCGACTCAACATCCCAATGAGTCTGAACCCCTATTGAAAAACGAATATTAGAATCTTCTTTGCTAAAAAAATCAACGCTCGGATAGCTTTCCGCTTTATAACTATATTCATCCCATTGGCTGGAAGCAACAACCTCCCAATCTGAAGGATATTTTATTTCATACTGGCCCTCCTCATCTCTATAAGTCTGCCAATTAACGGTTTCGTCTATTGGTAAAGCTTGTTGAGGTTGGCTTGATGACCACCAACAAGGACATTCTGTCATTTTAGATATTCCAACCATTAATCCGCCAGCAAGTATGGCCAGAATAATTACAACGAATAGATATTTTACGTTGGTTTTACCTTGAGTTAGAAACGGCATGTTAAATTATTCTACTGCGTCCATCCGAAGCTCGCAAGCGAAGGAGGACCAAAAAACCGCCCATAAGGCGATTCTTTCTTGACAACATGCTTTGCTCCCCCGGCTGGACGCTTGCCCGCCTCTGGAGGGATGTTAGAACCTGTTTTATTTAATAGATTGAAAATGCTTCTAAAAATTTATTAAGTTCTTGAGAACATCTTTCTTCATCTCTTATATTCGCAAAAAGTTCAAGAATATATAATTTATTTTTAATTAGTAACTTTTTGGTAGGGATATAAATACCTATGCCATAGCGGCTAATCTCTGGTTCTTCCCAAGTATTTTTTAAAGCATCTTGATTATCAATTTTTACAACCTCGTATATATCGTTTGTTATTGATTTTAATTCATTAATTTGCCTAAAATGTTTTTCAAGATTTGTAATGCTTTCTTTTATATAATCTAATGTAACTGTTATTTTACATCCTTCCGTAACGATTCTGCCATTTATTGTCGCGTCTGGACTCTCAAGGGAAATAAAATCTAATATGTAAAGATAGGGATAATCAACTTCCCAATTTTCAGGGATTATAAAGGTTAATCCCATTTTATCGTTTTTTAATATTTTTCCTTCGGAAGTTTCTTTAATAACATAATCCTCCGAATAGCTAACTTTTGGTTTTTGATTGACCCACCACAAAAAAAATCCTCCTAAAATCACTAATATTATAGTTCCAATAAGTATCACTTTTTTCATGTTCTATTATTCTACCAAAAAACCGCCCGACCTGTAAGGCATAGGGCGATTTCTTGGTTTTCGACAGGTTTACCCTGAGATTGTCGAATGGGTGGTCTAGCGAACAATGTTAGAACCTATCTGGTAAGTGTTTGACTTAAAATAATAAGTCTGTTTGGCGATTGAATAATATTAGAGCGTTATTATTAGAATTTATAAAAAAAGGGGCTTTTATTCCGTATCCCGATAGCAGTAATTTTTAATATCTGAGTCCTGTATCTTATCGCATATTGATGGGTCTTTTTTTAATACAGCAATATTATAATAACAAGAATCTTTGTAGCCTTGGTCCTGCATCTTATTGCATATTGATGAGTCTTTTTTTGTTATAGCAAACCTCAGATAACAAGAATCTTTGTATAATTGACCCTGTATCTTATCGCATATTGATGAGTCTTCTTTTACTATAGCAACATGCTGATAGCAAGAATCTTTTTTGTCTGGGTCCTGTATCTTATCGCATATTGATAAGTCTATAGCAAACCCCAGATAACAAGAATCTTTGTAGCCTAGATACTGTATCTTATCGCATATTGACAGGTCTTCTTTTGCTTTAGAAAACCCCAGATAACAAGAATCTTTGTCGACTTGGTCCTGTATCTTATCACATATTGATGAGTCTTCTTTCGTTACAGCAACCTGGTAAAAACAAGAATTTTTTTTGTCTGGGTCCTGTATTTTATTGCATATTAACAGGTCTTCTTTTGCTATAGCAACCTGTTGATAACAAGAATCTTTGTAGCCTAGATACTGTATCTTATCGCATATTGACAGGTCTTCTTTTGCTTTAGCAACCTGCTGATAGCAAAAATCTTTGTGGCCTTGATCCTGTATCTTATCGCATATTAACAGGTCTTTTTTTACTACAGCAACACAAGAATCTTTGTAGCTTTGGTCCTGTATCTTATCGCATATTGATGAGTCTTCTTTCGTTACAGCAAACCCCAGATAGCAATAATATTTTTCGAATTGGCCCTGTATCTTATCGCATATTGACAGATCTTCTTTTGCCATAGCAAGCTGCCGATAACAATAATCTTTGTCTTCTTCTTCTTTATCGCATATTGACAGGTCTTCTTTTGCCTTAGCAAGGTCTTCGTAGCAAACGGCTTTATCATTTTTATCCTGGATTTTGTCGCACTCAGATAATGGGTTTGATTCTGGCACCATTATTTCTGGTGCCTTAACTTCTTGCTTTGACAATAAATAATAATAATCTAAAGTTCCGCCGCCAACAATAACGGCCAGAACAATTAAAATTAACAAAAACTTCCAATTGGTTTTACCTTGAGTAATAAATGGCATGTTAAATTATTCTACTGCGTCCGTCCGAAGCTCGCAAGCGAAGGAGAACTTTGTCCGTCCGAAGCTTTAGCGAAGGAGGACCAAAAAACCGCCTAATTGGCGATAACTATTGACACGCAGATATGATTTGCTATAATTATAATAGTTTTACAGTACGTCCCGACGCAAGTCGGGACGGTTTTTTATTTTCTAGCTATCTGATCCTTAATGTCTTCTAAATAAAAATATTCTGATGCCTCTAATTTTATCTCCCAAGAAATGGTTTTTCGAGAAGAAAAAATAATAACTTTTTTACCTAAATCTTTTAATTTCTTAATCACATATTGAAAATCACTATCGCCTGTGAGTAAAATTATTTCATCTATTTCCTTTCTCTCGAGAAGAATATCCGTAGTTATTTCCACATCACAGTTAGATTTATAAATTTCAGAATAATTACGAAGCCCTTTTAAAGAATCGCTGTCGTTAATTTTAATTACTTTTATTGGTTTGGTTACAGGAGTAATTCCTACATTATCTAAATATCTTAAGAAACTGGCCATTTTCTCGTCCTCAGATTTAACTCCAGTATAGTATCTTATTTCTAAAATATCTCGTTCTTTTTGAAGATATTGTTTTATCTTTTTCCAATCAAAAAACCATTCTAATTTCATTTGGGTATAAAACATATTCGCTCCGTCAATATAAACTTTTGCCTTAGGTTTCATATCGCCTTATTTTAATTCTACCAAAAAACCGCCTGATTGGCGATTTTTAACTTAGAATATTTCTTTATTTTTTAATTCCGATAAAGATTTCAATAAGAATTCAGGATTTTCATCTTTAAGTCTCTCTTTCGTATGATAACCTTGGCAAACGCCTCCAGAATGAACCCCCGCTTCTTTAGCAGCTCTAATATCATAAATTGTATCCCCTATGTATAAAGCAAACTCTGGCTTTATATCTAATTCACTACAAATATTTTGCAGCCCTTTAGCTTTATCTTTTAAATCTCCATAAATTAAGTCAAAGAACGATGTTAAATTATAGTGGCCAGCCTCTTTTCTAAGATTATCGGTGGGATGACTGCTTAATACAGCAAGCCTTTTTCCTTTTTCTTTAAGGTATTTAAAAACATTGTGGACATCTGAATAAATCCTCGGAACTATTCCAGATTCAATTTCCTCATCAAAATATTTTTTATAAAGATTAAATAATTTGTCTGGATTTCCGTGGACTCCGTGATTCGCTAACAATTCTATTGGCGTCATTGTAGTTCTTGGTAACCATTCTTCAAAAGACATAGTTGGTTTATTATAATCTCTCAGGATTTTCATATTTACTTCGTAAACGGGCCTTCTATCATCGCTAATTACTCCGCTCCAATCAAAAATTATTAATTTAATACTCATATTTTAATGGTATCAAAAAACCGCCCGAGTAAATAGGCGGAAATCTCAGCTCCCCCGCTGAGCGGGGGTTAGCCACTCTTAGCGTGGCTCCGCGGGTGGGATTAGAACTTTATTCGCTTCTTTTTTTCTTATTTCTAAAACTATTAAGTCTGTATTTAAAAATATCTGATTTTATGGGGCCGAAAATTAACATATACAGTGCCGCCAATAGATATTTTGAATAAGTTCTAAATCTCCCATCTACTTCAAATCTTCTGGTTGAAGTCAAAACAGGTTTGGTTTTAATAAAGCCAAACTTGGCAAACCTTGACGCTTGACGGGCATAGATATGGTCTTCGGCTATTTTTATTTCTTCATCAAAACCGCCAACTTTTTGATGGATTTCCCTTTTTACTATGGCAGAATTGGTAGCGTGAGGCAGAAACTTTTGGCTTAATTGTGCCCATAAATTATAAAGGCCGTAAGCAAATTTATCAAATAAATTGCCGTTTGGATAGATAGGAAAAGTGGCTACTCCCAGATTCCTTTTTTTAAACTCGGTGGTCAATTGTTCAAGAAAATTTTCGGGCAAATAGATATTATCGGCATCCATAAATAAAAAAGTGTCGCCTTGGGCAACTTTTGCTCCCTCATTTCTTCCCTTGGCCGGTAATCCTCCTGAGGTAACTTTACAACCGAAACTCTTGGCAACCTCTAACGTCTTATCTTTTGAGCCAGCATCAGCGATGATAACTTCGTAATCTTTAAACGTTTGTTTTTTTATTGCCTCTAACAAAAACGGAAGGCATTTTTCTTCATTTAAAGTTGGAATAATAATAGATAACATATTAGAATAGTTTTTTTGCTTCTTCCCAAATTTCGGGAAGGCCTTGTTTTTCTTTAATTAAATACATCCACTCAGCGCCCCATAAATAGAATGTATCAAAACCGGTTTCTTTGGCAAATTTTACATTCTCTTTAAATTTTTCTAAATTCATCGTCTTTTGCTGTTCTTCAATCGAACAGTCGTAAAGCGATCTCGGGCACCAGGGCTCTAATTGGAGCTCAACGCATATCACCTCTTTGGCAAATAATTTTTTTATTATTTGAGCTCTTCTCCAATAATAGACCGGGGGGAAGGGATAGTCAACATATTTTTTAAATTCCTTAAACCAGACTTTTCGATGCATGGTTATTCCTACCAGATCGCCGAATTTGGCTGCCCCAAACCATAAAGATAATTCTCCACTGTCAGAAATTACGACCGGTCGCTTTTTATAATCCAGTGATTTTACCAAATCTATTTCTTTTTTTAAAAATTCTTTATCCATCCAAGGGCATTCCCCAAAAGGAAAAAACGGTTCATTTTCAACCTGCCAATATCTAATCGCCTGAGAATCTCCGTATCTTAAAACAATTTTTTCTATTATTCCTAAAATTTCTTTCTGCTGCTCCTCTTTTTTCAAATTTTTTGCCCAATCTGGAATATGACATTCCGGCCAGCGGCCGGTTTTCATACCAATCACCAAAATGATTTTTCCCCCTCTTTTTTCTGCCTCTTGTATCTGCCAGTCTAAATCATCAAATTTGTATTCCCCTTTTTCTGACCCGATTAAGTCCCAATGGGTAATTAATTTTATATTTTTTACCTTTAAATCATCCAGTAAAGCTAAATACGTTTCTTTCCAACCTAAACCAAGATTTGTCGCATGTTTTTGGGAAAAATTCACTCCCCAAGTAATTTCTTTCGCCTGAGGCGGTTTACCAACAAAAAAGAATCCCACAATAAGTAAAATTAATGCTGAAATTATTAAAAAAATCGTTTTTAATTTCATTTTATTTAAAAGTCAATAAAACTAGCCCCCCTCCGATTAATAAAATGGCAATAACTTTCTGAAAGATGATTTTTCTTGAAATTTCTTCTTTTAAAAGTTGGGGATTCCAACGAGATAACAGAAAAACAAAAAATAATAAAAAAATATATCTTGTCCCCTCTAAAGCATTAATTAAAGGAACCTGGCCTGGTTTTGCTAAAAAAACGGCGTAATATTGAAAAAATACTCCTAACCCTCCAAAAAGTTGTCCGAGAAGAAAAAATCCGGACAATTTATGAGTAATTTCCTGGCTAAAAATTAACTTTCTATTTTGGGAAAAAATAAGAAAACTAATCGCACCCATACCTCCTCCTAGAAGAATTAAGAAAAATCCACTCAAAAAATTCGCTTTTAAAAAAAGAAGTTTTGTCAGAAAAAAAGTTAAAGCAAATAAAAAAGCTGCTATAATTGGATATTTAAAAGAAAAAAAATTAAATGATAATTTTTTCAGAGAAATTAAAACAGAGCCAGAGACAAAAAAGATAAAAGCTACAATTTGAAATAAATTCAAAGTTTCAGTTTTGGGAAGATAAAAAAAGAAAAGGAGAAAAGAGAAAATTGGTAATAATCCACCAATTGATGGCACTACACGAGAAACTTCACTTTGAATTATACTCTTAGTTAAAAATAAAATTGCGAAAATTCTCACCAAACCAGCAATTATACCAAGAAAAATTATATTCGTTTCGGGAAAACTCACTCCAAGGGGAATTAAAAATAAACATAAAAAAGACCACAAAACTCCAACATAAAAAGTATAAATCCGATAATTAGGTATAGCTCCAACTAAAAAATAGCGGTCAAATAAAGAAACAATAGCAAGAAAAAAATAAGCTGAAATTGTAACTATTAACCAGAGCATTTTTCAATAATTTTTTGAATATTTAATGTTCCGAATTTTTCTCCTTCAATAAAGCCCTCCACTGCCCTTTCGGCCAAATACCCTTGGTCCAGCCAGTCAAAAAGCCATTGGTCTGTGTTGTTTGGATCACCCTGTGACTCTCCGAAGCCGGATTTTAAGAGCCATCTTCTATTAAACTTTTCTTGGGAACCGACCGGCGGAGCAATAATTATTGGCAAACCCAAAGCAGAGTAAAAAGAGAGTTCTGATGGTTTTGTCCATAAAACATCAGTTTTTCTTAATTTTTGGTTAAACTCTTTAAAATAATCTTCTATTTTCTCCCGATATAAAATCTCAACATGACCTTTTAAATCAGCAAAAGGCAACTCTTTGCCGATTTCTTTTTCAAAATAATTTTTCACTTTTTCCCTTATTCCGGCAGATAAAATTAACTTTATTTCACCGTCTAAAATATTTTTCTTTAAACTTTTTAAAATTTTAATCCCAATTTCTTTTTGAGCCCCGGCTCCACCGACTGAAAACATTAATGTTAATGGATGGTCTGATTTTTGGGGCAATTCGCCTAAAATGGTTTTAATCAAAGTTTTATATTTTTCAAAATATCTTTTTTGGGGGTCCAAATTTAAAATTCGATGTTTTAAATCTTCTTTCAGGATTTCCATTTTTTCAGTTCCGATATTCTCTAATGGCAAAGGGTAGCCGGTTAAAAAAATGTTTTCCTCCTTCACCCCGTAAAGTTTTAGTCTCTCAATTACTCTTTCATTTGGCGCAAAATATTTAATCCTGCTTAATTTTGGATTAAATGAAGCCCAACTCCGGGAAATATCAGTATCGCAAACAACACAAAAGATTTCGCCAGGATAACCAAAAAACTCAGCCATAAAAGCCGGCGGAAAAAAAGTGGTAACTAAAGGCAATTGATCCTTCTTCAATTTCTCAATTAAATCCGCTCCCCAACCTCCTTTAAAAAGGGAATAAATTTGTTTTAAAGAAAAATTCGGTTCGGACAACTCTCTCTTTGGATAAAAACTTAAAATTCTTTGGAAAATATCGTAAATTGAAAAAATAAAATTACCGAGTAAAGGAATTCTTTCAAAATTAGAAATAAATTCGTAAAATTTACGGGTTGACTCCCAAATATTCTTATCTCTTTCCGGAATCCCCTTGTAATCATTTGCATTGATGATTTTATTTTCAAAAGCCAAGTATTTCAAGGGATAAGCTGTCCTCTGGTGGCCGTAACCCATGTTAACTGATACAACCCAAGCGTTTTTCATAATTATCTTATTATATCACTAATAATTTAAGAACTTTAATTTTTCTTTTTCCTGCAAGCGCCAAGCCAAAAATCCCAAAATTAAATAAAATATTATCAGCCAAATCCAATGGATATTGTCTAATTTCAAGGAAGCCCAGGAAATCTTTGAAAAAAAATCTATTATTTTCGTAATATAGGTCAGAAATAACCAAATTGGCCAGGATAAAATCAGCCCTAAACCCCAAAAAATCATTCCAACTAACCCAAAAATGAAAATCGAAACGGTAATTGGTGCCAGAAATGGAACAATTAAAATATTGGTGATTGGAGAAATCAGAGGAATGTAGCCAAAATTATAAACTAAAATTGGCAAGGTGAAAATTTGGGCAGCTATTGTGGTTGATAAAGTAATTCTTAGGGGAAAAATTTTGGGATTAGGAATTTTTTTAAACCAGTTATTAATAAATGGCTGAAGATAAATTATTCCCAGAATTGCCAAAAAAGAAAGCTGAAAACCGACATCCAATCGCAAAAGAAGAGGATTTAATGCCAACATCGCAGTTGCAGTAAAAATTACTGCCCGAGAAGCTACCGATAATCTCCCTAAATGTTGAGCTGTCAGTAAAAGCCCGCCCATAATTCCAGCCCTCACCGCCGAAGCAGGAGCCCCGATCATTAAAATATAAAGTGAAAGTAAACAGATTGAAAAATAAAATGCCTGCTGTCTCCAGAAACCGAGACTTAAAGCAAAAGCTAAAAGCAAAGAGGCAATGATTGTGATGTTCATTCCGGAAACAGCAGCAATATGACGGGTACCGGTAAAATTCAATTTAGCTTTCCATTCTTGCGAAATATTCCCTTCATCACCAAAAATTAAGGCTTCTAAAATTCCGACTTCCGGCGGAGAAATAAAAGTTCTGGCAGTTTCTTTAAACTTATTTTTAAAAGAGAAAAGGAATTTCATTGCAGGATTTCCAAATCCCTGACCCACAACTTCAATCTCCGGCCAACTCATTACGGAAAAAATTCCTTCTTTTTTAAGATATTCCTTGTAACTGAATCCTTCAAAAATCGGGGGAGTTTCTATTTTGCCAGTAATTTTTAATTTATCTCCGTATTGATATTCTGGATAGCGATTAGTAGTTACTAAAATTTCCCCTTCGATATTTTCTGGTTTGATTGTTAATTTTATGCTTTTTTCTCTAATATCCGGCTCGTCTGAAACTATTCCGATTAGTGTAATGGTTTGATTTGTATCATTAAATTTTCTTAATTCATTATTTGTAATCCTTGATTCAACCACTTGATGACGCCAAACACCTGAAACTAAAAATAAAATACAAAAACCAATAACCACTAATTTTTTATACTGCCAGAAAACCGAGATTAAAATTAAACCTAAAATCAAGAACCCGAGCACAAAAATTTGTGCTCGGCCGAGCCCATAATTTATTATTGGCTCTGGTCCCAGCATCGAACTAATAAAAATTCCTCCGATGAAAGAAAGGCAAAAATAGAGAAATATTTTTGACGGAGTCATTCATCTATTTTACCTTACCTGACAAACTTCGAAAAATGGGACGATGATTTTTTGAATTTCTAACAAAAATTCTTGAGAATAGGGCTTCATTTTTTCAAACTTAGGGTCAATTGTTTTTTCCGGACGAAAATTTTGCAAATAATATCTTTTGGCGCCCCGAATCCACCTTGCCATTTCTATCACATCCTCTTTTTTATGCAAAGTGGGAACAATAGTGCTTCTAAACTCATAATCAACCTTTCCTTCTTTTAAAATATCTATGCTTTTTTGGATTTTTTTTACATCAACTTTTGTGCCAGTAACTTTTTGATATTTTTCTTTCGGCGCCTTCAAATCCATCGCAACGTAATCAATTAATTTCTCATCAATTAATTTTTTTAGAGTTTTAGGATCTGCGCCATTGGTGTCTAACTTCACTAAAAATCCCATTTTTTTTATTTTTTTAATAAGAGATACTAGTCCTTTAGACATTGTCGGTTCCCCGCCGCACAAAACTACACCATCAATTAATTTTTTTCTTTCTTTTAGAAATTTAAAAAATTCAGTTTGAGAAATCTTCGGCTGCTTTTTAATTTTTTCAGGCAAAACCAATTCCGAGGCATAACAAAATGGGCAACGAAAATTGCAGCCAGTAAGAAAAATTGTGGCCGCCAAGCGGCCAGGAAAATCAATAAGAGTAATTTTTTGAAGTCCGCCGATTTGCATTTAAGTTTTGGCTAATTCAAGTTTTCTAATCTTAAATTCTTTTCGTTCCTTAAATTCTTGCTGCTTTCCAAGATTCCATTGCTTAACCGGCCTCAGATAACCAACGACCCTTGAATAAACTTCGCAGGGTTGTTTGATTGTACACTGAGGACATTCAAAATGCTCTCCAGCCAAATAACCATGAACCGGACAGATTGAAAAAGTGGGGGTTATAGTGATGTAGGGCAAATGAAAGTTTTCAAAAATTTTTTTAACTAAATTTTTCACCGTCTGAATGTCGGAAATCCGTTCGCCTAAAAAGGTATGTAAAACTATGCCCCCGGTATACTTACACTGAATTTCATCCTGAAGTTTTAAGGCTTCAAAAACATCATCGGTGTAGTTAACGGGTAACATTGTGGAATTAGTATAATACGGCGTTTCCTTCGTTCCGGCAGTTATAATATCGGGATATTTCTCTTTATCGGCCTTAGCCTGGCGATAACTTGTCCCTTCGCCAGGCGTAGCCTCCAAATTATACATATTTCCTGTTTCTTCTTGATATTTAACTAATTTTTCTCTCATGAAATCTAAAACTTCAATGGCAAACCTTCTTCCTCTTTTTGAGGCAATATTTTCTCCAATGAAATTTAAAAGGGCTTCATTCATTCCCATCAAACCAATGGTCGCAAAGTGATTCCCAAAATAAACATTCCTTATTTTTTTAACCGAGGCTAAATAATGTTTTGAGTATGGATAGAGCCCTTTTTCCATAAAGTTTTCCAGGGCCTTTCTTTTGATTTCCAGACTTTCTTTGGCTAAATCCATTAAATGCCCCAGTCTTTCAAAGAAATCCTTTTTGGTTTTTGAAAGATAGCCAATCCGGGGCATATTTATAGTTACCACGCCGATTGAGCCGGTTAAAGGCGCTGAACCGAAAAGTCCTCCGCCTCCCCTTTTGTAAAGCTCTTTGTTTGATAATCTGAGCCGACAACACATCGAACGAAAATCCTCTGGTTTCAATTCGCCGTGAATAAAGTTGGAAAAATAATTTACCCCGTATTTAGCTGTCGCCTCCCACATTGGATCTAAATTTGGATTATTCCAATCAAAATCTTTACCGATTGAAACAGTTGGAATAGGAAAGGTAAAGGGCCGGTTTTTGGCGTCACCTTCCATTAGAACTTCATAAAAAGCCTTATCAAATACATTAATTTCTTCCTGAAAGTCACCGTAAATTTCCTTTTGCGGTTTTCCTCCAATAATTACCGGCTGAATTTTATAAAATTCTGGAACCTTGATGTCCAATGAAACATTTATAAATGGGGTCTGGAATCCAACCCGAGTAGGCACCATGCAATTATAAAGAAACTCTTGTATCGCCTGTTTTACCTGAAGATAATTTAAATTGTCGTATCTGATGAAGGGGGCCAAAAGAGTATCAAAGTTTGAAATAGCATTGGCCCCGGCTGATTCACCCTGAACGGTAAAAAGGAAATTCACTATTTGGCCCAAAGCAGTTCTAAAATGTTTAGCTGGCCTGGATTCTATTTTTGAAGGAACTCCACCAAAACCTCGCAATAATAAATCGTAAAGATCCCATCCCATACAGTAGCAAGCAAGCGTATCTAAATTGTGAATGTGAAAATCTTCGTTAAAAGCGGCTTCTCTAATTTCTTTTGGATAAATTTTGTTTAACCAGTATTTTTTAGCTATAGCCGAAGTTACATATTGATTCAATCCTTGAAGAGAATAGGTCATGTTGGCATTCTCTTTCACTTGCCAATCCAATTCCTGAATATATTTGTCAACCGTCTCTGTTGATTCGTCAATAATACCAGTGGTTTCTCTAATTATTCTTCTTTGTTCTCGATATAAAATATAGGCCTTGGCAGTTTCAACTAAACCTTCTAAAATTAAAACTTCTTCAACTAGGTCTTGAATTTGTTCAACGTTTGGAATTTCATCTTTTTTAAACCTTCGGCTGAGAATTTTCACCACTCTATCGGAAAGGCGCTTTGATCTCTTTCCATCACCCTGAACAGTGGCGGTAAGAGCTTTAAAAATGGCATCGGAAATTCTGGTTTGGTCGAAATCAACAACGCTTCCGTCTCTTTTTTGGACTTTGGTGATTTTATTTTGAGACATATCCCGTAGTAGAAATTCAACTAAAATTAATTTCAATAATGCTGCCCGGCAGCAGTCTAATTTTCACTACCGGGCATAGAAAGACAAAAATTTTAAAGATTACTTCATTTTAAAAAATTAAAAAGGGGCGGTCAAGCCCCCAAAATGCCAAATTTTGTGGAAAACTCAAAAATTTTTAAAATTTCTGCTGATTTTTAAAATCCGGTTGCAATTACCGTCACTTTTATCCCTCCCCCTGTCAGTTTTTCGTCCTGGACCGCTCCAAAAATCACTTTTGCCTCAGGAGAAACCTCTTGAGTGATGAATTTAGCCACTTCGTCAATCTCAGAAAGGCTAATGTCCTTTCCTCCGCTAATATTAAACAAAATTCCCTTAGCTCCTTTGATAGACAAATCTAATAAGGGGGAGCCAATTGCGGCTTTGGCTGCTACTTCTGCCCTTTTTTCTCCTTCAGCCTTTCCAATCCCAAACAAAGCTGTTCCAGAGTCTTTCATAATGGCCTTAATGTCAGCGAAATCAATATTGATTATTCCTGGCAGGACAATCAAATCGGAAATTCCCTGGACAGCCTGTCTCAAAATATCATCACAAATCCAAAAAGCATTGGAGATTGTAGTTTTAGGGTCTAAAATCTCCAATAATTTATCATTTTGAATAGTCAGTAAAGTGTCAACCCTTTCTTTAAGCCTTCTTATGCCAGCTTCGGCAACATTTTGCCGGAAAGCGCCTTCAAAAGAAAATGGTTTTGTTACTATGGCTACGGTAAGAGCGCCTAAATTCTTAGCGATTTCTGCAACAACCGGACCTGCTCCTGTTCCGGTTCCGCCGCCTGCGCCGTAAGTAACAAAAACCATATCCGAGCCTTTTAAAATTTCAGAAATTTCCGATCTCTGTTCTTCAGCTGCTTCTTTTCCTATTTCCGGATTCATTCCTGTTCCTAAACCCTGAGTAATTTTTTTTCCGATTCGGAGTTTCAAATGAGCTCGGGTTTTTTGAAGGTCTTGAGTATCGGTATTCAAAGCAACCAGTTCTACTCCTTTAATTTTACACTTCATCATCCTTGAGACAGCATTAGAGCCCGATCCTCCTACGCCAACAACTTTAATTTTAGTCATTTTTTTATATTTATTTATTAGTTATGGAATAAAGATTCTGAAAAATTTTTTTAATTTTCCCCCAATTCCCTCTCCAGGCATTGAAAATTCAGCGCCTTCTTCAGTATCGGCTCCTTTCAAAATTAATCCGCAAACGGTAGATAATGAAGGGTCGTCCTGAAGAGAAGAAAATCCCTGAGGTTTTCCTATCCGACAGGGTAATTTTAATTCTTTTTTACAAAAGTCTTTTATTTTCAGTATGTTAGATCCTCCCCCGGTTAAAACTACTCCAGCCGGTAGCAATTCTTTACGAGAAATTTTCTTTAATTCTTTATTAACCTCTTCAAAAATTTCAGAAACCCTGGCTGTAATAATTTCAACTAACGCCTTTCTGGAAAAAGTTAATGGTTCCTCTCCTTCAATTTTAATATGTTTTTCGGCCGGCCGTTTTTTACCGGAAAAAGGAAGACAAGTGCCAAACTCCAATTTTATTTTTTCAGCTGTGTCAATGTCAGTTTTAAGACAAATGGCAATATCATTGGTGATATTAGCCGAGCCAATTGGAAAGGTTATAAGGTGAATTAAGTTTCCCTCTTCAAAAACGGCCATTCCGGTGGTCCCTGCTCCAATATCCAAAAGAACCACGCCCAATTCTTTTTCACGGGGGGTTAAAACAGCCCTCGCGCCAGCTATTGAAGCAAATGTTAAGTCATTAATTTGAAGTCCGGAGTTCAAAATAACCTGTGTTAAGTTTTTTAAATAAGGAGAAAAGGCGCCCAAAGCTAAAGCATCAACTTCTAATCTTACTCCTTGTAATCCCAGGGGCTCCTTTACTCCTTTTTCTCCATCAATAATAAATTCTTTAGGAAAGACATCTAAAATTTCTTTATTAAGCGGCAGAGAAAAAGTTTGAGCAGCTTGAATTACCCTGGCTATGTCTTCTTCTGAGATTTTTTGGTCAGCCCTGGAAACAGAAACCGTACCATGGGAGGGAGCACAAAATATATGACTTCCTCCAACGCTGGCATAAACACTATTTACTTTCCGACCAATATCGTCCTGAGCCCTTTTAATTAAAGAATTAATAATTCCTGCTACTCCGGCAACGTCGATTACCACTCCCCGTCTGACTCCGGCAGAAACTTCCGTATTTTGACTTAAAACTTCAAAATTTTCCCCTTTAGGTTTTTTAATAGCAGAAAGTATTTTTATAGTTCCTGAACCAATATCTAAACCAGTAATAATGTGGCCTTTCATAAAATTAGCTTTTTATTAGCGAAAGATAATATTCTTGTTTTTTCTCCATCTTCTTTTCCTCTCCGTTACTTAACTCGTGGTCATAACCTAAAAGATGCAATGTTCCGTGAATTAAAACTCGGGTTAACTCTTTTTCAAAAGTTTCGCCAAAACTCTTTGCGTTTTTCTTGACTTCCTGAAGACAAATAACTATTTCTCCCGAACTCTTATTATATGTAAAGGAAAGCACATCCGTCACTTTATCTTTTTTTCTATATTTTTTATTTAATTCTTTTATCCTTTTTGGCCCCACCAAGACAATTGATAATTCTGTCTTATTTTTTTTCTCGTTCGCCAATACCTTTTGAGCTATCTTCTTCAAAAAATCTTTGTTAACCCTAAAACCTGTTAAATTATTTACCTCTATCATCGAGTTTTAATGAAATTAAAGCGAAGATGAAGAAGAGATTTATCTCTTCGCTATTTTACAATCTTACCAAATCTATCGCCGAAAAACAAATGGCGCCCCGTTCAGCGGGGCGCCATTCTTAAAGTATTCTACTCCCCGATAATTGAAAATAATTCACTTGAAGCTAAAATAGGGCGTTCGCCCACCAAATCTTCTGTAATTGCTATTATATAATTACCAGGTTCAATATTCTTGATTTTTTCCTCCGAACTAACTCCACAGAATTTTAATACAATATTAGTTTCCCAATCAAAATAAATTTTTCCCGTTCCTCCAATTTTACAGGCAATTATACCAATTTCCTCACCATCCGCCTTGTTTAGCGTTAGATGAGTAAAAGGATATGAATCCTCGACGGGCCGATTAATTTCAATTGTATGTGTTTCTCCAATTTTCCATTGCTCCATTCCTCTTGGCGAAACAAAAACCGGCTCCAAAAACCTAAAAGTAGAAAGGATTTGATTATGAACAGAATCATAATCTTGATATTTTATTATATAACTTTTATTGTTCTTTCTAGCGAAAATAAAATTATCGTCAAGACCTATAGCAGTACAAACAGTTAATTTTACTGCTTCAAATCCACTAAGTGTAAATTCATTTCTTTCTGAAACAGGCTGGCTACAATATGGTTTATTTTCGTATTCATAATCTGAAATAAAATCATCTAAACTTATATCTCTAATACTAATAATAAAGCCGCCTCCGCCTTCTGGCATATCAGTTCGCCATACTTTAGAAATAATCATTATTTTGGGATATTGTTCTTCAAAATATTCCAATATTTCCCAATCTTTAAATGGATACTTTATTTCAAACCCATACTCCTCATTCCTGTAGGTCTGCCAATCGGCGGTTTCGTCTTTTGAAATAATTGAAAATAGCTCACTATAACCATACTTTTCTTTACTACTAATATAAATTTGGTATTTATCTCCTGGAGATGCTTCTGGAACGGTAAAGGAATAGTTTCCTGTATCTGGAATATTTTCTACTTGCCAAATTTTACTAAGACTAACACTAGATATCCCTGTATCACTCAATATTATACCCACAGTTCCCTTAGGATCACTTGGTGTCCAACGGATCTGATATGTTCCACCAACTTTCCATATCTCTCCTTTGGAAGGAGATGTTATAGTAATTTCTTTTGGTGCTTTTACTTCTGGCGCCTTAACTTCTTCTTTCGGTACCCACCAATACTGCCAAGCGAAAACCCCTCCGCCCACCACTATGGCTAAGATAATTACAATCAAGAGAAACTTCCAATTAGTTTTACCTTGAGTAATGAATGACATTAATGGTTATTTTAAAATTAATTTAAAATAATCTATCTTAGTTCCCCTATTTCGTTCTTTTATAACAATCAGAGCGAAAATAAATTTCGATGATTTTTTCACAGAGAGCGGGGTCTTTTTTTACCGCAGCTACGTCTCGATAACAAATATCGTGGCTACTACGACCCTTGATTTTTTCACATATCGATTCATCTCCTATCGCTTCAGCTACATCCGAATAACAAGATTCACGGAAGAGGCTATCGACGACCTTATCACAAATAGCGAGATTCTTCTTTAAGGGAGCTAAATTCCCGTAACAGGTATCTTTAGAACCTATCTTGATTGTAGGCATAAGGTCACATAAAAACTCACTTTTTGTTACAATTGCTAATTTCTCAAAGGGGACAGTTATTAAAGATTCATTGAAATCTGATCCTCCGAGTATTGGAATTTGACTAAATCCCCAATAAAAAAGTAGAATTACTAACGGAATTGAAATTGCCCTTACTATTTTTATTCGGACTCGTAGTAATAAACCTATAATGATTAGAAGCATCGACAAAGTTACCGCAGGATAGACGAAAAATAGAAGAAAAAGCCCAGTAAATATGCCTGCGGGTTCATTGGCCCCAGATGGTTCTATAAAATAAGCTAAACCACCCATTACAATACATAAAAAAAGCAAACTTAGTCCAATCCGAAATACCCAGTTTTTACCTTTCTTTTTTTGAGTTTCTAAATTTTTATTTTCTTTTTCCATATATTCCATTGTACCAAAAAACCGCCCATAAGGCGATTATTTGGTTTTTGACAGGTGGTCTAGCGAACGCTTTGCCCGTCCGTAGTCTTGACGAAGGAGGGATGCGAAGCCCCGTATACAGCTTTGCTGCTGTACTGGGGTTCGAACCTGTTTTATGAGGCGATTTTCCAGAAGTTTTTGCGATCAAGGAGAAGAAAAAATAATAGTACTAAATTCCAAATTAAAAATAATAAAAATAAAAAGTCTATAGGAAGAAGGATTTTTATACAAAAATAACAAATTATTGAAAGTAAAAATACTGAGAATACCCACACCCATTTTTTCCTTTTTAAAAGAGATAGTCCAGTAAAAAGTAATAAAAATGTGATTAGGATATAAATAAGAAGAAAGGATAATTTTGGATCCCATGAACGAATAAACAAAAGAAAGAGAACCATACCAATCGGGGTTATTAAGAATAGTAAGAATATTATTGTAAGTATAATTGAAAATACTATCATCCACCAGGCAGCAATTTTTGTTTTAATTGGAAACGGTGGTTTTTGATTTATTTCTTGAGATACTTGCTCCATATTTTTTTATTATTTAGTTAATTATCTTACTTTATTCTACCAAAAAACCGCCCTCTTGAGAAAGCGATTCTTTGATTTTCGGCAGGTCGTCTAGTGAACGATGTTCGAACCTGTTTTATGAGGCAATTTTAAAGAAGTTTTTGCGATCGAGAAGAAGGAGAATGAAAACTATTAATGGAATAAGAATTGTTAAAAGATCAGAAGGAGGAAAATGCTGAAACCAACTTGCAATTGCAAAAGAAAGAAATAATACTACACCAACAATCGGTGTTAAAAGGGCAGAAAGCCACCAAGCCCATTTTTTCTTCCATAAAAGAAAAAAGGCAAGAAGAATAAAAAAGAAAAAACCAAAAGACAATTCTCCGCCAGAAATACCGCAGATTAAATTTCGTATAGTGTTCCCGACCTCCTGTATCCAATGTGGATACTGATGAAGATAGGCCCAATATGGAGGAATTTCAGACTTCTTTATACATCTAAAACATAAATTTAATAATAAACCACATAAGAGAGGTGAGACTCCTTGAAACATTAACAACCAGGCAGCAATTTTTGTTTTAATTGGAAATGGTGGTTTTTGAGCAATTTGTTGAGTAGCTTGTTCCATATTTTCTCATTCTACCAAAAAATCGCCTTTTGGGCGACTCTTTGTTATTTATTCATTAAAGATTCCTTCACAAATTTACTTACTAAACTGGCATCAACTTTGCCTTTTAATTTGGGCATTAACTCTGCCATTACTTTTCCCATATTTTTTATTTCTTTAGCTCCGACTTTTCTTATCGCCTCTTCGGCGATTTTTTTAATTTCTTCTTCAGATAATTGTTCTGGTAAATAAGATTGCAAAATTTCCACCTCTTTCTTTTCTTTTCCGGCAAGCTCCGGCCTATTCCCCTTTTCATACAAATCGATTGCTTCTTTTCTCTTTTTGATTTCTGAAGAAATTACCTCCAAAACTTCTTCATCAGTTAAGGCGCTTTCTTTTTCCAGTTTTTCCTGCTTTTCTTTGCTTAATCCGCCTAAGTCCCGCTCCGTGGGATTTTGGCGGGTAAATTTATACCTTTTTTCTTTTTCCTTATTAAAAATTGCGGCTTTTAACATCCGTAAAACCGAAACCTCCAGCTCTCTTTTTTCCTTCAAAGCAACCTCTGAATCTTCTTGAATTTTAGGAGCCAATCTGCTGATAGGCAGATTGGAGGATGTGGCGAGTGGGTTGTAGTCTTTAAGGGACATACTACTCTCTTTCTTTCCCTAATTTTTTTAACACCTCGTACTCTTTTTTCATTTTTATCCTTCTCAAGGCTGCCTTTTTTTGCATATCATCCGATTTTTTCCTTACCCTAAATCGAGTTTTTCTTGCTCGA
>Ga0315277_10003196_pt1 | contig 22326 bp, 16 predicted proteins | sample YL17G05_15_MG_FD_203695 | JGI IMG/M metagenome (GOLD analysis project Ga0315277, IMG submission 203695) | Sediment microbial communities from Yellowstone Lake, YNP, Wyoming, USA - YL17G05_15 | ecosystem: Environmental > Aquatic > Freshwater > Lake > Sediment | place: USA: Wyoming | collected...
TCCCGTGGGACGCATCTATGAAAGAACCATTACAATCGGTGCCGGGGGCTCCGGTAATTAGGCATTTCGCCTTCCGCTTACGCACTGTTGAGGCCCATGCCGGCTCGCTGTCCTGCATCCAACCCGCGCTCAAGATCCCTGGATGTTTGCTGTGTGTCGGTCCTGAATCTAATGACTGGCAGATGCCAGGTTCTCGCGTGAAATTGAATCTGTGAGCTCCACTCTTGAAATCCGACCACACGGGTTGAATGGGTCGCTCCCAACTCTTGTCGGGAGAGAACGATGATGCCTGTATAAAACAGTAGGTAGTAGGCAGTAGATAGTAGATAGCAAAGAACCCAATATTGCGCTTTCATAATTCGTAATTTCTATGAAGAGCTTGCCGAACTATTTTTTCCTTTATCCTTCACCCTTCATCCTTAAAAATATCGCTTAGTAATATTAAACACCGAGACCCGACCATCGTCCCCCTCTATATATAGGAAAATTGTTCCCCAAAAAACCTATAATTAGCTCAATCAACCTTATGATTTTCAATAGAAATCCGAAAAAATCGGCCCGGAAGTTTTTTTTAAGTAATGTTAAACAAATAATTTTTTGTGCTTAAATTTCAATGCCTTAGAAAAATTCGTGATTTGTTTAAGATAGCTTAACGATTTTTTCATTTTCGGCTCAGAAAAGGCGATAAAAAAGTCAGAATTCACCTTCTAATTCCAGCGTTTTTTTCATAATTCATAACTCAAAATTCAGAATTCAGAATTGGAACTACCGCCTGCGATTGCAAATTCAAATGTCTAATGTCTGGGCCTGACCCCCAAGCGCATAGCGAAGGCTGATGGCGAAGGAGGATGGATGGTGGTCAGTTAAATTCCCAAATTCCGAACTCGGAGTCCCGAAGTCCGGGCTCGGTTTGACAAATTGGAGGCGGCGGGAAAAAAGTAGCCAGCAGCCAGTAGCCAGTAGCCGGGCATTGGAATTCCGAACTCGGAGTCCCGAAGTCCGGGCTCGGTTTGACAAATTGGAGGCGGCGGGAAAAAAGTAGCCAGCAGCCAGTAGCCAGTAGCCGGGCATTGGAATTCCGAACTCGGAGTCCCGAGCCCCGGGCTCGGTTTGACAAATTGGCAAGGGCAGTATAAAATATTATTCTTAAAAGAAGAGGCGAGGGAAAAGCGGATGGGAAGTAGAGTAAAGTACCGGATCAGGGGTCAGCAGCGAAGGGAATTGAAAGAATTATCCCCTGGTGAATTTGCGCGGAAATATGGGTTGGAGTTGAGGAAGGTGCATTATTTAAGGCATCGCCACGGTTTCAGCGGAAAAAGGAAATGGATTAAAAAATTTGCGGATACCGGATCAAAGGAGCACTGCGACCTGCGATATCTGAAGGCGCGGGAAGTGGCGGAAAAGTATAAGTTGAGCATTCATAGCGTTTACTGGATCAGAAGAAAGCTGGATATGAAAAGGTACCGGATCCGCTCAATTGACCGGCTCCGGGTGACGCCCCGGATGTTGCGGGACTTGGAGGAGCTGCCGTTGGAGGCCTTCCATTCAAAATACAGCATAAGCATAGTGAACATCTATAAGCTCAAGCATAAATATCATTTGCTCCAGGTGTCGTTTCTGAAAACGCTCACCAGCCGGGAAAAGAGTCAGCTCAAGCGGATGACTCTGGAGGAGGGGGCGCTCAAGTTCCAGGTCTGCACCCGGACCATCGTCCGGACCCGGCATAAACTGGGCGTTTACGGACACGCCCCCGTGAAAAAGCGCCAGACGCGTCCTTTAGGGTGAACCAGGGTCGCAGACCCTGGACCCAATCTGGGCGTATTCCATTCAGCCCGAGCTCCCTTCGGGTCTGAGCCCCAGGGGCGAAGACATAGCCGAGGTCAATACAGCCCCACAAAATGCGCCTCTGCGCTGTCCATTGAGTTCCGATCCGCCTTCGCCGACCGTTTGTCCGGACAAGAAGGGGCTTCCAGCCTTCGTAGCCGTAAGGCACGGCGGAGCAGGCACGGCGGACTAGGTTCCGCATTGCGATTTCAATTTAAAAACAAAAAAATCCTTTACGGCCTTTGCGATTCGTTCTTTGCCATCCCCTCTTCGCTTCCGGTCCAGTGCTTGCCGATTGAGCGGTCTTCGCAATCAAGGACCTTTGCTTCTGCACCCAAATCCGCCAGGCGCTTCCAAGCAAATAGGTATATAGGTATTTAAATACCAGATTACCTATTTACTGGGATGGTTCCGGGATTTTTTGAAGCTTTGCGGTAATTGAGGTTCCGGGTTTCGGGCCTGAGCCGGTTGCGCCAATTTCACCATTTCCACCCTTTAGCTTAGACCTTTCAGCCGGGCGGGAGATTCCTTCTTGCCGGCGGACAGGGCCCCGGGCATCTGTTATAATCATCTGATAGAAAACAGGATACAGGGGTTGGTGTTTAAAGGAGGGATGAGTGAAATGAGTTTGCATCCAAATAGCCGGGAATTGATGGAGGAATTGAAGGGGAAGTATCCGGACAGGTTTGTTTCGGAGGAGCGGATTTTCAGCAATATTCATCCGGGGGATCATATCTTTATCGGCACGGCCTGCGGCGAGCCGCAGCATCTGGTTTCGGCCTTGATCAATTATGTCCAGGCGCATCCCAAGGCTTTTTTTGACGCGGAGCTGTTGCAGGTCTGGAACCTGGGACTGGCGCCATACAGCGACGAGAAGTTCAAGAGCAATTTCCGGCACAACTCCTTTTTCATCGGCAACAATATCCGGGAGGCGGTGAACCAGGGGATGGCCGATTACACCCCGGTTTCGCTTTCGCGCCTGCCGGAATTATTTTCCAAGGGAATGGTCCCGATAGATGTGGCCCTGGTCCAGGTGTCTCCCCCGGACCGGCTCGGGTATTTCAGCCTGGGGATCAATGTGGACATCGTGAAGGCCGCGACCGAGAAGGCGAAACTGATCATCGGCCAGGTCAACGCCAATATGCCGCGCATCCACGGAGACGGCTTCATCCATATTGACGAGGTGGATTTCCTGGTCCCGTTTGACGAGCCGCTCCTGGAGTTCAATCCCCCCACGGACAGCGAAACCGTCCAGCGCATCGGCAAGTATGTGGCGCGCCTGATCCAGGACGGGGACACGGTCCAGGTCGGTTACGGCTCCATCCCCAACGCGGTGCTCGCCAACCTTTCTGAAAAAAAGCATCTGGGGGTTCATACCGAAATGCTCTCGGACGGGATCGTGGCCTTGATGAAGAAGGGCGTGATTGATAATTCCCGGAAGAGCATCGGCCGGGGCAAATGCGTGGCGTCTTTCTGTATGGGGGTCCAGGACACCTATCAATACCTGCACGATCATCCCGCGGTGGAGTTCCGCGTCATTGACTACACCAACCATCCCCTGATCATCTCCCAGCACCGGAATATGACCGCGATCAATTCCGCGCTGGAAATAGACCTGACCGGCCAGGCCACCGCGGAATCTTTGGGCAAGACCTTCTTCTCCGGCATCGGAGGACAGGCCGACTTTATGCGCGGGGCAGTGCTCGCCCCGGGCGGAAAAACCATCCTCACCCTCGCCTCCACGGCCAAGAACGGAGAAGTGTCCCGGATCGTGCCCTTCCTCCAAGAGGGCGCCGGCGTGACCTTGAACCGCTCGGATGTGCATTATGTGGTGACTGAATACGGGATCGCCTATCTTCACGGCAAGAACATCCGGGAGCGGGCAATGGCGCTGATCGCGATCGCGCATCCGAAATTCCGGCCCGGCCTGATCCAGGAGGCCAAGAAATCCAGCCTGATCTACCGGGACCAGGCGTTCATTCCGGGCAAGAAGGGGGAGTACCCGGAGGAGCTGGAAACGGCTCGCACCGCCAAAAGCGGATTGGAGATTCTGATCCGGCCGACCAAGATTTCGGACGAGCCTCTGCTCAAGGATTTTTTCTACTCCCTTTCCGGCAACAGCCTGTATCGGAGGTTCATTTCGGTCCGGAGGGACATCCCCCACGAGCGGCTCCAGGATTTTGTGGTTGTGGACTTGAGCAAGGAGCTGGTGCTGGTTGCGGTGATCAAGGAGGCGGAGAAGGAAAAAGTAATCGCGCTCGCGCAATACGGGATTGACGAGAATACCCATACCGCGGAGGCCGGGATGGTGGTCCGGGATCAGTATCATAGCCAGGGCGTGGCCACCGAGTTGTTCGCTTACCTGGTCTTGCAGGCGAACAAGCGCGGCCTGCTCGGGCTGACCGCGGAGGTGTTGGCGGAAAATTCGTCAATGCTTCATATCCTTAAGAAGCAGGGATTTGAGATTGAGAACGCGGCCATGGAAGGGATGTATAAACTGAAGATGATGTTCGGGTCCAGATGAATCTTGCGCGCGGACCAGAGTGTCCGCGCCCCGGGCCGGGAATTTTGATAATGACGGAAACTCCGGAGATAAAATATCTGTTTGAGCCGAGAGCGGTCGCGGTGATCGGGGCGTCTCATAGTCCCGGCAAGGTCGGGTACCAGTTGCTGGATAATATCCGTTTCAGCAAATTTCCCGGCCGGGTGTATCCGATCAACCCCAAGGGGGGCGAGATTCTCGGGTATCCGGTTTATGGTTCTCTCTCGGAGGTGAAGGATGAGATAGATCTCGCCTGCATCGCGGTTCCGGCCCGGCTGGCGATTTCCGCGGTGGAGGAATGCGCGAAGAAGCGGGTGAAATTTATCGCGGTGATCACTTCCGGGTTTGCCGAGGCGGGAAAGATTGAGGAGGAGCGGAGGATGGTCGCAATCGCGCGCGCGAGCGGGATGAGGATTTTAGGCCCGAACATCTTTGGAATTTTTTCCGCTTCAGCGCCGATCAACGCCACCTTCGGTCCGAAGGAGATCTCGGCCGGCCGGGTCGCGATCATCACCCAGAGCGGCGCTTTGGGGATCGCGATGATCGGGAAGACCAGAGTGGAAAAAATCGGTCTGTCCGCGATGGTCTCGGTCGGGAACAAGTCGGATCTGGACGAGTCGGATCTTCTGGAATACCTGATCGGTCAGGAGGGCACGAAAATTATTATGATCTATATAGAAGGGGTCAAGGACGGCGACCGGTTTGTGCGGGTCTTGAAACGGGCGTCTCAGCAAAAGCCGGTGGTGGTGATCAAAGCCGGCCGGTCCAGAAGAGGCGCGCTCGCCGCGGCTTCTCACACCGGGTCGCTTACCGGGTCCGACCAAATCTTTGAAGCAATCGTGAAGCAGAGCGGCGCGCTCCGGGCCGAGAGCCTGGAAGAGGCTTTTAACTGGACCAGGTTTCTGGCCGATGCGCCGCTCCCGCAAGGCGAGAATGCGGTGATCCTCACCAACGGCGGCGGCATCGGCGTGATGGCAACCGACGCTTGCGAGAAATACCGGGTCAATCTTTACGACGACCCGGCCTCTCTGCGCGAGACCTTTGCGAAAGTGACCCCGGATTTCGGCTCGCTCAAAAATCCGATTGACCTGACCGGCCAGGCCCAGGCGGTTCATTACCGGACCGCGCTGGATTCCGCGCTGAGCAATCCGAATATTCATTCGGTGATCTCGCTTTACTGCGAGACCGCGATGTTTGACTACGAGAACCTGGCGCCGATGATCGCGCAGAGCGCCAAGAACTATCTTGCCAAAAACAAGCCCTTGGTCTTCTCGCTCTTCGGCGGGGAGAGGACCGAGCAGGCGGTTTCCGAGCTAAGGCGCCAGGGCATCCCGGTCTTTCCGGATGTTTACCAGGCGGTGTCGTGCCTGGGCGCGCTTTATGCCTGGTACCGCCACCGGACCAGCCCGCCGGAGGCGGTGGAAGAAATTGTTCTCCCGCTCGGAAAGGTTGAGGAGCTGATCCAGAAAGTCCGGACCGACAACCGCAGTTTCCTGCTCGCGCCCGAGGCCAAGGAGTTGATGCGCATTATGGGCATTCCCGGCCCGGCGACCAGGGTCGCGCGCAACCTGGACCAGGCGGTGAATTTCGCGGAACAGATCGGGTACCCGGTGGTGATGAAAATCGTTTCCAAAGACATCATCCACAAAAGCGATGTGGGCGGAGTGGCCCTGGACTTGCTCAACAAGAAAGAAGTGATTGACGCTTATGAAATGATTCTTCACAACTGCCGGAGGATCAAGCCGGAGGCCAGAATTGAAGGCGTGGAAATTTCGGAGATGATGAAGCCCGGGATTGAGGTGATCATCGGAGCCCGGAACGACAAAATTTACGGGCCGATCCTGATCTTTGGAATGGGCGGAAAATATGTGGAAGTGATGAAGGATACGGCCACCCGGTCCCTGCCTTTGAGCCGGAAGGAGATTATGCGGATGCTGGAAGAGACCAAGGCCTATACGCTCCTGCTCGGAGTGCGCGGGGAAAAGAAAAAGGATCTTGACGCCGTGGTGGACACGATTTTGAAGCTGGGCGCTCTGGTTCAAAAGTGCCGGAGCATTTCCGACCTGGAGATCAACCCCCTGGTGGTTTATGACTATGGCCAGGGCGCCAAAGCCCTGGACACCAGGGTTTTGCTCGGGAATCCCTAAGGAGGTGGAGAGATGAACAAACTGGTGATCGCGTCAATTCGGAGGTCAGCGGGAAAGACCGGCCTGATCATCGGGCTGGGAAAGGCTTTGCAGAAAAAGATCGGCTACCTCAAGCCCCTGGGAGACCGGCTGATTTACCAGGAAAAACATCTCTGGGATTATGACTCGGCATTGATGTCTAAAATTTTCGGTCTGAAAGAAAATCCCGAAGAGATCACGCTCGGGTTTCATCATTCCAAGCTCAGGTATATGTATGACCGCGAGAGCACGCGGAAGAAGCTCCGGGAGATCGCGGACCAGGCCGGCGCCGGCAAGGACCTGCTTTTGGTGGAGGCCGGACAGGATTTGATCTACGGCGCGTCGGTTTTTCTGGACGCGATTTCCCTGGCCGAGCATCTGGAGGCGAAGCTTATGCTGGTGATCAGCGGAAACGATGACATCATCCTGGATGACATCCAATTCCTGGAGAAAAACCGGGCGTCGCTCCCGGCCGGCTTTTCAGGAATTATTATCAATAAGCTCCGGGACCTGGAGGATTTCAAAAATAGTTATCTGCCCCTAGTCAAGGACACCGGGATGGAAGTGCTGGGGCTGATTCCCTTTTCCAGCGAGTTCAGTTATTTTTCAGCGCGCTACCTGGCCGAGAGCCTTTTGGCCAAGGTGATCGCCGGAGAGGCCGGCTTGAGCAGGATCGTGGAGAATGTTTTCCTCGGGGTCCAGCCGGTGGAGGAAGCGATACGGAACCGGGGGTTCAAGAAGGAGAACAACCTGCTGATCGCGGGCGGGGACCGGGAGGATTTGATTTTGGCCGCGATGGAATCGGATTTTGCCGCGATCGTTCTGACCAATAATATCCAGCCGCGGGCGAACATCATCAGCCAGGCGACCCTGCTGAAGATCCCGGTCCTGCTCACGGCATCGGACACCTACCAGGTGGCGCGTCAGGCGGAAAATTTGGAGCCATTGATCAGCGCCGAGGATCAGGAAAAGATCAGCCTGCTGGAGATGCTGGTCAGGAAGAATGTAAATCTGGCTAAGGTTTTCTGAACCCTGGATTCGGGATCCCGGGGGCTAGGGAAAAAAATACCGGGACAGACTCGCGGGTCTGCCCCGGTATTGGCTTGATTTCAAAATCAAGGGCTCTTGACCCGGGTGGTGTAAATATATTCGGCCGCGGAATTGAATAATTCAGTAAAGCTGAAGGCGACCCGGAAAACATCATTCGCCGAATTATAGGCCAAGCTCGGATCCTGGAGACTCCCGGTTAACCTCAGCGCCGCTTGTTTAATAATCTGCTCATCCGAGATGATCTCAAAATTCTCGCGGGAACCGGTTAGGACCAGGTTGCCATTGGCGTCCACCAACTGGCCGTAAATATCATAGGCGCCATCCGCGGTCACAAGGTAGCCGGGCGCGGGCGCCGGCACCCGATGATCCCGGTCATCCTGCCATGCCACCAGGTACATCTGTTGGGCGTTTCCGAACGCGACCGAGGGATTGAACTGCAACGCGGCATTATTGCAGATGACAAAGTTGTCCAGGCCCAGCCATGGATCCCGGGTCAGGGGAATTCCCAGGGTGCTCATCATCTGACCGAGGATAACACCATTGTCGGGGACCGGGAAAGGAGCAATATCGCTTTGCGCAACAATACTGCCTGCCCCCGACATCCAAACCACCAGCAATTTGTAGCCGGCCTTGTCAAGGGCGATCTGGGGCTTCTGGCCGATGCTGGAAATGTCGGAGCTGATCTCAAACAAATCCGCGCCGGGCTGAAACCAGCGGGTAAGTATTCCCTCAGGATACCGGACCATCTGGCCGACGACCTTGGTCTGTTTGTTCAGGTTCGCGTCCAGATGGAACGCAACCAGGAACCGCTGTAATTCGCTGTCGTAGATCAGGGCGGGATAAAACCCATAACCGTCTTTGGCGGAATGAATAAGAAAGCTGGACCCGAGCTTTTTTCCCGCCGGGCTTAAAAATTGACCCTGGATATTGTAGTCTTGGGCCCAGACCACCAAATAAACCCCATTCACCGAATCAAAACCAACCGAGGGGGGACCTAAATTTCCATCCACGGTTCCGGCCACGAACGGGTTATTGGGTGGGGCAGGAGGCGGATTGCCAGCGATAACAAAGTTGTCCCCCGTGTTGCCGGATTCATCTCCGTTGTGATCAAAGAGTCGGCCATTGTCTTTAAGGATTTGACCATAAATGGTCCCGGAACTATCCAGCCAAACGATCAGAGACCTGTTTCGGCCATTATCTCTTGCGATCTGGGGCTGATAAAATTTATAACCGTACCTTGAGATCTGGATATAACCGCTTGTCGGATCTCCGCCCCTGTTCAGAAAACGACAATACACATAGTTCGCATTATTGTTGAAACAAAGCAGGTAGCGGTTATCGGCTTTGATGTAAACCAGGTTGGGATTGCTTTGATTTTGCGGCGTCTCGGTGCCGTAAATTGAGAACGCCAGTTTGATCCGGTCGGTTTTTGCCGAAGCCGCGGCAAGCTCTTCCCGCGGAATCCTGAACTCATAGGTCTTATGCTGATAGCTCACCTTATCGGTGTAAATGAATCCCGGCTGGCCCCATTGGTTATCCGGCACCGTGACCTTGAAATCCTTCACCCCGGTCCCGGTCTTGATATGAACTATGGCATAGTCCACATCGCCGTCATCGGTGTTGTCCGGGGTGGAATCTATTGCGACATAAAGGTTTTCTTCATCGTTCCTGACCCAGAAATAGGTGTATCCGTTGGGATGGCCGGACCCGGGTATGGTCCAGACCTTGATGAAAGGCTTAGAATCTGCCGGCTCTTCCAGCTGGCCGTCTATCTGATAGGCGCCGGTCCGGGAGCCGAACTGATAACTGTAGAAATCAGAATAGTCGTCCACCGGCCGGTAAGCGTTGGATGCCGGGAAAGCGACCGGCATTTCCGGAATCCGCTCCGGCTCAATCCGGGCCGCGAGCAATAGCTCGGGATTGCCGGTTGCCGGGGCAAAGGTTATTTCCAATCCTTCGCTGTAGTTGAGAAGGTCATTATCCTGGCTGGACACTTTTCTTAAGGCGTCTTCTCCGGCTCCATTAACTTTCTTCGGAGCCTTTCCTCCCAGAAGCACGGCGTCCAGGTGCGCCTTGCCCCCGCCATCCTTCAGGATCCGAATCGTGACTTCATCCTTGCCGGCAGGCTGCAGGCCGAGATTAATGGACTGAGCCCGGGTGTATTTGTCATAAGAAGCCGAGCCGGCCTTGATCCAGCCGCCCTTTTCTTGAACCTGAACCTCAAACTCCCCGCTCATTTCCTGCGGGATCCTGAACCCGGCCGATCCGGGCAAAGGATTGGAACCCTGCGCGAGTGCGGCCAGGGGCAGAATCCAAATGCTGACCAGCAGGAAAACAAGCTCAAACTTTGAAATCTTCATGTTCTTTCTCCTTTCTTAAGAATTTTTATGGAAATCTCATAGCCCTATATATAGCACAAGGAAAAGATTTTTGTATATTGACCGGGTAGAGTCCGGCCAAGAAAACCAAAAAGCTTAAACCGCGGCGCTCAGTTACTTAAGCTCTATTCCCGGCAACGGCTTCCCGTCAACCACCTCCGGAATCTTCCAGCCCTGGACCTGATAAATCGTGGGCGCGACATCCATGGTATAAACCTTCTGGTCCACCACCCCGGGCTTGACTCCGGGGACCTGCATCATCAGCAGGATCGGCCTGGTCTCAAACGAGCCGTGGCCTCCGATGAAATAACCTGCTTCCGGCAGCTTGATCGGGACCTTGGTCAGGCCCAGGTTTCCCAGCCCGAAGTTCTGAACCTTGAACTTGTAATGGGGCATGGTCAAGATCAACAGGTCCGGCCACATTTGCTCCCCCTCTTTCCGGCGCTCAATATAATACTCGCTGTAATATTCTTTCGGGAGCATCCACTGTTTCCCGCTGGATTGGTCAAACCCGGTTTTCATCTCTTCCCGGTTGAACACCAGGATCGGCCGCTCTTCCCCGCCGGTGACCGGGTTCGTCACCGTCCAGTTTTCCAGCGCCGACTCTATCTCCTTGAGCATCTTCGGGTCATTCTTGATCGCGCCGATCATCCCGATGTCCGCGGCACTGCCATGACCATAGTCCACCTTCATCTGATAGCCGGAGACTTTCTTGAGCGGATCCTTGAGATCAAGGCTCTTCCGAAAATAAGTGATCATCCCGTGGTCTGATTCCAGCACGATGATGCTGTCGTCCAGGGTTCCTCTCTGTTGCAGGAAATCCAGGAACCTGCCGACCTGGTCGTCGGCGTCGCGGACCACATTCAGGATTCCCTGCCGGCTGGCGCGGGAATCGTATTTGCTCACATCATCCGCGAGGGTCTCGGTTCCGCGGGTATCCCATTCGGCAAGATCAAACGCCGACCCGAAGGCGTGTCCGGCGTCGTCCACCACCGCGAGCAGGATATAAGCCAGGTCCGGGTCTTCGTTCAAGACCTCCAGGATGGCCGAATCCATCACCCAGCGGTCGGGCGGGAAGAAATCCGGCACCATCCCTGTGAGCAAGGCGAAAAGACTGTTGTATCTCGGGTCCGGGGTTTCCTTCACCCCGGCCGGGTTGCCCATTGAATGCTTTTCATAAAGAACCGCTCCCGGCGCCAGGGGCTTCAAGGTGTTTTCATAATATTCATCATTGAGCCTGGGCTTGGAGTCCGGAGCAATCACCCAGTCTGCGGGTCTGGCGCCGTGAATGATCCGGTCAATCTGGAATTCGGGGAACCGATAAAGCTCGGGCACCCAATTCTTTCCGGACACAAAGGCGTTCCAGGCCTGGGGGTTGGAATTCTTGGATGCGTTGTAGAGGCTGGGGACATATTTTCCGTCCGGACCGTAACGGGCGATATTGGAGTCCAGGGTGGCCGCGCTCTTGATGATGAAATTTCCCTTGTCATCCACGCCGAACACGAACGCGCCCACCAGGGAGATGCCGGAAGTCCCGGTCATAGTCCCGGCCAGGATATTGTAATGGTTCATATCCGTGGCCGTGATGATATGGCAATTGGCGTTCGGGTAAAAAACCGCGCGCTTCATCAGCCGATGCAAATTGGGCATCAGCCAGTCGCCCTCCTTGCCCGGGCCGGCGCCTTTCGCGTTCAGGTTCAGATACCTCGGGTCCAGCGAGTCAATGGACACATAATATATCTTGCGGGTATTGCTCGCCTGCGCGATCACCTTCAGGCTGTCCTGAAAGCCGGCGCTGGAATTCGCGCCCACTTCTACTTTGAAAATTTCTCCCGGCTTGACCGAAGATTTGGGCTTGATCGTCAGCAACACATTTTTATAGGCGCCCGGGTTCAACCCGCTCACCCGGGTCTCGGATAGAGAGGCGGACCAAGAATCAGAACTCGGAACGATCAACTCCAGATTGATCTCCACCGGGTCCTTCCCCGGGTTGCTCACCCGGATGATGTAAGTGGTCATCGTCCCGGGCTTGACCAGATGCTGATGAAAAGCCGGGGAGTTCTCCTCCGAAGGCGTGGAAATAAAATCGCCGACCACCGCGGCCATTGCCGAGCTTGAAAAAAGCAAACCGATGAGAATAACCAACAATAATCTCAAACCCTTTCTCATTATCGTTCTCCTTTCGTGGTGCGGGCATCCCGCATCTTCCGCGGGACCCGCACACAAATAAAATTTGCGAGCGCCTTTCCTGTCCGCCGTAGCTCGTTATTCACGAGCGAAGGTGGAAGGCGCGACACCTTTCTGTGCGAGCGACTTTAGTCGCGATTCCTTATTTCAGTTTCTTCAACTCCTCCAAAATCGTTTCCACCTTCGGGTTGTCCGCCAGATCCTTTCCCAGATGCGCGGCCTTGATCCTGCCGTCCTTGCCGATAATGAAACAGGCCGGCGGCTGATAGTGCGCCCCCTCCAGGCCTTGATCCACATACTCATATCTACCAAGATATTTCAGAAAACGCAACGACTGCCAGAAAATATTGCCGGTCATTTTCCTCTCGTCCATCTTCACCCCGTAAAGCTCATAAATCTTGCGCTCCGGGTCCGGGATGAAATCAAAGGAAAAATCCGCGGGAGCCTGATACTTGTCCAGAACGGCTTTCTCGCTCAGGTTCACAATGATTACCGTGGTGTTGGTCTTGCCGATCTCCTGGCGGTTATGATGCAGGTCAATGATGAACATCTGGCACCAGGAACAGCCGATGTATCGGGAAAACACCAGCAGCACATTCTGCTTCCCGAAATTCCGCGAGAGTTGAATCTCCTTCCCCTTCCAGTCCTCCGCCTTGAAATCCAAGGCCGGAGCGCCAATGCTCAGGCCGAGCGCCGATCCTGCCAGGATCAATATTTCGGCCGCCAGTATCGCCTTTTTCATTTCCGCCTCCAAGAATTGTGACTTAAAATAATCATCGGGTCAAAACTATTTTTTTACTTTCAGCTTGATGGTCCGGATCTGATAAGGCTCTAGCTCCAGGCTGAGCGAGGAGCCGGCAGTTGAAATTGGTTTCGGGTTCAGCTCAATCAAATCCGTTTCCGCGGCGGAGAGGATTTTTATCCCCTGGCCGAGCTTGATGGTTGCCAATCCCTTTTTGCCCTCGGCTTCAATCAATCTCACCACCAGGTCATCGTCATCCTCGGCGCGTTTGATGATGCCCAGATATGCTGACTCCGAATCCAGGGACACAAAGGACGCCTGGTCCGGAAGCTCGCCGGAATGAGGCTCGGTCTTGATCGCCTCCAAAGGCAGGTTGAAGTTGTAGCCCTGCTGGTAAAGTTTGGCTTGGCGCCATCCGCCTTGGTGGACGAGCAACGCGAGCTCAATATGGTGAATTCCCTGGTCGGTGTAAGGGAGCTGGTTGGATTTGTAATGCGCGACATTTTCGGAATCAGGGTTGGAGGCCGGATACTCGGCGCCCTTGATCAGGGTCTGGCAAAAGCCTTTTCCGTTCTCGGTGAGGGAAAAGCCGTATTTGCCGTTGTTGAGAAGGGCGAGGCCGTGCTTGCCGTCGGAGAGGTCAATCCATTTCTGGTTTGCCATTTCCCAGCGGGCCTTTGCCGCGATCGTTTGCGGATGGGTGGGCCGCTCAATGGTGAGGTAAGGTCCGTCCGCGGCAACGGTGTTCCCGTCCAGGGTGGTGTTGAATTCCAGCTTGACCAGCGAGTTCTCAATCTGGAAATCGCTGTCCAGGTCCAGGTAAAGAAGCGGGTCTCCCCTCACCAGCCGGACCTTCTGCTCAAAGGTTGTAACCTTGTTGTTATTTTTCAGCTCCCGCCGAGCCACCGCCTCAACCAGGAGCGGGCCGGAGGCGGAGATTTTCACTTCGGAGGCCGCGGGAATTTCAATCGGCTTTTTGTAATAGTCCGGGTCAATGTTCCAGGCCCGGTGCTGTTGGTGGCGGTCAAAAAACGCGAGCAGCTTGTTGGCCGAGCCGTCAATCAATTCCTTTCCCGAGGCCCGGTCAATGATGGAAACGATCCAGCCCTGCTTTTTGCAGACGCTCACTTTCAAGTATTCGTTTTCCATCACGATTTTATCCCCGGAGTCGGAAATATTGAGTTGGCCGCTGATCAGCGGCTCGCTCCCGGCCGCGGGCCTCAAATAATAAACGCTGTATCCGACCGACGGAACCGGGTTGGCGCGGAACCAGAGATAGTTCTTGCCGCTGATGGAAACAATTTGCGAAGCCAGGGCCTTGCCGTCCTTGTCTGATACCGAATAATTTTTTCCGGCCCCGGTTTCCATCTTCACCAGCCCTGGCCTCTCCCATCCCAGCGAATTGAAAACCAGGACCGGGTCCGCGCCTTCCATCTTCTTCACCGTGGCCAGCCTTGCGACTTGCTTGAGTCCGTCATTGATCACGGCCCGGGCGTCGCTCTCCAGAAGCGCGAAATCCTTTTTCGCGTCCTCGTAAACCTCCGGGATGGACGATCCGGGAAGGATGTCGTGGAACTGGTTGGTGCACAAGATTTTCCAGGCATCCCTGATTTTTTGCGCGGGGTAGGCTGTCCCGAAAAGGTTGGCGACCGAGCTCAAGGCTTCCGCGCTCCGCAAAAGGTTCTCGCTCAAGCGGTTGGCGCGCTTGAGCCAGGCCTGGGTGGTCTGAACCCCGCGGTGCCGCTCCAGATACATCTCATCGTCCCACACCGGCAGCCGGCCGCGGAATTTCTCCAGGTCCTGGAAAAGTTCGGCCGCGCTTGAGAACCTGGTGTAACCCTTTTGCGCCAGCCTTTCCTGGTTTACGATCTCGCGCTCCTGCGGACCCATGCCGCCGTCGCCCACGCCGTAATAGATCGGGATCTGGTTGATGAATTCCCGGGAAAGCGCGGTGCGGATGACCTCGGCCGGGACCTGGTAATTGAACACGCGATCGGCCTCGGGCTTGAGCTCGTAGTTCGTGTATTTGAACAGGTAATGGTATCCGTCAATATTGATCAGCTCGCGGTAGGGGTAGAACTCGGGATAGCCGATGGAGATCCAGTCGTTGACCAGGATGCTTGACCCGTCGGGGGAGCGCCAGATGAAGTTATGGAACGGGAAGGCCGTGTCAAAATTGGTGGTGAGTTTTTTGGCCCAGAGGTATTTGATTCCGGCGCGGGCGGAGAGCTGGGGGAGGTTTCGGTTGTAGCCGAAGGTGTCGGGGAGCCAGAGAATTTTTGCGCCGTGTCCGAAATGCTCAAGATAGAAGCGCTGGCCGAGCAGGAACTGGCGCGCGAAGGATTCGCCTTCCGGCATATTGCAATCCGATTCCACCCACATCCCTCCGGTGATCTCCCAGCGGCCTTGTTTTTCCATCTCCTTGATCTGTTCAAAAAGCTCGGGATGGTCCTGCATCATCCACTCGTAAAGAAGGGGCTGCGACTGGGAATAAATGAACCCCGGATGTCGGCCCATATTTTCAACGGCGTTGCTGAAAGTCTTGTAAACCTTGGTGTGGGTCTGGGCCATTCGCCAGCGCCAGGCCACATCTATGTGCGACTGGCCGATGGAATGCGCCTGGAGAGTGTCGGTCTTAAACCGGGCGACCGCCATCAGGGTCGGATGCAGCTTCACCGTCAAACCATTGGGCCGATTCTTACCCTTGCCCTGCTCGGCGAGAACCGCGCCGGACAGGATCAGAATCCCGGCCAGGCCGAGAAGCAAAATCCGTGAGATCCGTTTCATTGGTTTCCCTCCCTCTTTCAAGCGTTCGGTAAAATCATATCCAACTTGAATCCGCCGGGCAAACCAGAGGGAAATATTTATCTGAATCAGCGGGTGGCCGGCCCACGCTTGAGTTTAGTCCAAGCCGGATCTTGCGCATTTGAATGGAAGCGGCCGGTCACGCAAGAGGCTGACAGGATCAAGCCGGCGCCCGAAGCGGCCCTAATAAAGTCTGGGCTGCCTGTATTGCCTCAAATAATTATCAGACAAGTTTTGCACCGAAGGCGCTTTGGAGTGCGGTGCCCGCGGCACCGCTTTTGATAACCCCGGCACCGAAAAAGCGAGGCAAAGCGGCGTCGCTGACGCCGCAGTCCAAAGCTTCTCGCAAAAGCGATAAGCAAATTATGGATGGCAATCTAATGAGGCAATACAGCTGCCTGCTTCCTGAGATGACGAGCGAGGTTAATGCTTAAAACACCTCTGCCCGGTCAGGACCATAGTTGCGCCGAATTGGTTGCAGGCTTCAATGCTTTCAAAGTCGCGCTCCGATCCGCCGGGATGAACCACGGCCTTCACTCCCTCGCGCAATCCCACCAGAACCCCGTCCTTGAACGGGAAAAAGGCGTCGGAGATCATTGTTGAGCCGGGGATTCCGCCGCGCTCTTTCTTCACCCGCTGGTCAATCGCCAAAACGAGGTTTGTAAATCGCGGCCGGGTTTCGGGATTAGGGAATCATCAGCTTTGATCCTGGCTCTCGGGCGGGACCAGCAATTTCAAGCTTTTGATCAAAGGTTTCATTTCCTGGGTGGTTGTTTCCCAGATTACATCCTGATCAATCCGCAGATAGTCATGCACCACGCGGTGCCTGAATCCGATGATGTCTGTCCAGGGAATCTCCGGGTGCGATTGTTGAAATTCCTTGGAAACATGATTCGCGGCATCGCCGATAATCTGCAGAAGATGAGCCAGGGCCAGCCTCAGGTTTTCATCCTGGTCAAAATCTTCTTTGGTCTTGCCCTGAACCTTGGAAAGGGCCTTCTCCGCCATTTCCAGCATATGGCCGAGGAGGATCAGGTCATCTTTCTGCATACTGTTCCACGGCCTCGGACAGAATCCGGTCGCGCAAACGGTGGTTGATAAAGCCCTTGGTGACCAGGTCAATCTTGCGTCCTCCCAAAAGCTCGGACAGTTCTCTTTCCATTCCACCCAGAGCGATCAGCCCCGGCACATGCCCGGGATCGAATTCCACCAGCACATCAATGTCGCTCTCCGGCCCGAAATCGTCCCGCAACACCGACCCGAACAAAGACAAAGTCCGGATATGGTTCTTCCGGCAAAATTCCCCCACCTTGTCCTTGGGGACCTCGATCCGGCTGATGTTTTTCTCGCCTTCCATATTCCTTATTATAATCCTCGGAAACCAGCGGGCAAATCCCCGAAACCCGTTGAATCGGTTTGACAAAAATTCTTGCGGGGAAAAATAAGTGATCAAAGGACAATTCAGGGATCCAAGCGATAAACGCTGACAAAAGCGCTCCCTTCCTCTATTTCTAATCGGAATTTGGTGGCTGGTTGTAGCGGGTTATCAGAATATTGCCATTTTTTGAGATCCTTGTTGCCTTGATTCCAACGCACCCCGCTTGGCCAATTCTTCGGATCACAATTCCAAAAAACCACCGCGCCGAATGCCGGGCAATCCCAATGCCTGGAAGCGCCAGCAAGACCCAGCTTGGCGAAATATGCAGCTCCCGAACCGGGGGTTCTAGGCTTATTGAAACGATGCACAAGGTCAAGAATGACATCCATTCCAAAATTAGAAATTCCCTTGTGCTTTATGCCAAAACTATCATAGCAAGCGCAAAGAAAAAATTTCCTTCCATCCAATTCAAAATAGCGGAATCGGCGCTCTTCTTTCGAAAGATGATCCTTGGCGCAATCAACTTTTCCTTTTTCGGAAGGGGCTTCGTGAAATTTTCTAGCCAATGCTTCAATCCCGCTTTTGCTTAACGCCATGGCGATTTGGTCTTTGGCGATCATGTTGCTTAACCTGCCATCGACGCCTAAGCAGACAACGATCTGATTTGAATTCTTGCCCAGAAGTCTCATTAAACTGCTTTCGACCCAGGGATATAGCTTGCTTGCCTTTGCTTCTTTTGCGCTGAACCACCCCCCGGGGAAGAGAATGACGCCATTGCCGGAATTTCTTGCAGCGGTTTGCCGCAGAATTGTTTTTAAGTCACGAAGCCTTTGGGCATTGGAGTATTTCCCATTGGTTCTGAGAACAACGGTTGCGAGCCAGCTTCCATTCAGGCCAGCACCATTTTCAATCATATTCTTGAATTTCTGAAGGTCGCTTTGAGAGCCAGGATTAAGCTTGCACCATCGCAGGTCTTTTGAATAAAGTCGCACTGTTGGCCGCAACCGCAAAAGCGCGGGAAGGAAATCTCTAAGGGTATCATATCAAGCCCTCTGCTCATCCCTATACGGGGGATCATTATCATGAGCTTCGATCTTCTTGCATAGCTCAATCCAAAGGTATTTATTAAAACCAAGCCGCAGGGCATCGGGATAGTTTTGCAGGCTCAGCTTGCGAGATTCCGTGAAATGCTGGGTCTCGTCAAACTCGAGGATAAACCCAGGGGCGGGCATATAATAATCACAATTGGGTAGTGTTCTTGTCTTAATGAATGTTTGAAACCCTCTATATTTTTGCAGAAGGTGATATATCTTTAGAAGATCTTTGTAATAAGCGGTGGAAGAAAATTCTTCCGGGTCGGGTTTTATTGAGAATACATGGTTTTTTTCCACTCTTCCATAAAGGGTTTTTAGCAAGGAGTAAATATTTTCTTTGCATGCCGGGCATCTTTCGTAATGCGAGTCGACCACCCGACGGCTTTCCTGTCTTGAAGCATAACGCCTAGAGGGAATGCTTACCTTCTGAATACGGGATATGGTGAATCCCAATCTTTCCAGAAAAGAGTTGGTTTCAAGGCCCCCATTAAACTGCTGCGCATCGAGCTCTCTGCCATTGGCATAATTATTTGCCAAGGAAATGGTGTATTTGGGAGGATAGGTTTTGCCATTGAACAACAAGATATATTTTTTAGATAGCCTTCCTTGTGGAAGGCAAGTTTGATCAATCTCACAAATTGCCTTTAGGACATGCTCTTTTCTAATGTTTTTGGGAATCATTTTATTGTGAAATTATCTATTTTCATGCGTGGGATTAATGCTTGAAGCACCTCTGCCCGGTCAGGACCATAGTTGCGCCGAATTGGTTGCAGGCCTCTATGCTTTCAAAGTCGCGCTCCGATCCGCCGGGATGAACCACGGATTTCACTCCCTCGCGCAATCCCACCAGAACCCCGTCCTTGAACGGGAAAAAGGCGTCGGAGATCATTGTTGAGCCGGGGATTCCGCCCTTTTCTTTTTTCACCCGCTGGTCAATCGCCTTCTTTTTTTCTTTGTCGTCAAGGTCGTTGTAAGGAATTTTATATTCCTGCCAGCAGTAAAGGTCCGCGAGCTTGCGATAAGCCTTGTCGCGCGCGATCTCGGCCACGCCCACCCGATCCTGCTCTCCGGTCCCGATCCCGACCGTGCACTCGTTTTTGACAAAGATGACCGAGTTGGAAGTGATTCCCAGCTCGGTGAACCATCCGAACAACATATCTTTATATTCCTGCTCGGTGGGGGGGCGCTTGATTTTGTAAACCTTGCCCTGGTATTCGGTTTCGGCGAGCTTGAGGTCGGCCTTGCCCAGGACTTTGGAAAGGAAGGATTGCTGGACCACCTGTCCGCCGTCAATCAGGCTCTTGAATTCCACATAAACCTGGGTCTGGAATTGCTGGAGACGCGAAATATTTTTCACCCGCATCACCCGCACATTCTTCTTCCGGGTGAACATCTCCAAAACCCCGGGCGCATATTCCGGCGCGACCACCACTTCCGCGTACTGGTCCAGGATCGCCTCCGCGGTCGCCTGGTCGCACTCGCGATTGAGTGCGATGGCTCCCCCGAACGCCGCCACCCGGTCCGCGTAAAACGCCCGCCAATACGCATCCGCCAGCGAGTCCGCCCGCGCCGCCCCGCAGGGATTATTATGCTTAACGATCACCACCGTGGGCTTGTCCGGAAAATAACGCAGGATATTGAGCGCGTTGTCCACATCGGTCAGGTTGATTTTCCCAGGATGCTTTCCGCTCTGCAACAGTTCCGTGTCGCTCGCCAGATACATCCCCGGCTTGATCGTCTCAACCTCGCCTAAAAGCAAGTTCCCGTTCACCAGCTTATACAGCGCCGCGGGCTGTCCCGGGTTCTCGCCATAGCGAAGTCCCTTTGATCCCTCGCCCGGAATCATCCAGTTGACCTTTTCATAATACAGGGTCTTGCGCGAGCCGCTCTCCTCAATAAAACTGATCTCCATCCTGGCTGGAAACGGATCCTCCACAATCGTCTTATACATCTTCTTCAAATCTTCCGGCATCTTCTTTCTCCTTAAATAAAACTTTTATTTCCTTTCTGTGCGAGGGACTTTCTCGTCCGCCATAGCTCGGTACTCCGAGCGAAGGCGGAAGTCGCAATTCTTCGGGGCGCAGACACTCTTGTCTGCGCACAACTTAAACAATTTCCTTATACGCGCTTCTGACTTTATCGGTTCCGGTCTTTCCGAAATAATCCGCGATCGCGCGGTCATAACCCGCGGTATGCTCAAAGGCCTTCCCGGCCATCTTGAACCGGAAGGCGAGGCTCACCTTGCCCTGATTCTTTTTCAGCTCCGCGATCAAGCCGTCATAATCCGCCGGATCAACCACCGGAGTCACCCGGATGAAATTCTTCGCGCTCGCCCGGATCATACACGGCCCCCCGATGTCAATATTCGCTCGCGCTTCCTCGCTGGTCGCGCCCGTCCGGGCAATGGTCTCGCGGAACGGATATAGATTCACCACCACCAGGTCAAACGCCGCGCCTTTATATTTCTTGAGGTCGTCCTGGTGCGCCGGATTATAGGTCTCGCTCAACAGCCCGAGATAAATCCTCCAGTCCAAAGTCTTCACCAGCCCCCCCTGCATCTCCGGCTGGCCCGTGAAATCAGACACCTGCGCCAGATGCTTCCCGGCCTTGTCTCCGAGTATGCCCTGGAGCGAACTGAAGGTTCCACCGGTGGAATATATTTTCACTTCCGGACAAACCTGAAGCAAAGCCGGAACCAGTTTTTCCAGACCCGCCTTGTTGCTCACGCTCGCGATCACATTCCTCACCTTGACCAGGTCGTCAATCTTGCTCACCACATTTACCGCCATCTTCTTCCTCCCTTGTTAAATTTCTTTCCTTTCTGTGCGCGGGACTTTAGTCCCGATTCCTTTTCGTGCGAGCGACTTTCTCGTCCGCCATAGCTCGGTACTCCGAGCGAAGGCGGAAGTCGCAATTCTTCGTGGCGCAGACACTCTTGTCTGCGCACAACTTGCCCGACAAGAGTGTCGGGCCTACTGAATCTGCTCCGCATAACTCTCCTCCACCGCCTTCACCAGATTCGTCAGCGCCTGATTCACCGGCGCGCTCAATCCCAGCCGCTCCGCCTCTCTCACCATCGCCCCGTTGATCGCATCAATCTCCGTCCTCCGCTTCGCCCGAACATCCTGGAGCATACTGGAAATATTCTCGCCGGTCTTCCTCGCCACCTCTTCCACCCGCGCCAAAGCGTCCGGATAAATCAGTTGCAACCCCTTGGCCTTGACCACCGCCTCGGCCTCTTTCACCGCCTGTGCCATCACCCTCCGGCTTCCCTCGTAATTGAGCAAGCTCCCGTTCCTGACCCGGAGCAAAGCCGTAAGCGCGTTGATCCCGACATTGATCAGAACCTTGCTCCAGATGATCCCCGCGAGATTGTCCGTGGTCTTGACCTCCAATCCGGCTTGCTGGAACAGGCTGGCCGCCTTTTCCGCCTTGTCCGTTCCAGCCTCCGCCTGACCGATGATGGTCTCGCCCGCTCCCGCGAATTTCACCAAGCCCGGCTCCAGCACATTCGCTCCCATTGAGGTGGTCCCGCCCAGAACCTGCGCCTTCGGAACCAGCTCCATAATCGCCTCCAGATTCCCCAAGCCATTCTGCAAGGTCAGGACCAGGGATTCCTTATTCACGATCGGCAAAACCCGCTTGACCGCTTCCGCGGTTGAATACGCTTTCACGCAAACCAACACCAGTTCCGCTTGACCTATTTCCTCCGGCCGGGCGGTCACCCTGACCGGGACCGTCTTGACCCCTTCCCCGGTCTCAACCCGCACCCCGTGCTCATTCAGTATCTTTGCCCGGTCCTCGCGATAGTCAATCAGGACCAGCCCCGGGCAGACCGGTTTCAAATAATAACTGAACAACATCCCCATTGCCCCGGGTCCGATTATCGCCACTCGTTCCATTTTCTCTCTCTTCTCAGGGTCTGCTTTCGGGTTGGTTCTTTCCGGGTTGGAACTGCGCTTCATCCGATTTTAAAGATTAGCAAATTTATTTCCCCGGTCAAGTCCGGCGCCCAGACTCGGAATCAATCAATGTTTTCACCGCAAAGTCATCATGAATAAAAGAGATAATATAAAATGTCGGTGTCCTCGGAGATCGTGATCGGTTAAGATCAGATCATTTAAAAAAAAGGAGGACGCCGACAATGAAAAAGGTAATGGA
>Ga0315277_10003197_pt1 | contig 22313 bp, 17 predicted proteins | sample YL17G05_15_MG_FD_203695 | JGI IMG/M metagenome (GOLD analysis project Ga0315277, IMG submission 203695) | Sediment microbial communities from Yellowstone Lake, YNP, Wyoming, USA - YL17G05_15 | ecosystem: Environmental > Aquatic > Freshwater > Lake > Sediment | place: USA: Wyoming | collected...
AAGCGCAGTTGCGCGTCGAGTTCCCAATAGCCATCGGCAATGATCGTCAGCAGGCTGCGAAAACGCTGTTCGCGTTCGGAGATGTCGCGGTGCGCGGCTTGGGCGAAACGTGAAACGACGAGGCCAACCCCCAAACCGGCGGCGAGCAACAAGGCTTGAGCGATCGTCGGGCTTGACAGCGGGGCCCGGGCCATGTTGGCCGCGCCGCTGAGCCAGCCCGTTGCTTCGGCTGCGGCAATGCCGGCCAATCCCACAGCGCAAGCCACCGCCAGCGCCACCGCCTGCCCGGGTCGAGCCAGCACGGCAACCAGGCACACCAGCAGCGCGAAGAAACCCAGGCTGTGGCTTTGAATTCCATGCCCACCCGCCACTGCGAGCAGCATCACCAGCGCAAAACCGGCCCATGCCGTGCCGAGCACGGCCCATTTCGGCGCGAGTGCGCTCGATTTCCAACGCGCCACACCGAACAGCGCTGCCGCTGCCAGGCAGACACCGACCAAGCCAGCACGTAGCGCCTGTGGCAGCGGCCGATCCTGCAGCGAAAAGATGACGGCAGCGCCGAGGCACACGACAGCGGCCATCAGCAAGATGTGGCGCGCGACGGCGGCGTCGCCGTTCAGGCCTGGATTCGACTGTTGCACTCGGTATTCCGACACATCCATGGTTCGAGTTGAAGGGCAGCGTGGCGGCGGGCAGCCGCGCGGCCGGCACGGCAGCGTCGTGTCCAGGGTTGATTGCGAATCTGGGGCTATGTCGACGCTGCTGCCGCACCGGCGAGCTGTCGCCGCTCGATTATCGGCACGAATGCGGCACAGTCGCGTTCGTTCAGCGCGTGTCGCGTGCCTCGTTCAACGCCAGCCGCGCTGCGCCAGCGGCGTCGCGTGCCGCCGAGGCATAGTCGGCCCTGTCGTTCGCATACAGGATGGCGCGCGATGAATTGACGACGATGGGCGCAACCGTCTGCCCGTTTTCCCCGCGCCAGGCGGCGCGCACGGTGGCTTGCGCATCGCCGCCCTGTGCGCCCAGGCCGGGAATCAACAGCGGCAGGTGCGGAGCAAGGTCGCGCACGCGTGCCAGCTCCGCGGGAAAGGTGGCGCCCACGACCAGCCCCAACTGGCGGTTGCGGTTCCAGGGCCCGTTCGCCAGACGCGCAATGTGTTCGAACAACAGCTCGCCGCTGGCCAGGCGCTGCGCCTGCAGGTCCGCGCCACCACTGTTGGACGTGCGGCACAGCAGGAACAAGCCCTTGTCCGGATACTGCAAATAAGGTTCGATTGAGTCGAAGCCCATGAACGGCGACAAGGTCAGCGCGTCGGCGCGGTAGCGCTCGAAGGCTTCGCGCGCGTAGTGCTCGGCGGTGCTGCCGATGTCGCCGCGTTTCGCGTCCAGGATCACCGGCACCTCGGGTGCGACGCGATGGATGTGCTCGATCAGCCGTTCCAGCTGGTCTTCGGCGCGCTGCGCGGCGAAGCAGGCGATCTGCGGCTTGAACGCGATCGCGAGGTCGTGCGTGGCGTCGACGATCTGCTTGCAGAACTCGAAAATGCGCGTCGCATCGCCTTTCATCTGCTGCGGAAAACGCGCCGGGTCGGGGTCGAGCCCGATGCAAAGGAACGACCGGTTGCGCGTCTCGGCGCGCGCCAGCCGTTCGATGAAGTCCATCACAGCCGCCGTGCCAGCGCTGCGGCCAGCCCGGTGTAGCCGGCCGGCGTCAGCGCGAGCAGCCGGTCGCGCTCGGCTTGCGGGATTTCAAGCGTGGCGATGAAGGCGTGCAGCGCCTCGCGCGTGATGGCTTTGCCGCGCGTCATGTCTTTCAATCGCTCGTAGGCCTGCGGCACCTGGTAGCGCCGCATCACGGTCTGGATCGGCTCGGCCAGCACTTCCCACGCGGCATCGAGATCGTCGCACAAGGCCTGGTGGTTGACTTCGAGTTTGGCCAGGCCGCGCGCCAGCGAGTCGTAGCCGAGCAACGCGTGGCCGAGCGCGACACCCAGGTTGCGCAGCACGGTGCTGTCGCTCAGGTCACGCTGCCAGCGGCTGATCGGCAGCTTCTGGCTCATGTGCGTGAGCAGCGCGTTGGCCAGGCCGAAATTGCCTTCGGCGTTCTCGAAGTCGATCGGGTTCACCTTGTGCGGCATCGTCGACGAGCCGATTTCGCCGCTCGCCAGACGCTGCTTGAAGTAGCCCAGGCTGACATAACCCCAGACGTCGCGCGACCAATCGATGAGGATCGTGTTGCAGCGCGCCAGCGCATCGAACAGTTCGGCCAGGGCGTCGTGCGGTTCGATCTGGGTCGTGTACGGATTGAACGTCAGGCCCAGCCGCTGCTCGACGACCTTGCGTGCAAACGACTCCCAGTCGAACCCGGGACAGGCGGCGAGATGTGCGTTGTAGTTGCCCACCGCACCGTTCATCTTCGCCAGCAACTTCACTCCGGCGATGCGGGTGCGCGCCAGGCTCAGGCGCGCGACGACATTGGCGATTTCCTTGCCCAGGGTCGTCGGCGTTGCCGTCTGGCCATGGGTGCGGCTGAGCATCGCGACATCGGCCAGCGCATGCGCCATCGCCGTCAGCTTGGCGACGATGCCGTCCAGCGCCGGCAACAACACCTGGTCGCGCGCACCCAGCAACATCAGGCCGTGGCTGGTGTTGTTGATGTCTTCGCTGGTGCAGGCAAAGTGCACGAACTCCTGCGCCGCAAGCAGTTCGGGGTGGCCGGCGAAGCGGCCCCGCAACCAGTATTCGACCGCCTTGACGTCGTGATTCGTGCTGCGTTCGATGTCTTTGATCGCCTGCGCGTCAGACTCGCTGAAGCGCTCGACCATGGCGCGCAAGGCCTCGCGTGCAGCGCTCGACAGCGGCATGAATTCGGCGAAACCAGCCTCCGACAAGGCGATGAACCACTCGATCTCGACCCGGACCCGAAAGCGCATCAAGCCGTATTCCGACAGCAACGGGCGCAGCGCGGCCACCTTGGCGGCGTAACGGCCGTCCAGCGGCGACAGCGCCGTGAGTGCCGTTGGCGCCGAGAAGGGGGGGGAGTTCATGGGGCTGGGCCGGAACAGTGGGTTGCGCAATGAGAGCGCAAAGCATGCGCAGTGCTGACGATTTTATGCGGCGTACCGGGTCGCGCGGCTGCGCGGTGCCGGCCGGCTGCGCAATTGCGCGTATCCTTTTGCCGCAGATGATTCGCACCCCGGCACCGGAGGCGAAATGGCGACCGAGACACCGACGCAGAACAAACACATCCGACTCACGTCCCACCCCGGCCAACAGGGGGCTACAGGTGCACCCGTCATTGTTTGGGGCGCAGCATCCGCCGGCGCGCGCGGCCCGGTCGTCGGCACGACGGCCAATCGCGGCCAGCGCAATGTGATCGGCACCCATTCCGGGTCGTACGGCGTGTATCGGGCCCTCGCCGTCGCCGCGGGCAACCTGGAAAAAGGGCATCGCGCCGACCTGACCGACACCGCACCGACGCATCGCTTCGGCCCCTATCCGGCATGGAGCGAACCGAGCAAGATTGTCTCGATCGATCCCTGGGGTGCTTTGGTCGCGGAAGTGTTTCGCGATCAGATCGAAGCCGGCTACGACATTCGGCCGACGATCGCCGTCACGCAAGCCCATGTGCACCTGCCCGAGATTCGCCAGGCGATGGCATTCCAGCGCCTGCATGCCGACGGCAAAGTCTTGCTCGACGACGGCTCGGCGGTCGTGACCAAAGCGGCGCTCGAACCGGTCTGGTGGCTGCCCGGTGTCGCGCGGCGCTTCAACGTCAGCGAAGCCGACCTGCGGCGCAGCCTGTTCGAAGAAACCGGCGGCATGTACCCGGAGCTCGTGACGCGCAGCGACATCGAGGTGTTCCTGCCGCCGATCGGTGGCCAGACGTTGTACATCTTCGGCGACCCTGCCGATCTGGCGCAGCCCGAAGTCACGCTGACGGCACGCGTGCACGACGAATGCAACGGCTCCGACGTGTTCGGCTCCGACATCTGTACCTGCCGCCCTTACCTGACGCATGCCATCGAAGAGTGCGTGAGAGGCGCGCAGCAGGGCGGCGTGGGCCTGATCGCCTACAGCCGCAAGGAAGGCCGGGCGCTCGGCGAAGTCACGAAATTCCTGGTCTACAACGCACGCAAACGCCAGCTCGGCGGCGACAGCGCCGACAAGTATTTCCTGCGCACCGAGTGCGTGGCCGGGGTGCAGGACATGCGCTTCCAGGAATTGATGCCCGATGTATTGCACTGGCTGGGCATCCGCAAGATCCACCGCCTGGTGTCGATGAGCAACGACAAGTTCGACGCCATCATCGGCAGCGGCATCGAGGTCGGTGAGCGCGTCAAGCTCCCCGATGCCCTGATCCCGGCGGATGCGCGCGTCGAGATCGACGCCAAGATCGCGGCCGGCTATTTCACCGACGGCCAGGTTCCGGGCGCGTTGCAGCTGACCCAGACCAAGGGGCGCGGGCTTGCCTGAAGCGCTGGCGCTGCTGCGCTGCGCGGCGACGATCCGCGAGCGTTGCGCCAACATTACGCGTGCTGTCGAAGCGGGCGGTTCGGCACATTTCACGTTGGCGCTCGATGCGCTCGATTCCGTGGCGGGGCGGGTCGAAGCCGTGACGCGCGCGCGCCACCCGTCGCTGGACGTTCCGTACCACAGCCGCTGGCGCCACTTCGAGGCCGGCGGCGTGAATCGGAAGGCACGGCTCGATGCGCTGCTGGCCGGGCGCACGCAGGCGGCGCAGGCACGATCACGCATCGACCTCAGCGTTGTCAGCGTGCTGCTCGACGCCGGCGCCGGGGTGCAGTGGCGCTATGTCGAAATGCCCGGCGGCGCGAGCCACGCTCGCTCCGAGGGCCTGGGCGTGGCGAGTTTTCAGGCCTTCGTGGCGGGCTGTTTTTCGTCCGACCCGGGCGACCCGTATCGGGTCGACGCGGCCGCGCTGAAACGTCTCGATGCGGCGCAGCTGGCCGCGGTTTTCCAAGCGAGCGAAGCCAACCCATTGCCCGGCTTGCAAGGCCGCACGACACTGCTGCGCCGCCTGGGCGAAGTGCTGCAGGCGCAGCCGCTCGTGTTCGGCGGTGACGGCCGGCCCGGTGGCCTGTTCGACAACTTGACGCAACACGGCCGCAACCACCGCGTCAGCGCGAGTCGCATGTTGGGTTTCTTGCTCGATCACTTCAGCGCGATCTGGCCGGCGCGCAATCTGCTGCCTGAGGCTGGGCGTGGCGAGCCCCTCGGCGACTGCTGGCGGCACCGCCTCGCCGGCGGCAGCGGCGCAAGCGCGGGCTGGGTTCCGTTCCACAAGCTCAGCCAATGGCTTTGCTACTCGCTGCTCGAACCCTTGGCGTGGGCCGGCGTCACGCTGACGGAGCTCGATGCCTTGACCGGGCTGCCGGAGTACCGAAACGGCGGCCTGCTGCTCGATGGCGGTGTCATCGTGCCGCGCGATCCGGGTTTCGCGCAGCAGCGCTACAGCGTTGGCGACGAGTTCATCGTCGAATGGCGCGCCCTCACCGTGAGCCTGCTCGACGAGGTCGCGAGCAGGCTGCGCTCGCGGCTGGGGCGCAGCAGCCAGGATTTGCCGCTGGCACGCGTGCTCGAAGGCGGCACCTGGGCCGCGGGGCGCGAGATCGCACGCGAGTTGCGCGCCGAGGGCTCGCCGCCGCTGCAGATCGATAGCGACGGCACTGTATTCTGAAGGCCCGCTGAAGACCCGTTGAAAATCCGCTGAACTCCCGCTGAGCACCCGGCGACGAAAGGAACGCATGAGCGCACAAGTCCATCACCTCACCCATCCCTTGATCCAGCACAAGCTGACCTTGATGCGGCAAAAGGATCGCAGCACGAACAGCTTTCGCCGCCTGCTCGGCGAGATCAGCATGTTGATGGCGTACGAGATCACGCGCGACATGCCGACGCAGCTGATCGACATCGAAACCCCCCTCGAGGCCATGAAAGCGCCCGTGATCGACGGCAAGAAGACGGTGTTCGTCAGCATCATGCGTGCCGGCGCGGGCTTGCTCGACGGCATGCTGCAGGTCGTGCCCGGCGCCCGCATCGGCCACGTCGGCCTGTATCGCGACCCCAAGACGCTGGTGGCGGTGGAGTACTACTTCAAGATGCCGCATGACATGCACGAGCGCGACGCAATCGTGCTCGATCCGATGCTCGCCACCGGAAATTCGGCGGTTGCGGCCGTGGACCGGCTGAAAGAGACGAAGCCGAAGTCGATCCGTTTCGTCTGTCTGCTCGCCGCGCCCGAAGGGCTGAAGCACTTTTGCGGCGCGCACCCCGACGTCCCGGTCTACACCGCTGCGATTGACCGCGAGCTCAACGATCACGGCTACATCTTGCCGGGATTGGGGGACGCAGGCGATCGATTGTTCGGCACCAAGTGACGGCGCGGTGCTGCGCGTCAGCGCGCTGCGCTGCGAAAGAACTCGATGCGCTCCTGGTCCGCCGGATGCGACGCAAACGCGATGCCCAGCCACGAGCCTGAGGCATCTGCGGAGGCGCGACCTCGGGAAGCCTCTGGCTCGTCTTTCGACTCTTTCGCACCGCGCGCCGCGCCCAGCTTTTCGAACAGGCCAATCATCAGCGCCGGCGAGACCCCGGCCGCTTTCAGAAACGCAGCGCAAAACGCGTCAGCTTCGCGTTCCGCGTCGCGCGCATAACTGGCCTGGCCCAGCACCACCGGCGCCGCGGCGAGAAGGCTGCTGAAGTCGCCGAGCACGACACTCGAGAGCAACCCGATCAGGCTGGCCTGCACCACCATGCGCATGCCGTGACGCTGCCGCACATGGCCGAGTTCATGCGCCAGCACGCCGCTCAGAACGTCGGGCTCGGTGTCGAACAACTCGACCATTGCGTCGGTCATGACCATCGTTCCGCCCGGCAAGGCGAAGGCATTCGGGCCGATCCCGCCCTTCTCGCGGTCGCGCCGAAACACGAGTGCATACGACGGCAGCTCGGGCCCGGGGTGGGCGCTGGATTGGGCCGTTACCGCCCGGGCGAATGCATCGCGCACGCGTTGCTGCTTTGCCGCGTCGAGCGCGGTGGGCGCGGTGAGGTGCTCGTCCAGCCTGGCGAGCGTGGCCTCGCCGAGCGCTGTGTCGACACTGTGTGGGATCGCGACGAGGGCGATTCGGCTGAACCAGGGCACGCCCCAGATCGCGAACGCGGCCAGCAGCAGCACCAGAGCCGCCAGGCTCGCCAACACCCAGCGCCAACTTTGCTGTACCTGCACCACCCACGAATCGCCGCGGCCGGCTGCGCGCAACCAGGCGTCGCATGCGGCCGCGTCGCGGCAATGCAGCGCGGCGCCGTGCGTGAGGTGCGCGACGCGCGGGCCGTGGCGCGTGCGCTCGGACCAGTGCACGGCATCAGCCTGGAGGTCAAGCGCAATCGCCTCGCCGCGGATCTGCAACGTCGGCCCGGACAAATTCAGCGTCACCGCATGGGCGCGCGCGCTTTCACCATCGAAATAGTCGGCCGCAAGCGCGCTGCCGGGCGGCTGCGGGGCTGCGGCGTCAGGCATTGGGTCGGGTGCAGGCAGGTGCCAGGAGCGGGCAGCGAACGAGGTGGCTGGCGGCGTGCGGCGGCGCGCCGCCTAGAGGCCGATGTCCAGGCCGAGCAGGTCGCCCGCTGCGTCGCCAGCGGCTTCACCATCTTGGGTGCGGGCACGGTCGATCAAGGATTCGGGATCGATCCGCGTCGTCACGCTCACCGCCTGAAGCCGCATGCGCGCCAGTGCAATCGCGGCGAACGGCCAGTACAGGCCGAGCGTGAGCACCATGAACAGCCAGTTCTTCAGGGTCAGGCCAAGCAAGGGCACGAACTCGAGGTGGCTGCGAAAGCGCAGCAACGAGTTGCCGGTGCGTGACCACAGCAGGTTTTGCATGCGCGAGCTGAAATAGGGCCGCGGCAGCAGCTGCACCACGAAGACGCCGCCGATCATGCCGATCATGAACGCGATCAACGCCGCACCCATGGCGCCACCTCCACCCGGCGCGGACCAGCCCGCCACGCCCAAGGCAGCGGGCAACAGCAGCAGGCCCGTCAGCACGCCCACCGCCAGCAGCGTCACGCCCAGCGTCTTCAGGAACACGATGTAGAACGCGCCCAGCGTGCTGCGCAGTTCGGTCTGCTGCTGGCCGAGCGCGTAGTGGTTGTGCTGGTAGCGCTTCAAGTTCCACCACAACCAGGGCACGCTCAACAGCACTGCGCCCGCGACACCGCCGAGGAAGGCGGAATACCAGTCAGGCGGTTTCGTGTCGCCGGGCACGAACACGATTGCGCCCAGGATCAGGCCCCCCGGCAGGAACAGAGGCAGCATGGCCCGATACGCCCCTCCGATGCTGCCCCTGAAGCGAAACCGCAAGCCGCGCCAGCTCGTATTCGCCAGCCGGAACTGCATCGACGACTTGAACAGCGCCGGCCACAGCGCCATGAGCAAGACAAAGGCGATCAGGCCGGCAAGCGCCGAGAAGTTCCCCGCCACCGAGTACAGCCCGACCAGGGTGCCGGTGAGCACATAGCCGCGCAGCATCTTTTTCGGGTCGCCGTGAAAGTCGAGCGGCGCACCGCCGACTTCGGTGCTGCCGTAGAAATAGCGCAAGCGCCGCACCTTGGCCCAGGGGTAGTAGATCCCGAGCGTGACCAGCATCAACAGCAGGTTCACGATCCAGATCCGGAAGTACTCGCTGCCCGAACCGGTGAATTGCACCGACAGATGATGGTCACGCGCCGGCTCGCGCGAGGGATCGGGGGCAGGGGCGGGTGGGTTTGGGATCAATGCGCTGTGGGTCCGCGCACTTTTGCGCTGCGCGGCCAATTCCTTCGTCGCCGGACTCTAGCACCGGCCATTGCGCGATTGCATTCGTTGGAACGATTGCGTTCGCTAGAATGAGTTGGAACAGGGACGCAAACCGAATTCCATGAAACTGATCGGCTCGCTGACAAGTCCGTACGTGCGCAAGGTGCGCATCGTGATGGCCGAAAAGAGACTCGACTATCAGTTCGAGCTCGAAGACGTCTGGGGCAACGACGCGATCCTGCCGCTCAACCCTCTGGGCAAAGTGCCCTGCCTGGTGCTCGAAGGCCGTGAAACGGTGTTCGATTCGCGCGTCATCGTCGAGTACCTCGATTCGCGCTCGCCTGTCGGGCGCTTGATCCCCGAGCCGAGTCGCGAACGCGTCGAAGTTCGAACCTGGGAGGCGTTGGCCGACGGTGTCTTGGACGCTGCGATCCTTGCCCGCCTCGAGGCGACCTGGCCTGGCCGCAGCGCGGAACAGCGCAGCAGCGCCTGGATCGCGCGACAGATGAGTCGAATCCACGCCAGCCTGGCGTCGATGAGCACCATGCTGGGCGATCGCGCCTGGTGCTGCGCAACCCACCTGACGCTGGCCGACATCGCTGTCGGCTGCACCTTGGGCTACCTGGACTTTCGTTTCCCCGACATTGCGTGGCGCGCCGCACACCCGAACCTGACGCGCTTGTACGACAAACTGATGTTGCGCCAAAGTTTCGCCGACACCGCACCACACTAGGAGACTGTCGGGCTTTGGGTCGGACCCAGGGACCAAGACAGCGCCCTTATACTGCCCCAGCGCTGATTTGTTCCGGCTTGCGAGCGCTCTAGAAATGCCGCTAAAGACAGGACGCTCTGACCCGCGATCCCGCTTGGCGACGCCGGGATCATTCGCTGCTCTTGTTGGCGTCCCACCGCATGCATTCCGTCGGCCAGGTCGAACCCCATTTCGAGCATTTTGCGCAGCCGTTGCTGCTGCGCAGCGGTGCCTGCCTGCCGCAGTACACGCTGGCCTACGAGACCTACGGCCGGCTCAATTCACGCCACAGCAATGCGGTCCTGGTGTGCCACGCGCTCAACGCGAGCCACCATGTGGCAGGCCACTACGCCGGCGAGCCGCGCAATCTGGGCTGGTGGGACAACCTGGTCGGCCCGGGCAAGCCACTGGACACGAACAGGTTCTTCGTCATCGGCGTGAACAATCCGGGCTCGTGTTTCGGTTCGACCGGGCCGATGCAGACCAACCCCGCCAGCGGCCGCCCCTGGGGCGCTGATTTCCCCGTGGTCACGGTCGAAGACTGGGTCGATGCGCAGGCGCGTCTGATGGACCGCCTGGGCATCGACACGCTGGCCGCCGTCCTCGGCGGCAGCCTGGGCGGCATGCAGGCCTTGAGCTGGGCGCTGCGCTACGCACGGCGGCTGCGCCACTGCATCGCCGTGGCGACGGCGCCGAACCTGTCGGCGCAAAACATCGCCTTCAACGAAGTCGCGCGCCGCGCCATCATCACCGACCCGGATTTTCACGGAGGCCACTACATTGCCCACGGCACGTTGCCGAGACGCGGCTTGCGCGTGGCGCGCATGATCGGCCACATCACCTACCTCAGCGACGACGCGATGGAGGCCAGGTTCGGCCGCGAACTGAAGGCCGGCGCGCCGGGCTACTCGACCCAGGACGTCGAATTCCAGATCGAGGCTTATTTGCGCCACCAGGGCGACAAGTTCAGCGAGTACTTCGACGCCAATACCTACCTGCTGATCACGCGAGCGCTCGACTATTTCGACCCGGCACGCGAATTCGGCGGTGACCTGAGCGCGAGCTTCGCCGCGGCACGCTGCAAGTTCCAGCTCGTCAGCTTCACCACCGACTGGCGGTTTTCACCGGCGCGTTCGCGCGAGATCGTGAAGGCCCTGCTCGACAACCGCCTGGACGTGAGTTATGCCGAGATCTCCGCGCCCCATGGGCACGACGCGTTCTTGCTCGACGATCCGCGCTACCACGGCGTGCTGCGCGCCTGCTTCGACAACATCGCGAGAGAAGCGCCATGAGCGCCGCCGGGCCGCCCCCAAGGCGCTCATTCCCCCACGGGGGGACCGGCGCGCAGCGCCGCAGGGGGCTCCAGTGAGCGCCGCCGGGCCGCCCCCAAGGCGCTCATTCCCCCACGGGGGGACCGGCGCGCAGCGCCGCAGGGGGCTCCAGTGAGCGCCCAAGGCGACATGCAGCTGATCGCGGCGCTCGTGCCCGAAGGCTCGCGCGTGCTCGACCTGGGTTGCGGTGACGGTGCGCTGCTGGCGCACCTGCAAGCCACGCGCCGCTGCGCCGGCTATGGCATCGAAATCCTCGATGCGAACGTGCTCGCCTGCGTCCAGCGCGGCGTGAACGTGATCCAGCTCAACCTCGAAGAGGGCCTGGCGATTTTCCGGGACCAGAGCTTCGACGTGGTGCTGCAACTCGACACGCTGCAGCACCTGCGCAATACCGAGAACATGCTGCGCGAGACGGCGCGCGTCGGGCGCCTGGGCATCGTGAGTTTTCCCAATTTCGCGCACTGGCGCAACCGCCTGAGCGTGGCACGTGGCCACATGCCGGTGACCAAGGTGCTGCCCTACGAGTGGTACGACACACCCAACATCCGTGTCGGCACCTACGCCGATTTTCAACGTCTGGCGCGCAAGGGCGGCTTGCGCATCCTCGACGCCTTCGGCATCCAGGACGGGGCCATGGTGCGGCACTGGCCGAACCTGCGCGCCAGCCTCGCGGTCTTCAAGTTCGAGCGCGGCTGAAGCCTCAGCGCCGCGCCGGCCAGGAGCCCTTCGGGCTCCTAGACGCGCAGCGGCGCGACCCGCGTCAATGACTCGAATTCGGCCGGGCGTTTGTCTTTCCAGGCGGCGATTGCGCGCGCCATTTCGTCGATGTCGAAGATCGCGCTTTGCAGCAACGTCATTTGTTGCAATGCGGCGGCCGTGCCATGGTCGCGTGCATGGTTGAGCGCGAGTTTGCTGCCGGCAATCGCGAGCGGCGACTTGGCGGCAATGTCTTTCGCCAGCGCCAGCGCGTGCTGCAGCAGGGCACCCGCATCGGGCAGGACTGCGTTCACCAGGCCCGCGGCCAGTGCGCGCTCGGCGCTCATGCGTTCTCCGGTGTAGGCCATCTGTCGGGCCACGCCTTGCGGCACGATTTTCGGCAGGCGCTGCAGGACACCGATGTCGGCCATCATGCCGATGTGGATCTCCTGCACGGTAAAGAACGCGTCCGCGCTGCAGACCCGGATGTCGCAGGCGCTGGCCAGGTCGAGCCCGCCTCCGATGCAGCCGCCCTGGACGGCGCAGATCACAGGGAAACGCACCTCGTCCAGAGCGCTGAAGCAGTCGACGAGACGCCGCAGCGACTCCTGGAAGCTCAGGCGTGCGCGCGCATTGCCGGTGGCGAGCATCGCCTCGTCGGAGTCGAACACGTCGAGCGCCATGCCGGCGCTGAAATGCTTGCCGGTGGAGGAGATCACGAGCACACGCGTCGCTCCTTCGTCTGCCAGGCCGCGGACCGCGTCGCGCAGAGCCGGGAAGAACGCCGGCGCCATCGTGTTCATGCGCTCCGGGCGATTCAGGACCAGGTGGGAAATGCCCTGCATGTCCGGCGTCAATCCGCCGATCTGGAAGAACTCGTTCATGTGCGCTCCTTGGTGACGATGCCGTAATGTGCCGCACCCAGAGGCTGAGAGGCAATCGGATGCACCTGCGCCGAGGCACCCGAGGGCGCTGGGGGGCTTTGCGCCTAGATTGGGCCCTTTTTATGGTCTCACGCGGGTGCATCCGATTGCCTCTCAGCCTCTCAGGATTCGCGCCGGCATCGGGCAAGCCCGGGGGCGGCCGCGTCATGCCGCTGCCTACACTCGCCGCATGACGTTGCACACGCTTGCCGCAGCCGACGCCGTGCCCCTGCAATGGCGCGAGTGGCCCTGTGCGCCGGCGCGCGGCACGGTGCTGGTGGTGCACGGCCTGGGTGAACACATCGGCCGCTATCACAGGCTGGCCGCGCGTCTGAACGCCTGCGGTTGGCGCGTGGTCGGTCATGACCAGCGTGGCCACGGCAGCAGCGGTGGCGCGCGTGGCGACTTGCCACGCGCCGATGCCATGCTCGACGACCTGAGCCGCGTCATCGACGCCGTGCGAATCCCCAGCGGTGGTCCGCTGCTGCTGCTCGGGCACAGCCTGGGTGGGTTGATCGCCAGCCGTTTCGTCGCCGAGGGCCTGGCAGCGCACCCCGCGCCCTGGTGGCGCAAGGTGGATGCGTTGGTGCTTTCGTCGCCCGCACTCGACCCGGGAATGAATGGCGCAAAGAAACTGCTGTTGGCCGTCTTCGGTCGGCTTGCACCGCATCTGGCCGTGAACAACGGCTTGAAGCCCGCCTGGATTTCGCGCGACGCCAGCGTCGTGCGTGCCTACCTCGACGACCCCCTGGTGCACGACCGGGTCACCCCCGCCCTGGTGCGCTGCATCGTTGACGCAGGCGAGCAGGTGCGGCGTTTGGCGCCGGCGTGGAACGCGCGAACCTTGCTCCTGTACGCCGGCAGCGATCGTTGTGTCGCTCCGGCAGGCAGTGCGGCGTTCGCCGCCGCCGCCCCGGCGAACCTGACGGCGCGTGAATTTCCGTCGCTCTTTCACGAGATCTTCAACGAGCCCGAGCGTGACGAAGTGTTTGCCGCACTGCAGTCCTGGCTCGACGCACTCACTGCGGCATAAACTCGGGCAACCCAGCACCATGGAGCCCTGCCATGAACGCACGCGACCCATCCCTGCCGCTGCTGCCCGATGAAACGAGTGCCCTCGCAGCCTTCGCGAACACAGCGTGGGACCGAGAAATCGTGCCGGCGATCACCCGCTACATCGCGATTCCCGCGAAGAGCCCGATGTTCGATGCCGATTGGGCCCAACACGGCTATCTGGAGCGCGTGGTTCGCGATGCCGCGACTTGGGTCGAGGGCCGGCGCATCGCCGGTCTCAGGCTCGAAGTGGTTCGCATCGAAGGGCGCACACCGCTGATCTTCTTCGAAGTGCCGCCCACGCGCAGCGGCGGCGGCGATACGGTGCTGCTCTACGGCCACCTCGACAAGCAACCCGAATTCAACGGCTGGCGCAATGACTTGGGCCCGTGGACGCCAAAGTACAAAGACGGCCTGCTCTATGGCCGTGGCGGCGCCGACGACGGTTACGCGGTGTACGCGGCGTTGACAGCGATCGAGGCGCTCGACGTGCAAGGCATCGCGCGGCCGCGCTGCGTGGGGGTGATCGAGAGCTGCGAAGAAAGCGGCTCACCGGACTTGCCGGCATACATTGATGCCCTGAAGCCGCGCCTGGGCAATGTTTCGCTCGTCGTGTGCCTGGACAGCGGCGCCGGCAACTACGACCAGTTATGGCTCACGACGAGCCTGCGCGGCATGGTCAGCGGCGTGCTGAAAGTCGAGGTCTTGAGCGAAGGCGTGCATTCAGGCGACGCAAGCGGGCTGGTGCCTTCGAGCTTTCGTATCCTGCGCCAGGTGCTGGACCGCCTCGAAGACAGCAAGACCGGGCGCCTGCTGCCCGCGGCGCTGCACTGCGAGATTCCCGCCGATCGTGTGGCCCAGGCGCGGGCCACGGCAAAGATCCTCGGCGACGAGGTCTGGAAGCGCTTTCCCTGGGCTTGCGGCGCCGATGGCGCGGCCACGCTGCCCACCAGCACCGACCCGACCGATGCCTTGCTGCGCCGCACCTGGCAACCCACGCTGTCGGTGACAGGCGCCGATGGCTTGCCCGAGCTGCGCAATGCCGGCAACGTGTTGCGCCCTTACACGGCGTTCAAGTTGTCGCTGCGTCTGCCGCCGCTGGTTGACGGCAACAAGGCGGCAGTGCAACTGAAGGCGCTGCTTGAGGACAATGCGCCGTACAACGCGCGCGTGACCTTCGTCGCCGACGGCCGCGTTGACGGCCAAGGCGCAACCGGCTGGAACGCACCATCGCTCGCGCCCTGGCTGGAACGCGCACTCGATGCCGCATCGCACGCGAATTTCGGCGCACCCTGCGGCTACATCGGTCAGGGCGGAACCATCCCGTTGATGAGCATGTTGCAGCAGGGCTTTCCGGCGGCGCAGATGATGGTGTGCGGTGTGCTCGGGCCGAGGAGCAACGCGCATGGGCCGAACGAGTTCCTGCACGTTGCCTACGGCAAGAAACTCACGGCGTCGGTGGCACAGGTGATCGCGGCCTGTCCTTGAGCGCTGGCGCCTTGAGCGCCTGATCCGGCGGCCCAGCCAGCCCTAGGAGCCTGGGCGGCAGAAAGCCGCCGGCTGCAACGCGCGAGAAAACGGTCCATCTCGGTATTACCTCCTGCGCCCATAGCTTCGGCTATGGGCTTGTCGGTACTACCAAGCTGGCCTCGTTTTTCGCGCGTTTCGCTTCGGCGCCTTCTGCCGCCCAGGCTCCTAGCATCGACCGTGCCACGGCTTCGGCGACTTCGATGCCGTCGATCGCCGCCGACATGATGCCTCCCGCATAACCGGCGCCTTCGCCGGCCGGGTACAGCCCGGCCGTGTTCAGGCTCTGACCGTTCTTGCCGCGCGTGATGCGCAGTGGCGACGAGGTCCTGGTCTCGACGCCGGTGAGCACCGCGTCGTGCATCGCGAATCCGGCGATCTGGCGCTCGAAGGCAGGCAAGGCCTCGCGCATCGCGGCGATCGCATACTCGGGCAGGCTCATGCGTCCGGCTTCACCCAGATCAGTGAGGGTCACGCCGGGCTTGTAGGAGGGCTCCACGCTGCCCAAGGCGGTTGAGCGCCGCGCCGCGAGGAAGTCTCCGACGCGCTGCGCCGGTGCGTTGTAGTTGCCTCCGCCGAGTTCGAACGCCCGCACCTCCCATTGGCGCTGAAACGCCATGCCGTCCAGGGGATTCACTTCGCCGCTGTTTCGCCCATCTTGCCGGTAGTCTTGCGGTGTGATGCCAACCACGATCCCCGCATTCGCATTCGATTCGTTGCGTGAGTACTGGCTCATGCCGTTCGTCACCACATGCCCGGCATGCGACGTTGCCGCCACCACGGTGCCGCCCGGACACATGCAAAAGCTGTACACCGACCGGCCGTTGCCGGCGTGGTGCACGAGGCGGTAATCGGCCGCTCCGAGCAGCGGATTTCCGGCGTTGCGACCGAAGCGCGCTGTGTCGATCAAGCGTTGCGGATGCTCGATCCGAAACCCCACCGAAAACGGCTTGGCCTGCATCCATACGCCGCGCCCGTGCAGCATCGCAAACGTGTCCCGGGCGCTGTGGCCGAGGGCCAGCACCACATGGTCGGCGTGCCATTGCCGACCTGCCTGCGTGGTGACGCCGCGAATTCGCCCGTCTTCGATGAGAACATCGGTCACGCGCTGCTGAAAGTGGATGCTTCCGCCCAGCGCTTCGATTTCAGCGCGCATCTTCTCGACGATGCCGACGAGCCGAAACGTGCCGATGTGGGGTTTGGCGGCAAAGAGAATCTCTTCGGGTGCGCCGGCCTTGACGAATTCGTTCAGCACCTTGCGCGACAAATGACGCGGGTCACTGACCTGGCTCCACAACTTGCCGTCGGAGAACGTGCCGGCACCGCCTTCGCCGAATTGCACATTCGATTCGGGATCGAGCACGCGCCGCCGCCACAGGTCCCAGGTGTCCTGGGTGCGCTCGCGCACGCGTTTGCCGCGTTCCAGGACGATCGGCGCCAGGCCCATTTGCGCAAGCACCAGCGCCGCGAACAGGCCGCAGGGGCCAACGCCGATGACCAGCGGCCGTTGCCAGGCGCTGCCGCGGGCCACACCGCGCGCATCGGCAACGAAATGGTAGTGCAGGTCGGGCGCGCGACGCAAGGTTGATGCTTCGCTCTGGCGCGCCAGGAGCGCTGCTTCGTCGTCAACTTCGACATCGATCGTGTACACGAGCTGAATCGCATTGCGCTTGCGCGCGTCGTAGCCACGGCGGAACACGCTGAACGCGCGCAACGCCGAATCGGCCACGCCGAGCCGCAGGGCGATAGCACGGCGCAGTGCCAGGGTGTCGGGTTCGGTGCGCTGCAGCGGCAAGCGCAGCTCGGTGATCCGCAGCATCGGCGCAAGCTGCGTTCAGTAGAACGCTTCGCGCCGCTCGGCGCCCATCAGCGGCTCGAGCAAACCGGCCAACGGGCGAAGGGGTGCATAACGCGACGCCACTTTGTGCGCATAGTTGAAAAAGCGCGGCAGGTCTTGGCTGTACTTGGGCTTTGCATCGCGGTGTTTGAGGCGGCAAAAAATGCCCAGCACCTTGAGGTGGCGCTGCAAGCCCATCCACTCGAGCTGGCGCCAGAATTCGCCGAAATCGTCTGCCAGCGGCAAGCCGGCGCGGCGCGCCGCCTCCCAGTAGCGCACCGCCCAGTCGAGTTCGGTTTCTTCGTCCCAGGAAATGAACGCGTCACGCAGCAGGCTGGCGACGTCGTAACTTACCGGCCCGACCACCGCATCTTGAAAGTCGAGGATGCCCGGGTTCGGTGTGCACAGCATCAGGTTGCGCGGCATGTAGTCGCGCAGCACTGCCACCTGGGGTTGTGCCAGCGCGCTGGCGACGAGCGCGTCGCAGCCGCTGCTCCAGATCCGCTGCTGCGCCTGAGTCCACGTCACGCCGAACTCGGTTTGCACGCACCAGTCGGGAAACAGGGCCAGTTCGCGCCGCAGCAGCGCATCGTCGTACGGCGGCAGGCCGACGCTGCTGCCGAAACGCTGCCACCGCACGAGTGCGCCAATCGCATCAAGCATCAAGGCTTTGATCGCGGCGTTGTCGTTTGCCGCTCGCGCGCTCAGGAGTTCATTCAGGTACAGACGCGTGCCCAGGTCGCTGAGCAGGAGAAATCCGTTGACCGCGTCTTGCTCGACGATGCGTGGTGCGTTCAGCCCGGCTTGCGCGAGGCGCGCCGCGACATCGACGAAGGCGTGCACGTCTTCCTGCGGCGGCGGCGCGTCCATCACGACATGGCTCGCGCCACCGATCGCGTCGACGCGGAAGTAGCGGCGAAAACTCGCGTCGCTCGAAGCCGAGCGCAAGCTGGCCACGACCAGACCATGGCGCGGTGCGATCGAAGCCAGCCAGCGATCGAAGGCCTGTTCGCGCGTCGGGTCGACCCAGGCGATGCCGGGCATGGTGGGCGGGGAATTCAAGATGCTGCGGGGTTGGGTGGCGCGAGCCTATTGCCAGGGCCGCGACGCGGGCCAGGGACACAGGGCTCGTGGATAATGGATTCTACAAACCACCCTGCAACCTGCAGGCGCGGGCTGCCAAGACGCTTCGCGGCTGGCAGGCGTTGTCCCTGGGCCGCTCGATGCCTTGTTTTGACGAATCTGCCTCCTGCATTGGTTGTGCTTGACGTGAGCCCGGTGTTGCGGCCGGTGTTGCGGCCGGCTTGCGCGCTGGCCTTGTTGCTGGTTGTGGCACCCGTCAATGCACAAGACGTGCCATTCGAGCCCCTGCATTTGCGCCTGTCGCCGCAACTGAACGTCCCGCCGCGCGTCACGCCCGGTGCCCGCGCATCCATCGTCATGCGCGCCCGCGAAATCCGCGGCCGCCCGGACCTCGACACAGTGGCCGAAGGCGACGTCGAATTGCGCAGCGCAGGCCTGGTGCTGCGCGCCGACACGCTGACCCATGATCAGGCCGACGACCTGGCCGTGGCGCGCGGCAACGTGCGTATCAGCCGCGACGGCAACGTCTACACCGGGTCCGAACTGCAATTGCATCTGCAACGTTTTGAGGGCTTCCTCGTCAATCCGACATATCGCTTTGCGCGCAACGGCGCGGGCGGCACCGCGCAACGCATCGACTTCCTGGACGACCAGCGCATCATCGCGGCCGGTGCGAACTATTCGAGCTGCCCCAGCGACGGTTCCGGCGGCCCGGCATGGCTGTTGGCCACCGACAGCATCAAGCTCGATTTCGCCGCCAATGAAGGCGTTGCAGAGAACGCGGTGCTGCGTTTTTACGGCGTTCCGATCCTGGCCGCGCCCGCGCTCAGCTTTCCGCTCTCGGACGAGCGCAAGTCCGGCTGGTTGCCTGTCGGCCTCAACCTGGACAGCAAGGGCGGTTTGCAGGTTGCGATGCCGTACTACTGGAACATTGCGCCACAGCGCGACGCAACACTCACCCCGGTCGTCAGCGCCAAGCGCGGGTTCGGCATGAACTCGGAATATCGCTATCTCGAGCCTCGGCACCGGGGCGACATCGACCTGCGACTGCTGCCGAACGACCGCATCACCGGCACATCGCGTTATTCACTCAGCGCCGCCGGCGACGCTGAATTGCCGCTCGATGTGCAGGCGCGTGTGCGCCTGCTGCGCGTCTCCGACGACGATTACTGGAAAGACTTTCCGCGCGGCGTGAAAAGCCTGACGCTGCGGCTGCTGGCCTCGGAGCTGGCACTCGACACCTCGCTCGCTGATTGGGCGTTCTACGCGCGGCTGCGCAGTTGGCAGGTGCTGCAAGACCCGAGCAGCGCGATCGAGGCGCCCTATGAGCGTTTGCCGCAACTTGGCGCCAGCTATGCAAAACGCTTCGCCACCGGCCCGGAGGCCAGCATCGAAGTCGAGTTCAACCGCTTCGCCGATCCGATCCATGGGGTGAGCACGGCGCGTGCCACCGGCGCGCGCATGCATTCGCTGGGCTGGCTGGCCTGGCCTGTCGGCTCGCCGGGCTGGATGGTCACGCCCAAGGTCTTGTACAACGCCGCGGCCTATTCGCTGGATCAGCCGGTGACCGACCCGAGCACCGGCCAACCTATCGACGGGCAGCTTCGCATGGCGCGCTGGATACCGACCTTCAGCCTGGACAGCGCTTGGTTGCTGGAGCGCGACGCGAACTGGTTCGGCAGGCCGACGCGCCAGACCCTCGAGCCGCGCCTTCTCTACGTGAACACACCGTACCGGCGCCAGGACAACCTGCCGAACTTCGACGCGGCGGCAAAGGATTTCAACTTCGATTCGATCTTCACCGAGAACTCCTTCGCCGGCGTCGATCGGGTCTCCGATGCGCATCAGCTGACGGCGGGCGTGACCACCCGCATCCTCGACGCGCAGACCGGCGCCGAGGCAATGCGCCTTGGCCTGGTGCAACGCTATTTGTTTCGCGACCAACTCGTCACCCCTGACGGTGCACCCTTGACGCAGCGGTTCTCGGATGTATTGCTGCTCGGCTCGACGACGCTGGTGCAGAACTGGAAGCTCGGCGCCTCGGTGCAATACAACCCCGATTCCAACCGGTCAGTGCGTTCCATCGTCGGTGCGCGCTATTCGCCCGGACCGTTTCGCACCGTCAGCGCCGCCTATCGCCTGGCACTCGACGCGAGCCAGAACGTGGAACTGGCCTGGCAGTGGCCACTGTTCGGGCCAGGCCCGGACGCGCCTCGGGCGAACGGCCCTGCCTCGAGTGAGTGCACCGGAAGTTGGTACAGCGTGGGCCGTGCCAACTACAACACGGGCGACCGTCGCATCACCGATTCGATCCTGGGAATAGAGTACGACTCCGGGTGCTGGATCGCACGCGTCGTCGCGGACCGCCAGTCCACCGGGGTCAGCGAAGCGACCACGCGTCTGCTGTTTCAGCTCGAGCTGGTCGGCCTGTCAAGGCTTGGGTCAAACCCGTTGCAGGTCTTGAGGGACAATATCCCGGGCTTCCGGTTGTTGCGTGAAGAGCGCGTTCCCGTCGATCCGCTGAACCTGTATGAATGAGACCCTTTCCTTGAAACATGCTGCGGCGTCCAGACTGATTGCTGCCCTTGCCGCCGGGCTTGGAATGACAGCCGTGCCGGTTGCGGCGCAGGAGCGCGGCACGACGCTCATCGGCGACTACATCGTCGCCGTCGTGAACCAGGAGCTGGTGACTGCCGGCGAGGTGCAATTGCGGCTCGCGCGCGTGCTCGAGAACGCCTCGCGCGGCGGCAATGCGCGACCGCCGGGCGATCAGGTGCGGCAACAGGTGCTGGACACGCTGATCGATGAGCGGGTTCAGGTCACGCATGCACGCGACAGCGGCCAGCGCCTGGATGACGCCGAACTCGACCGTGCGGTGGCCAACGTCGCGGTCCAGAACCAGATCACGATGGCGCAGCTGCGCGAGCGCTTGCGTGCCGAAGGCATTGACTTCACGCGATTTCGCAGCAACGTTCGCGACCAGATGCTCACGGAACGGATTCGCGAACGCGAAGTCCTGGCGCGCATTCGCATCAGCGATGCGGAGCTCGACGCTTTCCTCGAGAAACGCAATGCCGCAAGTCGCGGTGCCGATCAATTCAACATCGCGCAGATCCTCGTGGCGGTCCCGGAAGACGCGGATGCGCCCGCCGTGGCACAGCGCCGCGCCCGCGCGGACGCGGCGCTGCGCCGGGTGCGCGATGGCGAGGCCTTCGACGCGGTGGCGCGCGAGATCTCGGAAGACGGCAATCGCGCCCAAGGCGGGCTCATCGGTCTGCGCACCGCGGAGCGGCTGCCCGATTTGTTCGTCGACGCGGTGCGCGGCATGCAGCCGGGTGAGGTGAGCGCGACGCCGCTGCGCAGCGGCGCGGGGTTCCACATCCTCAAGCTCGTCGAGCGGCGTGACGGTTCCGCGCTGCGGGTGCAGCAAGCGCACGCGCGCCACATCCTGCTGCGTCCGTCGCCCCAGCTCTCTCAAGAAGCCGCGGCGCGCCGGCTCGCCCTGTTCAAGCGCGACATCATCAACGGCACGAAGTCGTTCGAGCAGCTTGCGCGCGACAACTCGGAAGATGGGAGCGCAGCACAGGGCGGTGACCTGGGCTGGTCTTCTCCCGGCAGCATGGTTCCGGAATTCGAAGAAGCGATGAATGCGTTGGCGCCGGGCGGGATCTCGGACCCCGTGGCCTCGCGCTTTGGCGTGCACCTGATTCAACTGATCGAGCGGCGCGAGATCGCGCTCGAGCCGAAGCAGGTTCGCGAGCAGGCACGCAACAGCTTGCGCGAGCAGAAGTTCGAAGAGGCCTACCTGGAGTGGATGCGCGAACTGCGTGCGCGCGCCTATGTTGAACTGCGTGAGCCGCCACTTGAGGGGAGCACCGCCCGAGCGCCGTGAAGCACATCGCCCGCAAGCGCTTCGGCCAGCATTTCCTGACCGACCAAGATGCCATCGAGCGCATCGTTCAGGCGATCGCCCCGCAGCCCGGCCAGGCCCTGGTCGAGATCGGGCCAGGCCTGGGCGCTCTGACCCAGCCGCTGCTGGCACGCTGCGGGGCGCTGTGCGTCATCGAAATCGACCGCGATCTCGCTGCGCACTGGCGGCGCCGGGCGCAACTGGAGGTGATCGAAGCCGATGTGCTGCAGGTCGACTTCGCCGCATTGGCGCGTTCACGCGGCACGAAGCTGCGCGTCGTGGGCAACCTGCCCTACAACATTTCGTCGCCGATCCTGTTTCATCTGCTCGAAGCGGTGAACCATGTTGCCGACCAGCATTTCATGCTGCAAGCCGAAGTCGTGC
>Ga0315277_10003199_pt1 | contig 22288 bp, 19 predicted proteins | sample YL17G05_15_MG_FD_203695 | JGI IMG/M metagenome (GOLD analysis project Ga0315277, IMG submission 203695) | Sediment microbial communities from Yellowstone Lake, YNP, Wyoming, USA - YL17G05_15 | ecosystem: Environmental > Aquatic > Freshwater > Lake > Sediment | place: USA: Wyoming | collected...
GCCCACGCGCATGCTCGGCCATTCGCCGCGTCAAATCCCCGGCCACGCCGGTATACGTCTTCCCGTCACGCATGCTCTTGAGAACATAGACGCTGAAGCTCATGAGCAATCGACTCTCAGAGCACATCCGCCCATACCTCAGCCATCCGACCAACGACCCCCCGTACGGGCGCTCTAGCCATCTGAACTACGAGCCCGGGTCCGGCCGCTCTGTTGGACTTTTCAAACAGCCGCTAGGCCGCTCCTGAGGGAGCCCTTCGCGCATTGCCTGCTCGCCCGCGCAGCAGCGCATACTACCCGCCCGCAAGCGGGCGGTCAATACTTTCCCTCGGTCCGCCCGCGGTGGCCCTTGAGTTGGGATTGCCCCATCGCACCGCCGCCTGGCAGGCCAGGCCAGGAATGCCGGCGGCCTGGCGGCCCCCCGCCGTCGTCAAGGAAACGGATCGACCCGCCCTCTTCCGACGTCACCAGGCGGCCCTGCCGGGTCCGCTTGAGCAGGGGATTCGCCAGCCGCCGCTCCGGCCGTAGCGGGGAATCGGCGGGGTGTCTATTGCGCGGCCCCGTGCGATTGGCTATAGTGGCCGTCCATGGATGAGGCCGGTCCAATCCAGCCCACCTTCAGTATCATTACCCCGGTCCACAACCACGCGCGGTATGTCGCCCAGGCCATCCGTTCGGTCATCGCCCAGACCTACCGCCAATGGGAGCAGATCGTCGTGGATGACGGTTCCACGGACGGTAGCGACCGGATCGCGGCGGAGCTGGCAGGCCGGGACAAGCGGATCATCCTGATACGCCAAGCCAACGCGGGCGCCGCCGCCGCACGGAACACCGCCCTGGGCAAGGCCTCCGGCCAGTGGATCACCTACCTGGACAGCGACGACATCTGGTTTCCTGACACGCTCGCCAGTTACCACCGATACATCCGCGATCATCCGCAGGCGAAGTTCATCTTCGGCCACCGCCACCGGTTGAACGAAGACGGGTCGGTCACCGAACTGCCCGGTGAGCACCAGGACAGGCCCAATGGGACGGCGGAGCTGTTCCAGAGGATGTACATATCGACGCTTTGCGTCTGCCACCGTCGCGACCTGCTCCAGGAAGCGGGAACGTTTGACGCGAACCTGCCGTGCTGCGAGGACTACGACCTGTTCCTCCGCATGAGCCTTCATTGCCCGCTGGAACCGCTGGGCAAGCCCACGGGGCTTCGCCGCCGGCACGAAGGGAACCTTTCACGACAGACGGGTTTCAGCCGAATGGTCGAGGCCGAGGTGCTTCGGCGTTTCGTGGAGCGCCACAGCGCCCGGGCGGCGCTGGGGGAGGGGATCGTCCACCGGCGCCTCGGCAGGCTTTACTACGCGTCCGCCCGGCAGTACTTCAAGGGGCGCTGCTTCCGCCAGGCCATTGGCGCCGCTCGACTGGCCCGCCGTTACGAGCCTTCGCTAAAGGCGGGTCTGGTCAGCGCCGCGGCTCGCTGCCTGCTCCCATTCGGCCGGAGCGACGACAGGGAATTGCCCCGGCTGTAGGAACGTGCATGGAAACGTGTCGCGGGCGCATCGCACGGGCGCGGCTAGGCCGTCCTGGCCTCGTGAATGATCTCGTTTTCCGCGGCCAAGATGGCCGCGACACTTCTCGTACAGGCCCTGGGACGGCCGTCCCGCGGGGATTCAGAGCGCCTTGCCTACGGTGCTTGACCACGCGCTGACACCGCCTTGCCGGCGTCGGAGGGGCTTGCCATTAGGATCGCTCGAATCCCCGGCCATCTCTCCCAGAGCCGCCGGAGCGGTACGGCGAAGGCCTCCTCGCCCACGGCTGGACATTGCACCGCCGATTCCGGGCCGGCCAGGAGCAGGTCCAGCCTGTCCCGGGAGACCTCCCCGATTGCCCAGCCGGAACCGACGACCTGGTGAAATGTCTTCGCCACCGCCAGGGCCTTGTCCAACTCATCGAGACCGGCCTGGGTGCGCAGGATCATGCACCCGTCGCGGTGCAAGCGATCAAGGCACGCTTGCATGGCGCGCTCGTTGTACCACCGCCAGGCCTGCGGGTGATCGGCAGGCAACGGGCACATCAGGATCCCGTCGAAGCTTTGGCGCATGATCCGTGTCTGAGGGAACATCTCCATATTGGACGAAAGGGCGTCTTGCGCGCCTGCCCTGCCGGTGAGTCCGGGCAGGGACACCGTCATGCGTATGCCATGCCGCGCGCTCGGCACGTCGCGGCTGGATGCAGCCAGAACCCACCATCTCCCGCGGTGCTCCCCGGCGCTTAGGATCTGTTCGGCTGCTGCCGTGACACTTTCCGCTCGCCAAGGGGGCGCAAGCGGCAGGCAACCCGCCAATTGCCATGACCCATCGACGTCCTGGCGGATTACGGCGCTGAGGCAGATGCCCGGGCTTATCGCCCCGACCCATCGCCCAAGGCGGCCGATCGGCACGAGCACGGCTGCGACGAGCGAACAGAACAGAACGGCGCCGGCGGCCGCCCATTTCAACGCCCGGCGCCCCTGGGCGCCGAGAAACATCCCGCCTAGCACCCCTCCGGTCAGGGCGCCGAACATGACGACCAGGAAGGCGGCCCTTCCGGCATGGAACGCCATTACCGTCGCGCAGGTCAGGAATCCCGCCCCTGCACCTGCGGTTGCATCGGCAAAGAAGGCGCGCGCCGAACCGCCCGCGGCCGCGAACAGCCGCCGCTGTCGTGACAGGATCATGCCCGTCAATGCCGCGAGCGGAACCTGCGCGGCGACCGCCAGGCCCGCACTCACCGCTGCCAATGCAGCCTTTTCGGCTGCCTGTGCCCACAGGCAGGTCATCGCAAGGGCCGACTGCATGACCAGGCCGCTGACAATCCCGATCGTCGCGGCCAGACTGGAAGCCGCGGCAGGAGGGCGGGCCTTCCCATCGGTGCGTCCCATGAAGGCCGCCAGCGCGCCCATCGACCCCGCCGCCCAAGCCAACCGCCCGGCCATCCCGATGGCCCCGATGTCACACAGCAGCCTGAACTGGAGGAGCAAGCTCGCCGCCAAACCCGCCGCGCACGCGGCCACCCAAACTCGTCGACTGACCTGACGGGAAGCCTCGACCGGACCGGCGAAACGGCGGGAGCGCAGCGCCGGCCTGGCCCGCCACAGAAGCAACACTGCGGCGAAGGCCAGCATGATTCCCGCAGCTGCCATCACCAGCAGCAGGTTTAGCCCCGCGGTCCATGCCAGGCCCAGCATCGCCATCCCCAGCGCCGCGCCATAGGTCCAGTTGCGGCAAGTGGTGGCGTAGCCGTCTCGGCGGGACCCGTGGCGGATCAGGGCCGTCACAAGGAACAGCACCGACAGCCCCAGCGCCAACGGAAATACCACCGCCAACTGGATAACCCCCTTGGCCAGCGCCCAAGTCAGTTGGCCCCAGAGGAAACACCGGGTGAGCCAATCCGCCGCCGCGGCCACGACAGGCAACGCCAGACTGCTGAGTATCGCGCCCAGCAGCGTCAGTGCCGCGGCCAGGCCAAGCAGGCGCGTAAGCGTGCGACCATCGGTGCCAACCTCTCGATCCGATGTCTCGGAAAAACGCCCCGCACCGGGCGGCTCACGAGCCTCCAGCCACGAGAGCAACCGCTGCGCGCCCCAAGCGGCACGGCGCGGCAGCCTCACCGCGACACTCAGGGCCAGCATCGTCGCCGCCAGGGCCGTCAGGGTCGTCCCGCCCGAGGAGTCCAGCGCCCAGCCCCAAAGGATCGTCAGGCACCCTGCCCACAGCACGGCTGCGGCAACAAGGGAAATCACCAGCAGCCGTTCCATGATCATCGGCTTCATGTCAGAAAGATGCCGCCTTGCCTCAGCCGACCACCGTGGATGTCGCCGCCGGCAGGTGCCAGCCGTGACCGTGATCGTCGCAGATGATCAGGCCTTCCAGAGGGTCGACGTCCAGCACTCTCCCAACCACGCGCTTCCCCGCGGACTCCACGACGACGCGCTGGTTGACCATCTCGCACCGCTGGCGCCATGCGGAGTGCAGCGCCTGCAACCTGGCCGCTTCCAGCTCCTCGATCCAGCCGCCCAGGCGCCGCAGCACGCCACGGACCACCTCCGTGCGCTCAACCTGCTCGCCGACGTGCCGCGACAGGCACGTCGCCGGCGATTCCACCTCCTCATCCGGCGGATGAGCGTTGACGTTGATGCCGATCCCGATCACCACGCAGCATCCCCGTCGGCGTCGCTTCAGTTCGACCAGCACCCCCGCGACCTTCCGGCCTTCAAGCAGGACGTCGTTGGGCCACTTCAGCCGGCACGGGAGAGCGGTGGCGTCCTCGATTCCCTCCGCCACGGCCAGCCCGGCCGCTATGGTCAGGGCGTCGTGGGACAAGGCGCCGCGCCGGTCGATCAGCAGCACGCTCATCAACACGTTCGCCCCCGGCGGGCTGAGCCAGCGGCGCCCCAACCTGCCCCTGCCGCAACGCTGGCACTCCGCCAACACCACCAACCCGTCCGCGCCCGTTTGTTCAGCGGACTTGGCGGCTACGTCGTTGGTGGAGTCCACCTCGGCAAAGCAGATCACCTGCCTGCCAACCCGTCGGGCGCCGAGATTGCGCTCGATGAGGTGGGCGTCCATCGCCGTCGGAAGCACCAGCCGCACGCCCGCGGGCGAGAACTCCAGGCGGTGCCCGCGCTGGGCGAGGAGCGCCCAGAGCTTTTCCAACCTCCGCCGATTGGCCCCCGCCGCCGTCGAGGCCTCATCCAGCGAAAGGGCCTCTCCCCTGCGGTCATAGAGCATCTCAATGAGGCGGTTGGCGCTGTCCACGTTGTCGTCCGAATGTTTATCGCCCGGTGACGCTGACCACCACCCGCCTGCTCCGCGGGCCGTCGAACTCGCAGAAATACACCGCCTGCCACGTGCCCAGGGTCATCTGCCCGCCCTTGACGGGGATGGTCGTCGAACAGCCCACCAGGGAACTTTTGATGTGGGCGGCGCTGTTGCCCTCCCCGTGCTGGTAGAAATCCTGCCGCCACGGGACGGCCGCGGCCAGTTGCGCCAGGATGTCGTGCACCACGTCGGGATCGGCGTTCTCGTTGATCGTGACACCGGCCGTGGTGTGCGGGACAAAGACCGTCACGGTCCCCTCGGTCACGGCCGAGGCGGCCAGGACCCGATGGACCTGCGCGGTGATGTCAATCAACTCGTCCCGCCGATGAGTCCGCACTTCGAAGCTTTCGGTATGCATGGGCATTGCCCTTGCGCAGAAACCGCCTGGTCAACCAGTGCGATGTTACGGAAACCCCAACGGGAATTGAAGAGCGCCTTGGAAGCGCACGCGACCAAGGAGGCCAGTTCCGAGAACTCAGACCCGCGCAAAATCCCCAAGAGGCAAGCACCAAGCTCCAGACAAACTCCAAGGCGACAATGGCTCAAATCCCAACAGACGCGAGGGAGGCCCGGTTCGATTTGGGATCTGGACATTGGAGCTTGTCTGAGGATTGGGCTTTGAGCACCGGGATTTGGATCCACCGAGGGTGCTGAGGTCCGCGCGGGCCGAGCCTGCGCGGAGACAAAAGTGAACACGGTTTTCCCCGCTATCGCTCGACATCCATGATCAGGACGGTGACATCGTCACGGTCCTGCGATTCACCCGGCGTCGACGCGAGCCGTTCGCTGAGTTCCAGGAGAACCTCCTCGCGCGCGCGTCCGGCCCAGGCTGCGAAGGTTCCGGCCAGGTCATGCTCCCGCCCCCGTTGACATTCAAGAATCCCTTCGACGCCGTCGCTGTAGAGCACCAGCCTGTCGCCGGGGGCCAATTGAACCTGTTGGGACTGGAAGCGCTCTTGGGAAAACACCCCCAGCAGCGTCCCTTGGCCGGCAAGCGGTTGGCACCTCCCGCCGGGCCGGATCAGGACCGGCTCGGGGTGACCTGCCCGGGCGAGGGTAAGGATGAGTCCGGCGGTGTCGATGATGCAATAGACAGCCGTGCAGAAGGGGCAGCCGCTGAGCTGCTGATCACAGATGTCGGCGTTGAGTTCCGAAAGGGCCACTTCGGGCGGGACGATCTGGTAAGTGTTGCCGACGATCCGCTTTGTCTGGAGGGCCTTCTTGATGAACATCGTCAGCAGCGCCGCCGCCAGCCCGTGACCGACGGCGTCGGCGACGTAGAAACCTATGTGCGTCTCGTCCAACCGGGCCACGTCGTAGATGTCGCCGCCCACCCACCCGGCGGGACGGTAAAGCACTCCGAATCGCACCGGCCCCACCTCCGGCAATGTGCGAGGCAGGAAATCCCGCTGGAGCCTCGAAGCGAGGCGCAGCTCCTCGTCGAGGGCCTCGGACCTGACGGCGTCTTGAGCTCCCTGCTTCCTTGCGGCACGAAGCTGGGCCTGCAACTGGCTGATCGCCGGCTGAAGGGCAGCCGCAGCGGCCAAGGTAGCTTCAAGCTCGCCAACCGGGGCGTCATGGCTGACGCAGATGAACCGCCCCCTGCGGGCAGACAGCATCGCAGCGGCAGCGTCGGCCTCCGGTGGAACCATGAGGATCGCGACGACGGAGGAGCGCTCCAGGTCCGCCAGCAACTCACCCAGGCAGACCGGTTCGGCCAGCGGCCCGCTGACATGCACGATCGCCACGCCACCATCGGGAAGCTCCCGGGTCAGTGGGCAAAGGGGGTCGCGCGGGGCAAACTCCCACTGCCCGCCCGCGGCCTGGCGGAGGTTGGCGGGTGCAGCACGATTGGCCACCCAAAGCAGCTTGGACTTTGTCGCCGTGGTCATCCGGCCCGCTCTGAACAATGAGTCGGCAAGAACACCCCATGACTCATCGTCGCGAGCAGACGGGAGCTTTATTTGTCCGTGGGGATGTCCCCCGAGAACGTCACCGGGTCCCCGACCTTCACGCCCGCGGCTTCCAGCGACCCGGCGGCGGTCTCCAGGGCGTATCGGGCGGGCGAATCAGAGCTGTAGATGATTCTCCCGGCGCGGTCCGGCTCCACGGCCATGGTGTGGGTCCGCACCACGCGCATGTCGTCGCCGATGAATGCGATGTCCAGAGGAATGACGCATCCGCGCATGCAGAAGTTGCGCACCTCCGCGCGCCGGAAGACAAACAGCATTCCCGCCTCGTTGCTGAGCTGCTGCCGTCCGGCCAGGCCCAGGGACTGCTGCTCCGGCGTGACGGCGAGGTTTACCAGCCAGCTCTTGCCGTTGATGGTGACGCGCGGCGGGGCCGGGGCGCGTTGGCTCGTGCATCCCGCCGCAGCGGCCATAGCGACCAGACAGGCCGCGACCAGGATCGCGTGAGCATGGCCGCGAGGGAACATCACGAAGACCTCCGTGCGGCGGCACGGTGCTGAATCTCCCTGAGCATCCGTTCCACAAGCTCCATGGGAAGGCCGATCACGTTGGAGAAGCTGCCCTCGAGGTTCTGCACGAATCGGTCGGCCGTCTCCTGGATCGCGTACGCCCCGGCCTTCCCGGCCCACTCGCCGGATGCGAGGTATGCGTCGATCTCGCCGCTGGCGAGCTTCCGCATGGTGACATAGGTGACCTCGGAGGCGATCAGCCGGTCGCCACCGGGTGCGATGATAGCCACACCGGTAATCACAGCGTGGCGCGTGCCGGAGAGGCTGGAGAGCATTCGCCTGGCCTCGTCCTGATCGGCGGGCTTGCCCAGGGTCCTGCCGCCCAGGGCGACGATGGTGTCGGCCCCCAGGACCACGGCGTCGGGGCGGAGGTCCCAGACCATCCTTGCCTTGAAGTACGCAAGCGCCTCGGCCTGTTGGGTGGGGGACAGCTTGCCTACCACCTCGTCCGGTTCGTGGATCGTCGGCACGACGACCTCGAAGGCCAGCCCTGCGTCCGCCAGCAATTGCCTGCGCCTCTCCGATGCGGAGGCAAGTATTAGTGGTGGTTTGTCCGCCTCTGCCATGCTCGATCCATCCTTCTACGGTAGCCTGGGGGCGCATGCGCCAATCAGAAGCGTTCCCTATCTACCCGAATGACCCCGCCTTTGCCAATGGAATCACTGGCGGAACCGTCTCCAGGGCTGTACAGACTCACCTGGAGCGTCGCAACAGCACGGAGAGCAGCCGATGTTGACCGGAAGCAACGTGTTGCAGAGACTCAACGCGACCTAAGTGTCGCAGATCGATGCGATATGCAAGTCCTTGTCCATCAAGGTGCAGGCTTCGCCAATTGGCCTGATGATTCTGCGAAACACACTCTCCTAATCTGCACATCCTGCCATGTTTCAACCGTCTTGGTCGGCTTTCGCAACTCACTTACTGTCAAACAGTTAAAGATAGGCGCCTACCATCGACGACGCCCAGGGGCTGTGGCACTGGCGTTGCGTATAATGACGTTGGAGCTTCGTGGTTGGTGTGTTTGTAGTGATTTGCGGGAGAGCTGCCATGAACGAGGCGGCGATCAAGAAAAGGCTGGAGGACCTTCACGAAACGATGGCCCTGGCGCGTCCCGGAAAGATCCTCCCTGCGGACGCGGGCTTTGACATGGAGCCTAAGGCGCGGCAGTCGATAGAGGACGTCCTGGACCATTTGCAGGTCCAGGTGAAGTACCTGCTGTTCGACTTGGAGGCCACCGGGCGGGAGAACGGATACCTCCGGCGGATGCTTGAGACGCGGAACCGGCAGGAGCCTGGGGAGGAGGGTGACAGCGGCAACCCGCCCAGGTGGCAGTAACGCCCCGGACGAGCCTTGGAGAACCTCCCTCCGGGCCTGCCCCCGCAGGAACCCCAGGGAGCGTGGCGCAGTATACGGCACGGCCAATGCGTTACCGGCCGTGCCGTATCATTGCGGACTTCCCGACTGAAACTACGTATGGCGAGCCATCGGTTTGCCCGGAGGAACACGGGGTTATCTCTGAGCATCGGGACACGGAAGTCCGGAGGCCCCCATGGCGCAGGGTGGAATCGTGGCGCCCCGTGCGTCACGCCCATCCGTACCATGCATGCCCGGGCATGGCAGCCAGGGTCAAGATGGGCACGGCAAGCGCGGCTAAGGATGGCCCTGCTGTGAGGATGCCGTGGGGCGCGCGACATTCTTGTGGCACCGCCATCCCCGAAAGGGACCCTCCGGGCTTGCCCGTGCGTAACGCGGTCATCTTCACCCTGGGGACTACGCCGGGAGGGCCTTGCGACACACGGGCGAGACGCCCCTTGGGGGCGAGACGCCCGTGCCACAATCCACCCGCGCACCCCAGCTCCCGCCGGGTACAAGCATCTTATCGATACGGGCGGGGATTGCTTTCAGTTCTGGCCTCCTTTCAGCATCGGGGTGAAGAACTACCTCGATGACCAATAGTCGCCGCTGCCCCGGGGAGAGTCGTGTGTTCGCGAAGGTCGTGCCTACCGCGCGGGCGCCGCGGCTGGGGCGGGAATAAGAAGGCGACCCCGCGCCCGCGTAGCGGCACCGCCGGTCCATTTGTGACGGCTCCCCCGTTACAAGAAGGGGAATCCAACCGTTCCCACCCGGGGGTGCAAACCCTGGGTTGCCCTCAAGGGCTGACTAGCCTCCCGCCGATAGGGGAATGTGCAACCGGTAGCCTTTCCTCACCCCAGACGCCCATTAGTTGTGGCTGCCACCGCAAACGGTGCTACCGACGTGAACCGGGAACCGGCCGTAAAAAGGCTAACGAATCTGTTGACGTTAGGACGATGTTAGGATATCATGCCGTGGCAGCGGCAGGGCTGTTGACACTTTGTCGGGGCCGTGCCGCTGCAACCGGCAGGATTCAGCTCAAGCAGAAAGGCATCGAAGCATGACCGACAACCTGCCGTTGTGCCAGTTCGGGCCGGGCGGGCAATACGTCCGCGCCTGGCCGGCGTCGTGCGAACCGATTGTCGCCGAGATGCGCTGCGCAATCCCACTGGGAGCCACCAAGGTGGATCCGAGTTGGCCGCTGGTGTGCATCGGACCCTGGGGCATCCAAGCCCCGCAGACACAGCAGGTCGAGCCGGCCCGCACGCCCGCCCTTACTAAGCATTATGAAGCCGGCGAGTCCGGCGCGATCTTGCTGCTCCGTACCGCTGCCGACGATCTTCGCGAGGCGCGCCTGATCACGCGGACTCGACGGGCAGGCTTGACATTCGACGGATTCGTGAGGCATTTATCCGCAGCAGAGAGGCTGGGCGGATCGGCGGAAAAGGAGACCGACCATGGCCGAGCAGACGGTGACGCCGCGGCAGTTGGAGATCATGCGCTTCGTACGCGATTCTCGCAGCCAGCATGGCTATTCCCCGACGATGCAGGAGATTGGCGACCGGTTGGGACTCACCAAGGTCACCGTCTTCGAGCACGTCGTGGCGCTGGAAAAAAAAGGCTTGCTCGCCCGCGGGGCCAGGCACAAGGCCCGCTCTTTGCGACTGTCGCCTGAGTTCCGCTTCGCCGACGAGCGCCCGACCCGCCTGCCGCTGGCCGGCCGCGTGGCCGCGGGCAAGCCGATCGAGGCGATCGAAGACCGGCAAATCATCGACTTTGAGGAGCTGTTGCGGGCGCCCGGGGAGGCGTTCGTGCTCCAGGTCAGCGGGCAGAGCATGATCGACGAGCACATCCGCGACGGCGACTACGTCGTCTGCCGCCGCGGCGCCGAGCCGCGCAACGGCGACACCGTGGTGGCGCTGCTCCCCGACGGGCAGGCGACGCTGAAGAAGTTCTTCCGCGAGCGCGGCCGCATCCGCCTTCAGCCGGCCAATCCCGACTTCAAGCCCATCTACGTCCGCGATGTCGACGTCCAGGGCATTGTCGTGGGCGTGGTGAGGAGGATGTGAAAACCGCGAACTGACGCACCGGTCAACCGGTCATTTGGTCGACTGGGTGCCAGCTGGAACGGTCTGAGCGGTTGAGTTGGGAGTTTTCGGCATGCAATTCGTGTGGACGCCTTCAATTCTGCCGATACAATACAAATGGGTGGTGGGACTGATCCTGGTGGACAAAACGCCAAAAGGCGGAAAGGGCCTGTAATCATGCTGAGGCCCATTGTATTCCAATACGATTCCAGCAGAGCTGCGCAGGCAGTCCTGTGGCTGCTCCACAAGCACGGAGGCGCGATGGACAAGCTTAAGCTTGTGAAGCTGGTCTTCTATGCTGACCGCGATCATATCGCCAAGTTCGGGCGCCCTATTGCGGGAGGCCCCTATGTAGCCATGAAGCACGGGCCCGTCTCTTCGAAGCTCTTGAATGATCTTGCTCAGGCCGCGCCAGGTGCAGGCTACCCCTTTGAGGCGCGAGGAAGACGTGTCCTGGCATTAAGCCAGGTTGACGAGAATGAACTATCCGAGTCGGACATGAGCGTCCTAGAGGCCGTCAACGCTCAATATGGGAATCTGGACACATTCAGGCTGCGTGACCTGACCCATGAGCTTAAGGCCTGGAGGAAGAACTATCCCGATCCAAAAGCGAACACCTCTCACCCTCTTCCATATGAGGACTTTTTCCTAGACCTTGATGATGACGGGATTCTGAAGATCATCCGGGACCACCAGCAGGCGATGGATTTCTGATCATGCCAGATCGCCTGGGGAGCCGGATGCCTCTGGCATTGGTTGAGAAGCACTTGTGGGTCCAGGGTGGGGCTTTCCGGCGAGACTGGCAATTCAAAAGCGAAGGGGTGAAGTGGCGGTACTTCTTCATACTCAACAAGGCCCCGCGGCAGGATGACGTGTTACTGGTTGTGACCGCGACTACGCAGATTGAGAAAACTGTCCAACGTTTCGGCCCAGCGCTCGTCGTCGTTAATCCAGACGAATACGGATCCCTTGAACGCCCTTCAGCCATCAATTGCGCAATGCCTTACGAGAAAGGGAAGGAAGAGCTTGTTGAAGCGATCAGGCAAGGTCAGATCTTCGTGATGTCGCCTCTCCCAGACAGTGTGCTCCAACGCGTGCTGAAGGCCGTAGAGACAGCTACAACCATTTCCCCCAAACAAAAAGCTCTAATCCTTGGTGATATAGACTCTCCTTCCTGACACCCCGCCACTACCAAGAGGATAAGGGCAAAAAGCACCGGTTCACTGGACCATCAGGCAAGGTCTAGCCCACCGAGCAATTGCCGGGCGAATTCGTCGCCCATGGCCGAGAGGGGGACCAATGGCCGACCGAGGCGGGCTTCGGGTTTGGCCTGCCCGTGGAAGTCCGAGCCGCCGGTGACGGCCAGGCCGAACTTGCGGGCCAACTCCAAGTACAGCCGCGTCTGTTGGGCGCTGTGGTCGGTGTGGTAGACCTCCAGGCCGTCCAGTCCCTCGGGAAGCAGCTTGCGGATGATCCGCTCCAGTTCCGCCCTGTTGCCGTAGTTCAATTGTGGCGGGTGCGCCAGCACGGCAAGTGCCCCGGCCCGCTTGATGGCCGCGACGACGTGAGCCGAACTGAGCTTCTCCTTGTCCACAAACGCCGGGGCGTTCTGGCCGATGTAGCGGTCAAAGGCCTCCGCGATGTTGCGGGCGTAGCCCTTGCGGATAAGTGCCCGGGCGATGTGCAGCCGCCCGATGACGGCGTGGCGCCGGGCGGCGTGGTGGCGGCCCAGCTCGGCGCGGACGTCGTCCATGTCGATCGCCAGTCCCAACGATTGCAGCCGGGCAATGATCCTGGGGTTACGCTCGCGCCGCGCGGAGCGGAGGTCCCCCGCCAGTTCGCGCAGCGCCGGCGCATCCTCGTCGATCCCCAGCGCCAGCATGTGCATTACGCCAGTCGGCCAGGCCGCCGATACCTCCATCCCCGCCACCAGGCGCAAGAGCGGGAACTTCCGTGCCGCGGCGGCTGCCTCTGCCAGGCCTTGCGTCGTGTCGTGATCGGTCAGCGCGATGGCGGCCAGACGCTTCCTCTCGGCCAACCGCACCAGCTCAGCGGGCGTCAACGAGCCGTCGGAGGCCGTGCTGTGCGTGTGGAAGTCAACGAAGCGACGCATGTGGTCCTTCACCGTGCCAGGCAGACACTCAGCCGAGGTTCTCGAACAACGGCGAGGATAGATACCGTTCACCGAAGCTGGGCAGGATGACGACGATCAGCTTGCCGGCGTTCTCTTCTCTCCGGGCGACGACATCCGCCGCCGCCAGCGCCGCTCCGGAAGAGATGCCCACAAACAACCCTTCCTCCCTGGCTGCGCGGCGGGCCCAGTCGATGGCCTGGTCCTGATCGACCTGGATGACCTCGTCGATCAGGTCCAGCCGAAGCACCTTGGGAACAAAACCAGCGCCTATGCCCTGAATCTTGTGCGGCCCCGGAGCAGGCGGCAGACCCGCGCGGGTTTGCGTCAGCACGGGGCTTTGGGCCGGCTCGACCGCCACGGCCTTGAAGATTGGCCGGCGCGACTTGAGCGCGTCCGCCACGCCGGTGATCGTCCCGCCGGTGCCCACCCCGGCGACCAGCACGTCGGCCTTTCCGTTCGTGTCGCGCCAGATCTCCTCTGCCGTGGTGCGGCGGTGGACCTCCGGATTGGCCGGATTGTTGAACTGCTGCGGCATGAAGGCGTCGGGGACTTCCTTCATCAGTTCCTCGGCCCTGGCGATCGCTCCGCTCATGCCCTTGGCGGCAGGGGTGAGCACCACTTCGGCCCCGAGGGCCTTCAGCACCTTGCGGCGCTCGATGCTCATCGACTCCGGCATGGTCAGCATGCATCGATACCCGCGGATGGCGCAGACGAAGGCCAGGGCGATGCCGGTGTTGCCGCTGGTAGGCTCGATGATCGTCGTTCCACGCCGGATGTCGCCGCAGCGCTCGCCCGCCTGGATCATCGCCAGCCCGATGCGGTCCTTCACCGACGACATCGGGTTGGCGGACTCCATCTTGGCGACCACCGCCGCCTTGGAGCTGATCAGCTTGCGTATCCTCACCAGCGGCGTGTTGCCTATGGTTGCCGTTATGTCGTCGTTGATCGGCATCGCTGGCATCCTTTGCACGCCGGCGCCGCTGCGCGTGAATCCGCCCGCCGGCGTCGCTGAATCCTATCGCCTCAGTCGGAGTTTTTCGCGTCCTGGAGGAATTCGAAGCGCCGGCCTTTGCAGCACGGGCAGGCCACGTTGGCGGCGGCAACCGACACGTCTATGCGCTGAATCGTGTTCGTCCACAGGTCGAGCTTCGTCAGATACGGGCTGATGGTCTCGATCCTGCCGGAAAGCACCTTAATCGCCTCCATCGCCTGGATGGCGGCGATGGCTGCCACAGCCGCACCGAGCACGCCCGCCCCGCGGCAGGTCGGCTCGACGCACAGCGGTGCGGGGGACTCATGGATGCATCGCAGGCACGGCGTGCGGCCGGGGACGATCGTCATCGTCTGCGCCTCGGCGCCGACGACGCCGGCGAATATCCATGGCCGCGCGGTCTTCACCGCGTAATCGTTGATCACAAACCGCGTCTGGAAGTTGTCGGTCCCGTCGAGGATGACGCCCACGTCGCCGGCAAGAGTTTCGATGTTGTCCGCCCCCAGCCGCGCGGCAACCGTCTCGACGGCGACAGTGCCGTTGATCCGCTTGATCCTCGCCGCGGCCGCGTGAACCTTGAATGCCCCCGCGCCCGCATCGGCCTCGTCGTATAGCCCCTGGCGGTGGATGTTGGTCAGATCGACCTTGTCAGCGTCCACCAGCCGCAGGAAGCCCACTCCCGCGCGGGCCAGCAGCTCCGCCGTCCAGGTGCCCAAGCCCCCAACCCCGACGACCAGCGCCCGCCCCGCTGAGAGAGCGGCCTGCCCCTTGACGCCTAGCGGGGCGAAGGCCGTCTGCCTTTGGTACCGGTCCAGACTGGGCTTCTCTCCAGTGGTCATCAGTTCGACCAGTGTACGCCGCTGGATCCGGCCTAGACAAGCCGCTTGCCGCGCGTCGTTCAATACGCCCCTTGAACCCGCAACGTCGAGTTCACTATTATGTGGCGGTCCGGTCGCGGAACTCCGCCGACGGTTCCGGCGCGGCGCTCGGACGGACCAAGGAGTTCGACATGGCGTACAAGATCACCGACGAGTGCACGGCCTGCGGATCGTGCAAGGAATCCTGCCCCGCCGAGGCCATCAAGGAAGGGGAAAAGAAGTACACCATCGATCCGGAGCTGTGCATCGACTGCGGCAGTTGCGTGGACGCCTGCCAGGCCAAGGCAATTGTCGAGGGATAGACGCTTGCGAGACGGACCACGGGCCGCCGCCGGAACCGGCCGCGCGGCGGCCTATTGCTTGCGCCGACGATCCGGCTTATCCGGGAAGACCAAACCAGCGTCGCTTCGGGAGGCCGCCCATGACCATCAAGGAATTCCAGGACCTGATCCGCCGGAGGTACTACCCCACCGACTCCAAGCGCGGCACGGCGGGGACGTTCATGTGGTTCGTGGAGGAGGTCGGCGAACTGGCCTCGGCGCTTGGGGGGACGGATCCGGGCAACAAGGAGGAGGAATTCGCCGACGTGCTCGCCTGGCTGTGCACCCTGGCCAACATCAACGACGTGGACCTGGAAAAGGCCATCCAGAAATACACCACCCGCCCGGTGGAAGGGACGAAGTAGGGCGTCTAACTACGCGAACGCCCGGCGCAGTCCCCCAGGGACGAACCCGGGTTGCACGCGCGATGGGTAACGATGAGATTGCGCGAGCCATCGCGTGGTTGCGTGGCTTCCGTCTTCGCCTTCGGCTACGCCGGACAGGTCGCTACGCAACCCACGGCACCTGGCGCTCCCGTCAGTCATTGACATCAAGCCCGCGCATCAACTAATCTTCCATCCGCCCGGCCGGTGGCGGGTTGCGGGATCGGCCGGCGCAGGTGAACGGAGAAGCTCGAATGCCAGACATCGCCTCGTTGCGAAAGACGCTGGACAAGCATGGGCAATCACATCTGTCGCGTTTCAATGACGAGCTGACAGGACCTCAGCGGGCCGTGCTGCTGGAGCAAATCAGGGCGATCGATTTCGAGCAGTTGGACGATTGGATCTCCCGGTACGTCAAGAAGCGCCCGTTGGTGCGTCCCACCGGGGACATCAAGCCGGCCCCCGTCGTCCCGGTCAAGCCCGCCGACGCAGCCGCCCAGGCGGAGCGCCAGGACGCCATCAAGCGAGGCAACGAACTGATCCGAGCCGGAAAGGTCGCCGCCTTCGTGGTTGCGGGCGGCCAAGGCACGCGCCTGGGCTATGAAGGCCCCAAGGGCTGCCTGGAGGCCACCCCCGTCACGCGCAAGCCGCTGTTCAGGATCTTTGCCGAGCAGATCCAGGCCGCCTCCGAGCGGGCGGGCGTGCCTATCCCCTGGTACGTCATGACCTCCCTCGGCAACGACGTCGCCACGCGGGCCTTCTTCCGGCAGAACCGCAACTTCGGTCTCAGGCAGGAAGACGTCTTTTTCCTGGTCCAGGGGACCACCCCGGCCATCGGCTTTGACGGCAAGCTGCTGCTATCGGAGAAAGGCTCTCTTGCCCTCAGTCCTGACGGCCACGGCGGGTGCCTGGCTGCGATGAGAAATAGCGGTGTGCTTGCCGAGATGACCAGGCGCGGGATCGAACTGATCAGCTACTTCCAGGTGGACAACCCCCTGGTCCGGTGCATCGATCCGCTTTTCCTGGGCCTGCACGACCTCCGCGGGGCGGAGATGAGCGCCAAGGCCCTGCCAAAGCGCGACCCGATGGAGCGCCTGGGCAACTTCTGCCTCATCGACGGCAGGATAACGGTGATCGAATACTCGGACATGCCCGAGGACCTTGCCCGCGCCACCACGCAGGACGGGCACTTGCGGTTCAGTTCCGGAAGCATCGCCATACACGTCCTTTCGCGTTCGTTCGTCGAGCGCCTCACGGCCGGGAGGGGTGCGGCGCTTCCGTTCCACCGCGCCGATAAGGTCGTGCCCTACGTCGATGGCTCGGGGGATTTGGTCAGACCCGAGCGGCCGAACGCCGTCAGACTGGAGATGTTCGTCTTCGACGCCCTGCCGCTTGCCCGCCAGACGGCGATCCTCCAGACCGAGCGCAACGAGGAGTTCAGCCCGATAAAGAACGCAACCGGTGAGGACAGCCTTTCCAGCAGCCTGCACGACCAGGTCCGCCGCGCCGCCGCCTGGCTGGAACAGGCCGGGGTGGCAGTGCCGCGCGACGCCGACGGGCAGGTCGCCGCCGCCGTCGAGATATCCCCGCTGTTCGCCGACAGCGCCGAGGCCCTGGCCGAGCGGATCGATCCCAAGAAGATCACCATCACCGGCGGACAGAACCTCTACCTGGGCGAGTGAGCCTCCCGCGTGCGTTCAGGCCGCCACTGGCAGCTCGCAACTCGTGGCTGGCAACACGGTGGGGGTATCGGCTCAGAGGTTAGAGGTAAGAGGTTAGAGCAAACAGTTCCAGCGGGACCCTCGCCTCTAACCTCTTCCCTCTCACCTTTTGGCATGTCGGGACACTGCATTCCGTTTGCCATGCTTCTGCGTGCTACGGGTTTTGAACTGCCCGTTCCCTTGATGGCGCTGGTGCGATACCATGTCGTCCATGGCTGGCAAGAAGCTGCTGATCATAGGCAACATGTCCAAGCCCGGGGTGGCGGAGCAGGTCGAGGCGTTGCGCGCTTGGTTCTGCAAGCGTGTGGAGATCATCGGGGTGCTCTCAGCGCACGAATCCCCTCCACCACAGGCGGTGTCGGCGGACCTGTGCGTGGTCTTCGGCGGCGACGGGACGCTGCTGGCGGCGGCACGCGCCCTGGCCGGTTCTGCCGTGCCGCTGCTGGGGGTCAACATGGGCAAGCTGGGGTTCCTGGCGGAATTCGACGTCGAGCACATGACCAGGCACCTGGACGACGTGCTGGCCGGCAGGGTTGCCCCTACCGAGCGGATGATGATGGAGGTTCGCCTGGACCGCGGCGGTCGGGGGCAGTTCGGCTCGCCGGTCGCCAATGACGTCACCTTCGCCGCAGGGGCGCCTTTCCGAATGATTAACCTCGACGTCGCCCGCGGCGCCGAGGAGATAGCACGCTATCCTGGCGACGGGCTGGTGGTCTCCACCCCCACCGGCTCGACGGCGTACAACATGTCCGCCGGAGGGCCGATCATGGAGCCGACCTTGGACGCCATCGCCATCACGCCCATCGCCCCGCACAGCCTGTCCATGAGGCCCATTGTCGTCCGCAGCGACGAGGTCATCCGCGTCACGGCCGTGCGGGTGAATGCCGGCTCAGCCGTGATCGTCGACGGACAGATCAGCACCCCCCTCTGCGAGGGCGACACAGCGGAGATCCGCCGCGCGGAAAAACCGATGCGGCTGATACCCCACCCCGGCAGGCCCTTCTTCGACACCCTCACCAGCAAGCTCCAATGGGGACGCTCCCCGCTGGACGGGCATGCGTAGGTTCGCCTGCGGCCCGTCGTTACTCATTGTCTGGCCGCGCCTTCGATGCACGGGCCGGGCCGCCGGGCGGGCGAAAAGCTTTGAGTCGCCGCAGCCGATTTGCGTACAATTCCCGGAATGAAGGTCGATCCCAGATTCCTGACTTCCAGCGGCCCGGAGATATTCACCGGCAACGAACTGCTGTTGAAGGGCGCCCTTGAAGCTCAAGGCGGCGTTCACCTGCTCGGAGGCTACCCCGGCAGCCCGGTTGCGGGGTTTTTTGACGCGCTGATGCTGGTGGGGGACCTGCTGGGCGAAAACGGCATCCGGGCGGTGATGAACAATAATGAGGCCCTGGCCGCCGCGATGCTCAACGGCTCGCAGACGATAGGCTGCCGGGGGATGATCGTGATGAAGTCCGTCGGGGTGCACGTGGCCGCCGACGCCCTGGCCTTGGGCAACCTTGCGGGGGCACACCGCGATGGCGGGGCGGTCGTCGTCTACGGTGACGACCCCTGGTCGGACTCCACCCAGGTCCCCGCCGACAGCCGGTATATCTCCAGGCACCTGTTCATACCCGTCATCGAGCCGGCCAATCCCCAGGAGGTCAAGGACTTCGTCGATCTGTCGCTTAAGCTGTCGCGCGAGTCGGAGCTGTACGCCGGTCTGGTGCTGACGACCAACCTCGCCGACGGAGGCGGGACGGTGCAGTGCCGGCCTAACCAGTACCCCAGCTTCAACACCAATCAGAAGATCACGCTGGACACGGCCTCGATCAACCTTGACCAGCGGGTCCTTCTGCCCCCCAAGACATGGTGGCAGGAGGAGAAGCTCGCCCCGCGATTGGCCACCGCGGTGGCTGTCGCGCGGCGGCTTGGAATAAACCGCATCAGCTATGCCTCGGAGAAGCGAAGACCTCTGGGCTTTGCAACAAGCGGCATGGCCCACGGGTACCTGGTCCAGGTCCTGTGGGAGCTTGGGCTGCTTGGGGAATACCCGATCCTGAAGTTCGGCATGACCTACCCGGTCGATGCGGAGATGGTCCGCCAGTTCGCCGCACAGTGCGAGCGCATCGTGGTGATAGAGGAGCGCCGCGGCTTCCTGGAAGAGCAGATCGGCGAGGTGATTCTCAAGGACCGCCAGCACGCACGAGCAGCGGGCAGGACGGAGGTATGGGGCAAGCAGTTTCCTGCCGGATTGAATGGTGTCCCGTCCACCAGGGGTCTGCATCCGTCGATCCTGATGGACTTGTTGAGGCCGCTGCTGAAGACCCTCGACGCTGCGCGCGTCTCGGCGGCCGTTCCGCCCGTCGGCTCAGCCGAGGCGGACGCCGAAGGCACGTACATAGCCGAGGACGTGGACCTCGGGCCTATGCCCGAGCGCGTGCCGAGCTTCTGTCCGGGCTGCCCGCACCGGGACTCGGCCAGCCTGTGCCTGGAGATCAAGAAGCGGTTCATGGACGAGCAGTACATGCGGCGCGTCCACGGGTGCGGGGCGGTGGACCTGGTCTTCCACGGCGACACCGGCTGCTACACCATGCTGATGTATCCGCCAAACACGCCCCTGATGCACGACTATTCCGGCATGGGCCTGGGCGGGGGCACCGGTGCAGGGACCGACCCGTTCATCACCAACAAGGAGGTCGTCTTCATGGGGGACGGGACGTTCTTCCATTCCGGGCAGATCGCCATCGGCCAGGCCATCAAGTTCGCCCAGGACATCACCTTCATCATCCTGGACAACTCCACCACCGGCATGACGGGTCACCAGCCCACCCCGGGGGTGGACTACGACATCGTCGGCAATCCCACGGCCGTGCAGGATATCGAGGACGTAGTCAACGGGATGGCCGCCGGCGGGGGCGAGGTTGCCGTGGTTCGCGCCGATCCGGAAAGGCGCAGGGATTACGCCCGGCTGCTGGAGCGGATGTTCCTGGCCGCGGGGGTCAAGGTCGTCATCGCCGACAAGGAGTGCGGCATCACGCGGATGCGTCGGAAGCGCAGGACCGACTGGGAGATCGCGCGGCGGTTGGGGTATCTGCCCCGGTGGCAACACATGAACATCAACCCGGAGATCTGCCGCTTCTGCCTGGCCTGCGCGGAGATGACCGGCTGCCCGGGGCTGAAGCACGTCGCCACCGATTACGGGACCAAGATGGACACGGATCTGACCTGGTGCGTCAACGACGGCGCCTGCCAGCGGATCGGGGCCTGTTCCAGCTTCGAGCGGGTGACCATCAAGCGGAAGCGCCCCCCGCGGTCGAAGGTGCCGGAACTGGGGCTGGATGACATCCCCGAACCGCAGAAGCGCGCCGCCGGAGACTTATGGCGCTGCTGCCTGGTGGGGGTGGGCAGCCAGGGCGTCGGCACGGCCACCAGCATCCTCGTCCGCGCCGGGCACAAGGAAGGTTACGACGTCATATTCCTGGACAAGAAGGGCCTGGCCATCCGCAACGGGGCGGTCCTGAGCCAGGTGGTCTTCAACATCTCCAAGGAGCCTATCACCGCAGTCATTCCCCGCCACAAGGCGGACATGCTGCTGGGCATTGACATCCTCGAAGCGGCCAAGGCGCTCCAGCCCGGCGGCAAGGTTTGCGTCGGCTCGCCCCAGCACACCGCCGCAGTGATAAACACTGACAAGCTCTCGACCATCCGCGGCCTGATGGGCCAGGAGGATTACGACCCGGCGAAGCTGGAGCGCTTCATCCGCCGGCATACGCGCAGTGAAGACTACCTCGCCCGCGACATCTCCCGGATCTGCGAGAAGTACCTGGGCAGCAAGCAGTTCGCCAACACGATGATGTTGGGCTTTGCCTTCCAGAAGGGGCTGATCCCCGTCTCAATGCACTCGATGGCCTGGGCCATCAAGGACACCATCCGCGCGGAGTTCCGCAAGAACCTCTACGCCTTCAACATGGGCCGCAAGCTGGTGATGCGGGAAGACCTCTTCAGCGGGCCGCCCCGGCGCAGCGGCTGGCGGCACCTGCTGGAGCGCCGCTGCGGATGGACCATTCGCCGCTTCCGGAGAGGGCGCGAACTGGCCGAGTCCCTGCGGGACCTGGCCGCAGGCCTGATCGACGCCGTGGGCCAACTGGACGAGGAAACGAAGTCCGCTCTCGTCGTCCGCCTGTACGACTGCATCCGCTGGGGCGGCATCGACTACGCCCGCCAATACGCCGACGCCGTCGCGGCGGTCTATTCCCGCGATTCGGCCGAGGAGGGCTTTGCCGCCAGCCGAGCGGTGGTCCACAACCTTGCCTCGGCGATGCTGATCAAGGACCCCGTCTTCGTCGCCGAGCTGGCCACCGGTCCGGAGAAACTCGCCCGCGACCGCGAGAAGTATAACGTCAATCCCGCCAACGGCGACCGCATCACTTACCGCCACCTGATCGCCGCGGAGCTGCCGCTGGGCAGGCGGAAGTTCCGCGCCGAGCTTGCCGCACCGAGCTGGGCGCTGTCTGGCCTGAAGCGGATGCGCTTCCTGCGGAAGCTGCCCGGTTGGTCCGCCGGGGCCCGCCGCTTCCTGGCCGACTACCGGCAAGCGGTGAAGGAATTCCTGGCCGCTCCGGGGGATGAATACCGCCGGCTCCTGCCGGTCCTGTCGTCGCCGCAATGCATGCAGTGCCTAAGCCCGCGCTGCGAGGACCCCGGCTGCCTTCTGGGCAGCCATATTCCGAGATGGGTGGAACTGGCCTGCCACCGGCAGTGGCAGCAGGCCTTCCAGGAACTTTGCGCCGCCAACAATTTCCCGGAGTTCACCGCCGCCGTCTGCCCGGCGCCATGCCAGCAGGCATGCAAAAAGTGCTTCAGCGGCTTTGCCGTGCAGATCAAGGAGCTGGAGCGCCAGATCATCGAGCGGGCGTTCGCCGAGGGTTGGGTCCAGGCGCAGAAGGCGCCGAGGCGGACCGGCAAGAAGGTGGCCGTCATCGGCGGCGGGCCTGCGGGGCTTGCCGCCGCTCAGCAACTCGCCCGTGCCGGCCACGATGTGACCGTTTTCGAGAAGGATGCCAGGCCCGGCGGCCTGTTGCGCTACGGCATCCCCGCC
>Ga0315277_10003200_pt1 | contig 22285 bp, 25 predicted proteins | sample YL17G05_15_MG_FD_203695 | JGI IMG/M metagenome (GOLD analysis project Ga0315277, IMG submission 203695) | Sediment microbial communities from Yellowstone Lake, YNP, Wyoming, USA - YL17G05_15 | ecosystem: Environmental > Aquatic > Freshwater > Lake > Sediment | place: USA: Wyoming | collected...
TCGAGCTTGAGAATAACGTCCTCTTTCTCTTTCAGCTCGCCCAGTTCGTTCGTGCAGACAGGGCTGAACGCGAATGGGAAGAACGCCAGCAAGACGTTCTTCTTGCCTCTGTACTGGCTGAGCCTGATCTTCTTTCCATTCTGGTCCTCAAGTTCGAAATCGGGTGCTAAGTCGCCCACTCTGATATTAGACAAATGAACGCCTCCTTGGTCGCTTTCCCTTTTCAATCGAGGTCACGGTATTTGTTTGTGTTCCCTAACGCACTGAGCTCTCCGCGTCCCGGTTCGCCTGACCTTGAGGGCGAGGCCGGCATCAGGGCGCCTCATCTACGGGGATTCGAAGTCTAAGCCCGGCTGTGCGGCCGCGGCGGTGAAATGATGGCGCCGTCGAACGGTTTCGAACCGTTGACCTTCCGCTTAACAGGCGGACGCTCTACCAGGCTGAGCTACGACGGCATGTGTGGCTTCCCAGGCGCAGTTAAAGTGACCATTTAGATAAGCCTTTTGCAACGGTGGTGCCAGACTTCCGGACAAAACGATTGGGGCGGGAGCTCGAGTTTATTCTATCGACTCCCGCAGTTCATTGACCGTATTGCTCATAGTCTCAAGGATATCCTTGAGGTGGTCCAGGAAATCTTGAATCTTCTCGGTGGTTACAGCTCCATCTGGAGAAGGATCGATCAGTCCCTCCTGCTCGAGTATCCTCAAGGAATACCTGACCTTGTGCTGCGGGTACTTCAACATCTCAGAGAGCCTTATGATGCCGATCGGCTCGTTGTCCATAATCGCCTTCAGCATCGCTACGTGCCTCTGCAATAGGTCGATTTCTGTCTCGATCTTGCTCGTGAGTACGGACCTGCCCATCTTACCCTTCATCTTGATTCCTTCCGCGATGTGATATGGAGGTGCCTTCGTCGTGCTACATGATAGCACGAGGAAATATAAGAAGGAGAAAGAGGGAACAAGTGAGTTGGTAGATTGAGTTACCAACTAAGTTTGATATAACTTCTGATGAATAGCGTAGCTCGCCATGGCAGTGATCGAGGGCCGCAACGTGGTCAAGCTGTACGGGGGTATGAAGGCCCTCGACAACGTCAACATATCCGTTGACGAGGGCGATTTCTTCGGATTCTTCGGTCCCAACGGTGCGGGCAAGACTACGCTCATCAGGGTATTCACCGGGCAGCTCGAGCCCACATCTGGCTCGGTCAAAGTCCTGGGAGTGGATGTGGTCAAGGACCCTCTCGGGGTGAAGAGGCTCATCGGGATAGTCCCTGAAGTGGAGAGCCCTCCGACCTATCTGACCGCCTACGAGTACCTGTACTTCGTCGGGAAGATCAGAGGTCTGGAAGGCCTCGAGGGGAAGATCGACAGGTGGCTCTCTTTCTTCGACCTCGAGGAGAAGAAGGGCACGATATGCAAGGACATGTCCAAGGGCATGAGGCAGAAGCTGATGCTCGCCTCGGCCTTCATCCACGAGCCGAAGCTGCTGTTCCTCGACGAGCCGTTCATCAACCTCGACCCGATCTACCAGCGCCTGCTGAGAGAGTATCTCGAGGACTACATCGCGAAGGGCGGGACGGTCTTCATGGCCTCCCATATCCTGGAGATCTCCGAGAGGCTGTGCAACAAGCTTGCCATCGTCAACCTCGGAAGGGTCGTCGCGCAGGGCAGGATCAACGATTTGGTGAGAGAGGGCGAGAATCTGGAGAAGCTGTTCCTTCGATCCGTGGGTGTTCGCGGTGACGGAGGTGGCGAGAAACGAAAGACCTCCTGAGGCTCATGCTCAAAGAGGAGTTCAGGACGCACACGAGCTACTCCGGCAAGCACAGGTTCTTGACATTCCCATTCTTCGTTTTCGTCCTCTCACTCGGCAGCGGCCTAACCATCGACAAGATGCTCGAGACCATTTCGTTCACGCAGATGGGCACGTTCACTAATCTGTCCGCGTTCCTCTATGGCCTGAGCGTCGGCGCGTTCGGTCTCATGGGCAGAGAATATCTTGAGAGGAGATACGGAACGAGCAACTACCTGGTCGCGATGCCCTATCTCCTGCCGATATCATTCAGGACAACATTCCTCGGGATATACCTCAGAGATGCGATATTCTATGTTCTCCTGCTGGTCCTTCCGGCGACGATGGGCCTCCTGGCAGCCGCACCGTTTATGGACTTCCACGTCGCGAGCATAGCTCTGCTGTTCGTATCCATTCTGCTTGCGTTCATGTTGGGGATGTCTCTCAGCTTCATGGCATCCGTGATCTACATCAGGAACGTGAAGGCTTTCACGGCACTCACCGCATCCATCGCAGCCATATTCGTGTCGCACGGTGTGTTTGGTGTTCCCTCACTCAGCGTGATCATCCCGTCTCTGGGCTTCCAGATGAATGTGAGGCCGTTCGGGTCCGACCCGTCTGAGGCGTTGCTCTACGCTGGCGCGTGCGGTCTGGTCACGGTCGCGTTCACGGCACTCGCGTACATGCTGGTCCAGGTCAGGATCAATATCGCCTCCCAATCCCACGAGGATCTTCTGCCCTCCTACTACAGGAGGGTCAGGGTGTTCGAGGGGGTGAACCGATCTCTGCTGGCTAAGGAGCTTCTGGATCTTCGAAGGAGCGGGATAATCGCCAAGATGTTCTTCGCCTTCGTTCTGCCTTTGCTCTTCCTGTCGTTCACGACATGGTACGTCAACAACGGCCTCGCCATCCCAGTTGGGTTCAACGCGGTCTTCTACGCCGCGATGGTGGGTTTCATCGGCGTGATGATGTATAACTGGCTCAACAACATCGACCTCGCGGAATACTACTCCCTAATGCCGGTGACGGTGCCGCAACTGATCAGAACCAGGATACTCGTGTTCCTCCTCCTGACACTCGGCATATCCGCATTCTTCGTGGTCGCGATATCCATCCTGAACGGCGAGACAGAACTTCTGTGGCTCGCGCTCATCGTGATGTTCGTGACGTCGCTCTACATGGTGGTCATGACGGCTTACCTGACCGGGCTCAAGACCAATTCCTTTCTGTTCGACACGGGTGTGCTCGCGAAGTTCAGCATACTCTCGTTCTTTCCAGACCTCTGCCTGACGATACTGTCATTCAGCCTCATGGCAAACTGGACGATAGCGCTTGCTGGAATCCTGCTCGTGCTCATCTCGATGGGCATCGTCACAAGGTTGCTGTTCAACGGAATCGAGGGGAAGTGGGGCAGAGCTTCTTTTTCAGCTTAAGGAAAGGGTTATCTTCCCGACAAGTGGTTGGATTCTCCGAGGATTGGGACAGAGATGAAGAAGGAAGTTGTCCTGAGGAGGGGAGCGCACGCGTCCATGGCCCTCGCCCCTCTGTACTATGCACTTCCGGTGAGCCTGCCATTTCTCGGGATCCACAGATGGTCTGTGGTGGTGGCGTTCTTCAGCGCGATAATGGTGTTCGAGGCGTTCCGGCTATGGAAGGGAATCACATTCATGGGCCTCCGGCCGCACGAGAAGGATCAAATCGCGTCCTTCGCTTGGGCGGCCGCGGGCATCACCGCGGTTCTCTGGCTCTGTCCACACGACATCGCGTCTGCGGCTCTGATCGGCATGGCGCTCGTTGATCCGCTTGCCGGCGAGTTGCGGCTGGCGGGTGTGCACGACAGAGCGACGCTCGCTTCGACGCTGCTCATCTATTTCGGACTCTGCATCGCTAGTCTGCTGGCGTGGGATATGCGGCCAGCCCTGGAGTCTCTCCTGCTCTCTGTGGTCGCGGCACCCTTGGCGATTGCCTCGGAACGAATCAAGACTCCATACATCGACGACGACTTCCTCATGTCCGTTGTCCCCGGTGCCGCGATGACAGGGCTTGCGCTCCTGTGGTGAAGGAATCCTCACAAAAGCCGAAGCGCACAGAATCAGAGCACTTCGAGCTTGCCGTATTTCCCGGCGCTGACCTGCAGCTTCTCCTTGTAGGCGGAGGCCCAGCCGTCTGTTATGCGGATCTTCGAGCCGACCTCGACCTTCTCTATGTCGTCGTTCCAAATAGTCAGGGCTACCGAGTCGCCGTTTTCGTCCTGCCCGACAGCATCGCATACCCTGCCTGAGGAACCGCTCCACTTGGATTGGAACTCCCTCGGTTCCTTCTTCTCGGTTATTGTGAGGACTAGTTCGTCGACCTTCGTTTTGTCCTTCAAGTCCTTCGCCATCATTGCTACACGCCCTGTTTTTCGCGATAGAGCGTTTCCGTACTTAAAGCTCTCCCCCTTCGGAAAAGGTTCGTTTCGATTGGAGTCACGCCGTTGAAAACCACTAAAATCCGGACTAGCCAGTAGGTCAAGAATGTGCATCGACGATTCCAATTAGGCTTATATGCCCCCAAAAGGATAGGGTCAATCCATGACTAGGATCAAGGTCATCACCGAACCGGCTGAACTGGTTCCGATGTTCCGGGCGGTCGATACCAAGGTCAAGAGAGAGGTTTTGAAGTTAGTGACCCTCGAGTGGCATACTGTCCGGGATATCGAGAAGCAGTTTGGGCCCGCAGGCAAGGAGGCCCTTCTGTTCTTCGAGAAGATGAAACTCGTCGAGACTCGGTGGCAGACCTCCCCCGAGCAGCAGCCGGAGAAGGCGTACCACACCTACTACACATCCTTCCATATCAACGCCTCATGGCCAGTCTACGAAATCAGCGATGTGCTGGCAGCAGCCGTCATGGAGGAGAAGGAGTTCCAGAAGATCGAGAAGCAGATCTACGACATGGTTGGTGCGCAGGGCAAGTTCGCGGGCGATGTCGCGGAGGTGCTCGGAGTCACTTTCACAATGCTCAAGAGTCTCGTCAAGAGGAGCACGAAGCTCGACTACAGGGGCCACAGAATCGAGCGGGTGAAGGAGTAGCTAGCTCTCCCCAGAGGATCCGGATGTTAGTGGTTCTAAGGCTCGGCCATCGCCCTTCGAGGGATCAGCGAGTCACGACGCATGTCGCACTGACAGCCCGCGCCCTTGGCGCGGACGCAGTGTGGGTATCGACAGAGGACGAATCGCTAGAGAAGACCATCAGCGGGGTCGTCGAGCGCTTCGGCGGGAAGTTCAAGATCAGGACAGGAGTGAACTGGCGCAACGCGATCAAGGCATGGAAGGGCGAGGTCGTTCACCTCACCATGTACGGCGAGAGCCTGTCAAAGGCGTTGCCGACGATCAAGTCTAAGGATATCATGATTGTCGTGGGTGCAGAGAAGGTTCCGAGAGAGGTCTACGACCTGGCAGGCAGGAACATATCCGTTGGAAACCAGCCGCATTCGGAAGTCGCCGCGCTCGCCATTTTCCTCGACAGGTATATGCGCGGCAAGTCCCTGGAGAAGAGCATCAGGGGACGGTTGACCATCGTTCCGAACCCAAGGGGGAAGACCGTAGTTGACAGGAGCAAAGGGAAAGGCCGCTGATCTGCCGAGCAGGGCTGAGTGCCTCCGGATTCTAAGGGAGAATGGGTGCGATGACGAGGTTGTCGGTCACTGCGAGGCCGTCTCCGCCCTGGCGGTCAAGATCGCGAAGAAGTGCAGAGCGAACGTTCATCTGGTCGAGATCGGCGGCTTGCTCCACGACCTCGGGAGATGCAGGAGCCACACGATCTCTCACGCCGTCGAGGGGGCGAAGCTGGCCACTGCGCTCAAGCTTCCTGAGGACCTCGTCAAGATAATCGAGAGGCACGTCGGAGCCGGCATCACATCCAAGGGGGCCGAGAGACTCGGGCTGCCGAGGAAGGACTACACCCCCAAGACCCTCGAGGAGAAGATTGTCGCACACGCCGACAACCTGATGTCTGGCTCCACGCGGACCGGCATTGAGGAGGCCGTCGCGTACATCGCTAGGAAGGGAGAGCACGAGGCGGCGCTCAAGGTCTTGCGGCTTCATGAGGAACTGTCAAAAGCCTGCGGGACCAACATCGACAATATCGTGTAGAGCACAGTCAAATGCCGCAACGCCATTCAGGCGTCATCCTTTGTACACTTCGAACTCTCCGCGCTTGTGGGCGTCGCGGAGTCTGTGATACTCCTCCGCATTCTTCTTCGCCGCAGCCAGCAGCGATGGGTCTCCTTGTCTCGCGATCTTTGCGGGCACCCCCACGACGAGACTTCCCTCCGGAATCTTCATACCCTCCTTGACGAGCGCATTGGCACCGACTATCGAGCCGCTACCGATCTCCGCACCGTCGAGGATGGTCGAGTTCATCCCTACGATGACATAGTCGCCAACTTTAGCAGCGTGGATGATCGCGCCATGGCCCACGGAGACGTTCTTGCCGATAATCGTCGGCCTTCCCGGATTGCCGTGTATCTGACAGTGCTCTTGGATGCTGGAGCCCTCTCCAATCCTCACCTCGGAGAAGTCAGCTCTTATCACTGCATATGGCCAGATGCTGCACCCTTTCTCGATCACCACGTCCCCGATGATTATTGCCTCGGGGGCGACGTAGCAAGAAGGATCGACTTTGGGTCCGGACACGAACGCGACAGCGCCGGGGAACGATAAATGCTTTATTCCTCAGCTGGCGGCCTCTCGGCCTTCTGCTTCGAACCCCTCTTCAAGGCCACTCTCTTCGGGAAGTACTTCAATATCACGATGTCCCCGATGGACGAGATCCACCTGTACGGTACATTCACCGCCTTGGAACCCTCGACCAACAGCGGGTTCGTGTTGTTCACGAACAATCCTTGAACCTTGTTCTCGTCAACCTCGACCACGAGGTTGCCGACGGTCCCGAGGAACATTCCTTGGCTGGTATAAACCTGCAATCCGATGAGTTCTGAAGCTTCTTCGAGCATCCCTAATCCCTGCGACTGTATCGCTCTCCACTCCTTAAAAAGTTTGGCTCGTCCAGCAAGTCTGAGCTCAAGACTATGTCTTGAGGGGAAGGCACGTTCTGTTTCGCCTCAATGTTTAACTACCCCGGTTCCGTACGCTATTGCAGGAACAGCGCACATGCGTGCACAAACGGTGAACAAGATCCCATCTGAGGTCGAGGAGATCAAGAAGCGCAAGATGGAAGAGATGATGAAGGGGGCGGGAGCTGGCGGGAACGGATGGCCGGAAGCACCAGTCGTTGTGACAGACTCCAGCTTCCAGGAATTCGTCAGCAAGTACCCGAAGGTCGTCGTCGACTGCTGGGCGCCCTGGTGCGGACCGTGCAGGATGCTTTCGCCGACAATCGACGCCCTCGCGAAAGACCTCAAAGGGAAGGTGGCTTTCGCAAAGCTGAACACGGACGACAACTTCAACGTGGCGGGCAAGTTCAAGATCATGAGCATCCCGACTCTATTGTTCTTCAAGAACGGTCAACTGGTTGACAAGATGGTCGGCGCTGCTCCGAGGGCAATAGTGGAGCAGAACATGAACAAAGCTCTGGCCTGAAACTTAAGATATCCACAATAACTCACCCATCCACATTCTTCTTCTGTTCATTTGAATAGCGACAGCTGGAAATGTGCGCTACAAAGTATAAATCGAGATACGACTGTGGCGTTCGCGAAGAGAGATGAACTTTGAGACGACTGTAGTCTGGAACGAGAAGTTTCCCGGAAGACTCCACTGCCAGAACGGGCAGGTCATCGACTACTCAGCGCCTGCTGAGCTCGAGGGTATGAGAGGCCCGCTCACGCCAGAGGACGCCTTTGTGGGTGCGGCCAACATGTGTTTTCAGATAGTCCTCGAATATGTTTCCAGAGATCTCGGAATGAGACTCGTGGAGTACAGTTGTAGGGCGGTCGGTGACCTTGAGGTTGTGGAAGGTCGCAAGAAATTCGTGAAGATAGTGCTATACCCAGAGATGCGCTTCGAACCAGGTTCTAAGGTCTCCAACCTCGACAAGGCTATCTCCGTCACCAAGCGCAAGTGCCTTGTCACGAACTCAATGGATCTGGAGGTCGAGGTCGTCCCGAAGGTGCTCTGATGTGCCGGATGGTTGGCGTCGTTTTCAGAGACAGATTTCCCCTCGGGACATTGACGGACCTCAGGCATGTCTCGGAGAGAGGGAAGATCCCCGGGGAGAAGGAGCCAGGCCACAAGGACGGATGGGGCATCGTGTCATTCAGGAACGGCTCGCCCAGATACATTGGCAGGAGCACTCGCCCTGCGTTCATTGACCCTTCATTTGATTCCGCCCTGGAAGACATCCCTGAGCTCGATTCGCCGAACATATTGATTGCCCATGCCAGGGCTGCGTCCGCCGGTGGGGCGACTCTCCCCAACACCCATCCGTTCGTGGTCGGTGGTATCGTCCTCGCCCACAACGGCACGATCAAGAACTTCGACCCGGCCACGAAGCTCAAGCCCAAGGGAGAGACCGATAGCGAGAGACTGTTGCTTGTCCTGACCGATAGATTGGAGGAAATGGGGGATGTCAGATCTGCGCTGAAATCACTGATACGGGACGATATCCTTCGGCACAAGTTCTCAGCGGCGATATTGCTCCTGTCCGATGGAAAGAACCTCTACGGCTATCGGGACTATTCGGACTCTCGGAAAGCCTCGTACTACGACCTCAGGGTCGCGAAGTGCGAGGACTACGTTTCGCTCTTCCAGGAGACCTGTCTGGGCTACGATGCCAGGACGACTCGTGTGAAGAAAGGCGAACTCGTCTCCGTTGGTCTGGATCTGAAGATCCGAAGGGAGATGCTCCGCTAGGCCTTCGATTTCCTCGCTGCCAGCTTGATCGCCTCTGTCACACTGTCCTTCGGAACGATCGTTGCGATTGGAATGTCCAGTATCTTCTCGATCGTGGGGCTCACGATTGGCGCGCATACCACTGCAACAGCGCCGTCTCTCTCGGCGCGAATGGCCGAGACGATGGCGTCCTCCACTGTCGCCGCGGGGTATTCGCGTATCTTGACCGACTCGTCGCCTATCTGGACGGATCTCTCGACAACTTCGTCAAGAACTCGCCTGGTGACTATCAATGCGATGAAGCTCCCCGCGGTGAGCCCCTCGGCCTGCCTGACCACTTTGAGGATCTTCCTGAGGACATCCATAGAAGGCGACCGGTCCTCGTTGATGATCTTGTACAGAGTGCTCGGAGAGACTCCCGCCTTCTTGGACAGCTCTTGAACAGTCCAGCCGAGACCCTCCAGGACTTCGTGGAGAGTCTCCCTGAACTTGGTATCGGATTCGGCTGCGGCAGAGAGCAGATGTCTAGCTTTGTCCATTTTATATCCTAAGAGTGTTAATGCTGACCCACATATTTATACAATTGTATCATGCTAATTGTACATATGTGGAAAAGACTTAATACGACCAGCTCAATCGTGAGAATAGGAGGCATATCTACGGAGAAGAAGGTCATTTATGCCATTGTTATCAGTGCGATTGTTGTCGTCGCCAGTGCTGCGCTGCTCTACGTCCTCGCCAACCAGAACAAGGAACCGGGGCAGAAATACCCTGTGTATTTCACCACCATGCCCGTCTCGAGCATGAAAGGGTCTCTCGCAAGTGGTGGGATTGACGGGTTCATCGCGTGGGAGCCTTTCGGTTCTGAGGCGATCGACGAGGATGTCGGAGTCGCTCTTGAGTGGTCGAGCGAGATAATGCCGAATCATCCATGCTGTGTCGTCGCGGCCTCGACAGACTACCTCTCCAAGGATCTTGGAGTCGGGCTCAAGGGCTCGGACATCACGCTGCGGTTCGTCAAGGCACATGTGGAGACCACAAAGTGGATGGTCGATGCGCTCGCTCACGAGGACGGCGCGAACTACACGCTGTTAGTGAATCTCGGCATGCAGTTCACGAGCAAGAGCCAGGCCATCGTCACCTCCGCTCTGAATCACCTCACGTACGGCTACCAGATGGACGATGCCTTCATGGATGGCATCACCAATTTCACTGAGATGTTCATCAACGGTGGAGTCATCACGCCGGACAAGCTCGCGCTTGGCGCGTACAGCAATGTAACTGATTTCGTGAACAAGTACGCGAACCAGACATTCCTCAATGGGCAGGACACTGTGCAGCCCAGCGCGATACTGAACCCTTCTGATCCAGTACGAATCGGCTTCCTCAAGGCTGACATCCACGAACTTGCCCAGTGGGTCGCCCAGAACAAGACTGCGGGAGGCGGAGCGAAGAGCTTCTTCGAGAAGTACGGAGTCAACGTCGCGAACGCAAGCTCGACCGGCGGGTATTCCAGCGGGCCTGAGGAGATGGACAAGTTCGCCGCAGGCGAAGTCGATATCGGCTACCTTGGATGCGCTCCGGCGATCCAGAAGCATCTCAACGCGCAAGTGCACACGGTCATGGTCGCCCAGGCGAACAGCGAGGGCAGCGCGATCATTGTGAAGGCGGGTTCAGGCATCACGTCGATCGACAATCTCCAGAACAAGACGATCGCCGTCCCCTCGACAGGCTCGATACAGTATGTCTTGCTCAAGGCCGCCGTGGAGGATGCGGGTCTTCAGTTGCAGCTCAAGACCTGATGGGCATTCCTTCCCCAACCTCTTTGGCCTCATCAGTCAATCGGGAGCGGACAATGGCATGGCTGGCGTGATTGCGAAAAGGCTTCTGAAGAGCCTCGGCGAAAACTGGAAGCAGTATGTGCTGACAGTTGTCTCCATCGCTGTTTTTGTTGCCGCCTGGCAGTTCTACTCGATGTATCTTCATGATAACAATGTGGGATACAAGGGCTACGTCCCCTATCCATTGAACGTGGCGAAGGCCTTCTACACATCGTTCACGACCACAGACCCGATCACGGGACTGACCATGGCGGATCATATAGCAGCGAGCCTTGAGAGGATAGTCTATGGATTCGCCCTTTCTCTAGCTGTCGCTGTTCCTCTCGGCCTGCTGATGGGGACATTCAGGACTGCGAATGCGGCAGGAAGGCCTTTTGTCGAAATCATCCGCCCGATACCTCCGCTTGCCTGGATTCCGATATTCATAGTCGTCCTAGGGTCATTGTGGGGTCCTGTCGGAATAGTCTTTCTCGGCATCTTCTTCCCTGTGCTCCTCAACGTGATATTCGGCGTCAGGAGCGTAGACCCGATTCTGATGGATGCAGCTCGCACTTTGGGTGCAGGCAGGGGAAGGCTCTTCATGAAGGTCGTGCTGCCGTTCACGCTCCCTTATCTCATGACGGGCATCAAAGTGGGTCTCGGGATTGGCTGGATGTGCATAGTGGCAGCGGAGATGGTAGGCAATTATGGCGGCGGAGTCGGCTGGTTCATCAACGACATGGCTGTCAGGGGTGATTTCGACTTCATGTATGCCGGTATGGTCATGATCGGATTGCTGGGCACACTCACGACCGGCGTGGCCAGTCTATTCGAAGGGAGGTTGTCCAGATGGATGGGAATGAAGTGAAACCATGCATCCGAATATTAGACCTCTCCAAGGTTTTCGTGAAGGGCCGTATTGAGGTCAAGGCTCTCGAACTCTTCGATCTCGAAGTTGCGGACGGTGAATTCGTCTGTCTCCTCGGTCCTTCCGGATGCGGAAAGACCACCGTGCTCAGAATACTGGCCGGCTTGGAGACGAAATCAGGGGGGACCGTTGAGCTCCGAGGTAGGGAGATATCCAAAGCAGGCTCTGACAGGGGGCTGGTCTTCCAGGAATTCGCTCTCTTCCCGTGGCGAACCGTTCGGAAGAACATCGAGTTCGGTCTCGAGGTCAAGGGAGTTTCCGAGGTCGAGCGAGCAAAGATCTCGTCACCCTTGATCGACCTAGTCGGCCTGAAAGGATTCGAGGATTCTCATCCCAAAGAATTGTCGGGTGGCATGAAACAGCGCGTGGGTATCGCTAGAGCTTTGGCGAACGAGCCTGCCGTGCTACTGATGGATGAGCCGTTCGGGTCCCTCGATGCTCAGACGAGGAACCTGATGCAGAAGGAGCTTCTGAGGATCTGGTCGGCCACTCGCAAGACCATACTCTTCGTGACGCACTCCGTCGATGAGGCCGTGTTCCTTGCGGATAGGATCGTTGTAATGACTGCACGGCCAGGGAAGGTCAGGGTGATAGTCGACGTGGATCTGCCGCGACCGAGGGATAGGACCAGCAGGGAGTTCATCGAAGTCAGAGGGAAGGTCCTCACGGAGCTCGACGAGGAGTTCGAGAAGGCCCGCGCGAAGGAGCTTTCTCCAGGTTGATTTAACGACAACACTTAACTATTCTAGGCCCGATTCGTACCTGCATGAGCTTCGACCTAAATGTCGTGAGCAACACGCCTCTGACGCCGCTCACCGACATCGACGAGGTGGCCATTCTCTTCCTGAATCAGGTCGGCTATTTCCCTAAGGGCTACGACCCAAAGACAGATGTGACGGACATCAGGGACAGCGTACCCTACAAGCTGATGGTAAACAACTTCCTCGAGCGGATGGACAAGGTTTGGATCGTGGAGGACCTCGCCACATCGCTCGGGTGCACGAAGGCCACTGTCTACAGGCACATCAACAAACTCAAGGGGTTCGACATCCTCGAGGAGATGAACGTCGAGGACACTGACGGCCATCCTAGGAAGGGCTACAGGATCCGTTACGGGAGTCTGAGCAAGGCCTGGAACTTCACCGAAGCCCACGTCCAGGTGGCTATGGAGAACTACCGCAAGACCGTCGATCATCTTCAGGAACTAGCAACTAAGAAAGGTGAGAAACATGCCAAAAAGAGATGACGCGTTCGTAATGACCCCCGGGTCGCTCTACAAGATCAAGAGCCTCGAGGCCCGCGACAAGCCGATGGAGACAGTTGGGATTTTCAAGGGATACGCTGCGGTGGCGCACGACACGGCCATCGTCATGGAACTCGACAAGTCCAACGGTGAGGAGAAGGGTAGGCTTCGGCTCATCCCGTCGCACATGATCATATCAATCGACGTCATGAAGGCGGAGAAGGAGAAGGAAGAGAAGGAAAGCGAAAGCAACGCCGTGTACTTCGGCTGAGCGATCGGATGAATGTCCAGGTTGATTCTCTACAGGCGAGGATAATCGCCATCCTCAAGGACTGGTATCCGATAACGGTCGCGGAGCTGAAGGACGAGCTGGCCCTTCCCAGCAGAGTCCTCGAACGCTCATTGAAGGGCCTCATGGTCAAGGGCGTGATAGCGCTCGAGCCTCTGAGCGACAAGACATTCATCCGCCTCCTGGTGCCTGAGATTGTGATCGAGGTAGACAGCAAGGGCAAGAAGAAGCGCAGGAAGGGTCGGGCCGTCCATCCTCTGCCAGTCGAGGGTTCGGACGACTCGATTATGTATAGGTGAATCGCGCTCGCGCGCGGACGATAAGTAAATATCGAGACTCAATTCTAGGTGGCGTTCGTGGACTACTTCGACGAGCTCGTGCAAGCCCTGGTTCTAGGTGAAGTGTCCAGCCGGGACGAACTCCTGAGACTCAAGTCCAAGCTGTGCAAGAAACACAAGCTCGCGAGGGTGCCAGCGAACCACGAAATCCTTGAGCGCGTACCCGACGAGTACCGTGATGTCGTCGAGCCATTTCTGAAGAATAAGCCTGTCAGGACCATGAGCGGGGTCGCTCCCGTGGCGGTCATGACGAGTCCATGCGATTGCCCGCATGGAAGATGCTCATACTGCCCGGGTGGCGTGACAAACAACACCCCTCAATCGTACACTGGCCACGAACCTGCGGCGCTCAGGGCCTCGATGTACGAGTACGATCCGTACCTTCAGACCAAGAGCAGACTGCAGCAGCTGAGGGCGATAGGCCACCGGACCGACAAGGTCGAGCTCATCGTGATGGGGGGCACATTCACAGCGAGGCCTCAGGAGTACCAGGATTGGTTCGTCAAGCGTTGCTTCGAGGCGATGAACGGCCGCGAATCCACAGACCTTGAATCGGCCCAGATCTCCAATGAATCGGCGAAGGCCAGATGTGTCGGGCTCACGGTCGAGACAAGGCCTGACTGGTGCACGAAACTCCAGGTCGACCACTCGCTGGTTCTCGGAGCGACCAAGGTGGAGCTCGGCGTGCAGATCCTGGACGACAAGATATTGGACGGCGTCAAACGGGGTCATCACGTCAAGGAGACTGCCGCTGCGACGAAGCGCGCGAAGGATGCGGGCCTCAAGGTGGCATATCACATGATGCCCGGACTGCCTGGCAGTAGCCGAGAGAACGACCTCAAGTCCTTCAAGATGATGATTGATGACGAACGGTTCAAGCCGGACATGCTCAAGATATATCCGACCTTGGTGGTGAAGGGGACGGAACTCTATGATCAGTGGATGTCTGGCAAGTACGCTCCCCCGTCTCTCGAGGAAATGGTCGATCTACTTTCGGAGGTCAAGAGTCTGATTCCTCCCTGGATTCGGATACTACGGATCCAGAGGGACATCCCGGTCAAACTGATAGAGGCGGGCGTCAGGAAGAGCCATCTGAGGGAGCTCGTCGTCAAAGAGATGAAGGAACGAGGGACCTCATGCCGGTGCATAAGGTGTCGGGAGATAGGACATCTCCCCCCAACCAAGGAGATGCCTAAGGAGCCAGATGTCGAATTCAAGGAGATCTCCTACGATGCTTCGGGAGGGAAGGAGACGTTCCTGTCCTACGAGGTCCCATCTGTCGATTCATTGATAGGATATGCGAGGCTGAGGGTGCCTGGAAGTTCAAAGGGCGGCGCCGCCTTGTTGCGGGAACTCCACGTCTACGGCCAGCTCGTGCCGATCAGTGAGAAGGCAGGCAAGAGATGGCAGCACCGAGGCTTTGGCGAGAAGCTTGTATCTGCTTGTGAGGAAATCACGATGGAGCGCGGTCTGGCAGAACTCTGCGTCACGAGCGGCGTGGGCGCCAGGAACTACTACAGGCGACTGGGATATGAGCGCAAGGGTCCGTACATGGCAAAGCGCCTTTGAGCAATCGATGCGCAGAATCGCTACCATTATATCAGTTCATCAATATCGGAGAGTACTGGGAGGTCGACCTTGCCCTGTCTAAAATGCGGAGGGAAATCAGAGGACGACGCACTTCTCTGCGATGCCTGCGCCGACTCTTCCTTCAAAGAACCAAAGTTCTTCCTCAATCCGGTCTTGATTGGTCCCAGCGTATACTCGAGGCTGAGGGACTACGGATCGGCCACGGTGCTTCTCGGCCCGAACGCCGGTTCGGATATCATCCCAGTCGAATCCTCCAACCTGCTCAAAGCGGTGAAGGACGTGAACGTTCGGGTGATGCCACACGAGGAGATCGAGGGGCTCTATGAGAGGTGCAATGCCATCCTCGCTCATCTCGGCGTCCCTATCAGACTCGATTCCCCTCAGATGCTCCTCACGGAAGATGCTGCGGAGACCATAACCGCCATTGTCCAGAAGATCAATTTGACAGAGACGATGTACCCCAAGGAGGCAGTGAGCGATCTTTACATACGTGTCGGGGTCGTGTACTGGAGCGCGTCCAACAGCATTTTGATGCGCACCGCCGGAAAGAAGTGGCGTGAAGGGAAACGCGCATATCTCGTGGCGAAGGCGAAGGAGTTCCTCTCGAAGGTTGACCCTGGAGACGATCTTCACTCGATTGCCGCCAGGACCATGGGCCTCATGTGTCTTGATGCGGAGGAATGGACAGAGGCGGAGGAACATCTCGCGGTCGCGGTACGTAGCTTCCCGAACGACCTCACAATCGGCGAGGGCCTATCTAGAGCGCACCTCATGTTGGGCAATCCGATGGAAGCCCTCTCGCGCATAGACGAGGTCATCAATCAGTCGGAGAGACCCGAATTCTGGGTACTCAAGGGCAAGATACTCAGGGATCTAGACAGAGCCAATGAGGCATTGGAGTGTTTCAGCCGCGCCATCTCACTCGATTCCAGATACCTCCCAGGCCATGACATGATGATCGAGACGCTCAGAGACCTTGGAAGGATGAAGGAATCCGCCATGGCCGAGAGCCAGCGCGCCCTCTCAAGGAGGCCAGATCTCGAACGGAAGCTCGGCGAACTGATCTCGGAGTTCAAGAGAGTCAGCGTGGCGGAGAAGGCCCCTGCTTCCGTCACACCATCGGGAGCAAGACAAGAAGCCGCAAAGCCTGCCCCTGAGCCTCTGCCGAAGAAGGATCCAATCGACATGGCAAAGGATGCCCTTGATTCGAAGGACTACGATCTTGCGATCCAGAGAGCCAATCACATTCTGAAAGAGAAGCCCGACATGCGAGCCGCGACTCTGATACTCATCGAGGCCTTGGTCTCGAAGGGAGAGCTCGATGAGGCATCCGCAAAGGTCCACCTGTTCTACGACAAGAATCGCGAGGACGCGCTTGCATGGTACTGGCGCGGAATCATCGCACACAAGGAGGGCAAGTGGGGTGCTTCGGTCCAGTACCTCAGCAGGTGCGTCTCTCTCAATCAGAAGATGATTGACGGATGGAATGAGATGGGCGAGATCCTGCTCAGCCACAGTAAGCAGACCGGTGCGGATGAGAGCTTTTCGAAGGCGCTCGAGCTCGATCCTGAGAACCCTCGCGCTTGGCTCGGCAAGGCGAAGACGATGGCGAGTATGGGCAGGTGGGGCGCCGCGATCCAGTCGATGGACAAGTACAACTCGTTGGTGCCCTCTGACAAGGAGATCTGGAAGCTCAAGGCCGACCTGCTCTTCGAGAAGGAGAAGTACAAAAGGGCGATCGAAGCATACGACAAGGTTCTCGAGCTCGCCCAGGACGATTCACATGTTCTTGGAAGGAAGGGGATAGCGCTCAATGCGATAGGCATGGTGAGCGAGGCGAAGAGATGCCTAGAGGAGAGCGTTCGGCTTGATCCCGACAACAAGGAGGCCTCGAAATGGCTCAAGGCGCTCACCGGAGGTGGCGCCTGATGGTCGAGATCGACAAGATCCTGAGCGAGCGCTCGGACGACCGCGTGCTCAAGGCGTTGAAGGCAGTATCCGACCCTGAGTTCAACAAACTGGTTGAGGCGATCCTCGGGTATCTCGAGCTCAAGCCGACCCACATCAGACCCAAGGGATCAATAACCATCTCCGAGTGCGTTCACAGGCCAGACGGGAAGAAGTACGTCGTTTTCTTTTCGCGAAGGGAGGAAACCGTAGGCAAGGCAGACATCGAGAGTCTGGTGTCCTACATGGGCAAGATGGAATCTCCCAACGGGCTTGTTCTCACCACCTCTTCGATCAATCGCGAGGCGTTCGCCATCGCTGAGGACAACAACATAGGGCTCGCGGACGGGACCAAGCTTGCCGCCTTGTTGAGGAGATTTGACCTGGACAAGGATGTCATAAGAGCCGCTGACTTGTGGAAGGAGCGGGCCAAGGTCGCGGCGATCCCAGGAGCGAGCAGACAGCTCGAGGACGCGATGAGACTTGGCTACGAGGCAATGGCGAGCAAAGACCTGATGAAGGCTCTGGACGAGTTCGACAAGGCCATCATGCTGAAGGATGACTACGACGTCCCGTGGAGGATGAAGGGCAACACGCTGGATGAGATGGGGTATCACGAGCAAGCTCTGGAATGCTACAAGCACGCTCTCCAGCTCTTCCCGGAAAGCGATGAGACCTGGTTCTCGCTGGGCAGCTGCTTGTTCTCGCTGGGGAGATACAACGAGGAAATCATCTGCTACGAACGCGCCCTGCAGTACAACCCTGTGATGCAGAAGGCCCTTGTCAACAGAGGTTCCACGCTTCACAGGCTTGGACGGTTCAAGGAAGCTCTGGAGACATACGACAAGGTTCTAAAGATCAACTACAGGCTGGAGAAGGTCCACAACAACAGAGGGGCCACTCTCCACAGCCTTGGCCAGCTCAACGACGCTCTCGCGTCATACAACCGGGCGATCGAGCTGAAGCACGACTACGCCGAGGCATGGATGAACAAGGGCAGCCTGCTCTACGAGATGGGCAGGTACGGCGAAGCATTCGAAGCGTTCACGCAGATGACTCAGGTGAGGCCCGAACTGCCGAAAGGATGGTATCTGCGTGGTCTAGCCGCGAAGAAGATGGGTAACGTCAGTGCCGCGAAGGCCAGCTTCGAGGGCGCCCTCAGGCTTGACCCTGAATACTCTGATGCGAGGAGGGCGCTCGACGACATCTCGAAGAAGATCGCTGAGAAGTTCACTGAGGTGCCCCGGATCGTCCAGGACATCTTCTCATCTGAGGCTGCGAAGATGACGGAGCCTGGAGCGGCGCCAGAACGGGCGCGCCTCTCGGAGGATGCCGTCGCGAGGGTAAAAGAGGAGAAACTGGAAGCCCTTGCCGAGGAGCTATATGGGGACAGGGCTGAGCTTCTCCTACTATTCGGCAGGCTCGACGAGGCGTTCGATTTCCTTGGGAAATCGTTGCGGCTCGAGGGTGAGAACGCGCACTTGCTGACAGCTGCTGGCAATGTCCTGTTTCGGCTGGGCAAGAAGGAGGCCGCCTCCAAGACCTTTGAGCATGCTCTCGCCACTGACGCTTCTTTCGCGCCTGCCATATTCAACCTGCATACCGTGTTGATGCAGATGGGAGAGACAGAGCTGGCGATGAAGGTCAGCGCGTCCCTGAGAAAGGAATCGTTCGGATGGCAGGCGCGGGCAGCAGCCTCGCTCGAGGCCTTCGGAAGAAGGGACTACAAGCAGGCATTAGAGGATGTCGACGTCGCTCTGGCGTTGGAGGATCTCTCCGGGTTGCAGAACTACAAAGGATTGGTCAAGATAAGGACCGGCGACATTGACGGCGCGCAGGACGCGTTCGAGAAGACGAAGTCGATGCCGCTCGATTATTCGGAGGCCTACAACAACAGCGGGGTAGTGCTCTTCAAGAAAGGGGAAATGGAAAAAGCCAGTGGCGAGTTCGACAAGGCGATCAAGATCCAGAGAAACAACCACGCTGCGTGGAACAACAGGGGCTGCGTGCTCTACAAGCTGGACCGGATGCGAGAGGCCATCGCATGTTTCGAGGAGTCGTCCGTCATGATGCCGACCACGGTCGCGATGTCCAACGAGGGCTTCAGCCTGCTATCGCTCGACCTCCTTAGCGACGCGCTCCAGACATTCGATAGGTCTCTCAGGATTAACGAGACCCCGGAAGCGTACAACAATAGGGGGATAGTGTTTGAGCGCATGCGCAAATATGACGACGCGCTTGTCGCTTTCAATGAGGCGCTTCGTGCCGCTCCCCAGTTCAAGGATGCGTCGGAGAACGCGCGAAGAATGAATCTGAGGGCTGGCGGGACGGAGAAACCCGCAGAAAAGAAGCCCCAGGAGCCGAGCCCACCAGGCGAGGAAGTCGTTGGTAGTAAGGAGGCAGGGAACTCGATACTGTCCCAGGTCTCTGAGGCGTATCTCAGAGAGAAGCGCAAGTCCGAACTCGAGGCTATGTGCGAGTCTCTCGGCCTGAATCCCCGCGGAACGAGGGCAGACCTGATAGTCAGGATACTCAAGGCGAAGGGGCAGATGGGCAAGAAGTGATGCGTCTAGCGCTCGAGCTGTTCGGCTCCAATTCTCACACTCGGCGCGAGCCGGTCCTCTCACGCGATGTTCATGACAACGACGTCTCTGACCGCCTTCATCTCGCTGAACGGCAGCACAAGTCTTCCCTGCGCGTCGGTCTTGAACAACCGCGGCTCGACCTCTTCCGCAGGGATCACTAGGACGTTCTGCAATGCGCCCGTCTTCGTATCCATGATGAAGTTCTCAATCATTCCCAAAATCTGGCCGTCGTTGGTCATCACTGTCTTTCCTTTCAGTTCGGTGATGAATTTTCGCATGTACATCCCATCTCCAGCTATCTGTAGTAGCCTGTGCCCAAATCATCCTCGCTCTTCTTAGACATTGCGGTCTTCAGCTGCTTGAACATATTCTCGTAGTACTTCACAACGTCCGGCGTGATAGACGGTCTCATCGAGGCCAGGGCTTCCTCGAAATGCTCTGAAGTCACTTTCGCAGCCGTCTTGCTTTTCCGCAACGCGGCGAGTCCAGCCTCTCTGCACAGGTTCTCGATGTCAGCCCCTACGTAGCCTTCGAGCTTCTTCGAAATTGCCGCGAGATCCACTTTCTCCAGCGGCATGTCCTTTGTGTGGACCTGCAGAATCTTCATCCTGCTTGCATCGTCGGGCACGGGTATCAAGATCAACTTGTCGAATCTCCCTGGCCGGAGAAGCGCTGGGTCCACGATATCAGGCCTGTTTGTCGCCGCGATCACCATCACATTCTCCAAGTCCTCGAGCCCGTCCATGGATGTCAGCAGTTGATTGACGACTCTCTCAGTTGCCCCAGAATCGAAATGGCCTCCCCGTTTAGGCGCTATCGCATCCAGCTCGTCGAGGAAGACTATCGAGGGCGAGACCTGTTTCGCCTTCTTGAAGATCATGCGAACGGCCTTCTCGCTCTCTCCGACCCACTTGGACATTATCTCGGGACCCTTGATCGATATGAAGTTCGCCTTCGATTCGGTGGCGATTGCCCTTGCGAGCAGGGTCTTCCCTGTTCCTGGCGCGCCGAACAGGAGCACACCGCGCGGTGGTTTGATGCCCAGCCGAGTGAAGGACCCAGGGTCCTCTAACGGAAGTTCAACAGCTTCGTGAAGTTCCTTCTTCACCTCGTCCAGACCGCCGACATCCGCCCAAGTGACGGTGGGGACCTCGATGAAGACCTCCCTCATTGCGCTCGGCTCGATCTCCTTGAGCGCGTCATTGAAGTCCTGAGCGGTGACCTTCATCCTCTCGAGTATCTCGGCCGGTATCGGTTTCTCGAGGTCAATCTCAGGGAGGTATCTTCTCAGGCATTTCATGGCAGCCTCACGCGCCAGCGACGCCAGGTCCGCCCCCACGAATCCATGCGTGATCTTAGCGATGTGATCCATTTGGACATTCTCTTCGAGCGGCATGCCTCTCGTGTGTATCTGCATTATCTCCTGTCTTCCGGCAGCTGTCGGGACGCCTATCTCGATCTCCCTGTCGAACCTGCCGGGCCTCCTCAGCGCTGGGTCGATCGCCTCCTCCCTGTTCGTCGCTGCGATGACGACCACATTCCCCCTTGCGGTCAGGCCGTCCATGAGCGTGAGGAGCTGGGCAACGACTCGCCTCTCGACCTCGCCCTGGACTTCGTCCCTCTTGGGCGCGATCGAGTCCAGCTCATCAATGAAGATGACCGAGGGCACGTTCTTCTCGGCCTCGGTGAACAATTCTCTGAGACGCTCCTCGCTCTGACCGTAGAACTTGGACATTATCTCCGGCCCTTGGATGGCGTAGAAGTTTGCACCCGCCTCGTTTGCAACAGCTCTTGCTATCAGGGTTTTGCCCGTTCCCGGAGGACCATACAGAAGGACGCCCTTTGGAGGGTCGATCCCAAGCCGACCGAAGACTTCTGGATGCTTGAGTGGCAACTCGATCATCTCTCTTATCCGTTGGAGCTCATCCTCAAGACCACCGATGTCTTCGTAAGTAACGGAAGGCCGCTCGATCTGAGTGACCTCAACGGGTTCGGTCTTGACTGCAAGCTCTGTGGCCTCGGTGACCTGAACGACGCCACTTGGCGTCGTGGACACGACGACGAACGGCAGGAAACCGCCCATGAGCGCGATGTTAGGTATGATTATCTCGTCGCCTTTGACGACCGCTCGGTTTAAGAGCCCTTTCTTGAAGAGTCCTTCGACACCTTGTCCGAACCTCACTCGCTTTCCCTGCGGGATTTTCGGAGCGACTATGATCTTCTGAGCTGTCTGGGTCTCAGCCTTGGTGATAACAACCTTCTCGCCGATGGAGACGCCCGCGTTCCCTCGGATCATCCCGTCTATCCTGATGACTCCGAGTCCTTCGTCCTCGTTTGCCGCTCGAAAAATCTTGGCCGCGGTCTTCTTCTTGCCGAGTATCTCGATTATGTCTCCGACGTCGGCGTTCAGTCTCTTTCTCGTGATGGAGTCAATCCGAGCCCTGCCCAGGCCGACCTCGGACTGATGATGCGCCCGGGCGACCTTGAGCGTGACGCCCTCGGGCGGTTTCTTCGTCATCCGTAGCCAAATCCCTTGCCTGCTCCAAAAAGGTTTGGGATGATGAGTTTGGTGGGAGTAGCCCCTCTAGGGTGTTGCTGTCACCCCTTCTGCATTGTTCACTTTTCGACCCTCGAAATACCGCCAATAATGGCTTTCAGATTTCGCGAAACTCGAGACATCTGGCACTTCCTCTGGACCGATATCGGTATCCCCGAAAACCTTAAAGCTGGCCGACCCATACAAAAGACCAGCGAGGCTTATAGGATGTACGAGGTACGATTCCATGGCCGCGGCGGTCAAGGCGCGGTCATGGCGGCTCAAGCACTCGCGAGCGCTGCCTTCCAAGAGGGGGGCTATGCGACCGCATTTCCGTTTTTCGGAGCTGAGAGGCGGGGCGCACCTGTGCTCGCGTTCACCA
>Ga0315277_10003202_pt1 | contig 22278 bp, 13 predicted proteins | sample YL17G05_15_MG_FD_203695 | JGI IMG/M metagenome (GOLD analysis project Ga0315277, IMG submission 203695) | Sediment microbial communities from Yellowstone Lake, YNP, Wyoming, USA - YL17G05_15 | ecosystem: Environmental > Aquatic > Freshwater > Lake > Sediment | place: USA: Wyoming | collected...
CGCGGCGGGCCGGCAGCAGTGGCGGCTGGATGCGAAGGGGCAGCGGGTGACGTTTGGGTATGACAACGCCGGGCGTCTCACGGGCCAGGAGTACTCGGACGGCAGCCGAGCGACCTTCACCTACGACGGGGCAGGGAATCGGCTCACCATGCAGGACGGAACAGGCACGCAGACCTTCACCTACAACGCGCTGAACATGCCCGAGGCCGTGACCTATCCCGGCCCCAAGGCGGTGACTTACACGTACGACCAAGTCGGCAACCGCAGCGTGATGCAGGATCCGGACGCTGGCAGGACCACCTACACCTACGACGCCGCGAACCGCCTCACGTCGCTGCTGAACCCGTTTGCGGAGCCGACCACGTTTGTCTATGATGCAGCCGGCCAACGGGTCACTCAGCAAAACGCCAACGGCGCCTGGGTGTCATACAGCTATGACAACGCCGGGCACATGACGCGAGTGGTGAACCTCAAGTCGGATAACACCACCCTGTCAAGCTTCATCTACACGCTCGACAACATGGGCAATAGGACCGCGGTGGCCGAGGCCAGCGGCGATCTCGTGAGTTACTCCTACGACAACGCGTATCAGTTGGCGCGCGAGCAGCGGTCTGGTGGGGCTGCGTACGACATTACATACTCCTACGATGGCGTCGGCAATCGCCTGGCGAAGATCGAGGATGGAGTAACGACCACCTACTCGTATGACGCGGCGGATCAGCTCACGGTGGAACAGGCTCCCAGCCTGTTGACCACCTTCACCTTCGACGCCAATGGCAACCTCCAGGTCGAGAACGCGGGCGGCCAGCGCACCACGTACACCTGGAGCGTCGAGAACATGTGCACCGGGATCGCCCTGCCCAACGCCACCCTCAACACCTTCGCCTACGACGCCGACCTGGTGCGTCGGCAGGCGGAGGATTCGGGTGGGCTGGTGAAGTTTGTGAACGACCAGCGGAATGTGCTGCTGGAGACGGATTTCGGCGGCAGCACGCAAGCGGCCTACACGCTCGAACCGGCCGGGTATGGAGATCTGATCTCGCAACGCCGCAGCGGGGCGACCGCCTGGCACCTGTACGATGCCTTGGGCTCCACGGACCGGCTGACAGCCTCAGACCAGAGTGACCTTGCCACCTACCTCCACACCGCCTTCGGCGTGCCGAAGGTCGCCACCGGCAACCACCCGAACCGACTGCGGTTTGTGGGAAGGCTGGGGTACCGCTGGGAGGGGGATACAAGTCAGTATGACGTGAGGAGGAGGAGAGTCCAGCCTGCCCGCGGTGCCTTCATCAGCCCTGATCCCAAGGGCCGCCGATCTGGGAGCCGGTACGCCTATGGCGAGGGGTCACCTCTGAATCGCGCTGATCCGAGCGGACTGCAGTGCATCCCGCTGGTACATGAGGCCACTCTTGACCGGATCAAGTGCACGGAGTCTGCCGGGTTCTACTGCACGATCATCCACGAGGTTGACTGGAACCTGCGTTGGTTCATCTCCGCGGCCGACCACTCCACGGACTGTGCGATTCTGCAGTATGTCCGTTCCAAGGGAGGTCCGTGGCGGAAGGACGCCAAGTTGGGCTGGCCCTACCCGCACACATGCATGTCGTCGCTGCATGGGGCACCCTCCGTATGCCGCCAGGAGGATTCGCCCTATAAGCGCGACTACTGCTACCGCGTTCCCCTTCTTGGGTACTACTACCGTTGGGACTTCATCACCTGCCTCTGCGGAAGAGACTCCCCGTACCCGGAATTCTGCTACCGATGGTCGATATCGGCGCGAGAGCCGAGTTGTTGTAAGTGTAGGAATCTCACCGGCTCGGAGATAGGTCCCAGTGAGGCGCAGGACGTGCCATGGTTTGTTCTGCAGGAGTGTATGAAATGGTACCTCGGTTAGCCGCTAAAGATCGAGTGAGCGAAGCCGACGGATCACGCGGTGCCCTGTACAGACGCTACCTAGCTGGTCTGTGCGTCGCGCTTCTCGCTCTTGCCGTGGTCGGGTACCTTGTTGGTCCTGTTGTGCTGAGGGCGAGGGACACGAGAGCGGAGCAGCGGCTGGCTGAGCAGTATCTGACCACTGCGGGGCTCCCCCTGTACCCTGGTGCCAGGCTCAGGCAGGCACTGACCCGGGCCGAGACCACCAGCGGCGACAAGGCTGGAGGCAGCACGCAGGTCAGCTTCGAGTCCGCGCGCGACTTCAGAACCTTGGTAGGATGGTACGAGTGGGCCCTGCCATCCCCGCGGTGGGACCATGCCTCGCAAACCACTGACGGCATCGGGCGGAACTGGCAGGCCGAGAACCGCAGCCAGGGCAGGGTTGCATGCGTGCGCGTTAGCGCGCCCGAGAGAGCGCGGGCGCGGGTCATCACCTACACCGTGGTCAGTTGTGATGCACAGCTCGGCCGACGACCATGACGCATGGGAACGCGAGCATCGCCGAAAGCGATTATGACAGCGCCGGGCGGCTGACCGCGGTGCGGAATCTGAAGTCGGACCGGAGCGTCATCTCCATCTTCACCTACACCTACGACAACGCGGGCAACCGCATCGCGGTGGCGGAGGCCAACGGGGACCTGGTCACATGGACCTGCGACGAGTTGCACAGGCTGACGCGGGAGGAGCGCAGCGGTGCGAACGCCTACGACGTCACCTACACATATGACCCCGTGGGCAATCGCCTGACGAAGGTGGAAGGTGGCGCGACGACGACCTACAGCTACGACGCCGCGAACCAACTCAACACTGAGGTCGCCCCCTCTGCTCGCACCACCTACACCTATGACGCCAACGGCAACACCGCGGTGATCAACGCCGACGGCAGCCTGACCACCAGCACCTGGGATATCGAGAACATGCTTACCCAGGTGGCGCTGCCGGATGGAACCAGCGCGAGCTTCACCTACGACGGGGACAACCGCCGCCGGAGCAAAGGCGAGGGTGGGTCGGTGACAAGGTTCGTCCGCGACGGCGAGCGGGTGCTGCTGGAAACCGATGCGGGCGGGACGATGCAGGCCCAGTACACGACTCAGGGCGGCGGTTGGTTCGACGGCTTGATCTCGATGCGCCGAGACAATGCCTCGTCGTTCTACCATTTCGACGCGCTCGGCAGCGCGGATCGCCTCACGGATGTGAACCAGGCCGCCACCGACTCCTATCTGCAAAAGGCCTTCGGCGTGCCCGTCGCCAGCAGCGGCAGCACCATCAACCCCTTCCGCTTCGTCGCCTGCTACGGCTACTACCGCGACCTGAGCACCGGTCTGCTGCAGCCTGGGGTGAGGTACTACCGGGACGCGACGGGGAGGTTCGTAAGTAGGGATCGGTTATGTTACCCAACGGGCGCCGCCGGACGTCGAGCACCGGCCCTACGTCGGCGCAACTGCTACCTCTACGCGGGCGACAACCCAGTCGGGGCAGTGGACCCTTCAGGGCTCGAGTGCCCAGGCGGAGAGGACTGCAAGCCTTGCACCGAATACGGCGGTGTACACCGCGCGCATCGGCAGCCGTGGCGGCGGGAGCGGACGAATTGCTCGTGCGGGCAGATTGCGGGGCGGATTTCCGACCTGTCAACCACCCTCCTGGACATCTCAGGATACTGCGCTGGAGGCGGTAGCGGGAATGCATGCTCGGGTCACTCCGCCATTACACTGTGTTGTACAACCTGTCGACGAGGGCGGGTGGTGTGTGTAAGCAAGACGTGCTACTGCCCTGACTACAATTACTTCTCGGGGTGCGAAGCGTACTGCTTGGAGCGCCATGAGTTCCTTCATCGCGTCGAATGCCGCTCTTTGCAATGGGCTGCGGTCAGTTGTGAGAACTCCGAGATCCGCGCCTTCCGGGAGGAGAGACGATGCCTATGCGCGATCTGGTCCCAGAAGGGCTGCACGGGGTCCGACGCCCCCACGGATTACGTGTGCAAGTGGGGATAGCAGGGTCCGGTGTGGGTGCAGTCCTTCATGCCGGCGAGGTCAGCCACTCGTGAATGCAAGGAACTGTCGACGGGCGATCGTGATCGTGGCCCTATGCACAGCGACTGCGACCGGTTGCGGTGCCGGCCGTCCGCTGCATGATGGAACGCGCATGGAGGGCGGCACGAACCAGAACGCCTATGGTGTCGTCTACGGACGATGCGACCACCTGAAGTGCAGCATCATGCTGTATGATCTGCAGTCACGCCAGTCGCGGCGGCTCTACTCCTGCGCAGGCATTGTCTACTCCATACCAGATGACCTTGGCTGGCTGCCCTCGCCTGACGGCCGATGGCTGTACGTGTGGGACGTGCTGAGAGATAAGCACGGCGCGAGGGCAACGACTCGCCTCTTGCTGGTCCGCATGGCCGACGCCACGATTGTACCGATCGGCGAGTTGAAAGGCGAGGAACGAGTGCTCCCGACGTGGGCCGACGCTGAGAATCTGCGCCTCGAGAGCCCTAAAGACAGCGCGTTCTACAGTGTGAAGGAGCGCCAACTCAGCGGGCCCTTGCCGAGGTGGGCACCACCTGCACCGACTCCCCCGCGGAGCATCTCCGCCAAGGACGACAGGGTATGGCGTGAGGCCCTCACTCGGTTGTGTGGAGAGCGCTATCCACGCGAGCGCGAGTGCGTGAGGGACGCTCTACGGGAACTCGGCGACAAGCTGGATCTCGGCATCTACCTCAAGGAGCACCCGTCCCTTTCCTTCTCGCCGATGCCGGACTCGATGGAGTACTTCTTCCTTCGCTCGCTTGGCACGGTCGTCATCCCTGACCCGGCGAAGCGCCTCTACCCCACGGTTGTCTGCTCCCCCGAAGGCAGCCTGCTGGCAGCGTGCTATCTCTCAACGCTCCCGCTGGAGCAGAAAGGCGAGCACGAGAAGTGGCAGCCGGCGTGGCAGGTCCATGCCAACGTATCCGTCTTTGACCTGCGGTCCAAGGACCTTGTTTGGGGGACCACCATGACCTGGCCCGGTCTCAAGAACGAACACTTCGATCCTCAAAGGCCAATAACGTACAATCCTGACTTCCTCCAGCCCTGCTTCGAACACCTGAGATGGAGCACAGACGCCCGCTACCTGTCGTTCACTGCCGCGGGTCTGCCGCCGCTGCCGGGATTGCCGCTGGCACGGACCCGGGCCGAAGCAGAAAAGCGGACCCGAGTGGAATGGGGAGACCGGGAGGGGCAGATCGCCCCGACATCTGCCGTGATCGTCGCAGACGCGTCAGACTGGTACGGGGCGCGCGAATCGAGGCCTCGAGAGTGGCACTACTTGTATATCCCAGATGCCATGAATGCGTATGTCATCCCTCTGTCACAGAGCCAATGAAGACCCCAACCTCGTCACATCCACGTACGACGAGGCGAACCAGCTCACGGTGGAGGAGAATCCCTCGGCCTGCACCACCTAAAGCTATGACGCCAACGGCAACACCGCGGTGATCAACGCCGACGGCAGCCTGACCACCAATACCTGGGACATCGAGAACCACCTCACCGTGGTGCAACTGCCCGCAGGAGGCCGGACCACCGCGACCTATGACGGGGACGGCAAGCGGCGCTCCTATGAAGACAGCGTGATGCTGCGCAACCTCATCTGGGACGGGCACAACGTATGGGCCCGGCATGTACGGCGAGCTGATCTCGGAGAGCGGGTACTTCCATCACTATGACGTGGTCGGGATGGACCGGCTGACGGATTCTTCTGCTAGGCACCGTCGAGACTAAGATGCCAGACAGCTACGATACGGCAATCGGGGAAGTGCTGCTGAAGACGAACTGGGACACGGCGTGTTGGTTCTTTGACCAGCGCGTGGTACGAGGGAGGGACGCGAGTGGCTCTCCCATCCTCGTCCGGATCAACCGCGTCCCCCTCCGGCAGGCCGAGGCAGTCCTTGCTCAGGGAGGTCGGGAGAGGTCTGCCCATCCTCGCACCGTCGGGGTGCAGGAGGCGGTCTTTGTCATCTCCCGCAATAGCATCGTGGGATTCGTTCCTGACATCACCCACCTCGGGGGTGTCTTCCTCGAATGGCTCTGGTACGCGCTGCCGATCTGCTGCGCGCCGGAAGGCTGGCAGACCGTCCACGCCTCTGTGATCGAGACGAAGCAGGGAGCCTTACTCATCTGCGGTGGCAGTGGCTCCGGAAAGACCACGCTCCTGCTGCACCTGCTCGGGACAGGGAAGGGTCGCCTTTTCACTGAAGACATCGCGCTCATCAACAGCGATCGCGGTGTGGTGCGAGCCTGGGACAGGTCCCTGCATCTCCATCCCCATCAGGTTCCCGCGGGCGTCGATCCGGGGCGGACTCTGGACTTCTGTGGCAAGATCCGCTGGATGGGCTCCGGTGCTTCAGAGGAGATCGAACTGCCCATCTGGCGGGTGCTCTTCCTGTCGGAGGAGCCTGTTTGGCTGGGCCACAGCGGCGATGGCTTCGACAGCGAGTGGATCCCCAAGTGCGGCGCCGATGAGTTTCTGGCCGCTCGGGGGGAGTACGTGGGCTATCGTCCGGCCCCAGGGTCTATCGCAGAGAAGCGACCTCCAAGAGTGTTGCTCGTCAACCGAGATCCGTCCCGTCCCCCCACCGCGTGGGATGGGGGAGACATGACCAATGTCTACGGCTACCGGGAGGGACTGCGCAAAGCCGGATGGATCGCCCATTTCCAACCGGGCTGGAACCACAAGATGGATGGTTGGGACGTGGTCCATCTCTTCCACACTCAATTCCCCTGGATCCACGATCTCATCCCACATCTCCCGGAAGAGGTGCCCGTCGTGGTCACTCCGATCACCCACGGGTACCCGGAGATGGAGCAGCTCGCGCCAGTCGTCCGGCGGGCGCAAAGGATACTCTGCTACTCGCAGACGGAGATCGACTTCTATCGGGAGCGTTTCCCCGAATTGGACAGTGCACGGTTCGGGATCTCCCCCCAGGGAGTGCCGGCCTCGCTCTATGACTTCGCCGAAGCTGTCAAGCCGGAGCACCGCGTGTTCATGGCGGCTCGCTACACGGGGCCGAAGAACCAGACGATGGTGCTCCAGGCCTGTATGCAGCTCGATGTCCCAATCACCTTTGCAGGACCGGAGAACGCGGATGACTCCGCCCAGGTCCTGGCTCATCTCCACGAGATCACCGGCGACTGGAAGGGCGCCACCTTTCTGCCGATGCTGCACGGGGCCGACCTTTGGCGGGAGTACCGGCGGGCCTGGGTCCACGCCAATGCCTCCGGCTTCGAGCCCTTCGGCCTGAACTCGCTGGAGGCGCTGGCTTCCGGCTGTAACATCATGCATACTGAAGAGGGATGGGCAAGTGAGCACTTCGCGCAGTTTGGGGGTCTGTGTTCACCGCTCGAGCTGGACTCGATCTCCCAGGCAATCGAGAGTGAACTGAACCGACCCAGGGGCTGGCACGGCTGTCGCCCCCAGACCTGGGATGAAGCATCCTGCCAGTTGCTACCAATCTACCAGGAGGTAGGAGATGGCTGCTAGAGTGTTCCAACGAGACGAGCAGGAGTTCCTGCGGATCTGCGCCATGGCCGCCCCGGACTGGGCTGCACTGCGGGGAATGGCCACCGGGCAGTTCAACTGGGATTACCTGCGCACGACGGCACTGGCGCACCAACTCGGCGGCGTGGTCCCCTGGCGACTGCTTGACGAACGCATGGACGGGGTCGCACCAAACATCGTGCGGGATGACTGCCAGCAATACCTCGACTACCTCGACGGGGCGGGGGCGATCTGGAGAGCCAAAGCCCAGGTCGCGCTCGCTCCCCTGGTAGCGGCAGGCATCCCCTACGTTGACGTTGGCAGCAGGCCCTGTTACGCGTTGCTCGGCATGGATCACTGGCCCCGGGAGTGGGATGATATCGACGTATACATTCCCTCCGCTCGCTGGTACGACGCGCAGGCGGCACTGGGACCCGCGACCCCGGGGGTGGGATCGTATTTCATTTTCGAGCGCGAGAATCCCGATGACCTTAAGATGGAGATATTGTCACGTCCGCCGGAGTTCGATAGGTTCCCTGAGGGACTCTCCGGTTGGCACCGGCTCTTTGAGAATGCGCGGACATATACTCTATGCGGGGGGGCCTCGCCAGTGCCAGAACCGGAACTCTGGCTGTGGGTGCTGGCCCGGCGCACATATGACAGCATCTCATGCATGGGTGCCCCCTTACCCCTATGGGCGTTGGCCCGGCTCGCGAACGTCACGGCCCTACCGGGATTTTCGTGGGAGAAACTGCTGGCACATATGCAGGATTGGCATACCCGGCACATCGCGCTACGCAAGGTGCTGGAAGCGATGGCGAAGGATGAGATACCCTACCACTGCCAGGGCGATCTCTTCGAGGCAAGCGCGCCGGCGCGCATGCCCCTGACGGTATTGGCATGGACCGAGGAGGCATATCCTGGTACAGTGCCAGAATCCTTCTTCGAGCAGGCGCGGGCGGAGTTCGGCAGTGAGTGGGCGTCCATCTGGGGCTGTCGGGGTCCTGACACTGGGCCTCGCGAGAGGATATTTTGCCTCTGGGATCAGCCACCGACACTAGAAGAGTGGCTATTCGATGCCTACGGGATTCAAGACGCTGAGGCGAGGATCGCGGCTGGATGGTGGCGGTTGGTTGATGGTGCGACATGGGAGAAAACAACGGAACTTCCCTGGTATGCGCAGCACCTGAGGGAGAAGATCAAAGCACCGGAATAAGGCGATGCCTGGCGATCCGATCTGGTCGTATGCCCCACAGCAGAATGTAAGCGGTTCCGGCAAGCCGGGGGCCTACAGCAGCGACCCTGGCGACACCGTCGGCTTCCTCTATGAGGAACCGGCCGACATGGCGCAGGGGCATGTCATCGTCCGCCTGATCCTCGGCAATCCCAATGCCTCGACGCGCCATGGGTAGGGGCAGATACTTATTTGTCGTATGATGAGGTAGTTTCAGAACTGGGGTAAGGTGAAGAGTTCTGGCGCCTGCCGTCGAAGAAAGCGATTGGCAAACCAGACGTGACGGGAGGCGCCGATGGGGAAGATAGCAGGAATCTGGTCGCGTGTCCAGCAGACTTTGTTTCAGGTACAGGAATGTCTGCCGCCACTGAGTGAGCAGCAGCGACGGGTGATCCTGGTGCTGGAGGTGGTGCGGATCGAGCAGCACGTGCCCGCAGGGTGTTTGCAGTGGCTGGGCCGGCGGCGGGCGGACCGCAGGGCGCTGCCGCGGGCCTTCGTGGCGAAGGCCTGCCTGAACCTATCCACCACCAAGATGCTGATTGAGCGGTTGCGAGTGGATCGGAGTTTGCGCCAGCTCTGCGGATGGGAGCAGGGCCGACAAGTGCTCAGTGAGGCCGCCTTCAGCCGGGCCTTTGCCGAGTTCGCGGCGATCAGGTTGTTGGATCGGGTGCATGCGGCGGGGGTGAAGGAGTATCTGGGGGAGGAAGTGATCTGGCACGTGGCGCGAGACTCCACCGAGATTGAGGCGAGAGAGAAGCCGCAGCCCAAGCCGAAGGCGACCCGCCTCAAGTTTCGCCGGGGTCGGCCCCGGAAAGGGGAAGTGCGCCCTCCCAAACCGGTGAAGCGGATGCAGCGGCAATATGGGCAGGGCGCGGCGGAGGCGATTGCGGAACTGCCCAAGGGCTGCGATGTTGGCACGAAGCGGAACTCCAAGGGCCATAAGCATCACTGGGTAGGCTACAAGCTTCACGTTGATGTCGCCGATGGCGAGCTTCCCTTGGCGGCGGTAACTACCTCCGCCTCGGTGCACGACAGCCAGGTGGCGATCCCGCTGATGAAGCTGACCGCGGCACGGGTGGAGTCATGGTACGATCTGATGGACAGCGCCTATCACGCCGCCCCGATTCATCGGATGTCGCAGGAACTGGGTCATGTACCGATCATCGACGCGAATCCGCGCCGCGGCAAGGAGATCGAGATGGAGCCGGACCGAGCCCGGCGCTATCGGGATCGCGCGCAGGCGGAGCGTTTCAACAGCCGGCTCAAAGACAATTGCGGAGGGCGCTTCGTGCGGGTGCGAGGCCATCCGAAGGTGCATACGCATCTGATGTTTGGGCTGCTGGTGATCTTCGCGGAAGCGCTGTTGAACCTGATCGCCTGAGCCGGGAAGAAGCAGGAGAGATCTGCAAGAAGCGGCGGGTAACACCCGGTCGCGGATTAGCCACGCCGGCGGGCGGGAAAACCGGCAGCCACGCCGGCCGAAAGTAGGCACATTCATCCGAAACAGCAGCAACACTCAGCAAATGGCCTTCCTCAAAGGGCGGGAGAAAACATTCTGCAATCGGCTCAGATGATGTGAGTTAGGCACTGCTGGCATCGATGATCGTCTGGAGGAGATCGCGTGAGCACCGCATGGTTGCGTCGAGGCCGACCATGATAGCCGTCATTACCTCGTTCTCGGCAAGACAACCATGGTGGGAGTGGTGGATAGAGGGCTTCGAGGCGCTCGAGTTTGACCGCGGGAAGCTGGGTGTTTTCTGGCTCGACAACTCTGGAGATACGGAGTTCGGGCAGTTTCTCGCCTCCTATGTGGCCGAGCATAGGCAGGACTATCGGCGCTTCGAGCTGCGTACCGGATCCCGGAGCGGGACGACCGAGAACGAGCGGGCAGCTGCCTGCTACAACCAATTGCGCGAGGCGGTGCTGGAGAGCGGTGAGTCCATCACCTGTCTGCTCGCCTACGAAGATGACATCGTTCCGCCGCCGGACGGGTTGCATCGGCTCCACTCATTCCTCGCGGCACATCCCACGGCCGCTATGGCCGGCGCAGGCGTCCCCTGTCACGACGAACGAACCGGAAGAGCTGCCATCCTGGCTTGGCGCTTCGGTCACGACTCGAATGAGGAAGGTCTCACTCCGACCATCTATCAGATCCCCGAGGTCTACCCAGGGGTGGAGGATGTCGATGCGGTTGGGCTGGGTTTTACCTTGCTGCGGGGTCTGGTCTTCGTGCGATCTGCGCTCTGTCCTTCCGCCCTGGGACTCAGCTTTGAACAGCTGCTAGGATGGGAGGTACGGCGACTCGGCGGGCGCGTCTTCTGCCTCGGAGAAGTCCCTTGCTGCCGCCACCAGCTCGCTGGCGAACGGCTTGTCTCCTCCTTTCCCCAGCGGCGCGTCTCGCCCCAGCCCAGCAGGCCTCCGGAGACACCCCCGGGATTCGAGCGCCATATCGCTCTCCTCACTCCTTTCTCGGGGAAGGCCGAAATCCTCGAGTCCTTCCTCCAGAGTCTGGATTCGTTGGACTGGGAATCAGACAAGCTCCATTTGGTGTGGCTCGACAACTCCCGCAACCCCGCCTTCGGCGCGCGGCTGGAGGCGGCACTCGAGGACCGCAGGCAGCGATATGCCTCCGCCTGTCTGGTCCGGGAAGACGGCGTGATCGGGCCCAAGTACGCGCAGGTTGCTTTCCTCTACCGGAAACTGCGCCGTGCTATCCCCGCGGGCGTCCCCTATGTCTTCTGCTGGGAGGACGACATCCTCATTCCATCCCGAGCCCTGCGAGTATTGGAGGCAGAGTTGGAGCGGGAGAAGGGCATCAGCGCGGTTGCGGGAGCGGTTCCGTACTACCGGCCAGGCCCTCCGGAGAGCGTCGAAGTGCTCCTGTGGCGCTATGAGAGCCTCGTGCCCACGTCCGACGCCTCCTCTGACGGCCTGTTGCGAATCCATGTATCGCAAGCCCCTTACCATTACTTCGGCACCTCTGAGATAGATGGCTGTGGATTCGGGTGCATGCTCACCCGCCGGCATCTCTTCGATGAGGCCAGCCTGCTCGCCGAGCGCTTTGGCATCAACCACGACCAGATCTACGGCTGGGAGCTACGCCGCGACAGTCATCGACTTCTGGGCGTGTGGCATCTCGCGTGCGAGCACGTCCAGCCCGACCAAGGGGGTAGATTCCGGCCGGTGCCCATGCCGGCCCCGCAGGTGGATGGACTCTGGCGGGCGGAGCGTCCAGTCTTGGCCTGCGTCACCCGCCAGGAGTATCCCAACCTCCTGGTTGCCGAGGAACCCGGCGAGAGCAAGTATCTCTTCTTGATCGACGAGCACAGCCACCCCGGGGAGGACTACCTGGCTGCCTTGGTGGAAGCGCTGGAAGCGGACGACAACCTCTCTCACGCCTTCGGGATCGTGCGTCAAGGAGATCGGGTGGTTCCCGTGGAGGATGCTAACTCTCCCTGGCAAAGTCCCGCCTGCTCGGTGTTCCGCCGCACCGCCCTGGAGGAGATCCCCAATTGGGAGCAACTTCTGGGTTCCCAGGTCGAGACTCTCACCGGCGAGTTACTGAGAAATGGGTGGCGCTGTAAGCAGGTCGCCGAGGTGTGTCTCCAGCAGGACCCGGCCCCGATCACTCCTCGCCCCAAGCCAGCTCAATACCTCGCTGAATACCAGCGCCGGCAGGGACGTCCCTTATCGGTGCTTTTCCAGAATCGCCCTCGCAGCTGGAGCGGCGGTGACATGATCCACATGGAGGGATTGCAGGAGGCGCTGCGCCAAGACGGGTTGACTGCTGACTTCCGCCCTCCGGGTTTCCGGTCGATCCAGGACTGGGATCTGGTGCATCTCATGCACATCGCCTTTCCCTGGTCGGTCGAGATCGCACAGCGTTGCATCGAACAGGAGCATCCCTTCGTGGTCTCGTCAATCCTGCAGACCGTTGACTCCTTGCCGGATCTGCAGACCGTCGGCCTCCACGCCTCGGCAATCATCGCCGCCTCCGAGGGTGAGAGGCGGAAGTTGCTCTCCTGCTGCCCTGACCTCCGGGACAAGATCGTAGTGATCCCGCTGGGATTGGACCCTAGCTGGTTTGTTGCCCCGGAAGCGCCGCTAGACCTGGGAGAGCGCTATGTGCTCTGCGCGGGCCGCTACGAGCGCCAGAAGCGCCAGCGAGCGGTGCTCGAGGCGTGTAGGCAGATCGGTGCCAGAGTCGTCTTTGTCGGCGGGCCAGACTGCACTGGCTCCTGGGAGTACTATGACGAACTCATCGCCCAGGACTACGGGAAGGCGACGGTCCTCAGATCGATGCCACGCGCAGAACTCCAGCGACTCTTCTACGGTGCCCATGTGGTGTGCCAGGCTTCGGAGTATGAGAGCTTCGGACTGACCGGGATTGAGGCGGCCGCTGCTGGCGCGAACCTGGTGATGAGCAACCGGACCCTGGCGACCGACCAGTTCGCTTGGGCCAGCTTCTGCGATCCGTTCTCAGTCGACTCGATAGCCGCCAGCCTCGGCGAGCAGCTCGAGGCGCCACGGGAACCTAAGCCGCGTCCGCTCTCCTGGCAGGAGGTAGCCCGGCGTACCATCCGGACCTACCTGAGGGCGCTTGCCTGATGCAGCCACCGACCATTGGAGCCTATCCTGCAATCAGTGTGTGGATGATGAAGCAGCAGGCAAGATGCAGCGATGCAGCCGAGTGGCGACGGTGCGGGCCATGAAAGCGCACGCAGAGAACGGCGAGACTATTGTGACATCAACTCCCGCTCCCGCGCGGAACCTCCAGCGAGTCCAGTCTGCTTTCCAATGTCATGCCAAATGCCGCTGTCAGCTCCTCGGCCTTTCTGAGCATCAGACGGAGTTGTTCCGCGGCGAACACCGACCCCCCGACCATCTCCGGGACCATCGGCCCCCCAGGCACTAGCATTTCCTGGAGGATGACCTGCCGCGCACCGTGAGCGGCGGCCTTATCGACGAACGCGGGTATCTCGGCGATGTTGCTGCGCATTACGACCAGCAGGGCTACCGTAAGGATGCCCATCTGCGAGCAATCGGCGAGACTCCGCCAGACGACTTCGCTTCTGACGCCCGGTTGGGCAAGTTCATGGAGCGCCGGGTCAACTGCACCGAAAGAGAAGACGAGGTGGTCGAGGCCGGCATCTCGCAGTTTGCCAGCCCCTATGGCCGCCGAGGGCATCCCATTCGTGGAGCAATAGGTCATCGCGCCGCGCCTCTTCACGAGTGAGACTATCTCCAGAAATCGCTCATGGAGCAAACCCTCGCCCCAGCCGAACAGGATCGCGTCGCAGCCGGGGCCGATCAGCGGCAAAGCGGCCTCCAGAACCTCCCAGCTCATGTCCTGTCCGCCCGCCCCGAGAGTTGTGGTGCAGAACCGGCACCGACCGTCACAGCGCGTGGAGAGATCGAGTTCCACCGACCTGGGCAAGGGCAGGTTGTCATCGCTGGCCACGACCGACGCGGGGTTTGTCGCGCGCAGGCGGGCAGGTATGAAACAGTGGCTGCACGGGGTACCCTCCTGGCCTTGGCGCAGCGCCCTCCGCAGATCAGCCATCGAGCTTTGCCAGATCGTCAACGCCGGTTCCTCAGCAAGGCTGCCGCAGCGCCCCATGCGAAAGCAGCACGGATATACGTCGCCCGAAACGGAGATGTGTACTTTGAACCAGGGCCAGGTGCAGTAGACTGAGGGGGTGATTCGCTTGTCCCCTCCAGATTCCACCTCCGACGGGAACATGTCACCGGCCCGTCGCCCGGCCCGCGATACCTCCATCGTCCCATCTCGCCGTTGACTAGCCTGCTGTAATCGGAGATGCCCTCGACCTCGACCGTTCAGCCACGGAGTAAGTGCCTCTCGATGCCCTGGCGCGGTGCGAGGCGCCACTTCATCCAGCAGGCGCATCCACGCGTCCGCGGTGTGATCCCACGTCATCGTCTCTGCGAACCCTCTGCCGTTGCGCGCGTATTCCATGCGTAGGTCACGGTCGCTATACAGGCGCTCTAGTTTCTCCACCAAGTCGCCGGCGTCCGCCAGCGCGTACTCCGCGTTATCCCAGTGCATGGTCAGCCAGTCGCGCACTGCGATGAGTTCGCCTCTGCCTTCAACAAGCTCGGTGACTGCTGAGCATGCGGTGGCAATCACGGGAACACCTGCAGCCATCGCCTCCAGGATCGGCAGCCCGAACGCCTCGCCCATGGTGGGCAGTGCCATCACGTCGAAAAGGTTGTAGACGACGTTCAGCGCCCACGAAGTGACGCCGACCGGCCCCGCGAGTCCCTGCGTGAACGCGACTTGCCTCTCCAGTCGGTACAGCTTCACCAACTCCGGCAGCCGCCACGCGGGCCCATCCGGGTCCGTATGCAGGTAGAGGAATGCATCCGGATGTCGCTCTACGAAGAGAGCGAAAGCCTTGATCAGGATAGGGATCTGCTTGCGAAAATCGTTCTTAGCCACACACCCGATGACGAACCTATCCTCCAGGCCAAGCGCCGCGCGCAGAACCTGCCGATCGGGTCGCGGACGGAAAACCTGCGTATCAACCCCATGGTATATGACCTGCGTCGCTGGCATTGGCTGTCCCTCAGCACGCGGCTCCTCGGCGATAGCAGATCGGCACCACGCTGACGGGACGACAACCTGATCCATCTCGCGCAGCAGCACCTGCATGTCCGCGGACAGCGGTGCGGCCTCGAGAGAGGCATACCCGACCCAGGAGACGAACTCGCGCAGAGGCACGTCAACCATGGACCTGAGGGCGAACAGGGGCCCCGAGGTGACGACGACATCGGGGCAGAAGTCGTCGATGACTCGGTTCACCCGCGTGCTCGACCATGGCTCTGCCCCTGGTGAGAACAATGTGTAGTCGCCGGGGCCATTCTGCGGGGGCTCCATGGACCATCCGAGCACACCCAGTTCAAAGCGGCCGCTAGCGGCGAGCCGTCTGGTGATCTCATCGGCGACGCGGCCGAACCCGGTGTGCAGCCGCGGACTCTCGCTCACCCACAGGACGCGCGGTTTCGGCGCATTGCCGCGATGCTCGGCTCGGTCGGTGGCCACTGCTGTCCTCCCAGAAACCCTATCCTTACGCTCCTGGGCGGTTTTCTTCCCGGCTGAGTCGGTGCTATCCTTCCTCTCATGAGTACCGTTTCGAGCTTCCTGTTGTAGTGGTCAACCGCCCGTGAAACCGCCCTAGGCTTGTCCAGCAGCCGTTTCTGAGGTATCGTGGGCACTCCATTTCCCTGGGGGGTGAGCCCACGTGGAAGCAGCAGAGACCGCGGTCTGCCTGGTGGTGAAGGCGGTGGTGTTGAGTGCCCGGTGGGCGGCCAGGGGAAGGCGAGTCTGCCTTCGGAAGGCGGCCAGCGCCTCCGGGCAGCTGGCCCAGCTCCGGTCAGAGAACCTTACCCTCCGGGACACCCTGGAGCTCCAGGGTGAGCAGATGGCACACCTCCGGCGTCGTCTGCGCCAGGCGAACGTCAGACTGCCCTACTCGCCCGCAGAGCGCCTGCGAGTCCTCTGGTGCGTGGAATACTTCGGCATCCCGCGCCGGCAGATCCCCAAGTGCTTCGGCGTGGCGCGATCCACGGTATGGCGCTGGCTGCGCCGGCTGCAGGACGGCGTGGGGCTATGTGGCCGCAAGTGCCAGCTGTCGATGCGCTCGACGTCTGAGGAGCTGGAGCGGCTGGTGTGGGAGATGGCATCGGCGAATGCTGGTTGGGGTCGGCGCCGTATCGCCCTAGTGCTGGGGACACTAGGCGTCTTCCTGGCGGCCTCTACGGTGCGCAATATCTTGCTCAGCCCTCGGCCACGACGCAAGGGCACGCCGGCCTCCGCGGCCGGAGAGCCCGAAGAAAGGAAGCCGCGCCAGATCATCGCCCGCTATCCGAATCACGTGTGGAGCGTGGATCGCACCCGGGTGTGGCGGTGGCTCATCTGGCCCACCTGGGCGCTGGTGGCGATCGATCACTTCTCCCGAAAGGTTGTCGCCAGCTGTCCCCTGGAGGGCCCGAATGCAGGCTGGGTGGTGGAAGCTCTGGAGGATGCGTTCCTGCGCCATGGACCGCCCAAGCACATCATCACCGATCAGGAGGGCGTGTTCACCTCCGATGTGTTCCGTGACCTGCTCTGGCGGTGGGAGGTGAGGCAGCGATTCGGTGCTGTTGGCAAGCACGGCTCCATCGCGGTCACCGAGCGCGTCATCCGGACGCTGAAGCAGGAGTGGCTGCGGCGCGTACCGCTGATCAGGGGGTTGGATCACCTGGAGGCGCTGCTGGCCGACTTCGCCTGCTACTACAACGCGTGGCGGCCTCACACTACCTTAGCGGGAGCCGTGCCGGACATGATCCACGCGGGACAAACGTGGCAGGCGCCGGCCCGCACGGCGAAGACTGTTCCCGCTCACATTGAGCATCGCTTCTTCCCCGAGACTCGCGCCACGGGCTTCCGACTAGCGGCATAGCCGCGCCGACTGGCTGCCCTCCGTTCCCGCTCCCGCCCGGCAGCGCACTGTGCGCACGCCCCCCTGGGACCATTCGGCCGCCGAGCTGCCCGAACCGCAGTCTCATCTCGGCAAGATGCCCCCATCACCCCAGCGCCAGCTGCTCCCAACGGAACGGCCCAGAGCGGTTTCAGCGGCGGTTGACCACTACATCTGGATCGAGCATGACGTTCCTGCCGCCCACTTCGTTGTAGGTGTAGGTGAGCGTCTTGCCTCCGGGATAGGTCACCGCCCGCAGAGCTCTCACTTCGTCATAGCTGAAGGTCTGCGTGCCCGTCCCGTCCTGCATGGTGAGCCGGTCCCCTGCCCCGTCGTAGATGAAGGTAGCCCGGCTGCCGTCGGAATACTGCTGGCCCGTGAGACGCCCGGCGTTGTCATACCCAAACGTCACCCTCTGCCCCTTCGCGCATACTGCACGCCGGACACTCTATGCCCGCACGATGAGACACAACATCGCCAGTATAACCAAGGGCAGGGGCACGAGGAGCAGCATACCCAGTGGAATACCCCATGAAGTCCATACCTTCTGAGTCGCGCGGTACTCCTCGACGCTGCCGAAGTGTCTGGCACGCCACGCAAGTTCGTTCCCGTGAATCCCGAGATAGAACCCGAGAACGAGAGTGCCCAGGCATGGCAATAGCAACCAGACCAAGATGCCCAGGGCTCCCCACACTCGTAGGCGGTGCGCGAGGGCCCACACCCACGAGAGGAGAAACGCTCCCCAGTTCCAGCCGCGGACTTGTGGGAGAAGCCTCGCGTCGTTCCCGGAGGGAACCAATGTGACATCAAGACGGCCCCCGTCGGCGGGAACCAATGCTTCTGCCCACTGACGCTCCTCCCGTTCCTCCGACAACCACCACCGGTCCTCATCCCCCGGTTGGATGCTAGATCGCATCTGCGACAGCCTTTCACCTGTTGTCCCCGCGTCAAGCATGCTCAAGAGTGTTGACAGGCGAGTCTCCTGATGCAGCTCTAGGCGCTGCGCCATCTCCTGGAGCCGCCTTACATGGCCCGCTAAGAACGGGATTCTCCGCCCAGACATCCTAGGCGAAAGCCAACGCGCCTTCACGGCATCGGCCAAAGAGGCAAGCCCCGCTTCGCGCAAGAGCGTCTTCGTCTCCTGCTCCGCATCGAGGCTGGCAACCAGGTAGCTTCCAGCAAGGACGAGATGCATTTCCAATCGAATCCAATTCCGGCGACGTGGGAGGCCAAATAGCTCTGCATAGAAAAGTGCCAGACGTGCATGTGCGGCCACCTGCCGACGCATGGCCTCATTGATCTGCCTCGCCGCGAGGTCGTATTGCCACCCCGCGCGCTTCAGCTGCCGGCGTAACATTTCATCTCGCAGATGGTCAGAGACGGTGGCGAGCCAGTAATGCACGCTACAGAAGGCGCATGCGGTCACGTGAGAGATCTGCCCTCTCTGGCTGGCCACGCCGCGATGGAACCAAAGAGACCTGGCGAGCCGCCTTGCCGCAAAGCCCCAGAGCGTCATTTCGCCCGGGATGTATGCAGGCCGGACACGGACGCTGGACGGTCTAAAGAGGCCTGCCGTAGCGACCAGGACAAGGCTGAACAGCAGGAGTCCGGGCCTGATTACAAGCATTGCCGCGCCCGCCAACGCCTCATTGGCGACAGCAAGCCAACTCCAAAGAGAACCAGGATGAGGGATTCTACGGATGATCGCAATAGCGAAAGCTAAGAAGACAGCATACCATGTCAAGATCGCAAGCGGACTCTCGACTCCAACGTTCATGTCAGCCACTATCTCCTTGGCAGTTTCGAGACTACACCTACCGCGATTCCGAGCGCCCACGCCTGAGGAACTAGCTCAGGTCCCAACATTCGTCAGGTACACCTGGCGGTGCATGCAGGCCTCCCCTGGTTCTCCTTTGAACCAGCCTCTGAGGCTTGACTAGCGCTGCACATCGCGGATCTGGTCACCTACTATGCGGGGAGCGGGCGTCGCGCACCTTGCTTCATCAGTTCCGCTATGCCTCTGAGTATTGCCAGTATCGCGTCTTCGAGGCCGAGCGCCAGGAGCACCTCCAATATCAGATACGCTATCACCAGAACGAAAGCGAGATTCAGTGGGTACCAAGTCACATGGCCCGAGCCCGACGACTTGCCGGTGGCTTCAACGCAACAGCATGTCTTTCCTCCGAACCACTTTTTGTACCCCATGGCAATGTCTGATGACGTGCCGCAGGACATGTGGACTTCCAGCAAGCCCTGCAACACCGCCTCAAACGCGTATTGCAGACTGATACCCCCCTTCCATTGTCCGCGTGACGCCTCTGCCTTCGCGCCAACCGAGACACCGAACCTGCGGTTCTTCCAAGTAGGCTTGGTCAGGCTGTAGAACGAGCTTGCGTGGCTTGCTGTTGAGTAGTGACAGGCCTTGGCGTCTCGCCCAACCGCGGCAAGGGTAATCGAATTGTTGAAGTCAACATCAAGCCTACCGATATACGCAATGCCCGAGTGCACATGCAAGGACGGAAGTCTCTTCGTCACCTTCCCATGCTTACAGACGTACGCGCCTAGCTCCTCCGCTAGACGCGTCATCTCGGACTTCAGGTGGCTCGCTTCCTTCTCAACAGCCCCCGCTGCTGCCTGCGCAGCACTCCTGAGCAGATCCTCAAGCACATTGAGAGCGTGCTCAACGCCACCAGGAATGGAAAGAAGGCCCGACGGATCTGACCTGTTGACAGGCTGGTTCCCCGAGTATGAGTAGCTGCCCACGTATGAATGCCCAGAGGAATATGCAAGCGAGTCTGGACTCAGCCACCTTCCTCTCGCCGTCTTCAGCCTCCTCCTTCGCACATCATACTCGTCGGTATCCGGCTCCCATCTATACCCCTGTCTGCCACCAAAGGTGAGGCGGTTCGGATGATCCCCCGTCCTCGCCTTCGGGACCCCAAACGCGGTGTGGATGTAGGCGGCAAGGTCACTCTGGTCTGAGGCTGTCAGCCGGTCCGTGGAGCCGAGGGCATCGTAGTGATGGAAAGCGGTGGCCCCGCCCCGGCGCTGAGAGAGCAGATTCCCATATGCCGCAGGTTCGAGCGTGTAGGCCGCCTGGGTCGTGCCGCCACTATCGGTCTCAAGCAGCACGTTCTGCTCGTCGTTCACGAACTTCACCAGCCCACCCGAATCCTCCGCCTGCCTCCGCACCAGGTCGGCGTCATAGGCGAAGGTGTTGAGGGTGGCGTTGGGCAGGGCGATCCCCACGCACATGTTCTCGATATCCCAGCTGTAGGTCGTAAGTGACCCGCCCGCGTTCTCGACCTGGAGGTTGCCATTGGCGTCGAAGGTGAAGGTCGTCAACAGGCTGGGATCCTCTTCCACCGTGAGCTGACTTGCCGCGTCATATGAGTAGGTGGTCGTTACTCCATCCTCAATCTTCGCGAGGCGATTGCCGACGCCATCGTAGGAGTATGTAATGTCGTACGCGGCCCCACCAGAGCGCTGCTCACGCGTCAACTGATACGCGTTGTCATACGAGTAGGTGACCAGGTCCCCGTTTGCCTCTGCCACTGCCGTTCGGTTGCCGACGCTGTCGAGTGTGTAAGCGAAGCTGGAGAGGATGCTATTGTCACTCTTCAAGTTCACGACGCCAGAAATCCTTCCAGCGTCGTCATAGGTGTACGATACCCAGGTCCCGTTGGCATTCTGCTGCGTGGTCCTCCGGCCCGCGTTGTCGTGGACAAAGGTCGTGCGCTCTCCATTCGGGTTCAGCAACCACTGTATCTGACCGGCCGCGTCGTAGGAATAGGTGGTTCGCCCGCTATCGGGATCCACGATTACCGACCGGTTTCCCACCCCATCGTAGGAATACGTGACTGCCTTGCCGCCGGGATAGCTGACCGCCTGCATGGCGTACACAGGGTCATATGCAAAGGTCGTCACACCCGTGCCGTCTTGCATGGTAAGACGGTTCCCTACGCCGTCGTAGGTCAGAGTTGCGCGTTCCCCGTCCGAGTACTCCCTTCGGATCATCCGCCCAGCATCATCGTAGACATAGGTGGTTCGCTGTGCCTTGGCGTCAAGACGCCACTGCTGCCGGCCGGCAGGATCATACCCAAGAGTGACGCGCCGGCCGAGCTGATCTATCATCTCTGTCTGCGCCCCACGGGCATCGTAAGTGTAGCTCACTAGGTTCCCTCGGGCATCCATGACCGCAATCTGATTGCCCACCGCGTCATAGACGTTGGTGGTGATGAAGCCGTTGGCGCCGGTGGATGCGAGGAGATGCCCCACCTCATCATAGCTGTAGGTGGTGCGCTTGTTGTTCGCGTCCTCAGTGGCAACGGGATGACCGGCTGCGTCGTAGGTCACGGTGGTCCGGGAGCCGAGCGCATCCACCCTCGCGACCGGGCGGCTCGCGTTGTCGTAGACGCTGGTCGCGATCTTGCCCAGCGGATTAGTGACGCTGGTCTGCCGGCCGACCGCGTCGTACCCATAGGTCGTGCGCCGCGCCAACTGATCTACCAGTTCCGTCTGCAAGCCCCGCGAGTCATACGTGTAGGTGACACGGTTGCCCTGGGCGTCTATCACCGCGGTCCGGTTGCCCACCGCGTCGCAGACGTTGGTGGTAATGTTGCCGTTCGCGTCCGTGACCGCCTGCACGCGCCCCAGCGCGTCATAGCTCTGGGTCGTGCGCTTGCCGTTGGCGTCCAGCGTGCAGATCACCTGTCCTGCCCCGTCATACTCCATGGTCGTGCGCTTGGCCAAAGGGTCTACCGCGGCGATTACCCGGCTGCCGTTATCGTAGACGCTGGTGGTGATCTTGCCAAGGGGATTGGTCACCGAGACTTGTCGGCCTGCCGCATCATAGCCCTGGGTGGTTCTCTGCCCGAGCTGGTCCACCATCGCGCTCATCCGCCCGGCATCATCGTAGACGAAGGTAGTGCGGTGGCCTCCGGCATCCTGGATGGCGGTGCGCCGGCCGGCTGCGTCGTAGATATACGTGGTGAGATACCCCCGGGCATCCTGCGCCGCGATCTGCCGGCCCCCGTCATAGGTGTAGCTGGTCAGGCGCCCCAGCGCGTCTTGCACCGCGCTCACCTGCCCGCAGCCGGTGTAGCTGGTGGTAGT
>Ga0315277_10003203_pt1 | contig 22278 bp, 13 predicted proteins | sample YL17G05_15_MG_FD_203695 | JGI IMG/M metagenome (GOLD analysis project Ga0315277, IMG submission 203695) | Sediment microbial communities from Yellowstone Lake, YNP, Wyoming, USA - YL17G05_15 | ecosystem: Environmental > Aquatic > Freshwater > Lake > Sediment | place: USA: Wyoming | collected...
CTCTATCTCGCGAGCCAGCCGCCGAACGGAGACCCGGTCGAGGCCGAGCCCGTACCGGCGCAGTGCGGCGTGACCGATTACGGGCTGGACGCTCTGGTCAGCGCCCGCGTCGCGACGAACTTCGCGGCCGACTACACGATGGACGGGACGATGTACGCCGCCGCCGCCACGCTCGATTCCAGCGGACTGGTATACCGGTCCACCGACCATGGCGTGACTTGGTACTACCTCTGCGGCGTGTACAATACTACGCGCGTAATCTACAACAAGGTCGGTCTGGTGGTGACCGGGGGCGACTCGGCCCGGATCTTCCTGTTCTACCTGCACCCGGGAAACGGCGGCGACGTCTACCTTGCCCGCTTCAACCTCGACGGGACCGGGTTCATGGCGACGTCCGTGCTGGTGGGCGCGGCCGACAGCATCGGCGACTTCGCGTTCTGTGCCGACAACGACAACCACTACTACCTGTACGGGTGCGCCTACAGCACGATACGCACTTCGGGCAGCAACGGCAAGATCCTCCGCTCGACCGACTACGGCGTGACCTGGGCGACGACGTCCAGCTTCAGTAATCTCAACCAGGTTTCGTACCAGAACGGGGCCGGGACGTGGCAGTACCTGTCCACGGCAGTACGATACCCGGGTGCTCAGGGCCAGATCAACGCCCTGACCAACCACAGCTACGGTGACCCGGCGAGATGGTCCGAAACCGCAGTTCGACCCGACACGTTTCTTCTCGAAGAACCGGTCTTCTGCCCTGCCTTCACCACCCCGGAAACGAGCGCCACAGCCTGGCTTGCCTACCACCACGCGGACTCGGGAACTAGTGAGTACTCCGTCAGGACCGCGTACACCCAGGACGGCGGGGTGACGTTCAGCACACCCGCCGCGCTTTCGCGCGACTCAGGAGCCAGTGACTTCTGGCCCGACCTCAAACCTTACCGGTCGCCCGGCAACGACTACATGAACATTTCGTACATCAGCATGCGCAACAGCGTCCGCAGGCTCTACCGTCGCTACTGCCAGGCCCCAGACCCCGGGAACTGGTCCGAAACGACGCGCGTCACCAGCAAGGAGGCCTATCGCGATCACATGCTGAAGCCCCTACTGCTCTATTCATCCGGCGGACCGGGCTCGGGCGGTGGTTGCGTATTCGCAGCCTACCCGGACAAAGACAGCCTGTTCTGGAACGCGCCGTGGCAAACTGGCGTTGCGGAGCCGGTCGCGCCCAAGGCGGCCTGGCGCGACCTGACGCCGTCGCTTGTGCGCGGGGTTCTGACCTTGGCGGAAGGCTCAAGCACGAGCTGGCTGTTGGACGTGAGCGGGCGGCGGGTGATTGTACTGAAGCCCGGCGCCAACGACGTGTCGCGGCTCGCGCCCGGCGTCTACTTCGTGGCACGCGGGTCGACCCTCGCGCCGCGCAGCCGGGTGGTCATAGCGAAGTAGCAGCGACTGACTTCAACAGTTACGAGCCGGGCGCAGGCCCGGCTCGCGTTTCCAGGGGCCTCACCTCATTTCAGTCCTCTCCTCAGGGAGCACCGAGAGGGCGGAGCGAGGGTGAGGAGGATGAATTGGGTACGGCCGTAGCGGTGGCGAACACACGTTTTGGGTGGTATAATCGTCTTAACAGATGAGGCCCTGTGACCCAGTGGTCTAGTGGTCGAGTGCAGGATGGCAAGGAGCCCGTGCAAGGTCGATCCCCGCTGAGAACGAAGAACGATGGACGAGGAACGAAGAACGACTCTGATTGAACGCAGGCTGCGAGCGCTGGTTGGCCAGCGCGTGGCCTGGGATTCGGTCGCGCTCGCATTGTTCAGCCTGGCAATGGCTGGGGCGTTGCTCCTGCTCGTCGTGAGCCTGTTCTGGAGTGGTTGGGTGATGGCGGCACTGCTGGTTCCGGTCGGACTGCTGGTGTGGAGACTGGCGAGGCAGAACCGGTTCTGGCACGTGGCCGGCCTGGTTGAGGAGAGGTTCCCGGAGGTGCGCGGGAAGCTGATTGCGGCGGCGCAGCTTGCACATTGGGGCCGAGGGGCAGAACAGACGAAGTCAGAAGGCAGAAGTCAGAATGCAGAGGGCAGAAGTGTGCGAAAACAGGGGACAGTCCCTGGGAGTCGCACAGGGCCCTGCGAAGGGACAGTCCCCGTTTTCGGCAGGGAAGGGTATTCGGAGGAGATGATTGATGCGGCGGTGGCGGATGTCGAGAAGGCGTTCGCGCCGTTGCCGCTCGCGCGGCTGGTCAGCCGGCGGCGGGTGCTGTGGGCGTTCGCAGCTCTCGCTTTGATGGCAGTGTCTTTCGGGGCGCTGTTCCGCGCTGCGCCGGCACGGGTCAGAATCGGTGTAATAAATGCCTTTGCCCCGGGCCGAGAGGACATCACCTTCGAGGTCCAGCCCGGGGATACAGCGGTGATGCCCGGCGGCACCGTCGTGTTGCGGGCACGGGTATCTCCGCCGGGTGTCTTCAGGACCGTCAAACTGGAGATGACAGGGAAGGACATCGGAGTAGAGAACCGCCAAGGACGCCAAGAGCGCCAAGTCCGGTCGAACAGGCAGAACGTGAGACTGGATCTCGACTCGTGTCGGGTGGTAGTGGCCGCCGGGCACGGTTTCACATACCGGTTCCGTGTTCTGTCCCGGTCGTCCGACCCGCACCGCGTGCGCGTGCTCGAGCCGCTGAGTCTTGAACGATTGGTGTTCACCCTGCATCCGCCGGCCTATTCACGGATTTCCGATTTCCGATTGCCGATTGTCGATTACCAGTCGCCAGTCGAGGTCAGCGGACTGAAGGGAACCGTGGTCGGCATCGAGGGCGAGGCAAACCGGCTGATATCCGCGGGGCGGGTCGTGTTGGGAGCGGATACCATTCCGGTAGGGCTCGGGACACAGGCCGGAAAATGGGGGACAGTCCCCCGAAGCAGCTCATCCGATTCGCTGCGGTACAGTCCCCATTTTCCGGATTCGGTCGTGTCCCGAGACTCGAGCGTGTTCAGAGCCGAGTTCACCATCAAGGGCGATGCCGTGGGCGCGATTGAGCTTGCCGACAATGAGGACAAGGTGCTACAGCCGGCAGCGGAAGTGCGGGTGCGGGCCATTGCCGACGAGCCGCCGTTTGTGAAGCTCTTCGGGCCCGGGCGCGACGTTGACCTGCCGGTCTCGATGAAGGTGCTGCTCGGCATCAACAGCCTTGACGACTTCGGGCTGGGCGAGCTGTACCTGCACTATGGGAAGGATTCGATTGACCAGCGGGTGCATCTCAAGTCGCTCTCAGGTCGGCGCGAGGACACGACCCTGTACGCGTGGGACCTGTCCGACGCAGGGCTTTTGCCGGGCGAGGCGATACACTACTTCGTGTCGGTGACCGACAACGACGTGGTGTCCGGGCCCAAGGCGAGCCGGACCGAGATGTACCTGATTCGATTCCCGACCATGAACGAGATATACAACGCGGCGGTGCAGCAGACCGAGCGTACCCAGTCCGAGCTGGGGCCGATGCAGTCGGAGCAGGCCCAGCTCGGCGAGGAGATGAGCCGGCTGTCGGACGAGATGAAGAAGAGCCGCGAGCTTTCCTGGGATGAGAAGCAGGCGCTGGAAAAGGTGCTCGGCGGACAGGAAGGCTTGATGCAGCAGGTGTCCGACCTGAAGCAGGAAGTCTCGGACATGATGAAGGAGATGTCGCAGGGGATGACCCTTGACCAGCAGACCATGGAGCGGATGGGCCAGCTCCAGCAGTTGCTTTCCGAACTACTGCCCCGCGAGCTGCAGCAGTCGCTGGCACAACTGCGGGACAAGCTCGAGCAGCAGTCGCCGGACGTGAAGCGGGCACTCGACAAGTTCGAGCTCGACCAGCAGAAGATGAAGGAGTCGATTGACCGCGCCCTGGAGCTGCTCAAGAAGATAATGGAGGAGCAGCGGCTCGATGCACTGGCCAAGAAGTCCGAGGAGATGGCCAAGGCGCAGACGGATTTGACTGACAAGCTTGGCAAGGAGCCGGCAGAGCACTCGGCGCAGATGGAGCAGGATTTGAAGGAGGCGCTGGACAGCCTGCAGAAGGAGATGAGGGACTTGGCCGATTCGATGTCGGACAAGGAAATCGGCGACTCGCTGTCCGACCTGGCGCAGCAAGCTGAGCAGGAGAAGTTGTCCGAGATGGCGCAGGAGCTGGCCGACCAGATGCGGCAGGGGAAATCGGGCGAGGCGAAGCCGAAGAGCGGCAAGCTGGGACAGAGCCTGAAGAAGATGAGCCAGTCGCTCAACTCACTGAGTAAGAAGCTCAAGTCGAAGCGGTCGTCAGAGGTGGCGCAGGAGCTCGGGAATGCAGCGCAGGACCTATTGATGGTGTCGGACGAGCAGGAGAAGCTGGAGCAGGCCTCAACCGGAATGGCAGACCTTTCCCCGAACGCCGCGCGGGAGATGGGCCTGCACGAGGCCGCGCAAATCGTGGCCGAGAGCCTGGCGAGCCTGAGTTCGCGCAGCATGAGCGTCGACCCCGGTCTCGGACAGGAGCTGGCCAAGGCGATGGCGGCGATGGAGCAGGCCGCGCAGGGGATGGTCGACAACCGGGCGGGAGTCGCGCAGCCGAGCATGGCGCAGGCGCGCCAGAGCCTCAACCGGACCGTTCAGTCGCTGCTTCAGGCGATGGACGCAGCGAAGCAGGGCGGAGGAATGTCGAGCGGGATGGAAGGTCTGATGCAGCAGCTATCGCAGATGACCGGCGAGCAGATGGGCATCAATGCCGGGACGTCCGGGTTCCCGATACCGATACCCGGCGGTCTGAGCGCAGCGCAGATGGCGGAATTGGGCCGGATACTCGGCAAGCAGCGGGCCCTGCGCGAGCAACTCGAGCAGATGCTGCAGGAGATGGGCGGGACTCAGCCGGGACTGACTTCGAGCCTGGAAGGGCTGCTGGACGAGATGAAGGCGGTGGAGAAAGACCTTTCTGAACTGAACGTGAGCCGCGAGCTGATTCAGCGGCAGGAGAGCATCCTGTCGCACTTGCTCGATGCCCAGCGCAGCATCCGTCAGCAGGGGTTCAAGGATGAGCGTGAGAGCGAGTCGGGCAAGGCTTTCGAGGTGCAACCGAAGCCCCGCCTGCCCGAGGACAAGGGCGAGCGGAACCGGCTGCTGCGCGAGGAACTGATGCGCGCGCTAAAGCAGGGCTACCCGGCGGAGTACGAGCAGATGATACGCGACTACTTCCAACGGCTGCTCAATGAGTAGGAAATGACCAAGCCTCAAGTCACAATGACCATTCAAGGCGGAAATCCTGAAGCCCGAATGACCAGCCGGCATTCGTCATTCAGCCATTCGGACTTGATTGGTCATTGGTCATTGGTCACCGGTCATTGGAAACGGCTGGCTGCAGTACTGCTGCTCGCGCCCGCGCTCGCATTTGCCCAAAGCTACACCAGCGGGCTTATCCTCGAACAGGCCGGGCAGGTGGACCGCGCGTTTGAGGAGTACCGGCTTGCCTTGAACAGGAACCCGCAGGACCAGCCTGCGTACGAAGGGTTCGTGCGACTCGCCGAGCAGCTCAAACAGCACGACACACTAGTCGCTGTCAGCCGCAGGCTGGCCAAGCAGTACCCGGACCGGCCCAACTACTCGTTCGGACTTATCGGCGGCCTGCTGGGGATGAAACAGACATCCGACGCCCGGGCCGAAGGCCGAAAGGCAGCCGGGAAGTGGCCGGACCGGCTTGCTGTACTCGCCGAGGTGTTTGCCCGACATGAGGACTACGCAACGGCGATTGAGTACTACGAGCTGGCGCGCAAGCGAGGCGGCGATACTCCGTCGATTGCCGACCGGCTGGTTGACCTGTATGAGGCCGCCGGTCAGCCGAGTCAGGCCGCTCGCGAAATAGTCTTGATACTCAACACTTCCCCGCAGTCATTGGACCAATACCGGCAGAAGCTCTCGGCCCTCGCAGTCCGGGGCAGCGCCGGAATCACCGGCGAGCTGGAGAAGGTCCTGGACTTCGGGGTGCGCGCACGCGCCGAGGCCGTGGTCTATCTCGCCACGAAGAAGGAAGCGGAAGCGGTGCGGGTGCTGAAGCCCGTGCTGACCATCCAGGAGCTCTACCAATTCGCGCGTGAATGCGAGGCCCAGGGCGCGCTGCGAGCGTCGCTGGCAGTGTACCAGGAGCAGAAGGCACACGTCGATGCTGCGCGGGTGCTCAGGCTGATGGGACGAATCCGTGAGGCACAGGCAGAGCTGGCCCTGGACAGCGGGATCGGAGCGCAGTTCGAACTCGGCGAGTTGTACCGTGCCCAAGGGGACTATGGGCGGGCCGCGGAGAGCTATCAGCGGGTTCTCTCCCGGCAACCGAACCATGAACCGGCCGCGTTCGGGCTGGCTTCGGCACTCCTTGGTCTCGGTCGCACCGAACCGGCGCGAGCCGCGGCCATGAAACCCGGTACGCTGTCCGACCGGCTGCTCTTTCTCGTGGCACGCACGTTCTTCTACGAAGGGCAGTTCGATTCAGCCGGCGCCGGCGTGGCCGAACTGGTCAAGCGATTCCCGCAGAGCAAGCTGGTCAACGACGGCCTGGAACTCGCGGTGATGACCGGGAGCGGTGACCGCGCCAAGGAGCTTGCGCGGCTGATGCTTGCCTACGAGACCGGCGACGGGGACACGAGCAAGGCGCGTGCCCTGGCCGAGGGGAGTGACCCGGTTGCAGAACGGGCGTATTTCCTCCTGGCGCGATTCCTCCGTCGCGAGCACAAACCGAAAGACGCGCTGGCCGCGCTGGACCGCTATCGCCAGCGTTTCGGCAGCAGCGCGCTCGCGCCAAAGGCAAGGCTGGAGCAGGCCGCGCTGTATCTCGACGAGATAGAAGACGAGGCGAAGTACCGCGAGACCCTGGAGCAGTTGATAGTCGAGTACCCTGGGTCAGCCTACGTGCCGATCGCCCGCAGCCTGTTGGCCGAGGCGACCAAACCGGTCGCGCCGGAAGGAATCCGCTAGCTGCCAGCCCTCGCGTTTCTGCCTGAGCCGGTCGCGCGAGGGGGTACGATAGATACTTGCACTTCACTACGGAATAGCTACAATACCAACCAGCGCATGGCTGATGCCCGGCCGACATCAAGACAGGCAGTCGCGGCGCCGGTCATTGGCAGGAGTATCTAGAGAGCAATGATTGAGGCTGACGAGAACCTCGAGGACCCAGGCGAAATCACGGCCGTGGTCGATAGCACCACAATCCTCGCCGACGTGCTCCGGGAGCGCGGTCCGCTTCCCGAACCGGAACTACTGAAGACGTTCCTTGACGTCCTGCGTGACCTCGAGCGGGCACACGGCGACGGCATGTTCCATCGCGATATCAGTCCTGCAAGAATCGTGCTCAACGGTGTAGGTTGGAAGCTCACCGACTACGGCCAGGGCACGGTCGGCACCGTCCGGTACATGTCGCCGGAACGCTGTCAGGGCAAGCCCATGGACGCCAGGTCCGACGTCTACTCACTCGGCGTCGTTCTGTTCCAGGCGGCGACTGGGACGGTGCCGTTTGATGCCGAGATGAAGTTCCAGATAATGGACGCGCACGTGGGCACTCCGCCGCCTTCACCAAGAGCGGTAAACCCGGCAGTATCGCCCGAACTGGAGCAAGTGATACTCCGTGCGCTCGCCAAGGACCCGTCCGCCCGATTCCGGACCGCCGCAGAGTTCAGGCAGGCGCTTGCAGCCCTGGCTCTCGGGTCGGACGCGGCGATGAGTGGAAAACGACCCTTCACGGCGGCTGAAACAGCCGTGGAGTCCGTTGAAAGCGCCCCGGAAGGAGGGTTCAGCCACGAGCCCAAGCGTTTCAAGCTGGCACCAATCCTTGTACCGCTGGCGGCCGTCATCTTGGTAGTCGCCGGGCTGCTACTGCTAACAGGAGTCATCGGAGGCCGGCGAGTGCCACTGGTGACGGGCATGAGCAGTGACACGGCCGGGCAGCTCCTGCGCGGTAAGGGCTTCCGAGTGGAGACCGACACTGTGGACGATACGCTCCCGGCTGGGACCGTGGTGGCGCAAGTGCCGGCGGCGGGTGAGAATGGTCCTCGTTCCCGGGTAGTGAAGCTGGGCGTGAGCACGGGCACGGTGGAGATCCCGTCTCTGGCCGGCCTGGCCCTGCCCGACGCGCGCGAGCGGCTGGCAAGGCTGGCGCTGACTTCGGCGAAGGTGGACTCGCAGTACAGCGATGACTACGCCGCCGGCATGGTCGTGTCCAGCCAGCTGAAAGCGGGTACGAAAGTGGCTCCACATACAAGCGTCGGTCTGGCTGTTTCCTCCGGTCGAGCGACCTGCCCGCAGTGCGGGGCGCGGCGCGAAGCCCGCGCGGTGTTCTGCACGAAGTGCGGGTTCAAGTTCTAGTGGACGTGCACGGATCGATCGGCAGTCTCCGATTCGAGGGGGCAGAGTGATACCAAGCTTCCCGCGCGTGATTCTGGTGATGGTTGTGCTGGCGGTGAGCGCCGGCCTGGTATTCGCGGCGAAGACCTGTCCGAGCTGCGGCGCGACCAACAAGGACAGCGACAAGTTCTGCAAGGTCTGCGGGGCAAAGCTGCCGGCAGCGGCGCCGGCCCAGCCCACGACGCCCCGGGTGTCCGGGACTGTTTTGGTCAATGGCCCGGTCGCGCGGATCACCTCTGAACCATCGGGCGCAGGCGTGAGCGTCGACGGCCGGAACCGGGGCAAGACACCGCTGCAACTGAACGACCTCGAGCCGGGCCGGCACCAGGTGGAGCTCACCCACAGCGGGTACCGGCCGTATTCCGGGGAGTTCACGATTTCAGGTCTGTTCGGCTCACTCGTAGTCACCACTGACCCGGTCGGGGCCGAGGTGCTGCTCGACAGCGTGTCGCGCGGTACGGCCCCGGATGGCGGGTTGGCCCTGGTCAGAGTTCCGTACGGCCGGCACACGATAACCGCGCGACTTCACGGGTACAATGACGCGGTCCAGACGGTTGACCTGAAGGCGGCCGGGCCGATTGGTGTGACCTGCCGCCTCGGGTATGGCAGGGGGTGGCTGATAGTCGACTCCGACCCGCCCGGTGCCGGCCTGCTCGTGAACGACTACATAGCCGGGAAGACGCCGTATGTGCTAGTGCTGGAGCCTGCCAGATACACACTGAGCTTGACTCGGCGGGGTTACCATGGCTGGACCGGTGATGCGAGCGTTCAGTATGCTGAATCGACCAAGGTCCGTGCAATCCTGGACCGGATAGAAACGCGCAAGCTGCCTTTCCTCGCCGCGGCAATTGCCGGCCTCGGTGCCGGCGCAGCAGCCACGGTCAAGGGCCAGTCCGAGTATGAGAAGTACGGGGCCGCAACCACGCCCGGGGACGCCGAGAAGTACCACAAGTCAACGATGGCATGGGACATCGGACGGGATGCCGCCTTCCTGGCAGGCATCGCTTTGGGCGTGGCCTACTGGATGCTGAAGTGGTAGCCCGAGGAAAGTCCAAAGTGCAAAGGACAAAGGACAAAGTCACGGGCAGCGGAGGCGTCGCGCTAGCCCTCTTCGTAGCCGTCGTCGCGCTCGTACTGACTTGCCGGAAGTGGGACAATCCGCTTGACCCGACCGGTAACCAAGCGCCGTCGGTGCCTTCGAATCCGAGTCCGGCCGACTCAGGCATGGGAAGGGACTCCGGGTTGGTCCTGTCCTGGCAGAGCCAGGACCCGGATAGCGGCGACACGGCATACTTCGACGTTTTCTTTGACACTACGTCTTCGCCGGGTCTTGCCCAAGCCCGCTGCACCGTCACAACCTTCCAGCCGACCAACGTGCACAGCGCGAAGCAATACTACTGGCGGGTCATCGCCTACGATAACCACAATGACAGCGCGTTCGGGCCGTTCTGGCAGTTCCAGGCCGTCTCCCCGCTCCGCATCACCGCTCCGGACAGCGGCGACCGGCTGATCGTGTATTCGACCGATACCATAATCTGGACCGGCGGGCCGTCCGGCGCCGCCGATTCGATCGTCATCCACCGCTCGACCGACGACGGCCTGTCGTGGATTCGGCTGGGCCAGGTAGCGACGCCCGGCGAGTTCATCTGGCAGGTGCCCGTGCCCCCGACCGAATACGCCCGCGTCAAGGTCGTTGCCTACGCATCGACCGACACCATCACGGGTACGAGCGGCCGGTTTGCGGTCGAAGACTCCGCTGCCGCCAGGTCTAGAGGGAGCCGGTAGCGGACTCGTCCTCCCGCGGCACTAGCCATCACATCACAGGTCCGACGAGAACCGGTCAACCGGCAGGAGTGCTTTGAACGCCGTAAAGCCCGCATCCAACACCCGCGGCAACAGCGCGCGTCTTGCCGACGAGTTTGCCGGGCTTTCGCGCCGGATACTCCGTTCGGCCAACCAGGGCGTGGCGCGGTCCGACTTCACCCGTGAGGTGCTGTCGCTGCTTGTCGATTTCTCCGAGTCCGATGAAGCGAGCCTGCGCGTGAATGAAGGGCAGCGATACTTCTGCGCATCGCTGCGTGACGGCGGCGAGCAATCGTTTGACTTCCGAATGGCAGCGCGGGGGCAGGACGTCGCCGGCGTCGATGTCGGGTCCTGCGCCGGCGACAGCGACGGACTCGCCGCTATGTGCCAGAACGTGGTCCGCGGTCAGGTTGAGCCCGGGCTGCCGTGGTTCACACGAAACGGCAGCTTCTGGACCGGCGATGCGATGCAGCCCATCGGGACCGAGCGGCTGGCGGTGGGCGGCGACTACCGTTCGCTGGCGATAATCCGGTTCGCAGTGGGCGAGGACAGCCACGGTTTGCTTCTGCTCTGGAGCCGCGAGAAGAGCTTCTACGAGGAAGCCGAGGTTGAGTTCTACGAGGGCGTGGCCCAGACCATCGGGGTCGCCCTGGCCGACCGTCGGGCCCAGGCCGCCCTGCGCGAGCGGGTCAAGGAACTCACCTGTCTCTACGGTATCGACCAGATACGCATACGGCAGGAATTGTCGCTGGCCGATTGCCTGCATGGCATCGTCCGCCTCCTGCCCCCGGCCTGGTTGTACCCGGACATTGCCTGCGCGCGTATCGAGCACGACGGCGTGGTCTATGCGACGCCGGGTTATCGTGATGGGCCGCACCGTATGACCGCCGACATAGTCGTCCGGAACCAGGTGCGCGGTGTCGTCGAGGTAGTCTATACCGAGCCGCGGCTGGCCATGGACGAGGGGCCCTTTCTGCGCGACGAACGGTGGCTCATCGACGCCGTGGCAAACCAGGTGGGTGTGATGATCGAGCGGCGCCATGCCGAGGAGGAGAGAGCCCGGCTCGAAACGCAACTGCGCCATGCGGATCGACTGGCGACCATCGGTCAACTCGCCGCCGGCGTCGCGCACGAGCTCAATGAACCCCTGGGCAACGTCCTTGGGTTCGCGCAGCTGGCGCGCAAGACCCCCGGGCTGCCCAAGGCCGCTGCGGACGACATCGACAAGACCGTCACTGCCGCACTCCATGCCCGCGAGATCGTCAGCAAACTGATGCTGTTCGCCCGGCAGAAGATGCCCGCGCACGGACAGGTGGAGGTGAACGAGCTGGTGGAGAACGGTCTCGACCTCCTTGAGTCCCGCTGTGCGAAGGCCGGTATCCGCGTCGAGCGTCGGCTCGACCCGGGCGTGCCCGAGATCGTGGCTGACTCCGGCCAGCTCCACCAGGTACTGGTGAACCTGGTCGTGAACGCGATACAGGCCATGCCCGACGGCGGGACCCTCACGATAATGACCGAACGTGCCGGGGACGCCATTGCCCTGACCGTCGAGGACACCGGTGTCGGCATGAGTCCCGACGTGCTGAGCAAGGTGTTCATGCCGTTCTTCACCACCAAGGCCGTAGGTGAAGGCACGGGGCTGGGGCTGTCCGTGGTGCATGGTATCGTGACGGCGCACGGCGGCAGTATCGAGGCCGAGAGCAAGCCGGGCCGGGGCGCGCGCTTCCGCGTGCTGCTTCCGATAGCCGGTCCGGCGGAGACCGAGAAGGAGGAACCCGGTGAACAGCGACAATAGTCCGGACACAATCCTCGTGGTTGATGACTCCCCGGCGACACTTGAGGTGCTGCAGCGGAATCTGACCGCGGACGGGTTCCGGGTTTTCACCGCGCCTGGAGTAGCGGAAGCCCTCAAGCTGCTCGACCATACCGCCGTTGACCTGGTCATCACCGACTTGAAGATGCCCGGGGTCAGTGGAATGGACTTGGTGCGGCACGTGCGCGAGAACCTGCACAATACCGAGGTGATGATGATTACCGGCTACGCGACGGTCGAGGGCGCGGTGCAGGCAGTGAAGATCGGGGCCGAGGAGTTCCTGGCCAAACCGTTCACCGATGATGAGCTACTCGCCGCGGTCAAGCGGGCGCTGGGCAAGCTGCGCGTGCGCCGGGCCGCACGTGACACCGCCCCGGCGCCGAACGCGAACTACCCGGGCATCCTAGGGGAATCCGAGGCGATGAAGCGCGTGCTTGCTGCCGTAGCCAAGGCCGCTACGACGTCCGCCACGGTGCTGATTGCCGGCGAGAGCGGCACCGGCAAGGAACTGGTGGCCCGGGCAATTCACTACACCAGCCCGCGTGCCTCGGCTCCGTTCGTACCGATAAACTGCGGAGGCATACCCGAGGGGTTGCTCGAAAGCGAGCTCTTCGGTTATGTTCGAGGCGCTTTCACCGGCGCGACCGAGACCCGCGCCGGCTTCTTCCAGACCGCCGAGGGCGGTACGCTCTTCCTTGACGAAATCAGCGAGACCAGCGCCTCGATGCAGGTCAAACTGCTCCGCGTCCTGCAGGACAAGGAAGTCTGCATGGTCGGCGACACCCGCGTGCGCAAGGTCGACGTGCGCGTCATCGCGGCGACCAACAAAGACCTGCTCAGCCTGGTCCAGAAGAACGTCTTCCGCGAGGATCTGTTCTTCCGTCTCAACGTCATCACTATAACCATCCCACCGCTGCGGGAGCGGGGCGATGACACCCTCCGGCTTGCCAACTACTTCGCAGCCAAGTACGCCCGCGAGTTCGGCCGGCCGGTGCCGCGCTTCACCGAAGCGGCGCTGCGGATTATCACCGGTTACTACTGGCCGGGCAATGTCCGCGAGCTCGAGAACTTCGTCCAGCGCATCGTCGTGATGAGCGAGCGCGAGTCCGTCGATGTAACCGACCTGCCGGCGCACATGCGTTTCTCGGCCGCGCGTGAGTCTGGGCTGAACCGCACTCTGGCCGAGGTCGAAGCCGAGCACATCAGGAATGTCCTTGCCGGCGTGGACGGCAACAAGACCCGCGCCGCCGAGATACTCGGTGTCGACCGGAAGACCCTGCGTGACAAGCTGAAGAAACTGGCCGAGTCGCTACCCAAAGACACCGCCGAGTAGTTTCGCACCATCCGGGGAGAATCTCCCCACAATTGCGGATGACCTGTTCTTGGTCGTCCATCCCTCACCGCGTCCGAAACATGTGAGTAACTGCAGCTAGCAGAGTAGCTTAGCTGTGCGGAGATTGCCCTCATTCGTGTGCGCCTGCGACTGGCACGGCCCGTGCTCCTACTTGGCTGATGTCAGTCAGGATCCGAACCAGAGCTAACCCGGTCGGGACCTACTTCCCGCCGGACGATATGGAGGTCAATATGTCAGTTACAACAACCACAGTACGCCGGACAATCCGGAAGCCAGTCCTGACCAAGCCGGTCAAGCGTCAACCGGAGAAGCAGGTACCCCAGGGTCTCTGCCAGACCTGCGACCACGCGTCCGCTTGTGGTTACATCAGGAATCCCGAACAGCCGGTCATGTTCTGCGAGGAATTCGACAGCTCCACGTTGCCGATGGTCGCTGATGCGCAGCCCGAGGCCGCGGCGCCGACGGCCGCGGATATGCGGCTGTGGGACGAGTACAAGGGTCTCTGCGTGAACTGTGACATGCGCGAAACCTGCGCCATCCGCAAGCCCGAGACCGGGATCTGGCATTGCGAGGAGTACAAGTAACCGGTCGGCCCGGCCGACTGGAGGAAGCATGAGTACAAGCACACTAGTCCGCACCCGCCGCGTCTCGGCACCGAAGCCGGTCGAGCGTGTGCGGCGTAACGTCTACGACGACGTTACATACCAGTTCAACAAGGCCGCCGACCTGATGAAACTCGACCCCAGCATCCGCAAGATCCTGGCGACGACGATGAACGAGGTCGTGGTTCACTTCCCGGTGAAGATGGACGACGGCCGCATCGAGGTCTTCACCGGCTACCGCGTCCAGCACAACAACGCGCTGGGGCCGTTCAAGGGCGGGCTTCGTTTCCACCCCGCGGTCAACATCGACGAGGTCAGGGCGCTTGCGACCTGGATGACCTGGAAATCCGCCATCGCCGGCATCCCGTTCGGCGGCGGCAAGGGCGGAATCCAGATGGACCCGTCCAAGTACTCCACCGGCGAACTCGAGCGCATCACCCGCCGGTTCACCTTCGCCCTCGGCAACACCATCGGTCCGGAGTACGACATTCCGGCGCCGGACGTGAACACGAACGGCCAGATCATGGCCTGGATCCTCGATACCTACCAGTCGATGATGCCGGCGAACGACCGGCAGCGGATGCTGCATGTCGTGACCGGGAAGCCGATCGAAGCCGGCGGCAGCCTCGGCCGCGACAAGGCAACCGGCCAGGGCGTCGTCTACCTCATCCGGGAATGGGCCAAGGACCACAAGTTCGAGCTCGGCGGCGCGACCTACATCGTCCAGGGATTCGGCAATGTCGGCTCGTGGGCCGCAAGGTTGCTGACGCCGCTCGGGCCCAAGCTCACCGCCGCCGAAGACGTGACCGGGTCAATCGCCAACGAGGACGGCATCGACCCTGAGGCATTGGCGAAGCACGTCCGCGCCCGGGGCGGCGTTGCCGGCTTTGCCGGGGCCAGGCCGATCACCCACCTCGCCTTCCTGCGTACCAAGGCCGACATCTTCATCCCGGCCGCGCTTGAGAACCAGATTACCGGCGAGACCGCCCCGCTCCTGAACGTCCGGCTCGTGGCCGAGGGCGCCAACGGCCCGACCAACCCGGACGGTGACCGCGTGCTCGTCGAGCGCAACATCGACCTGATTCCCGACGTCCTCTGCAACTCGGGCGGAGTCGTGGTCAGCTACTTCGAGTGGCTGCAGAACAAGCGCAGCGAATCCTGGGAACTGCAGGAAGTCGACTGCAAGCTCTACCGCCGCATCGTCGACGCCTACGCGCGCGTGCGTGAGACCGCTCGTCAGTACAAGGTCGACTGGCGCACCGCGGCCTACATGGTGGCGCTCGCCCGGCTGGAGAAGGTCTACCGGGAACGCGGCATCTTCCCGTGAAGCACTGACTGAAGCAGGACCTGTCCTCCTGCAAACTGCGCCCGGCCCCATGGCCGGGCGCAGACCCTTTGTCGCCAGTAACCGGCAGGGTTGACGTCCCCGCGGCCGGCGGTATAATTGGCCGCCGGTCAAAGCCGGCACACCGAACCGAAATCAGTTCTGACCGACAATTACCGTCCGCGACAGCTCTAACAGGAGGACAGAATGTCTGATGCAGTCAATGCCTTCATGGAAGGCATAATCGCGAAGAACCCCGGTGAGAAGGAATTCCACCAGGCGGTACGCGAGGTCGTCGAATCGCTCATGCCGTATCTGGAGAAGAATCCGAAGTACCAGAAGGCGAAGATCCTTGAGCGCATCTGCGAGCCGGAACGGCTGATGATGTTCCGGGTCCCCTGGGTCAACGACAAGGGCGAGGTCCAGGTCAACCGCGGATATCGCATCGAGATGAACTCGGCCATCGGCCCGTACAAGGGCGGGCTCCGTTTCCACCCGAGCGTGAACCTCGGCATCCTCAAGTTCCTTGCGTTCGAGCAGGTCTTCAAGAACTCGCTGACCACGCTGCCGATGGGCGGCGGCAAGGGCGGGGCGGACTTCGACCCCAAGGGCAAGTCGGACAACGAAGTCATGCACTTCTGCCAGAGTTTCATGACCGAGCTGTTCCGCCACATCGGTCCGGACACCGACGTGCCGGCCGGCGACATCGGCGTGGGCGGCAGGGAAATCGGCTTCCTGTTCGGGCAGTACAAGCGGCTGCGGAACGAATTCACCGGCGTGCTCACCGGCAAGGGCCGGAACTGGGGCGGCAGCCTGATTCGTCCCGAGGCCACCGGCTACGGCTGCACCTACTTCGCGCAGGAGATGCTCGCGACCCGCGGCGACAGCCTCAAGGGCAAGGTCTGCCTCGTGTCCGGCTCGGGCAACGTGGCCCAGTACACCGTCGAGAAGGTCAACCAGCTCGGCGGCAAGGTCGTCACGCTCTCCGACTCCAACGGCTACATCTATGACGAGGCCGGTATCACGGCGGAGAAGCTCGCGTTCGTGATGGAGCTCAAGAACGTGAAGCGCGGCCGCATCAGCGAATACGCCGACAAGTTCAAGGGCGTGACCTACAAGCCGGCTGACCCGAAGGCCGAGTTCAACCCGCTGTGGGACCACAAGGCCCATTGCGCGTTCCCGAGCGCGACCCAGAACGAGGTCAACGGCAAAGACGCCGCGAACCTCATCAAGAACGGCGTATTCGTGGTCTCCGAAGGCGCGAACATGCCTTCGACGCCGGAAGCGATGAAGGTCTACGTCGACAACAAGATCCTCTACGGTCCGGCCAAGGCCGCGAACGCCGGCGGCGTCGCCACCTCCGGTCTCGAGATGTCGCAGAACAGCCTGCGTCTCTCCTGGCCTCGCGAAGAGGTCGACCAGCGACTCCAGGGCATCATGAAGGCCATCCACGCCCAGTGCGTCCAGTACGGCACCGAAGGCAAGTTCGTGAACTACATCAACGGCGCGAACATCGCCGGCTTCGTCAAAGTCGCCGACTCGATGCTCGACCAGGGCGTAGTCTAAGACCCAGTCCGGACCTGTCTGTCCAGCGGGAGTCCTTCGGGACTCCCGCTCTTCGTTGCCGGTCATCCCCGGCCTCGGATCTGCGGACTCCAGTGCTGCCTGACTCCGGCCGCAGCGGACACCGGAACCTTCCTCGTTACTCCTCAAGAAGCTCGGCAAGTTGCTTGCGAAGTTATCTGCAGAGGGATTCGGGAGCGAACTTGGGCGGGAAAGTGGGCTGTGACTCGGCAAGGACCTCGGGACGGAACTTAACTCGTTACTCGGCAAGGAACCGGACAAGGAGCTCTGGTCGTTGCTCGCGAGGTAGCGGAAGAAGTAGCGGTGGAAATAGCCGAACAAGTAGCCCTCGTCGTTCCTCGGGATATTCCTCGGGTCGTGACTTCGGAAGCTATGCGGGTAGCTACGGGGGAGGCATAGGAGGGGTCCGGGCGGAAAGTGTGAATAGTGAATTGAGAATAGAGAAGTTAGGACAAGGACTGGCGGTCGGGGGAGCGTGCGCTATAATACACAAGTGGAGGTCTGGCCATGAGCGACGAGAAAGACGTTTTCCGCGTGACCAAGGAGCTGGGCTTGAGGCTCAGAAGCCTGCGCAAACGAGCCCGGCTCACGCAGGATGGACTTGCCCGATTGGCAGGCCGCGGCTGGGACCACGCCCTTGTCTCCCGGCTGGAGACCGGCCATCTCGAAAACCCCGGACTGGGGATTGTCGCCGACTACCTGCGGGCGTGCCGGGCGAGCTTCAGCGAGATTGCCGACCTGCTGGACGAATACACATCACAGCCGCGACCGTTGGAGAAGGAGGGCAGCGAGGCCGTCGCCAGGGTGACCGAAGTCCTGCCCGAAAGGATCGGGAATCAGGCGCTCGGGTATGACATCAAGACGACTGTGGCTCGCCGGTTTGAGGGCAAGCCGCCGCTTTCGTCGGAGGAGCGGGTGAAGCGGGTAGTGAACCTGGCAGCAGCAGCCAGCCGGCGCAAGCGACTCGACATCCTCGTGAAGTACCTTGAGACCGAGGTCGGTCACAGGCTTGCCGCTACCGAGCGGCAGTACCTTCACCTCCTCGCGAGGAAGTTCTGGGGCGCGCTCAGCTCGACGCGGGGGAGACTCCAGCACGTGCGGTTGAAGCGGATGGCGCGGGTTGTCGGCGAAGGTGTGGCCGCGCACGTCCTGTCCGAGAAAGACGTGAGGCTGGTGCGCGACCGCGTAGTCGAGCTCTTCAGCCGGATGGAAACGACCGGGGCTTTCGGGTCCGAGCCGCAGCCGGCCAGTCCGCGCCGCAAACCGACCTGGCTTGAGCGCCAGAAGAGAACAATGACCCCGGAAATGCTCAAGCGGCAGGCGTACATCGGTGAAGGACTGGGTTCGGTGATGGCTGTGAGCCAGATGACAAACCATCCGGCCAGTGAGCGGGTTTCCTGGTACAACTGGCTCACCCTGCTGGCCAGCGCGGCCTACGACACCAAGCCCGGGACGCCGGAACGGGAGAAGGTGCTTGAAGAGGCGCTCAAAGACCGCGGAGACAAAGAACTCGCCCGCAAGTTCGCCGACCTCGCCCTCGACGGCCTCGATCGCCAACTCCGGCGCAAGTAGCCCGTTCGACTATCCTCAGACCAGTAGATCAGGGAGACTTACAGCCACCCACCGGACTCCCCGTCCTTCTCGTCTGCGGCCAGAAACCGCGGTTCATTTAAATGAACCGCGTGACTCTGCGTTCCGGCTCTAGCGGCGGCTACGGGGAGATGCTGTTTCCAGCAGCGCCTTGAAGGCCTGCACGCGTGGGTCAGCCAGGTTGGCGCGGTAGAGCCGCTTCACACCAAGGTCCTCGGTCAGAACCAGCCCGGCCTCATCGAGGGCATGCAGAGTCTGGTTCACCCCGCCCCGCGACAGGCCGGCGTCGTCGGACAGCTCGACGCTGTAGTAGCTCTTCTCGACATGCTCGAGAAGAAATGCCAGCACCGCCTGCTCAAGCGACGCGACAAACAGCTTGCTCGAATCTCGCCGACGTTTACGGGCACATAGCAGCTTCATGATGGACTCGGGTTCATTTTAGTGAACCGCGCAGTCTGGTCAACGTGATTCAGAGTCTGTGGCAAAGGGTGCGGATTGAAGGTGCTGCCACCATGTCACGCGGTTCATTTAAATGAACCGCGTGACTTGGGACTTGCGGGAAGGGGCGGAATGCTCGGACGAGGAGAGCAGGAGGATCGGGATGGGAGATGCGGATGCGGACACGGCCCCTGACCATCGCAGGAAGAACTCGCGCTTCCCTCTGCCTGCCGACATAACCCGCGGTTCATGGTGCTCTGCCGCAGGCAGGTGCCATCTGATGGCTCAACCGCGGGTTAGGGGACCGAGATCAAGAGGACGAGACGTATAGGCCAGGGACGGGGGTGCAGGGACTGAGGAACGAATTACTGGGAACTTCAGCCTCGGACAGCCCTTGGGTGCGAAGCGACGCGCTCAAGACCGTGCGGGACACAGAGCTCGCCCGCAAGTTCGCCGTTCTGCGTTCTCGCGGGGAGCCGTCCGTTTCCGACTACTGCAAACTGCCAGCTGGAAACTGGTCACTCGCGCCAGCGTACCGGCGGCCTCGACCGCCAACTCCGCCGCAAGTAGTCTGCTCGACGCGCTTCGGATTAGTAATCGGGGAGTGCCCTTCTCTTTGCCGTATTGTCCCGGCCAGTCTGTGCTACTGGCGGGCCAGGACAGACACGGTTCCGGCTTCGTGGTCGGCAGTGTACACCCGGTCGCCGGAGCCTGATGCCGTGACCGCGCGACAGCCGGTGCCGGCCCGGATGTTGGCCGCAACCGTGTTGTCGGTGGTCTTGATGACGGCTAGTGAGTTGGCATCCGGGCACGAGATGTATGCGTAGCGGGCATTAGGAAGGCCGCATCCCCCGACAGGAGCCGAGGCGACTGGTACCACGCCCACGACTGTGTTGTCAGCCGTTCGGATCACGGTCACCGAACGTGCACTACCGGCCGAGACGTAAACATACTGCCCGTCGCTTGAGGCCGCTGCCCGGCCGGCGCCGGTGGGCGCGCGGATCGTCTTGACGATTGTGTTGTCCGACGTCCGGAGCACGGAAACACTGCCTTCCATGTTGGCAGTGTAGACGTACCTCCCGTTCGGCAGGATGCAGAGGCCCCGCGGCCCCGCGCCGACGTTCACCGTGGCTACGACAGTGTTGTCGGACGTCCTGATGACCGAAACGCTGTTGTCGTTGATGTTCGCCACGTACACCCGGTCGCTGCTAGGGGTGCAGGCCATCGCGTGCGGGCAGTCACCGACCGGCACCGTGGCGACCACGCGGTTGGTCTCCGTCTCGATAACGCGGACGGTGTTGCCGTAGTGATTCGCCACGTACACGTACCGGTCGTCAGGCGACGCCGCAATCTGCCACGCATCGTCCCCGCACACGACGGTGTCGACCACTCTGAGTTCGTCGGTGTTGACGATGCACACTCCGTGATCTCGTTCGTTGCAGACGTAGACGTAGGGGTGATTGGCGAGTGCGACGATGCCGTGGGGCGTACCGCCAACGTCGATCGTGGCGATGACAGTGTCCGGGTACGCGCCGTGCCTCTCGGTTTTCCTTCCACCGCCGGAGATTCCCTGTTCAACCAGGTCCAGGTAGTCGATCCCGAACATGTGCGACTGCACCGCTTTGGGGTTGATGCCCACGATGCGGACCTCCAGCTTGTGCTGGCCCTGCCTGAGCACGTGGCTGCCCATGTCCAGGGGACCGGTGGTGGTCACTGCGTGCGAGTTACCGTCTGTAGGCCGCCCGTTGTACAGGTCCATGGGTTCGCCCAGCTTGTGGCCATCCAGATAACATTGCTCAATACCGTAGTCGTACGCCTTGGTCAGTCGGAGCTTCAGCCGGTACGTACCGCTCGTATGAACGTCGAAGCCCAGTTCGAGCCGGTCACCCAGCTTGGCGTTCCGCCACCAGAGGTGAGCTCCGCCGCTCCACGAGTCCGTCCACCCCCGGCCGCCGAGATCCTGACGACTCGCGGTTCCGCCCGTCACCCGCAGGACCTTCATGTCTTCACCCTCGAACCGGATGACGCCCGGTGGCGGAGGAGGGTAGGTTGGAGGAACGCGTGGCGGGGGCTCGGGCGGGATGTTCTGGGGCCTTCCCTCCGGTCTGACCCAGACCTCGCCCGTGCGGGTGATGAGGCCGGTTTGCGGGTTCACCACGCGGGCCATGACCTTCAGGCCGCCATCCATGTGCGCGACCGTGCCTGCTACGATTCCTGAGAGCCGGAATACTCTGACTAAGTTGCGGCGGGCAGTAGTGTCCATCACCGCGGCCCGCGTCGGCGCGACAACACCGAGAAGCTGCGCGACCGCCTCGCGCTCGACTACCCGGCACCGGCCCGACGCGGCGAGGTCGGATTCCAGGACCTCAGCAATGTAGACGCCGGTGTCGCTGACCGAGCCGTTCAACTCCTCGAAAGGCGTGACCGCCAGCCGAGGCAGGGATTCGCCATGAGCGGTGCCGGTCAGCATCGGGGCGAGGTCGCTGAGCGCGGAATCGAGCCCGGCAGCCCGGCCCCGCTCGGTTGGTGTGGGAGGCAGGACATCACTGCCGTCGCGAACGAAGAGCCTCGCGGGCGCTGCCGGGTCGGTCTTCTTGCTACCCGCCAGTCTGAAGCGGAAAGGTATGCTAACCCACACCTGCACCGGCTTGTCGCGCTGCTTTGCCGGCTGGAACCTCGCCCTCCTGGCAGCCTTGACCGCGGACTCGTCCAGCAACGCGTTGCCCGAGCTCTTGAGGACTTTGGCATCGGCTATGTTCCCGGCGGTGTCGACTAGCACCTCGACCACGGTCGCCCCTTCGATGCCCGCCCTACGGGCTGCCTCCGGGTACTCGGCCTCAGGGATGGAAATCGATTGCGGCTTGACCTCGACTTTCCAGAATGGAACGGTGTTGAAGCTTGTGTCCTCGCCTCCACAAGGGCCGGCAGCCGGGTCGCCGTCGCGAACTAAGAGTCGCTCGAGCGGGATTGTCGTCGCGAAACCGGGCGACAAAGCCGTGAAGCACAGGCAGAAGGCAATCGGAACGAACACCAACAGCTTCCTCACAGGACCTCCTTTGGGCGAAGGCAAGCCATCCACAGAAGGGCAGCCTAGGTGGAACATGGAACCTACACGAGGCCCTCAGGGCCACCTGGTGCCATGTACCCGCCTTTTGGAACCCCTTCCAGCTTCCAGGGTCGGATCCCAGGACACGCGGGCGGGGGTGTCAAATGGCGGACGGGGCAGATCGCGGGCGGAGTCTGGTATAATGCAGCGGTGGAACTTCGTTTCCTACTCATCACGAATGTCGTACTTCCTCCGCCGGAGATTGTACGGCCTCCTGCCTCCCTCTAAGTGCGTGATAACGCCGTCCTTGACCTTCGGCTGTTCAATTGCGCCGACCTG
>Ga0315277_10003204_pt1 | contig 22276 bp, 19 predicted proteins | sample YL17G05_15_MG_FD_203695 | JGI IMG/M metagenome (GOLD analysis project Ga0315277, IMG submission 203695) | Sediment microbial communities from Yellowstone Lake, YNP, Wyoming, USA - YL17G05_15 | ecosystem: Environmental > Aquatic > Freshwater > Lake > Sediment | place: USA: Wyoming | collected...
CTTGCGTTTTTCACGGGTTACGGCCGACGCTACTTCTCTCGCTCCAAGTTTCTGGCCGTACTCGACAGCCTGATCCACGATTTGTTCCAGATTCACGAGGCTAACCTCCTAGTCTGACCTTCCGCAGACGTATAGGTGGCCCGCCGTGCCACACTGGAGCTCCTTGCTCCGGCTCCCCCTTTCCGCATGTGGCTGCCTCGTACTCGACGGTCTTTCCGACAGCGTCCACGCTACCGTAGAATCCCGGCGTGGTGATCTCCAGAATTGGGTTCCTTACGGCGCTCGTGATCTGCCCGTTCTCGATCAGGTATGCCTCGAGCCCCACGTATCTCTGATTGTAGCGCCTATCGTCAATATTCCATTCCATGAACGTCTTGATGAAGACGCCTTTGCTCACGTCTTCGATTAGCTCTTCCTCCTCATACTCGCCTGGAAGCATGAACGTGTTTGCCATTCGGATGATCGGTTCCCTATCGTAGCTCACGGCCCTAGCTGCGCCGTTGCTGCTGACTCCAAGTTCCGCAGCTGTCTCGCGATTCTGCAGAAACCCTGCTATGACTCCGTTCTTGATCAGCGTTCTTCTGCTGGCTCGCACGCCTTCTTCATCATACTCATAGAAACCGTAGGAGTTTGGAACGGTAGGGTCATCCACAACCGTGACGACTTCGGTGCCGATTCGGTGGCCGATCATGTCAGGTTTGAGGTAGGATTCCCCAGCCTGCGCGGCCTCCCGACCCAGGATCCTGTCAGCTTCCTGAGGATGTCCACACGATTCGTGGCAAGCGATACCGGTGACCTCTGACCCGAGAACGAGATCCAACTCCCCCCGGGGAGCCTGCTTTGCTTCGCGCAGTATCTTCCCTAGAATCTTCGCTTCTTCAGCAACGTATTTTGGAAGATCCCATGCTTCGAGTCGTTCCCATCCGCCTGTTTCACCTTTCTGGCCGATTCTCTGGATTATCCCCTTTCCAGGCTCACTTGCAGTGAAGACAAACAGCAAACCGATCCTGGAGGCCACTCCATGTATCTTCGACCCCTCAGTGTCGGCGAAGTACCGGTCGGTAATGTCGTCCATCAGAACGAGCGTCCGAGAGGGAAGATCCACTTTCACGACGCTTGGGCTGAGGTTCTTCTCGATCTCCTCTAGGACCGCCAGTTTCTTCTCGATCGTAACGTCGAGGAGTGGTTTTCGCGCTTTCGTCTCCCAGTTCGCCTGCTCTGCTTTCTCCTTTGAGAGGCGTATCGGGTTGGTGACCAGTCTCTTCGACGCCTTAGCAGTTCTATACGCTATCTCTACAGTTTCGTCCAGAGACTCTCTGGACAGGTCGTTTGTGGATGCAAATCCAAGGGCGCCATCAACAAGCACGCGGACTGCGATACCTTTCGCCTTGGCAAGCTGAACTGGCTCCGGTTTTCCGTTGGTTAGCGTGACTCCGCTGCCGCTGTCGATGTGAAGCCGTGCTTCAGCATACTGAACTCCCTTTGCAGAGGCAGCTTCGACTGTGCGTTGAATAAGATCCTCCATCAGCGAGACCGAAGCTTGAGCGTAGGAGGATTTGATTTAAGGGTAGCGAAGTGCCCGCGGCACATTTACTCTTCGGAGCGTGCCTGCAGAGTTACCACTACTGTGCGAAGCAACCTCAAGTTCTAGAGTCTGAACTTGGAGTGGCCCGTTTCTAGTATCTTCCTCTGCTACGGCCCCGGTCGCCGCCGTATCCTCTGCCCCGTCCTCTGCCGCCGTAGCCGCCGCCTCCTTCGTCCCGATATCTAGGTCTGGAACTCGGGTACCCACGCCTCTCGGGCATGGGGAACTCCTTGTTGGAAAGGTTGTTGTCAGCGTTGACGTTCTCGATTGGCGGGGCGCCCGTCTCCAGTGAACCGTAGCGGCCTATGTTCAGCCGCATTGATCCACGGAAGAGCGTGACGTAGCCGTTCTTGACGTTTATCGTGTCGCCCTCGTTGACTTTTTCGATGTTGTCGTCCCACAAGGTGAGGTAGACTGCGCCGGTTTCATCTCCGACGAGAGCATCTACAACTTTGTGTGTGGAGCCATCTCTCCGGGAAACAGTCTCGCGGGCCTCGCCCTTCGAGACTACTTTCACGGTGACGTTCACTTGCCTAGATTCTGGGTCAAGGCTCTCGACCTTGACGTTTACAGCAGCGGTTGGCTGCTTTTCTCCTTCTGCTTCTGATGACATCTGCTTCAAACTCGGCTAGGACTACCGGACACAAGTGGAATCTTAAGCATTGCGATTCCCTCGTGAGGCCAAGGCCTGCAACGGAGAACCTGAGGGAGGAGACAGCCCCGGGTCTCCACCCCTTGGGCGTGCAATGGCGTAGCCCTGCATGCGGAAGTCTTCGCCGGGATTGATCTGCTCACGTTGCTCTATCCATCAGCCCTCTGAGCAGTCCCGAGACACCGGCTGCCTTCGCTCTCTCCGCAAGATACTCGTAATCCAATGCGCCCTTCTGCAGCTTTAGAACAGACACGACATCCATTTCATCTTGGACGCCTCTGTCCTTTCGGGACAGTTTGTTCACGATGAAGTCTTCTGGCCCGATTGTGAACATCTCGAAATCATCACCAAAGGGGGTCGCTCTGACCCGTCTGCGCAGGAGTTCGTCATCGAAAACAATCCCGTCGGGTTTGGTCCACACTTCGATTTCCGTTTTGTTCTCAAGGTCAGTCACCAGAAATAGCGGTGCCTGCTCGTTTGGTGACGACGGTAATTGGAAGCCGCGTTCGACCAGCAGCGTGTGGAGTCTCACCACTTCGGAGAATGGCGCGGCTATTGCGATGTCGATATCTTGGGTTGCTCGGATTCGACCGTAGGCCGGCAGAGCGTATCCGCCGATCAGCATGCTTGGAACATTCTCTTTGTCAAGAGTCTCGACTAGTTTGCGCAGTGCTTGCGATATTCCTGGCGAGTTCGTTGACCTCCTGGAACCGAGCGTAAGGAGAGACCTGCTTCTCTAGCAGTCTTCGTGCAAGATCGGCTTGGTGAAGGGCTTTCTTGATGTCATTGTCATTGCAGTGGAGCCGCAGGTTCAGCAGCCGATCATATTCTTCGACGAATTGCTCACCGAGGGGGGTTGTGCGAAGCAGGCTTCGGGGTCTCCCTCGGCCTCGGCTATCTGTCCTCCTGGTCAGAAGGCCTCGAACCTGCAGTTCTCTTACTAGGTCGATGAGTTTCCCATGATTTCCACCCATCTTGCCGGAGAGCTGTGACACAGAGAGTGCGCTCTCAATGCAAAGCGAAAGCGCTGTCGCTGCAAGTTCCGGTTCGAACATGTCCGCCCTCCCCGATGGCGTTTATTCCCGAAACGGGAATTAATTAACCTTCTCCAGCTACGGTGAGCGCTGCCTAGAGAGCTAATCTGGCAGGGTCAATCGAGCCTGCCAGACAAGGAACCGGTCTACGAATAATGCGAACACAGACGAGCTAAAACACACAAGCGCCGTAATCGTGTTCCAAGGGGTTGGCACCGTTTGAAGCGGTTGGACGAGTTACTGTTCGCAACCGTGGACGTGGGTAGTTTGCCCGTTGAGGACGATTTTGACGGGGACAGGAGAAACACACATCGGGCAATACTTGACAAGCTTTCAGCGGGATTAGATTATCCGTGTTACCCTCAGCTTCCAGGCTCGCCCTCCAACCCCCTGAACATGGGACTGCAGTTTCTGATCCCGCTCTCCAAGGTTGAGCCGAAGATCCAGATCCGAGGCCAAGAAGCTGAGCTACTCTCAGATGAGATCAAGACCCCGTCAGAACCGATCGGTGTCGAACGAGCAGAGTACTTCCTGACCTATCTGCGTCAGCATGGGCTGACCTCGAAGGTCAAGGGGACCAAGGCCTGCATCACGGGTCCTTTTACCGTCGCGAGCTATCTGAACAGAAGGAACCTGATGACGTGTGGCGCTTCAAAGCCTGTCGTCGTCAGGGCGCTCGCTCAGGTTCTTGGCCAGTCATGCAGACGGCTTAGTGAACTAGGATTCGACTTGATCAACATAGACGAGCCCTTCTTCGCCATCATGCTCGGACGGAAAGTTCTCTTCAACTACGACGCGAACTTCGTCATCGACACGCTAAATACGATAATCTCTGAGGCGTCTAGTCTTACCGCGATCCACGTCTGTGGCACGGTGACGCCGCTCGTTAAGGAAGTTCTACTGAAAAGCAAAGTCGACATTATCGATCATGAATTCGCCGGATCCCCAGCAAACATTCATGCGTACACAAAGGATGACTTCGAACGTGCAGGGAAGTTTCTGGCATACGGCTGTGTTTCCTCAGTGAAGCCTCAGGTTGAGTCTGTGGAGGAGATCTCGGCCTCGATACGGAGCGCACTGAACGCGTTCGGGCGTCGGATCGTCGTGAAGCCTGACTGCGGTTTTGGAGGCATGCTCGGCATTCCTGGAGCATACGAGCTTGCCTTGAAGAAGCTTCAGAATATGGTTAAGGCGGCCCGAGTTGTCGCGGAATCGGACTAGTGTATCTGAGTCAGAAACTTGTAGATTATCAAGCCGACGAGAAAGATCAGATACAGTCTGAGGAATAGGAGTACGGCCCTTACTGCTCTGGTTGTTTGCACTCTCGGCATTCTTCCTCACTTCCCTGAGTGATTGGCTGCTATTCCTCCTTTAGGAATACGTCCTTCTCTCTTATGACGCCCACAATCTTCTTCGACTCATCAACTATGGGGATCGCCCTGAAATGATACTTCAGGAAGAGCGCCTCGACTTCTCCCCGCATGATAGTGGGCGCAACGGTTACAACATTTCTTGTCATGATCTGCTCGAGCGTGTTCTTCGGGTCCGCCTGCAATAGTTCGTTGATGTCTATGACGCCTCTGAGGTGCTGCTCGCTGTCAACAACATAGATGTACATGGTTACATCGCAGCGACGCGCTTCTTCTCGGAATCTCGTGAACGCTTCCTCGACTGTGAGATCACCTGCGAATCCTAGGAAGCAGCGCATCGCGAGGGTCGACGCGGAGACGTCGTGCTGGGTAAGCAATTGATGCACTTTGGAAGCAACGTCACCCTTCAGTATCTTCACGAATTCCTCGGAATCGTCGCGTGGGAGAATCGCGATTATGTCAGCGATCTGGACTGGAGACAGGTGTGTGAAAATCTGTGCTACTCGCTCGGTGCTCGTCGAAGCTAGGATTTCCCTTTGAACTCTCGGCTCGGTTGCTTCCAGAGCGTCCGCGGCAACCTCACTATCTAGTGCGCTGAAGATGTGAATCCTCTCTTCATTGCTGAGTTCTTCGAGTATGTCAGCCAAGTCTTCGGGATGTATGTCCTTGAGCCCCTCTCTCGTGATAGTGAGTTTCACGTCCCCCTTTGTACCTGTGAGGTCTGTTGGTAGGCCCTGAACGTATCGCCAGGGTATGATGTCCTTATCCGAGCTAATCTCATGCATGGACTTGGCAAGTCGCCTAAAACCGAGCCGGCGCAACATTGCATGTCGGTCGACATCGGCTGCTACCACGAAGAGCTTGTCCTTCACTAGAAGGAGCTGTATGTCGTAGACGACTTCAACGTCGAATCCTTCTATGTCGAGGATTCTCTTGTCGAGGACTCTGTCTCGAAGCAGGGGTTGTTCCTCGCCATGCTTGATCTCGGGATACTTGCCTTCGGACGGGTCCTGCACGATCGTCTTCGCCGTGGTCACGTCGACAACACTACTCCAGGGCACGTTCAAGGGAGGGCGACCAAGTGAGCGTTCGACGATAACGCCAGTCACCTCAGCATAGCGCGGATCGTCCTTGATGACCAAGTCCTTCAGTTTACCGATCGTGAGGCCGGACTTGGTTTGGACTTTCTTGTTCACGATCTCACTCAGCATGAGATACTTTGTGTTACTGTTACCTCCGAGCGAGGCCTTGCGAATGTGCTCTCGGATCTCATTTGAGTTCACTGTCATTCATGGTCGCCTCGAGATCGCCTCATCCTCCAAACAAGTTCGGAAAGATCGTTGAGATGCCATATAAGGTGGAGATCCCGATCACTGCTGCAACGATCGCCCAGTCTATCACATTCTGAAGCTTTGTGTTTGCATACGACCCCATGAGCGGTTTATCATTCAGGAGAAGAATCAAGAAGACGAGCGCAGCAGGGAGAAGAGTCACAGCGATGACTTGGACAAAGAGTGTGATCAACACGAAGGGTGCGCCAGGAATGAGCACTATCACTCCAGCCAAGGCCAAGTTGACGAAGTAGAAGAGGTAAAACCAAGGAGCGCTCCTCACGTTTACGTTCAGAGTGTGCGCCCAACCGAAGACCTCCCCGAAAGCCCATGAGGACGCAAGGGAGATACAGATCGCCCCCAATAGGCCCGCATCGAAGAGACCTACTGCAAAGAGGGCCCCGGCGTACTGGCCTGCTATGGGCGCCAAGGAGGCTGCTGCCTCAGATGCGTCGGTGATGTTCGGGGTCGAATGGTGAAGTGCTGCTCCGGTCGCGATCATAATAAACGCTGCACCGGCCCCTGTCAAGATCGATCCAAGTGCTGTGTCGATCTTCGAATAGGGAATGTCCTTCTCGTCAAGCTCCTTGTCAACAACTGCGCTCTGCTGGAAGAACAGCATCCAGGGCGCGATTGTGGTTCCAATATTCGCCATGATCAATGTTAAGAGTCCGACGGTCACGCCCTTCGGAAAGCTCGGATGAAATACGCCTTGAAGGACAGTGTTCCACTCAGGTCTTGCAAGGAAGGCTGCTGGCACGTATATCATGTTCACGAGACAGAGAACGAGCGCGATTCTCTCAAAGGTCCAGTATCTGCCCGTCAAGACGAGTATCGTTAGGAACGCAATAGCCGCGACGACCGTGTAGATAGGAGGTATCCCGAAGATATTCGTGGCTGAGACCATGCCGATGAACTCGGTCACTATCGTTAGGAAGTTGACCACGGTCAGGTCTATCAGGGAGAACCAGCCCCAGAACGGGCCGAAGCCGTCGAAGATTGCTTCTGCATGTCCCCTCTTAGTAACCGCTCCAAGCCGTACTGTCATCTCCTGAACGAAGTAAGCGAGTATTGCGAATCCTAGGACGAGTAGGACAAGGTTGTACTCATAGCGGGCACCAGAGACAGCGTATGTTGTGATGCCGCCGGCATCATTGTCGGCAACCATTACTATGATGCCTGGACCCATGATGGCGAGGAGTATCGCAAGTCGTTTTCGAGTGCGCCGGTAGAAGTAGTAGAGCCGAGGTATGAGTCTCATTGTTCTCCACAGCCATCCAAGTTGCGGTCTGTTCCGTTTCGAGTTCTATTCGCTCAACCTCTTCTCTCGTGGCGTCGCACTTGGGCTGACAGCATCCGAATTAAGGCTTGCTACAGGTCAGAAGGCGTTTCGGGTAGAGTATTCATCGCATAAGGCATCAGCAAGATCGATGCGTCTTTTCCATGCGAGCGCCACGCATCATCCAGCGCATCCTGCGGCTTCTTGCAGGTTCTGAGAATGATGGAGTTTGCCAGCAGCTTGTTGGATGCGACGGTGATCTCGGCTCGTTTCGCGATCTTGCTGAGTGCGAAAGCCTTGTGGGCGCCTAGAATGAAGTGCTTGCTCAGTTTCTCTTCGACTTCATCCAGACTGGACGCGCTCGTCATCCAAGTCTCGAATGTGCTGTTCCCGAAACCTTCGCGGCATTCCGCGACCAGTATTATGGTTCCTCCGGCCTTGACGGCGTGGGAGGCATTCTCGATCGCCTTGTGAGCCTGATACAGGTTGATATCCCGCGGATAACCGCCCGCGCTCGCCACCACAATATCCGCCGACTCCCTCACGGGTACCTTCACTAGATCGTCAACGGTCTCGATGGCAGCTCGCTGTGCGGCGATAGGATCGCCCGCGTAACTACTCACGATCCGTTTTCTCTCATCTTGAACGACGTTGACGACGTATCGTAGTCCCGTCATTCGGCCTGCTTCTTCAAGGTCCTCGCGGACGGGGTTCGACTCGACGACGGCTGGTTCCGCGTTTGGAAGTGTCATGAGACTGTGGTTCCTCTCGATCGTCTCCTTTCCAGCTAGGCCTGGTACCACGGCCTTGTAGCCGCCCGTATAGCCGGCAAAGTAGTGTACATCGACGTTGCCGATTGCTAAAGCGAAATCTGCGTCGAGAAGAAGCGGGTTAACGGACGCCTTGGTGCCGCGTCTCGTCGTCCCGACGTATTGCACGGAATCCATATTGTGGTCAACGATTTGTGGAATCGAACTTGCGTAGGATCCTAGGAGTGTGCGTTTCTCGGCAGGCGTGTGTCCTCTGTGGGTTCCGGTCCCTATGAGGATTCGCACGTTCTCACGAGGAACACCCGACGCCTTGAGCGATCGCATGACGAACGGGAGTATCGCCCGTGTCGGGCAAGGTCTCGTGATATCACTCACAACCACAGCAACCTTGTCGTTTCGGTCGACGAGTCTCCGAAGAGGTTCAGCACCCACAGGCGCGGCGAGTGCTTCAGGTATGCTCTGGCCTCGGCGGACTGATGATCTGGGTTTCACAACCTCAAGCAAACGGTCCTTTGGGATCTCGAGTCTCACGGAACCCTTTCCGTATTTCAGAGAAACTTGCACTGTGGCAGTCCCCGTGTTGGCCGGGCCATTCTCGGGGCGTCTCATAGACGTTTTGATCAACAGATGTTTCCGCAAAATCGTTAACTAGAGGTAGTCGAAGTAGCAGAGACCGAGCGGGGGTACCCGAGGCCAGCCTTGATGCTGGCGGGAACCAGGTCTAAGGGGTAGAAGCGCCCGAGCGCTGCCTCAGCTTCAGGAGCCTATGGCGTAGGCCTTCGGGGGTTCGAATCCCCCCTCCCGCACCACAGCGCAACCTCCCGCATTTCGAGTGAGATTCTTGCGTATGGGTTCTGGATGAGGAAGGAAGGCTACAGTGAGACAACGATCGAGCGATATGTGAGGCTACTGAAGGAACTGTCGAAGCGCGGCGACCTGCGAGATCCTGAATCAATCAAGGTTGGTTTGACAAGGACAGGTTGGGCTAAGATGTACTACCAATCGGCCGAGGACATAGGACGCGGCCTCAAGTACAGCCAAGCAAGACGCGGCTGGAAAGGCGACCTCAAAGACTACGTGAACATTGTCGAGAACAAGCTGACAACAGCAACTGTACATACTCAAGTTACGAGAAAATGGAAGACGCGAGACAAGAAAGCCGCGATCCTGAAGACTGGCCGCTGGTACACCATGAAAGAGCAATGGAACCTACCGAAGATCAAGAGAATCTTCCGAGCCGACTACAAACGTAACCGAACACCAACAGGCAGGAGCCGACCAGACTACGTGGTCGAACCAATACCCAATGACGGACCATACAGGCATCAGATGCGAATATTCTCTTCATGACGACGGCTAGATTGAAAGCTTCAGGCATGTGCTCGCAGCGTGGAGACAAGTTCGCGACGTTTGACTAGACCGCTACTTGTCCATGAGCCAAATGGACGAGTTGGAAAGTGTTGCATCATGTTGTCGCATGAGGAACTCGTAGAGCTCGAGAGGCGGCTCAAAGAGACTGCGAAGCGAGTTATTGTTCCGGCATTGTGACGTGTGGGCAGCTGGCGCGGGGTTCCGAATTTGAACCTCGCGTGTGATCGATGGTCCGTCACCTCACCCATGGGGTAAACGGTACCAGTAAACTGGTGCGCGAATCCCCCCGCACTCTCCACAGACGGACAGCAAGGCCTGCAATAGTTGAATGCCCTCGTTGTGGAACTGTGTCGAGACGAAGGCGAAGAAGAGATGCACGTACGGAGCGACAGTATCGCTGCCGGGAGAAGATGGAGGAAGCGCTAAATGGGTCCGGACTTGGGCGATGAGATGCGTGAAGCCTCGGAATGGTGAGTCGGCAATTGGGATCATTCCAGCGAACTTTGCTTCCCATCTGCCTCTCCAGCCATGAAAGAGTCATTCAGCGGTAGGGCTACGGTCAAAATTCGTTAGACAAACGCTAATCTCACGAAGAGGCTCTGAAAGAAGCATCTTTGTAGACCTCAGATCACCGCACCGGCGATCATCGGCTTCATGGTTGGTCGCCTTCAGAGCCCCTAGAGAATGACAAGACATATAGGCACATTATCGTGCAAGACCTAATGAGTTAGGAAGTCCTTAGGAAATCGTTCCGTGCGAGAGGGTTTCATGCTGGAGGAAAACGACATGGCATTTGGCGAGATACCCGTCAATTGCAGTGTTTCGCATGGGAATGTGAGGGAGCCACAAGCTACGAGAATCTCCAGTTACACACCCGAACAACTGCTTGGGCCGCTGAATGATGTTGAAGAAAAGTTTGCCCCGAAGAGACTCTATGTTGCGGGCGCTATGGAAATTCCACTGCCCACTCCTCGAGCAGCAATCGTGGGTTCACGGAAACCTTCCTCAGACGGACTCAGAGCGACCAGAGAAATCGCAAGTGAATTCGCGAGAAATGGCGTTATCGTCGTTAGCGGACTTGCAGAAGGGATTGATACAGCTGCGCATACAGCTGCGATTAGAGAGGGGGGACATACCATCGCAGTTCTCGGGACACCCCTAGACCGTGTCTACCCACAGAGTAATTTCGGACTTCAGGAGATCATTAGGCGTCACCACTTGGCCATCTCGCAGTTCCCGATTGGGCAGCGAACTGCGCCGGAGCATTTTATTTTCCGAAATCGGACAATGGCGCTAATCTCCAACGCCACAATCATCGTCGAGGCGAAAGATGACAGCGGGTCGTTGCATCAAGGATGGGAGGCTCTCAGACTCGGACGACCACTTTTCATTTGGAAATCTGTCTTAGATGACGGATCATTGATAGTGCCAAAGAAGATGCTTGAGTACGGTGCCATGAAACTGAGCGAACCTGAGCAGGTGCTTCAGCTCTTGCCATCCCAAGGCCGAGTTCTTGAGATTGCTCAATGAGCCAGAATCATGTTACTTCCTGAACTTCAGTATGGTGCACTCCTACCCTATGCTTCTCATGGTTTTTCTGCCGAGGCAAAACGTTCTAAGGATATTATGCTTGTACTCAAGAGAGACGGTTTCGTCCAAGACCCGCCAATTCTGATGTCGCAGTGGGTAGCGCAAACAATTCAACAAAATAGAAACATGCTGGCGTTTGATTCGTTTTTTCGGCCTAATACAATTCTTGTTCCCACGTCTAAGAGTTCTTTGATGAGAGAAGGAACTCTCTGGGTTCCTCACAGGCTGGCGATTGCCTTGGTAAATTGCGGCCTCGGGAAGGAAGTTGCTCAGATTCTGAAACGAGTCAGGCCTGTATCTAAAGCAGCTTGGAGCAGCCCAGAGAAGAGGCCGCTCCCTCATGAACACTATGAGTCGATGGAAGTTCAAAAATCTCTCTCAGAACCAAGCAACATTCTTCTAATCGATGACATAATCACCCGAGGTTCGACTCTTCTTGGTGCAGCAAGTCGATTGGCAGAAGTTTTCCCTAGCGCGCACATTTGCGCCTTCGCAGTGATGCGAGCCATTACAAACGAGTGCGATTTCGAGAAAGTATACTATCCAATCGTCGGACAATCCATCTCCGAACAGAGGGAGATACTTTGCGATGGCCGTAATGACCTGTTGGCATATCGAAAGACCACGTACTCGTGATGCGCTGAAGCGAGTATCACGTCAGAGATACAGGCCGTTTTTCTGTTTTCCACGTTCTGGACCATACGCCCCGCCTATACCCCGGTCAGCTCAACGATCTATCGCCCGTGGGGTAAATGGTACCAGTAAACTGCGCGAATCCCCTCCCCGCAAAAGAAATCTTGACGCTCGCACCAATTGATCCACACAAGTCAATCCAAGATTCTTCTTCTCTCATTACGATAGACGTTTCACTCAGCAGTCTCTGAACAACTGATTCGCCCGGTGTAGGCTCTACGCGCCGATTGGTGAAGTCTTCACGTCTCCCTTTAGGGAAATCTCGTTACTATTCTGGATGATCTTTGCTCAAGACGAGAGGCTTGCAGAAATCGAAAGACGGCTCGGTGAAATCGTGGGCGGTGCCCAAAAAGCCACAGGTAGGTAAGAAGACGTGTATTGTCCCCACTCGGTTTGAGGATATGCCACTACTTGGTGTTCTCTCGTCCCAAAGCTCTCAGAAAGACCACGTTAGAAAGCGCTAGGGGAGAAAGTCTTCTCTCTTGCGAGTTGAGCATCACTCCCAGGTCTACTGCATTCTTGAGGAGTGTGGACTTGCACGCGCGTCTATCGGGGCATATCTCACACTTTCCAAGGTCATGCTTGTACCAGACTCTAAGCCCTTCGCGATTCATCGCAATGACTGCTTCTGTCTTGAACTCTCTGCTCCACCCAAACAATATGCCCTTGTTCGCATCCAGCTGGATGGGGTCTAGGTTGTTGAGTGCTGCAGCGTCGTTGAGAGCTGCAGCCATCTTCTCAGGAATTATTCCAACTAGTTGGTGAACGGTCTGGCGGGTGATGTTCAGCTTTCGAGCTATCTCGCTCTGTGTCAGGCCGTCTCGCATCAACCCCCATATGTCACGTTGGCGGGCGCTGAGATATCCCGAATGTAGTCCAGTCAATAGCTTGCCCTCCCGCCGCCAGTATTTGGATAATGAAGAGTCAGACAGGCTTCTTTAAGGGCATCGATGCAAAGTCTTATATTTGCAGTTGAGTCAGATATTCAGCCTGACATGTAAGGCAACAGGCCTGACACAGACCCTATCTCGACAGGTGAAATGAATAATGGTGTGGATGAAGGGCCGGATTCTTCATGTCAGGGTTTTGTAACATGAATCCCAGACAGGTTTTCGTTCGGGAAGCGACTGGTCTAGTCCGTCAGGCTGGATTGTTTGATGTCTTTCAGGTCAACGCTCTTTCAATGACAGCATCGTTGACTTTGAACGCGTTTGTTTTGATGTTGCCTCTGATGACTACCGGAAACGGCATCTGGCAAGCCATGACGCTTGGATTTCTTTTGTCGCTGTTTGTGCAGGGTACGTATTACATACTCAACGTTACACTTGCTAGGAGTGGAGGTGACTATGTCTACGTATCTAGATTGATGCACCCCTCTTTGGGGGTCATGACAGCGGGTATGACAGGAATACTGGGGCAACTCCTCTTCGTAGCAACGGGAGCCGCAGGATTGTGGGTGATATTGGGTCTAAGCCCGCTTCTAGGAATATTGGGTCTGAGTGCGTTAGCGAGTGCGGTAACGACTCCCACCTATCTGACGGGATTGGGCTTACTGATCGTGTTTTTCTGTATAGCGCTCTTTGTTTTTGGAGGTCCTAAGACGTTTTTCCGGTTCAATAATGTCTGCTATATCATAGCAACGATCGGAATGATAGCCGCTGGTGTCACGTTTCTTATGACAAGTCACATGCAGTTCTTGAACCTGTTCAACTCGTACGCACAATCATACGGTACGAGTGCGGATGACATAATCAATACAGCGAACTCTTTGGGGTTCACGATGCCAGGAAATGACGCCTGGTCGGTTTTGGTGGCTTCCTCGTTATGCTTCAATTCATTCTTCTGGACTACGCAGTCAACGTATTTTGGAGGGGAGATCAAGAACGTTAGACGTTCGGCGTTCGGGGGAATGATCGGAGCGTCAGCAATGTGGTACGTAATAGCCATGTTGGTTGTGCTTGCAGCGTATAGCACCGTTGGACCGGAGTTAATCTCGGCCGCAAACTGGATTAGCTTCTTTAATTCTTCGTCATGGAAGATTCCCACTACAACCTTTATGGGGCTCTACGTAGCCATCGCAGCGAATAACCAAGCTATGGCGATATTCTTTTCTGTAGCGATCTTCGCGGGCTCCTTCCCGATAGTGGGTCTCTTTATGCTTATCTTCTCTAGGGTTGTATTCGCTTTGTCTTTTGACAGGTTCTTCCCCGCCTGGTTCGCAGATATTGATGACAGGACTCATAGTCCAGTGAAAGCACTTCTCGTCTTCGCGGTCCTCAGCATAATCTTCATTGTTCTAGTGTTGGTTCCTGGATACTCGTCCATCGCAGTCGCGATGTATTTGTTGAACATCGGAACGACTGGAATTTTCATGATCGGTTTCCTATTAGGCTCACTGTCATTAACCATGATGCCATATCTACACAAGGATCTATACGAAAGATCATGTCCGTTCAAACGAAAGGTTGGGGGGGTTCCGGCTGTTTCAATCGTTGGAGCAATAAGCAGCATCCTCCTAGTGCTCTATGAAGGCATATTCATAGCTTACCCAGCCTTCTATGGCGTTACGCCTGTCTTGCTTCAAGGAATCGTAGGGTGTGCAGCCTTCTTCTTCGCACTGTACTGGGCTGTGAGATGGTTTAGGAAGAAGCAAGGAATAGACATTGACATGGTCTTCAAGGAAATCCCCCCCGAGTAACAAGTCAATGAACTAGCCGTGTGAAATCATGTTGCTCAAGAAAAGAACGCTTCTGGAAGTAGGCATCGGTGAACTCGGCGGGGGGATGTTGCATAGATTCCTTCGGAAGCCTGAAATCGGTAAGATAGTTGCTGCGGACAAGAATGAGAAACTCGGAAGAGCTCGAACTAACACAGCGCTGCTGTCGGCTCTCTATGACGGCTTTACTCCAGATGTAGAATTTGTTCCGATGGACTTGTATGACGTCGAAGCTACCGCTAAAAGAATTAAGGATATCGGGCCAGATATGATTGTTGCTTGTCCATCATTGATGTCTTGGTGGGTGTTTGCAGCTGAATTGCCAAAAGAAGTTACCGCCAGAGTTGCCGAGGCAGGATTTGGCCCGTGGTTACCTATGCATCTGATGTTGATGTATAAGCTAATGCAAGCTGTGAAGCGATCAGGACTCAGGGTCGGGGTTGATTTGCATGTCGTCAGTACACCATATCCTGACGCTGTAAACGTTGTATTGAATAAAATAGGTTTGGCGCCGACCTGCGGAATAGGTAATATCGCTGAAATCATTTCTTATGTGCGACTATCCGTCAGCCAGAAATTGAAAGTCCCTGTGTCAAATGTGACGGCCTACTGTGTGGGCCATCATTCAGTGGAGGTGTCCGTTTTCGAACACCACAGTACTCAAGGGATACCAAACTTCTTGAAGGTCTACGTAGGCGGCGAACCTGTCCCAGAAAACAAGTTGAAGACTGAAGAAATCGTTTCACTTCCGTTTCCTGTCAACGCTGGACACGAGGCCCACCCGATTACAATAGCATCCGCGATGCCGGTCATTATGGGGATTTGGAATGATACTGGAGAATTATGCCATGCGACAGGACCAAATGGATTGCCAGGAGGATACCCGGTTCGTGCAAGCGCCAGTGGTGTTGAGGTCTGCTTGCCACAAGGAATAACCATGAAGGAAGCGATACGCATAAACGAAGAGGGCGCGAAGGCTGATGGCATAGAAGAAATAAGAAATGACGGAACTGCCGTTTGGACGAAGAAGGCAACCGAGATCATGAAAGAGGTTCTAGGATACGACTGCAAGCCGATGCGACCTGACGAGATAGAGAAGCGAGCTGCAGAACTTGGAAACGCATACACGAGTCTCTTGACAAAACACGGCGTGAAGCACACGGCACTCCGACTATAGTCTGGCTCGCGAGGTCCCCCCTCCGCGTAATTCACCCAATACCTTCAAACAGAATTCGATTGAACTTAGGGGTGCCCTAAGAATGGAAATTCGCGAAGCGGAGTTTCATGGCCGAATACGGAATGCCAGAGAAAAGATGAACGAACGCGGTTACGAGGCATTAGTAGCTTATTCGATGACTCGGGACTGCTTCCCTGGAAACGTCATGTACTTGGCTAACTATGTTGGCGTGGTGGAGGAACGAACTATGGTTGTTATCACAGCTTCGGACGCGATTCTCTTGTCGGATCAGTCGTGGTGTAGTGAAAAAATGAAGGCGTGGAGTCCGATTCCATCAAGGGCTGATCCTAGACTAGCCAGAACCTTGACGGAGGTATTACAGTCTTCGAACGTTAGAAAAGGGAAGATAGGGGTTGCTGGATGGAACATATTCCCAACGCCAATATACCTTGGGGTTAAGAAAGACCTGCCAGGTTTAGAATTTGAAGAAACTAATATTCTAATGGAGCTAAGAGCGATAAAAGGGCCAAATGAGATTGCTCTGATGAAAGAGGCCTGCAGAATCACTGATCTGGCATTTGAGGAAGCTATGAAGACTGCGCAAGAAGGAAAGACCGAGTACGATATTATTGCAGCCGGCGAGTACGTCATAAGGTCCTCAGGCGCAGAACTCTCATGGCAACATGAAGTTGGGTCGGGTGCGAAGAGAAATGCCCTATTAGGGCCACTTCCGACGACCAAGAAAGTGGAGAACGGTGAGATCGTTATGGTAGATATGGGCGCAAGTTACAAGGGCTATCACGCTGACATAACGAGGCTCAAACCTGTTGGAAAGGTGACAAAGGATCAAAGAGATGCCTTCGCGGTGGAACTACAGGCAGTTGACGAGGCCGTGGCTGCGACAAGACCTGGTGCAAATGGAAGCGATGTTTACAAAGCCGCGTGCAAGCCGATTCTGGAGTCTAAATACTCCAAATATGAGGGCTGGGGCGCTGCAGGACATGGCAATGGACTAGATCAACACGAATGGCCGTTCATTGATTCAGAAACGGATTTTAGACTGGCACCGGGCATGATCTTTTGCCTCGAGCCATTCCTTGCTCCACCGCAACTGGGCCTAATCAGACTCGAGGATATGGTGCTAGTGACCGAAACGGGAAAAGAAGTTCTAACGAAATTTCCAAGGGAACTTTGGTGAGTGATCGGCCTAGATCTCACTTGCTGGTCTTCTGCAAATCCATAACGAGAGAAATTCCAAGAGGACAATATCTTCGTTTTGCCTACTACTTCAGAGCCGTAGTAGTAAAAGGTTGACCGGACAGATATCTGCGCACAACCTCTATCGCCATATCCTCTTCTCAACCTGGCTGCGATCGGGCATTTTTAGGAGTGCTCAATGACTTTCCTTCCCTGTTTGCTTCTTCCACCGCATTGGCTGTCTGTGAGTATGATTTATCGGTCATACTGATGGACACCAATTAGGAGTCAGTGCTAATCCAAATGAACAATGAGGAATTTGTGCGTAGAACAGCGAAATCGCGAGAACTCTACGCTCGTGCCCAATGCGCTTTGCCGGCGGGGGTTAGTTACCGAATCCGCATGTTCGAGCCTTACCCCTTCTACGTTCACTCTGCGCGCGGCAGCAAGGTCGTCGACATCGACAGGAATTCCTATACTGATTACTGGTGCACTCACTTCGCCATGATTCTGGGCCATTCTCATCCTAGGGTCAAGAAAGCCCTCGCAAAACAACTCGAAGAGGGCTGGAACTTTGGCTTGGAACATGAACTCGAAGTTAGATATGCGGAGCTCATCAAGAGCCTTGTACATAGCGCGGAGATGATAAGATTCTCAAACTCCGGAACGGAGGCGAACATGTACGCAACAAGGCTTGCGAGGGCCTTCACGAAACGCAGTTTGATCGCGAAATTTGAAGGAGGCTGGCATGGAGGCTATGATGCGCTTCACTGCGCCGTCAATCCGCCTTTCGAGATCCTGCCTTCTGGCGGATTGGTTCAGGGAGCGCTGGGCGACACAGTGGTGCTCCCCTATAACGACATTGAAGGAACTCGACGTACCATTGGCAACAGGAAACTCGCTTCCATAGTCGTGGAACCGGTGCTCGGCGTAGGAGGGATGATACCAGCCGACCGGGAGTTCCTGAAAGGACTCCGCGAACTGTGCGATGAAACAGGTGCTTTGCTCGTGTTCGATGAGGTGATAACCGGCTTTAGACTGGGTCTTGGCAGTGGCCAAGGCTACTTCAATGTGCGACCCGACCTCACAGTTCTTGGGAAGATCATTGGCGGCGGACTGCCGATCGGGGCGGTCTGCGGACGCCGCGACATCATGGAACATATGGACCACACGAAATACTCTGGCGAAGACTACTGTTTCCAAGGAGGAACTGGCGCCGCAAATGTGTTAACGCTAGCCGCTGGCGAGGCAACAATTCAGACGCTAATCGACGAGCCCGTGTACGAAAGGATTGACGGACTGGGCCGGGACCTCAGAACACGGCTTTCTGAGATCTTCAGTCGATCAAGTCTCGACGCTCAAGTTACCGGCGTTGGCTCCTTGTTTGGGGTTCACTTCACGAAGGGAGGACGCATTCGCGATACAAGACACCTATCCGGACAGCACAAGGAACATGCGAAGGGGATGTTCAGTCACCTCCTGAACAATGGGATACTGCTTTTGTCGACAGATCTGCCGCACGGCGCGATATCATATTCGCACTCAGAAAGCGATATCGAAACACTTGTGTCTAGTATTCAGGACTGCCTGGAGAAGCAGACGCACTAATGACAGGTGAATCGGTCACTCCCGTTGCACCTCTTCTGAACAGTTCCAAAATCCCGGCGTATCGTCGTTGCCTTTCACGAACCGCGAAATAGTGTATGTGTACAGACTCGGCTTCCAAGTTTATTTAGAACTCGCCTACGTCTCGCTTCTCCTAGCCTACAATAGCTTGTCACGCATGGGGTAAACGGTACTGGTAAACTGGTGCGCGAATCCCCCCTCCCGCACTAATTCTGAGATTCAGACGATGATCGAGGAATGGTTAAGGGGCTTTACGATCAATAGATCATCTTGTTACTGATGCGTAGGTGTTTTTCCTTTTTCTTGAACGAGCATTCCTCTAATCCGAGTCTGAGCGCGGTTCGCCAGACTAGGACCTGAAGCTGCATAGACGTCAGAATTGAGTGAACTACCTCATCGCCTTCAATGAGACTAGTCTTCGCGACATTCCATCCGCCGCCAGCAAGTAAGCCCTCCAGCTGAGCCGCCTTCATATCCGCTCCTGAAGCGGGAATGAGAAGCACGAAGTCTCCGTCCGAGACCGAGAAGAGTTCCATATGGCTGAACTGTTCGGTAGCCTGACACTGTGATTTCGATCCAAGAACCTCGAATATCTTTGCGGCTCCATAGATCGCCATGCAGTAGCAGAGGCCTGTCCCTACTATGAAGACCGTTCCTCTTGTAGGCAGTTCTATTGTATCCGACCACTTGACGGAGCTGTCAAATACCTGCTGTAGGTCTGGGATCGCAGGCAGTTCTCTTACTCTAGAGTAGCAGGCGAGTAGAGTTGTGGTGAAGCTGACTGTTCCAGGCGTAACTGCGCCTGTCTTTCTGAAGTGCAACTCGATCACATCATCACAGGCCTCAGCGAGGGCGCCGTGAACGTCTGATGTAATTGCAGTTACTCGCCTGGCAATTCCATGGGCAACTTTCGCTGCTTCAACGTTCGTTCTCGTTCTGCCTGAGACTGAGATTACGAAAAGGTGCTTGCCCTCGACGGCTGTGGGCTTAAGCAAGAGGTCGTATGGGTCGAGCGCCCTTGCGCGGAACCCGGATAGGTACTCGGCGGCCTTGGCGGCGGCAAATGAATCGCCTGCTCCCACGAAGACGCAGTTGTTTCCCGTTCTCTCAAGCTCCGGAGGAGCGTCCAGACTTCGGAGGTATCGACTATACGCTGGAAGATCATCAATCTGATACTTGATCTCTTCACCCATACTCGTTAATGTTCCAGACAATATGTTTCTCCCATCCGAAACGGTCCGCGAGCGTTGGATAGCTCGGCAGGCGTCCCAGGCTAATTAGAACGATGCACTACTGAGAAAAGAGTGACTGTTCAGAAATGAAGCCTCGGGAACGTGTTCTCACATCTCTCGAGCATGAGGAACCAGACAGAGTGCCGAGGTTTGAGGTCTGGATCAATGATGACATGGTTGCTGAACTTGGATACGAAGATCTGCAAAGCGCTCATGTCGGACTTGGACTAGATTGCGTGATGATACCTACACGCATACCCAAGCGGAGCAACTATTGGCGAAACGGACTGGACGAGTGGGGCCAAATCTGGAAGAATGGCATCTACGTGAACGGCGTGGTCGACACGGATACGGATCTCGAAAAATATAGTCCGCCGTTGGACTACGTTGACGAATTCTTCGACACTGGTGAGATTAGGGAGTCGATGCGCCGATACGGTGATCACTGTCTCATCTACGGTTCTCACATTGGTCCTTTCATGATGGCTTACATGGCAATGGGGTTTGCCCGTTTCTTTCGAGCTCTCCATGAAAGTCCAATGTCTGTGCGCGAGCTGCTCAAGGCTCGCACGGAGTGGTGCATTGCGATGTGCCAGAAGGCAGTTAGCCTGGGAGTAGATCTGATAGTTCTTGGCGACGACGCAGGCCACCGTGGCGGGCCGATGATTCCTCCGAAGATGTGGCGTGAACTCGTCCTACCATGCCATCGCTCGATCGTCAACGAACTGGATATCCCGGTGATATGGCACACCGACGGCGCCATCGAGTCCCTGCTGCCAATGGCCATCGAGGCGGGGTTTAGGGGAGTTCACGGGTTGGAACCCGCCGCGGGAATCGATCTTGGGAAGGTCAAGCGAGCATTCGGAGACAACCTTGTCCTAGTGGGAAACGTGGATGTTGCTGTTCTCTGCGGTTCTGATCTCAACGCGGTACGCAGTGAGGTCACGCGCTGTATAGAGCAAGGGGCCTCCGGTGGTGGCTACATGCTGTCAAGCTGCAATAGCATCTTCAAGGGCATGAATCCTGCATCGATCGTTGAGATGTACCGATACGCGGGAAAAGTTGGTGTCTACGATAAGAGCCGCGTACGAACCTAGGTCTTTTGACCCAGTATCTTGGCTGCCTTCAATGGCCAATCCGGATCTGCGAGGATGGCTCTGCCCACGGCAACCAGGTCCACTCTCTTCTGCCTGATCGCCTCATCGGCAAACTCGGGGTCCTTGATGCCGCCCACGCCTATGACTGGAACCTCAACTGCCTGCTTGATCATTTCGGCTATAGGCAAGAAGTAACCTTGAGACGTTGAGCCCTCGGGCCTAGACCCTACGAGCCCACCGGACACATCGATCAAGTTGATACCCGCCTCTACGAGTTTCCGAGCGAAAGCTTGGCACTCGGAAATGGTGACCCCGCCATCCTGCCCGTCATAGGCGCCGAGACGATAGAGCAGCGGAGTGTGTGATCCCACCACCTTTCTGACTTCCTCAACGACTTCTAGCGGGAATCTGATTCTGTTCTCAAATGGCCCGCCATACTCGTCTGTTCGTCTGTTGCTCAACGGAGATACGAACTGGTTCAATAGGAAGCCATGCGCGCCATGAATCTCAACCGCGTCGAATCCTGCCTTGCATGCTCGTCGAGCGGCTTCACCGAACAGCCTCACCAGACCCTCAATCTCTTGCTTCTCCAGTTCTCTCGGGGCTTCGCCTGACTCGCTTTCTGGTATCGCCGACGGAGCAACAGGCTGACTGCCGCAAATCGAACTGTTAGCCCTCCGGCCTGCGTGGGTGATCTGTATGCAGACTGGGGTGCCTTTTGCGCGGATCGACTTCGCCAGATTAGAAAGCCCTTTGATCAATGCGTCGTCATAGATTCCAAGCTGTCTTGAGGAGAGTTTGCCATCTTTGGCGATGTACGAGTGCTCCACTATTACAAGTCCCACTCCTGCGGCCCGCCGTGTATAGTGCGCGATCAGGGCTTGCGTTACTTCGCCCTTCGTGGTTGCCAAGTCGTTTGCCATCGGAGGCATAACAATACGATTCTTCAGCGATAACCCGCCAATACTCAGGGGATCAAGAAGCTTTGGCACAGGCGTCTCTTCCGGTCCCACCAGTGCGTGCGCGTCTTCATATCAACCTTCACGTCTCAATCACTCAGATCCATAGCACCGGCTGTCGTGCGTTAGGGTTTTGAATCCCCCCTCCCGCACTCACCACTCATCAGTAGCAACTCTTAGGGTCATCATTGGCACACTCGAACGGAGTTTTTGTTGCGATTCCAACTCCGCTCGCATGGCAAGAGACTATTGGATACCTCATCTGAACTCAGTCGTCTCTAGTGGAACTGCTAGATTCTCATCATAGCAATTCCTAAAGGCAACAGATGCGGCTTGCCGTGATTCCACGCGTGCATATGTCATGATAGTAGAAAGCGGAACCGACCCAAGTCTCCTGGGTCTTACGGAAGATGAGGTCACACAGCGACGCGTGAAGGACGGTTACAACGAGCTGCCCTCCACCAAACCAAGCAGCTTCCTAAGAATCACGCTTGGCGTCGTGCAAGAGCCCATGTTCATGCTGCTAATCGCCTGTGGGACTCTCTATCTGGTTCTGGGCGACTTGGAGGAAGCCCTGATGCTCTTAGGCTTCGTTGT
>Ga0315277_10003205_pt1 | contig 22276 bp, 14 predicted proteins | sample YL17G05_15_MG_FD_203695 | JGI IMG/M metagenome (GOLD analysis project Ga0315277, IMG submission 203695) | Sediment microbial communities from Yellowstone Lake, YNP, Wyoming, USA - YL17G05_15 | ecosystem: Environmental > Aquatic > Freshwater > Lake > Sediment | place: USA: Wyoming | collected...
GCCAAAGCCCCGGCTCTCGCCGGGGCGCTCTTGAACTGGCGCCCCCTCAACCTCACAAAACGTCACCATCTTTACTTGCCTCCGCCCAACCACAGGGGTCACGATCTACCCAGCTTTCCCTAAATCACCCGGCGTGGTCAGCCGGAAAATGAGCAGTTGTTGCGAACTGACTTGTGACCGCACCCGGCGCGTCGCCGCGCTCAGGAGATTCTCCTCCCACTCGCGCTGCCAGATTTCATCGAGCGCGTCGCCGGCCGGATCGGGCACCTGCTCCACGGCGGGGGCGTCCTCGTTTTCAGAGCCGGGGAGTGGTTCGCGGATGAATTGCTCGTCGGCTTTTTCCGTTCGCCGATACACGTGGATTCGCGAGCGCGTCACCACGCGCAGCCAGGACTTGAAGGAGCCGCGCGCCGGCTCGTAGCGGAACTTCGGCATCCGACGCGAGAGGTAGATGAAGGTGGATTGCACGACCTCCTGTGCCTCGAGGTCGCCCAGGCCGGACTGGCGGGCGACGTTGTAGATCAGCCGCCAATAAGTGTCGAAAAACTCACGCCAGCCCTCCTGATCCTGCAGGTCGCGCAGTCGGGTTAGCAAGCTCTGCCGCGTCGGGAGCAGCGAATCAGTGCTGGGCTCGGCCAACATAATCGTCCGTGACTCTAGTAAGCTTCGGTCCCGCCGCCTCTTTCAAAAAGATTGCCCGGTATCTGGGCCAAAGCCCGGGGGCGCGCCCGCGGGTGTTCACGATTGTGGCGGGCGAAATTCCCGGAAGCGGTCACCTGCCAAAACGCGGCGCGGCCCGGGCGTGCACCGCCGGAGCTTTCGCCAGCCGCTGTAGCCGCCGACGTGAGTCGGCGGATGAGTCGGCGGACCACCCGAACTTGGCGGACATCGGCGGCCACCATGTCATTGAATCTTCAACTCACGTTGAATCCCGAACTTCTCAATGCGCTTGCGTAACGTCGCGCGCGTGATGCCGAGGAGTTTGGCCGCGTGAACCTGGTTGTCGTTGGTTTCCTTGAGTGCCTCGATGACCAGTTCGCGCTCGACGGCGGGAATGATTTTCAACTTGGGATCGCGTTTGGCGATCTGGAACAACTGCCGGGCCAGCGCCGCCGCATCCGAGGCCACGCCTCCACCGGCGGTGACGGAAACGGCAGCGTCGCCCGAGCTCTTCCCGGTGACTTCCACCGGCAAGTCGCCAGGCAGGATGGCATCGCTCTTGGCGATGACGTGCGCGCGGCGGATGACGTTCTCCAGCTCACGCACGTTGCCGGGCCAGTGATATTTCTCCAGCGCCTTCACCGCGGCGCCGGCGATGGACTGCGGTTTGCGCTGCTGATCCAGCGCGAGCTTCTTGAGGAAATAATTGACGAGCAGCGGAATGTCCTGGCGCCGGTCCCGCAGCGGCGGGAGGTGGATGCGCACGACGTTCAACCGGTAGAACAAATCCTCACGGAACTGCCGTGCTGCCACGGCTTGCTCCAGCGGCTTGTTCGTGGCGGCAATGACGCGGACATCCACCTTGATCGGCTGGTTGCCGCCGACGCGCTCGAAAGTGCCGCTTTGCAGCACGCGCAGGATTTTAGTCTGTGTGGCCGGTGTCATGTCACCGATTTCGTCGAGGAACAGCGTGCCGCGGTTGCATTGCTCGAACTTGCCGATGCGCTGGTTGGTCGCTCCAGTAAACGCGCCGCGCTCGTGGCCGAACAGCTCGCTTTCAAGGAGTTGCTCCGGGATCGCCGCGCAGTTGACAGCGAGGAACGGCTGCGCGCTCCGGTTGCTGTGATGGTAAATCGCCCGGGCGACCAGTTCCTTGCCCGTGCCGCTTTCGCCGGTGATGAGCGCGGTGGCGTCCGACGCGGCGAGTTGCCCGATGAGCTTGAAGACCTGCTGCATCCCTTCGCTGCGGCCGACGATGCCGAGTTCGTAATCTTCCGATTCGAGCAGCGGCTGATACGACACGACTTGCCGCATGTCGCGCGCGGCTTTGAGGGCGTTGGCGACGATCTCCTTGAGCTTGGGCACGTCGAACGGCTTGAGCAGGTAATCGTAGGCGCCGAGCTTCATCGCCTCGATGGCCGTCTGCGTGGTGCCGTAGGCCGTCATGAGGATGACCAGGAGCTTGGTGTCCATCTGCCGGATGCGGCGGAGGGTTTCAAGGCCGCTGAGGCCGCCCATGCGAATGTCCATGAGGACGAGGTCGGGCTTGAGTTTGGGAATGAGTTTCAGTCCTTCCTCGCCGCTGGAGGCCGTGGCGATTTCGATTTCCGGGGACTCGAAGATGCGCCGGAACGAGTATTGCACGTCCGCTTCGTCGTCAATCAGCAATAGCTTGCTCATGGCTCGACAAATTGTCGGAGCAGAGGTTAGTCGAACACTGCCGGCGAGGCAGCGAAATTCTGGTTGCTCCGTCCGGATCGAGCCCACGCGCAAAGGTGGCTATATTCCACTGGCGACGAGCGATGAAGAAGAGGCCGCTGCCCGGGCCGCAACCATCTATCGGACGGTTGTCACTGAAGGCTGGGCCGTGGCGAACGAGCGTTTCCCCCGCGAACTGGCCCTGGCGCTGCGTTGGCAGGACAGCCCGCTGGCTTGGACCCACACGACATTCCTGCACACGTCAAACCAACGCTCCGCCTGAACCAGCATCCGACAAGGCTGGCCAGCCGCCCTCACCCATGTCCTGGCCCCGTGCCCCCGGTTTGACGTCGAGGGCGGCGTCTTGCCTCCCGGACTTCGCCCCTGAACCTCCGAGGCTGGGGGCGTTCTGTGGGTTTCGAGCGCTCCGGCGCCTCGCGGTTCCGCCTCGCGGTTTCGGAGTTGCTTTTGTTGTTCGCGATGAAAAGGATTCCGGCCAGTGCGGGGTGGCTCCCGCGCGTCGGGATGGTTGGAGTTCTGCCGCTGTCCCTCGAAGTTTTCGGGCCCCGAACAACAGGCCTTGCACATGACCAGTCTGCTCATTGGAAGATTTCAACCCCTGCACGAGGAGCACAAGAGCTCGTGGAAACACTGCTCCGCGAAAACAGGAAAGTCGTCATCGGGCTTCGCGACGATCCGCGGTCTGCCGCCAATCCCTACTCGGCCGCCGAGCGTGCGGAGATGTTCCAACGCGCGTTCGGAGATCAAGTCAGCCTGGTGACGTTCCCCGAAGACGGCAGCCTGGAGGTCGTGCGCGGTCGCGACGTGGGTTGGGAACTGCGCTCCCTGTCGCTCGAACCGGAGCTGGAACAGATCAGCGCCACTTCCGTCCGCGCCGCCCAGCGCAAGAGGAGGGGGCAGACGCTCTGGTTTCTGGGCCTGCCCGCCTCCGGCAAGACGACGTTGGCCGGTAAAGTGGTCCGCGAGGCCGTCGGATACGTTCTCCTGGATGGCGACGAAGTGCGGCAAACCGTCGAGAATTTCGACATGGGCCGAAACGCGCGGCTGGTGCATCTGTCGTACATGGCGTTTTGCTGCCGGCAGCTCAACGCATGCGGCATCAACGTGGCCGCCGCGTTCGTGCCGCCCTTGAAGCAGCACCGGGCCCGCATCCGGGAAATCCTGCCCGACGTGCAATTCGTCTGGCTGCAATGCGCGCCCGAAACCTGCGCGACGCGCGACCCCAAGGGACTCTGGAAAAAGGCCGCCCGCGGTGAGTAGCCGCAACTGACCGGTGCCGGCGGCGAGTGGGAAGAACCAACTAGCTGCGCCTTGACGCTCCAGACCGATGCGCTGTCGGTTGACCAGGCCTTCCACGCGGTCCAGGACCGCTTCGGTTTGATTGGGCAAGGCCGTTGACTGGTTGATGCGGAACGTCGCACGTGGCGTGGCAGGAACGACGTTCGCAAGCGTGCTGACGCCACGGCAATTCTGTGTGAAGGATTATTTCAACCCCCCGGCCTCCCTCCGTCCCGCCCCGCCAACCGCGGGAACAGAACCGTCAACCTCAGCTCAGCAAGGGGACATTTTCTCGTGAGTTGGGAAGGGGACGTTTCAAAAGAGTTTTGGCACGGCTTGACTTGTCGGCTTGTCCGCGTTCTCGGCTTTCGCTAGGTTCGACGCGGTAATTCACCGGTTCTTCGCCGGTTCATGTCAGAGTGGATGGCTTGTATGTCTGAGTCCTACATTCAGAACTTGTTCGCGGACCGTATCGGCGGCAGCCAATACGGCAAGTCGCAGGCCATTTACAAGTTCGAGAAGATCAAGCGCGCCAAACGCGCTGCGATGGCGGCGCACCCAGGCGAGGAGATCATTGACCTGGGCATCGGCGAGCCGGATGAGATGGCCTTCCCTGGGGTCGTCGAGAAACTCTGCGAAGAGGCGAAGAAGCCGGAGAACCGAGGCTACGCGGACAACGGCGATGCCATGCTCAAGCAGGCAGCGGCGCGCTATCTCGACCGCGTGTTCGGCGTGCAGGGGATCAATCCCGACACGGAAGTCATCCACTCCATCGGCAGCAAAGCCGCGCTCTCCATCCTGCCGGTGGCGCTGATGAATCCTGGTGACTTTGCGCTCATGACCGTACCCGGTTACCCTGTGTTCGGCACGCATAGCCGTTATCTCGGCGGGCAGGTGTTTAGCCTGCCGCTCAAACCGGAGAACCAGTTTTTGCCAGACCTCGATTCCGTGCCCGCGGATGTGCTCGCGAAGGCCAAGGTGCTCGTCCTTAATTACCCGAACAACCCCACTGGCGCGAGCGCCACGCCGGAGTTCTTCGCCAGGGTCGTCGCGTTCGCGAAGCAGCACCGCATCGTCGTCATTTCGGACGCCGCCTACGCCGCGCTGGTTTACGAGGGCCAGCCGCTGAGCTTTCTCGCCACGCCGGGCGCGAAGGACGTGGGCGTTGAACTGCACTCGGTGAGCAAGTCGTTCAACATGACCGGCTGGCGCTGCGGTTTCGTCGCCGGCAACGAACTGCTCGTGCGCGCCTACGGCGACGTGAAGGACAACACCGACTCGGGCCAGTTCCTCGCCATCCAGCACGCGGCCGCGCACGCGCTGGATCACCCGGAAATGACGCAGCAGATCGCCGCGAAGTATTCGCGCCGGATGGACCGATTGGTCTCCTTGCTGGCAAACGCCGGATTCCGAACCCGCAAGCCGAAAGGTTCGTTCTTTCTCTACGTCCCCGCTCCCAAGGCGGCAATCACGAAGACTGGCAAGCGCATCGCATTCGCCTCCGCGGAGGACGCGTCGCAGTGGTTGATCACGGAGAAACTGATTTCGACCGTGCCGTGGGACGATGCTTGCGCCCATTTGCGGCTGAGCGTAACCTTCGCGGCAACGAATCGCGGGGAAGAAGACCGTATCATCAGCGAACTGGCTGACCGGCTCGACGGCGTCCGCTTCGAGTTCTGAGCGAACCCGGATGCGGGACGGCTGCAGGCCGGCGGTCGGAAAACACAGCAAGCACATGGAAACGCCGCCCGCCGAAAACCAGCGCCGCCACGTCCTCGTGGTGGATGACAACTTCGACCTCGCGCAGACCTACAAGCATCTGCTCGAAGAGCACGGCTACACCGTCACCACCGTCCCCAACGGCGTGCTGGCGCTGAAGATCGTGCTCAAGATGGACGTGGACGTCCTCTTGTGCGACCTCAAGATGCCGCAACTGGAGGGCGACATGTTTTACGTCACGGTGGAACGGGTGAAGCCTGAGCTGTGCCGCAGGTTCATCTTCATCACGGGCGTGGGGAGCGATCCGAAGTTCCAGCCCTTCGTCAACCAGGTCCAGGCGCCGGTGCTCTTCAAGCCCGTGGAAATGGCTACGTTGCTCGAAGCAATTGGGAACGTGATTCAAAAGTGACTTCGCGGCGGGCCAAGAAGCTGCAAGCGCCGCGTCACTTGGAGAATGAACCCATCACCTTGACCAGTGCCTCCGCCACCTGCTCGCAATGGTGCGGTTCGAAGGTCGGGTAGGCAAAGCAGGTGAACGTGTGGTGCTGATGCCAGAGAGCATTGGGCACCTCGACGCGGTCATAGTCCACGCTGGACGGGTGGGTGTATTCCTTTGACCGGAACGGGAACCGCGAGCGGCCAAAGGCGTTGTGGTCCCGATAGGCCCGCTCCGTGTGGCATTGCGGCCAGAAGACCCGCCAGCAGGGCGCGCCCTCGGCCCCGGCGGCTTTCACGAACTCGTGGATGTCGCAGCGCATGTTTTCGATGTCCAGCGAGAAGGCCATCACGAAGAATCCATTCTGCCGCTCGGGCGTGTCCACCGGATGAAACTTCACCAGCGGATTGTCCTTCAGCGCGTCCATGATGATGTGCGCGTTGCGGCGGCGGCGAGGCATGTTCCAGGTGTCCATGCGTGCCAACTCCACCAACCCGATGGCGGATTGCATCTCGGTCATGCGATAGTTCCAGCCGACCATGTTGTGGATGTACGAAAGCTTTTGTTCCAGCTCGAGGAGGTTCAGCCGGTCCTTCACGTCGTAACCGTGATCGCGAAAACTGCGCGCCAGCCAGGCAAGATCCTCGTTGTCAGTCGTCACCATGCCGCCTTCGCCGCCCGTCGTGAAAGTCTTGCTCTGACAGAAACTGCAGGCGGCGATGTCCCCGAGCGTTCCCGTCTTCCGGCCCTTGAACGATCCGCCAAAGGCCTGCGCGTTGTCCTCAATCACGAACAGCTTGTGCCGCTTGGCGAAGGTTCGGATCGCATCCATGTCGCACACGTTTCCGTAAAGGTGGACGGGCATGATGGCTTTGGTGCGTTCGTTCACGAGCTGCTCCGCCGACGCAACGCTGATGCAATGGTCGTCGAGGTTGACATCGGCAAAGCGCGGAATGGCGCCCGCCTGCACGATGGCAAAGCTGCTGGCAATGAAAGTGTAGCTGGGCACGATGACTTCGTCGCCCGGCCCGATGCCCAACGCGGTGAGGCCGACGTGCAGAGCAGACGTGCCGTTCGTCGTGCTGACGGCAAACTTGCTGCCCTGCCACTCGGCGAAGGCTTTCTCAAACTGCATTCCCTTCGGGCCGGTCCAATAATTCACCTTGCCCGAGCGCAGAACTTCCTCGACCGCCTTGAACACGCGCTCGTCAAACGCCGGCCAGTAGGGAGGTTTGTCCCGCACCGCCGGCGTGCCGCCGTGGAGGGCGAGTTTCCCGGCTCGCCGATGCGGTGCGCGCTTTGATCGAGGAGTCTCCGGACGCTTGCTTGAGAGTTTCTGTTGAAGTCTGGATGCTTTCATAGTCGAGTCGCGTTTCGGAAATCCTCGCGAGGTTCTACACGCTTTCCCGAGACCCGCAACACAACAATTCTGGTGAAGAAAGCGCTTCGCGCTCGTGGAGGAATGGGCACTGCAAGTTTGCCGGCGCGCGGCGGGACGCGCATAATCCCCGCATGGAAAACGCCCGCTTCATCGCTGCAACCGCCACCACCCTCATCGTCGTCCGGTGGCTCGCCGAGCTTGGGCTTTCCACGCTGAACAGCCGCCATGTCCGCGCCCACGCCGGCACTGTGCCGGAGGCATTCAAAGCCGTGGTGGACGACGCGACCTACGCCCGGTCCGTGCAATACACGCTCGCCCGCAGCCGCTTCGGCCAGTTCGACGACACTTACAACGCGATCCTCCTTCTGTTGGTTTTGTTCAGCGGCGTGCTGCCGTGGGCGTTCGACTTTTGCCAACAGCATATCGGCGCTTCCGCTTGGGCACGGGCGACGTTGCTCCTGGCCGTGGGCTTGGTGTTGACGCTGCCTGGCCTGCCCGTGGACTGGTTCGAGCAGTTCCGGCTGGAAGCGAAGTTCGGCTTCAACACGACCACGCCAGAAACGTGGTGGTTGGACCGGCTGAAGGGATTCCTACTCGCGGTGGTGCTGGGCTATCCGCTGCTGCTGCTCGTGCTGAAACTCGTGGAATGGACCGGCGATGCGTGGTGGCTTTGGGCGTGGAGCACGCTGCTCGGCTTCCAGCTCCTCATGCTCGTGCTCGCGCCAGTGCTGATCCTGCCGTTGTTCAACAAGTTCACGCCGCTCGCCGAGGGCAGCCTGCGCGCCCGCCTGCTCGCGCTGGCCGAGCGCACCCGCTTCCGCGCCCGCAGCATCCAGGTCATGGACGGCAGCAAACGCTCGCGTCACTCGAACGCCTTCTTCACGGGCTTGGGCCGCTTCCGCAAGATCGTGCTCTTCGACACGCTCATCGCGCAGCTCACCGAGCCGGAACTCGAAGCCGTGCTGGCGCATGAAATTGGTCACTACAAGCTCCGCCACATCGTGAAGCTCCTGGCCGGCTCGGCGCTCGGGTCGTTGGCGGGATTCTACGCGCTTGCGTTGCTGGCGAAGCAGGGGTGGTTTTGCCAGGCGTTTGGTTTCGAGCCGGGTGACGTGACACCCGCGCTACTGCTCTTCGGCTTGCTGGCGGGTGTGGTGACCTTCTGGCTTGCGCCGCTGCTGCATGCGTGGTCGCGCCGCTACGAATATCAGGCTGACGCCTTCGCCGCGCGCACGCTGGGCGACGCGCTACCGCTCGTCACAGCGCTACGCAAGTTGAACGGAAAAAATCTCAGCAACCTTACACCGCATCCATTCTACAGCGGCTTTTACTACTCGCACCCGGCGCTGCTTGAACGGGAACGGGCTCTGGCGAAATGAGCGCGGCCCCGCTGGAAGAACCAAACGCCGCCGCGTGGCAGAAGCCGCCGGGTCTGCACTCGATTCGCGGCATCATGGGTTGTTGCCACCTTTTGGTGGAAAGCGGCGAGTGCGTGATGCTGGACGCCGGTTTGGTCGGCGAACGATTCTTCATCCGGCGTCTGTTGCGCAAGCTGGCGCTTGGACCGCGATCGGTGAAGGCCATTCTCCTGACGCACGGGCATCTGGATCACACCGGAAACCTCGCTTGGCTGAAGCATTGGACGGGCGCGGAGGTTTACGCGCATCCCGCCGAACAGGAACACGTGAACGGCACCTACCCGTATCAAGGCGTCACGAAATGGTGCGGTCGCCTGGAAGCGGTGGGACGCGCGGTGCTGCGATATCGGCCCGCGAAGATTGACGAGTATCTGACGAACGGCCAGCGGCTGCCGTTCTGGGGCGGGCTGGAAGTGATTCACCTGCCGGGGCACACCGCGGGGCACTGCGGCTTTTTCAGCGAGCGCCACAACCTGCTTTTCAGCGGCGACATGTTTGCCAGCTACTTCTTCAACGTCCACAAACCGCCAGCCATCTTGAACAGCGCGCCGGAGCGCTTCACCGGAAGCGTCGAGCGAATCCGCCGGTTGAACCCGCGCTTCATCGTGCCCGGCCATTATGACCGGCTGAATGGCGCGCTGCACCGGCGGCGGTTTGCGCACCTGTTTGGCTTGACGAAGTGGCGGGTCGCCCGGTGAATCTCGGCGCCTCGCTCCCGATGCCCGCCCCCCGCCATGTCCACTTTCTGAAACTGCCCGGCTCAGCCTCCCGGCACGACGCGGATGCAATTCTGGCTGCCGAACTCGTTGGGCTTGCGCGTCGGGCAGGCGGGGTCATCGCGCCATTCGCCGTCCACCATGAACCGGTATTCGTAAGTGCCCGCAGGCAGGGGGATGGTTTTCTTCCATGTCCCGTCCTTCTGTTTGCGGAGGCTGACGGCGGCCTCCTGCCAGTTGGTGAAACTACCGGCCAGCCGGACCATCTCAGCCTCCGGCGCGTGCAGCGCGAAGGTGATCTTGTTCTTCTCGGTCAGTTCTCGTGCCATAAACTTGTGTTGGGTTTGCGAGCCTTGCGGTCGCTTTTGGTTTCAATGTCGCACATTAGGCCCCAAGCTGTTTCAGGTCAACTAGTCGCCCGCGGATTTCACGGCTTCTTCACCCGGCGTAACCGCATTGTAACAATCTGTTGTTCCACTTCGCCGGCTTCTCTATGTTGCCGCGCAAACGCCGGTCAGATGCTTGAACATCGCATGAACGAACCCGTCCCGTACCTCGACCTCAAGGCGCAACTCCGCCCGATCCGCGCCGAAATTGACGCCGCCATCACCCGCGCGCTGGACAACTGCACGTTCTGTCTCGGGCCGGACGTGGCGCAGTTCGAGCGCGACTTCGCGGCGTTTTGCGGCGCGGAGCGTTGCGTCGCCATGAACAGCGGCACCTCGGCGCTCCATGTCGCGATGCGGTTGCTGGGAGTCGGACCGGGCGACGAAGTCATCACCACGCCCTATACGTTCATCGCCACGAGCTGGGCCATCTCCTACTGCGGCGCAAAACCGGTCTATGTGGACATCGAGGACGCGACCTTCAACCTCGACCCGGCATTGGTGGAGCGCGCCATCACACCGCGCACCAGGGCTGTTCTGCCCGTGCATCTTTACGGTCTGCCGTGCAAGCTTGATTCGCTGCTGGCGATTTGCCGCCGACACAAGCTGCCGTTAGTCGAGGACGCCTGCCAGGCGCACGGCGCGAAATACAAGGGCAGGACCGTTGGCACGTTCGGAGAGATTTCCTGCTTCAGTTTTTATCCCGCCAAGAACCTGGGTGCCGTCGGCGAAGGCGGGGCGCTGGTGACGAACAACGCGGACTTCGCCGCTCGCGCCCGCGCGCTTCGCGAACACGGTTCGACCAAGCGCTACCATCACGACGAGATTGGCTTCAATTACCGCATGGAAGGATTTCAAGGCGCGGTGCTCGGCGTGAAGCTGAAGCATCTGACGAGCTGGCAGGAAAGCCGCCGCCGCGTCGCGCGCCGCTACGCCGAATTGCTCGCCGACACGCCATTGCGTTTGCCGGTTGAATCTGCCGATATCGAGAGCGCCTGGCATCTCTACACCGTCCGCCATCCGCGCCGCGATGAGTTGAAAGCGCATCTCGACGCGCACGGCATTGGCAACGCGGTGCATTACCCGATGCCGCTGCATTTGCAAACGGCCTATGCCGGCCTCGGCCACAAGCCCGGCGATTTCCCCGTGGCCGAAAAGGCCGCGCGCGAAGTGCTCAGCCTGCCGATGTTCGCGGAATTGACGGAGGCGCAGATCCAGCGGGCGGCCGACGTTGTGAAGGCTTTTTTTGCCAGGACACCTCCGCACGCGGACCGGTGAGGATCCGCTTCTTGCGCGGCTTGCGGCGGAGAGTAACCTCGCGCCATGACGCACGCGGACTTTGTCCACCTCCACCTGCACAGCGAGTATTCGTTGTTGGACGGCGCCTGTCGGCTTGACCGCTTGGTGGACAAGGCCCACGCGTTGAGGTTTCCGGCGCTGGCCATCACGGATCACGGCGTGATGCATGGCGCGATTGATTTCTACAAGGCCGCCCTCGAGAAAGGCATCAAGCCGATCATCGGCTGCGAGGTCTATGTCGCGCCCGGCAGCCGGTTGGAGAAGAAGACCACCAGCGGCGGCCGCGACGTTTACCATCATCTCGGGCTGCTGGCGAAGGACGAGATCGGCTACAGGAATCTCATCAAGCTGACCACGGCAGCGCACCTGGAAGGCTATTACTACAAGCCGCGCATAGACAAGGAACTGCTCGCCACGCACAGGGAGGGCCTGATCGCGATGTCCGGCTGTCTGGCCAGTGAGATTCCCGAGTTGATTACCAAAGACCAATTGCCAAAGGCGCGCGACACGGTGGATTGGTTCAAGCAAACGCTTGGCGCGGAGAATTTTTACCTGGAACTTCAGAACCACGGCATCCCGGAACAGGCGAAGGTGAACAAACAACTCCTCGCCTGGGCAAAGGAGTTCGGCCTGAAGGTCGTCGCGACGAACGACGTTCATTACCTCGAAAAGGACCACTGGCAGGCGCACGATTGCCTGATTTGCATCGGCACGCAGTCGCTGGTCAGCGACACGAAGCGGCTGCGTTACGAGCGCGAGCAGTTTTACCTGCGCTCGACGGAAGAGATGAAGGCTCGCTTTGCCGAGGTTCCGGAAGCGGTAAAGAACACGCTGGAGGTCGCGGAGAAGTGCAATCTGGAAATCGAGTTTGGCAAGCTGCACTACCCGGTCTTCCCTCGGCCGGAGCACTCCACACGTGAGGGCTATCTGCGCAAGCGCGTGGCGGAAGGACTGGGCCGGCGTTACGGCTTGCACGTTCGCGCGGAAGGCAAGGAATTCGCCGTCGAGCGCGTCGAAGATCCGAAGCGGCTGCCCACATATCCGCCCACACCGGTGCTGGCGGCAACGACGCCGGTGTCCGCGGCACTAACTGCGAAACTGACCCAGCCGGACGTCACCGCGGCCGTTCACGCGCTGCTCGAACGGGCGCAGATGGAGTTGCGCGTGATCGAGAAGACCGGGTTTGTGAGTTATTTCCTGATCGTGGACGATTTCATGCGCTACGGGCACGAGCACGGGATCGCCTGCGCGGCGCGCGGTTCGGCGGCGGGGTCGCTGGTCACGTACCTTCTGGAAATCTCCAACGTCTGCCCGCTGCGTTACGGCCTGCTGTTCGAGCGCTTCCTGAATCCCGAGCGCGTCAACCCGCCGGACATTGACATTGATTTCGCCGACGACCGCCGTGCGGATGTCATCGAATACGTCCGCCAGAAGTATGGCCGGGATTGCGTGGCGCAGATCATCACGTTCGGCACGCTCGGCGCGAAGAGCGTGGTGCGCGACGTGGGCCGCGTGATGGGTCTGAGCTTCGGCGAGTGCGACCGGCTGGCAAAGATGATTCCGTTCGACCTCAAGATGACGCTGGAGAAGGCGCTCAAACAATCGGCGGACCTGAAGCAGGCCTACGAGACGGAGGAAATCACGCGCGAGTTGATTGACACGGCGCTCGTGCTCGAAGATCTGACGCGCAATGCCAGCGTGCATGCCGCCGGCGTCGTCATCGGCCCGGAACCGCTCGTGAACCTGCTTCCGCTCAAGCAGGACGAGCACGGCGCGCTGGTCACCCAATACGCGATGAACCCCGTCGGCGATCTCGGCCTGCTGAAAATGGATTTCCTTGGCCTGAAAACGCTCACCGTCATCCGCAACACCTGCGAGATGGTGAAGCGGACTCAGGGCATCGAAGTGCCGATTGACAATCTTCCGCTCGACGACGCGAAGACCTACGACCTCCTCAACAAGGCGAATACGCTGGGCGTGTTCCAACTGGAATCCGGCGGGATGCGTGATTTGTGCCGCAAGTTCCAGATCAGTTTGCTCGAACACATCACGGCGCTTATCGCGCTCTACCGGCCCGGGCCGATGGAGCTGATTCCGGAATTCATCCGCCGCCGCCATGGCGAAATCAAAATCGAGTACGAGCATCCGCTCCTGGAACCGATTGCCCGCGAGACTTACGGCATCTTGATCTACCAGGAGCAGGTGATGCAGGCGGCGCAGGTGCTGGCGGGCTACACGCTCGGCGGCGCGGATTTGCTGCGGCGCGCGATGGGCAAGAAAAAGGTCGAGGAGATGCAGAAGCAGCGCGAGACGTTCGTCAAGGGCTGCAAGGCGAAGAACGACATCCCCCCGCCCCAAGCGAACCAGATTTTTGACCTGCTCGAGAAGTTCGCGGGCTACGGCTTCAACAAGTCGCACGCTGCCGCCTACGCCGTGGCTGCCTACCAGACGGCGTATCTCAAAGCCAATTATCCGGTCGAGTTCCTGTGCGCCATGATGACGAACGACATGGCGGACACGGCGAAGCTGGCCCAGTACATCAACGAAGCGCGCACGATGGGCATTGAAGTTCTACCGCCGGACGTGAACGAGAGCCAGGTTTTCTTTGCACCGGCCCCGTCCCGTAGCCGCGAACGTGAGTCCGCGGATTCATCCGCGCTCTCACGAGACGTGGCTACAACAGCAGGCGCTATCCGCTTCGGCTTGGCCGCCATCAAAGGCGTGGGCGAAGTGGCAGTAGAGAGCATCCTCGAGGCGCGGCGCGAAGGTGGCCCGTTCCAGTCGCTCTTCGATCTGTGCGAGCGGGTAGACACGCGCACCGTCAACCGCAAGATCCTCGAAGCCTTCATCAAGTCCGGCGCGTGCGACGGCTTCAGCCGGACCCGCGCCTCGTTGATGGCCGGCTGCGAGCGCGCTCTGATGCGCGGGGCAAACGTGCATGCCGACCTCCAGCGGGGCCAGAGTTCGCTCTTCGGCATGTTGAGCGAAGGTGCCGCCACACCGCTGGAGGCAAACCTCAACCTGCCGGAATGGCCGCAGCACGAGTTGCTCGCACACGAGAAGGAGCTGCTCGGCTTCTATGTCACCGGCCATCCGCTTACCCCGCACGCACCCATCCTCGAACAATACGCCCTCACCACAACCGCGAAGCTCCCGGAACTGCCAAACCGCGCGCTCACCCGCATCGGCGGGCTCATCGCCGCCGTCCAGACCGGCGTGTCCAAGAAATCCAACCGGCCCTACGTCATTGCGACGCTGGAAGACCTCGAAGGTTCGGTGCAGGTGCTGTGCTTGAACGAGAATTACGACAAGTATCGCGAGTTGCTCACGCCCAACCGTGCCGTGCTGGTCGTCGGCGAGGTCAACACCGGTGAGGACAAGCCGAAGATTTTCCCGCAGGAAATCCTGCCGCTGGAAGACGCGCCGAAACGTTTCACAAAACAGGTTCACTTCCGGCTGCACACGGCGCACTTGAAGCCGGAGCACCTAGAAGCCGTGCGCGAACTGGTCGAAGCGCATCGCGGCAAGTGCCGGTTGTTCCTGTGTTTCGTGCGGCCGGGCGGTGAGGTGGCGTTCGTGGAAACCCACGAAAACTTTTCCGTCACACCCTCGACCGCCTTGCAGCAGGCGGCGGATGCCGCGTTTGGCGAGGGCACTTACTTCGCGAAGGTGGACGCCAGCCTGCCGGAGCGCGCGCTGCGGCGCTGGGAGCGCCGCGCAGAGAATGGACAAAATGGAGACGTGTTTTCAAAACCGTAGCAGCGGACGTGAGTCCGCTCTGATGTCCGGGAGAATGGAGCGGACTCACGCCCGCTGTTACAAGGTCTTGTGAAATGCGATGGAGATTGACGAATGACGTTGTTGCACGCGGGCCGACGGATGCGCTTGGTTGCGGACCTGGCCCTCTCGCTAATCGCCAATCTCCCCGCCGACCCTGCTCCTCCAAGTGCTTCCGGCTACCGCTTGTTCGACCGCACCAATCTCGTCGCGTGGTGCATCGTGCCGTTCGACGCGAAGAAGCGCGGACCTGAAGAGCGCGGGCAGATGTTGGAGAAGCTCGGCATCAAGAAGCTCGCGTACGACTGGCGCGCCGAACATATCCCGACGTTTGACGCGGAAGTCGCGGCTATGAAACGGCACGCCGTGGAAATGACGGCCTGGTGGTTTCCCGGAGCGCTCAACGCGGAGGCCCGCGCGATTCTCGACTGCATCAAGCGCAACGGCATTCATCCGCAACTCTGGGTGATGCTCGAAGGCGGGCCGCATTTGCGTTTCGACAAGGCGTTTGAAGCCACTCCGGAAGCGCAGGCGGCGCACGTCGGGCGCATGGTCGCGGGCGTGAAGCCGATTGCCGCCGAGGCCGCGAAGCTCGGCTGCCAGGTCGCGCTCTACAATCACGGCGGCTGGTTCGGTATTCCGGAGAATCAAATCCAGATCATCGACCGGCTGAAGCGCGACGGCGTCACCAACGTGGGCATGGTCTATACGCAGCATCATGGCCACGGCGAGATTGACCGGTTCGACGAGTTGTTTCCAAAGATGAAGCCGCACCTTCTCGCGCTCACGCTCAACGGCATGATCAAGGACGGCGACTTGCGCAGCCACGACCTTGGCACCGCACCGCCAGGTCAGGGCGACCAAGACCTCCGGCTTTTGCGCATCATCAAGAACAGCGGCTGGCGCGGGCCGGTGGGCATCATCCTAGAAGTGTTCGCCGATGCCGAAGCGCGCTTGCAGGACAACCTCGATGGCCTTGACTGGCTGGTCGCTCAACTGGAGGGCCGCGCGGCTGGGCCGAAACCGCAGCCGCGTAGCTGGCAGCCGCCCAAAGCAGCTTTGCCCGCGACTCAAACGAAGGGCGACGCCAGAGTGGTCGAAGGCAAACCGGAGTATCGCAATCGCCCGCTCACCGTCGAGTGCCGGGCGATGCTCCACAGTGCCGGCAACTTCAACATCTTCGTCGCCAGCGACACCAAGGATTCGGCGGAGCATTGGGAGTTGTATTCCTACGTGGGTAGCGGCGTGCTGAGTCTTTATCAGCCCGGTCGCGGCGGTGAATTCAAATCCACGGTCAACGTCTGCGACGGCCAACCCCATCAACTCGGAGCGGTGATCGAGCCGGAGCGCGTGCGGCTTTTCGTGGACGGCAAGCTGGTCGCCGATGCGCCCGCCACGCCGCGCCAAGGCGAGCCGATTCCCGGCGGGCTGGCGTTCGGCCAACTCGTCGAGGGCACGGTCGGCTGCGATGGCTTCGTGGAGGAAGTCCGGCTTTCCAAAGGAGTGCGTGATCTCGCGAGCGCGCCTGCCGGCCCGCTGCAAGCCGACGCGCAGACCATCGGCCTGTGGCGCTTCGCGAAAGCGGACATGGGCGCGACGCCCGTCCCGCAGTCGAAATACTGGGCCATCGAAGACCCGAAAGAGCGCAAGAAGTTGCCGCTCTACCAAACCATCCCCGGCGCAAAGCCAGAGGAACTCACACCTGCCAACGGCTTGCCGAAACGCGAGACGTTTCTCACCTGGCATCGCTCGCACGGCGACAACGGCGGCACGCGCTACTCGGCGCTGGACCAAATCAACCGCCAGAACGTAACGAACCTCCGGGTCGCCTGGAGCTATCACTCGCGCGACGGCAGCAACAACATCCAGTGCAATCCGATCATCGTGAACGGAGTCATGTTCGCGCCCACGCCGGGCAAACACATCGTGGCCGTGAACGCTGAGAACGGCACGGAACTGTGGCGTTTCAAGCCGGAAGGCCGACCGGCGTTCCGTGGTTTGATCTGGTGGCCCGGCGACCGCGCTGCGAGCGAGCGCGTGATGTTCTGCTCGGGCCAGCATCTTTACGCGTTGAACCCCAAGACGGGCCAGCCCATTGCGGACTTCGGCGACGGGGGCAAGACTTTGCTGCCGGGTGTCGCGCAAGGGGATTTCGGCGCCGCCACCGCCGGGCCGGCAATTTTTCAGCGCATCATCGTCGTGCCGGGATTCGAGAAAGACGTGTGGGCCTTCGATGTCGTGACGGGCAAGCACCTCTGGACGTTCCACACGGTGCCGCACGAGGGCGAGTTCGGTTACGACATGTGGGATCACGTCGAGAGTTACGCCGCCAACTGCTGGGGCGGCATGGCGCTGGACGAACTGCGGGGCATCGCTTACATCACCACCGGTTCACCGAAGCCCAACTTCCTTGGGGCAAGGCATCGGGGCGACAATTTGTTCGCCAACTGCCTGATCGCCCTCGACGCCCGCACGGGCCAACGCCTCTGGCACTTCCAGGAAATCCGCCACGACATTTGGGACCTTGACATTCCCGCGCCGCCGAATCTCTCGACGATCACGCGCGACGGAAAGCGTGTGGATGTGGTTTCTGTTTGCACGAAGATCGGCAACACGCTGTTGCTGGATCGCGTGACAGGCAAACCAATCTTCCCGTTTCGCTTGAGACGCGCCCCGACCAGCGAGCTGCGTGGCGAGCAAACGTCGGCTTACCAGCCCGACGTCGAATTGCCCGAACCATTCTCGAAGCAGGAATTCACGGAGGCGGATCTCACGGACCGCACCGATGAAGCGGCCGATTTTGCTCTGACGTGCTTCAAGAGCGCAACGACCGGCTGGTTCCGTCCGTTCCGCGAAGGCCGGGTGAATTTGTATTTCAACATTGACGGCGGTGCCGAGTGGACCGGCGCATGCGTGGACCCGGACACTGGCCGGCTTTACGTCACCGCCAATCACATGGGCTGGCTTATTACCGTGATGCGCGACGACGATCCGCCGGACGATCCGAACGCGCCGCGGACGCGCGGGCAGTCCGTGTTTGAGACGATCTGCGCCCAGTGCCACGGCACGAACCGCATGGGCATCGGCACGGTGCCGGCGCTGCGTGGCTTGCGGCATCGCCTCGTGGATGAGCAAATCGTCCGGCAGGTCCGCAATGGAAGCAACGCCATGCCCGCCCATCCGGAAAACGTCATCAGCGAACCGGACCTCAAAGCCCTCGTGGATTTTCTGATGCTGCGCGACCGTCCGCTGCCGCCCATGCCGCCCAAGCCCGAGCGCCCGCGCTACCGCGACCACGGCTACCCGAAGTTTTACGACAACGAGGGTTACCCGGCGAACAAACCGCCTTGGGGCACGCTCAATTGCATTGACCTCAACACAGGCAAGTTGCTTTGGAAAGTTCCGCACGGCGAATACGCGGAGTTGACCGCGCAGGGCGTGCCGAAGACCGGCACGGAAAACTACGGCGGCCCGATTGTCACCGCGGGCGGACTCGTTTTCTGTGCCGGGGCGCGCGACACGAAGCTCTGGGCCTACGACAAGGACACCGGCGCCGAGCTCTGGTCCGCGCCACTGCCGTGGACGGGTTCAGCGCCACCGGCAACGTATCAGGTGAACGGCCGGCAATACGTGGTCATTGCCGCCACCGGCGGGAACAAACTCGGCACGCCATACGGCGATGCGTATGTGGCGTTCGCGCTGCCGGCTTCGCAGGAGCCGGCTGCCGGCGCGAAATGAAGCACAACCGCTTTTGGCGCAGTCGACCGTGCAAAATTCTCGTCCAGCGATTTGCGGTTGCGTTCGCCCGGCGCTGCCGCTAAACCTCAGCCGCAAACTTGAAAACCTAGAATCCTTATGGCTCAAGCAATCTTCCATCCCAGCATCGAAGGCGGCCAGCACGGTGCCAAATCCCTCGCTCAATTCCTCGACTACGCCCGCAAATCCGGCGCCACGGGCGCGCAGCCGTCGAACTACATGCTCCAAGCCGACAAGGGCTTCAAGAGCGCCAAGGAAATCAAGGACACGTTCGCCAAGGCGAAAATGACACTCGACGGCATCTCCACGCACTGCATGTTCTGGGTGCACACGACGGCGTGGACGGGCAGCCCGACCATTCGGCCGTTCGTCCCGGCGGACGTGGCGAAGAAATCACCGGCGGCCATCGAGCAGTGGGCGGAGGATTACCTGCTCCGGTTCATGGATTTGGCCGTGGAACTCGGCGTGAAGGTGTTGCCGATGTTCTGGGGCACCGCCTTCGGCTGGGAAGTGGCCGGCGGTTATCCGTGGGGGTTTTGGAAAGGCGGTGACTACGACTTCGTCAAGGAAGGTCAGGAGCGGTTCGTGAGGAAGACCGCCAAGCTGCGCGCGCAAGCCAACAAGCTCGGCATTTACCTGGCTCATGAAATCCATCCTTGCACCGCCGCGATGTGCGCCGACGACTTCAACATGCTGGTGCAAATTTGTGACGGCGACAAATGCCTCGCCGTGAACGCGGACCCGTCCCACTGCTGGGAGGGCGAGAGCTGGGAGACGCGCTTCCTGAAAGTCGCCTCGCGCATTTACTCCTGCCACGTGAAGAACTTTGTCATCCGCCCCGACCAGCCCTTGCGCAAGGTGGAAGCCGATTGGCAGAAACGCGCCATGCAGTTCGTGGACATCCCGTCTGGCGACTTGAACATGACGCGCTACATCGAGTGCCTGATCCACACCGGCTATCCGCAGCGCTATTGCCAGGTGATGAAGAGCAAGACGGCGCCGTTGATTGCGGAAGCCGAAAGCGCCTATCGCAGTCTCGACGCGACGAGCACCAACGGCATCCAATACGTGCGGGATTACCTCTGCTTCCCGCTGGCGACCGGGTCGTTCGAGGACGGCATCGGCGCGTAACGCGGTGGATCGGCACGCCGGCTTCGTTTCGCTCGGCGTCGGCCCGTTCCGCGAAGTCGCCTTCAAACAAAATCACCCGCTCCTCGCCAGCAGCGAGGAGCGGGTGGATCGTTTTCAGACCAGATTACGGCTTACTTGGCCGGTGGCTTCGCCGTTGGCATGGGGACGACGGCGGATTGAAGCCCCGCTTTCGCGCAGATAAGATAGACGACCGCACCGACGATGAACGCGGCCACCGGCGCGCAGGGAACGTCCACTTGCAGGGAGGCCGGCAGCATCTTGTTGGGCAGGATGCCGACGATGAAGCCGAGTGCCCATGCGATCCAACCCGCCGGGTTGAAGCCGGCCCGCGGGCCGGTCCACTTCCCGCCGCTCAGCACGTAGTCCACCAGCATGGCACCGCAAATCGGGCCAAACGAAGCGCCAATCAGTCCGAACACGCTGAGCAGATTCCCCGCCGCACCGGAGACCGCCAGGATGATGCTGACAATGGCGCCGATGCCCACGGACAGGAACGGGTTCACCTTCGGCATCACGGTCCGGAAACTGTTTGCGGCGATAAACGACGAGAAACAGGCGCCCGGAAAAGCCGCCAGCGTGAGCCCAATCATCACGGCGGCAAACAAGCCGGGAGAAAGTTTCTTCTCCAAGGCGGCGGTCATGTTGACCACCGTGGGGTCCACCACGCCCGAAGCGCGCGCGCCGGCCACCGCCAGGACCGAGATGCCCGCGGTGAAGATGATCGCAACGATGATGCCGATGTAACCGCCCATGCTAACGTCCTTCTTGTCGCGCGCCGTCATGCAGATGTCCACGCCCGCCGCGCCGGCGGTGGCGAAGAACCCGACGATCGCGCCGATCATGAGCAGCATCGCCGAAAGGCCGCCGCCGCCGCCCGTCGTGGCCGGGGGCGGCGTGTAGTTGCCGGCCGATCCGGCGAACATGACCAGGCCCACCAGCAGCACCACCAACGGGATAATCGGCAGATAGGTCGCGACCTTGGCCACGTATTGAATGCCCTTCAAGCCGACAAACGCCGCCCCCAACGCGAAGACGATGCAGATCGGGACGAAAAGCCCCGGCGCGTGGAACCCTTTCGCGAGCGCATCGGAGGAGCCGAACGTGTTGACGCCCAGCCAGCCGAACTGCAGCACGCCCATGAGAAAGCCGGGCATGATCAGGCTGCCCGCGGCCCCGAACGTGGACGTGCCCACGATGTAGAGCGGCAGGCCCGTTTGTTGACCGAGCAGCCCTGGGACGACAAAGAACAGGAAGTGGCAGATCAGCGCTCCAAGCACCACGCCGAGGAGCGTGGCGCCCAAGCCGCCGGTAGAGAGGCCATTTCCGGACATGGAGTCCCAGAAGATGAACCACAGGAAAATGCCCGCGTAGGTCGGGGCAGTGTTCTTGTACCACGCCGCCCGTTTGTCCGGCGGATTGGGCGTGGTGCTGGTAATGTACGACGGCAGTACAGTTGCAGGTTGTTGGGATTGATCATTCATGGTTTCGATTCAGGTTGTCTGGTTTGGGCGTTCGACATCCGTCCCGGCCGCAGCCGGTTCAGCCGACGATAACTGCTAGAGCAAGTGCATCCATTGATGCCGGCCTTCTGTCACCCCGTCGCGTTCCGAACAGATCGCGGGGCGCTGGGGCACATAGTCGCTGGCGCGGCCTTGGTGTCAACGGTAAACTCCGGCGCCCATCGGCGCGCCCGTGCCGGGTCAAATTGACGGAGGAACGGCTCCCGTCTCGGGCGTGGCGGCATCCAACTCCAGTTCGATGAGCAGTTCTTCGCGACACACTGCCGCGACGGTGGAAACGAGAGGCAGGTTCTGCAATCCACGGCGCGCCAGCCAGTCGGCGAAAAGCTGTGCCTGGCTCGCGTCCTTGAAATAGGCCACGGCGCGTGTCGTGTCCGCGAAGCCCAGTCCGCGCGAGTTCAAAATGTCGCCGACGACATCGAAGGTGAGTTCGATCTGGCCGGCGAGATCATTCGGGTGCGCGCTCTTTCCGCTGGGTTCGATGCTGGCGGTGCCGGAGACGATCACCTGCCGGCAGCGTCCCCCAGCCAGTTCCACCGCGCGGCTGAAGCAACTGCCGTAGCTCGTGGCCGGACATTGCGCTGGCGAGGGGATTCCGCGGGCTACAGGCTGGCCGGATACCGACTGCATCGCCAGCGCCGCCATGGTCACAGCCGCACCGCGCGGATTGCGCGCGCCCACGCCGGTGCTCGCCGGCACCAAGCCCTCGAACATCCGGCGGGCGCGAAAGAATTCAGTGCGCACCTTGTTGAAGTCGCCGTACCAACCCAGGATGTCGTCCAGGAACAGCCAGGTGCGGACGAGATGGGACATGCTCAAACCCGCGTCCGCCAGCGTCGCCGCCAAACGCTCGAATGTGCGCGCGGCTTGTGCTGGCTTTGACGGGTTCAAGTTGTCTGGGCCGATGGCCCCGAGCCACACCCGCCGGGCATGTTCGTCGCGATACTGACACGCGAGAATCTCTCCGCCGCTTTCCAACGACTCGACCAGCACGCCGCGCACAGCCCAAATCTGCATTCCTGCCCAGTGCCCGTCGGCCAGGGCCGCACCCTCGGTCCA
>Ga0315277_10003206_pt1 | contig 22260 bp, 20 predicted proteins | sample YL17G05_15_MG_FD_203695 | JGI IMG/M metagenome (GOLD analysis project Ga0315277, IMG submission 203695) | Sediment microbial communities from Yellowstone Lake, YNP, Wyoming, USA - YL17G05_15 | ecosystem: Environmental > Aquatic > Freshwater > Lake > Sediment | place: USA: Wyoming | collected...
AGAACCCGCACTCTCGCTTCCTTGTCCTTGAGCTGTACCTCCATCTCAATCCAGGGGGAAAGAAGGGTAGTCACGCCCATGTCGCGGAAGTACCTGTCGCCTCCTCCCCGTGCGCCGTACTCCTTCTGCCGAGTATCGGAGAGATAGCGCCTGGCCAGGGCCAGGTCGCTCCCGCCTTTGGACAGGGCGTCCAGAAACCACTCGACGGTTTCTCGTGCCAGACTCGCGTCCCACACGTGTCGCTCGAACTCCAACCGGTTCATCCCCTGCACGTAGTTGCTGTTGTCATCGCCGACCGGGTAGACGAGGAGCAGGTGGAAGTCCTCGTCCGCGAGCAGCAGGAATCGTTTCCCTTTCTCCAGGGACTCGGCATTGACAGGTTTTGGGCGACCCATCGGGGCCGCTGCCACATCGTGTCTGTGAGGGAACACGTGCCACCAGCCGACGAACCATGACGGCCGGCCCTCAAAACGCCATGCGAAGTGGTGTGCCCGCGAGAACAGCCATTGGTCGTCCGACAGCTGCCTCTCAGCCACTGCCTCCATCACCCACGCGGCCCGGCTGAGTTCGTCCGCCGTGGGAGGCCGCCATTCGCCCGCGGTGCGTGCAGACGCAACAACAAGGAGCAGTATGAGACACGCGCAGGTCCGCCGAGTCACCATCTCCCCCTACCTCCCTCTTCTGTTCTCTCAGCCGCACACGGATGCGCAGCAGAAGCCTCGTCCGCACGATGGTTGTCTGTAGGGCGAGCACTTGGCTAGGCCCGAAGGGTCTTGCGCGCCAGTACCCTCCAATGTAAGTGGCTGCCCTGGTCACCCACCCGTGTTTCCTGCTCCACCAGCGACACGATCTCGTAGTCGTGGAGAAGCTGGCGCACCTCCGCCTCGGTGCAGTAGTGGTGGGGCAGCGGCCCCTCCGGGTGGTTCGGGTCCACCCAGGTGCCTGGCTCGACTTCGGTTCCCTTTCCGCAGTGGCAGTGCCGCGTGCTTGGCATCGCCCACACCAGGTAGCCGTCCGGAGCGAGCTTCCGCGTGATTGAGGCGATGATCGCCTCCAGGTCGGCGCGGTAGCAGTGATGAATCACGTGCGAGGCGACGATGCCGTGGAAGTGCCCGTCCGGGAATGGGAACTCGGTCATCTCGGTCTGCAGCACTGCCGCCTGCACCCCGGCCGGCCCGCCCTTCGGGACCCCGAGGGGTCCTATCAGGGTCCCAGCGGGGCCGGCCGTGTGGAGGGCCTTCGCCAGGTTCTCCCGGCAGGCGGCGATGGCGGTAGGGGAGTTGTCCGTGGCGATCACCTCGAAGCCGCGGGCAGCCAGATACACCGTGTGGCGGCCAAGGCCGCAGCCGATGTCGAGCACCCTCCTCTTTCCCTCCGCCTCCAGCCGGTCGGCCATTTCCACCACCTGTGGCAGAGGTGGGAACCCGCCCCACAGCTTCACCATCTCCGGGTCCCGCCACAGCTTCTCCCAGCCCGTCATTTCCCTCTCGCTTGAACCCTGCCCCATCATCGCCTCCCTCTCTGCACCAGTTGTCCGCTGGAAGGCAAACAACCTTCCACGACGGGCAGGAAGCGATCGGGCCCGAGGGGAAACCAGGTGTGTGTGATTGTAGAAGGAGCCGACCCGGGATGACCGACACCTCGCAGTTAGCGATCCTTCGCCAGGAACACGAGCTGGCCATCGCCCTCCTGGCATCTCTGCAAGAGCAGGTGCGGGCGCTCGCCTCATCCTCTTCGGCAAGCCCCTCCTCGGCCGACTGCCAGGCGCAACTGAGTCAACTCAGGTCGGCCATGCTCCTTCACTTCCGGATCGAGGAGGAAGGGCTCTATCCCGATGTGAAGCGGATCGCTGCCGAGGGCGCGCCGAAAGTGGATATCCTCACCGCCTTCTTCGGCGACGAATCCGACGACGACCTCAAAGCCCACACCCTGCTGCGCGCGCGCTTAAGGGAGGCTGCCGGCGTCTTCGACCAAGCGCAGGCCGGCGGCATGAGCCGCGAGCTTGCCTCTCGCCTCGGCAACACCCTTGAGATGACCCACGATCTCCTGAACCGTCATGCCAGCAAGGAGACTACCCTCATCTTCCCTCTCGTCGAGAGGCTCTTGGGCGCTGCTCAGCGCGCAGCCGTCGAAGAGAAGATGTGGTCGCTTCGTCAGTCCGCGAAGGCGCATCTTGGCCAGTCGCCTGACCGCGGGAGATGTGTCTAGCTGGCCAAGTGCACACTTGCACCAAGGAGGAAACAGAATGTCTGGTCGTCGCACCTTCGCACTGATGGTCTGCCTAATGGCAGTGGTCTCCGCGGCTTCGGTGTGGGCCGCGCCGGCGTCGGTTGACCTGTTGTTCAAGGGAAACCCCGGCGATGCCAATCGCTACGTGACCACTCTGGACTTCGCCGTGGACTTTCAGGTCCAGCCGCCGGGGGGAGCGGGCATGGCGATCGCGCTGACCCCCAAGTTCAGCGGCACCTTCACGGCCATCGAGCACATCCGCGGGGTGGCGGAGAATGGTGACCTCACTGTCGGCGCTCAGATCGAGTCCTTCGACGCCACGTTCGATGCCGCGGACTTGCACCTCCGTCTGGCGATCTGCGGCCCGAACGGGGGGCCACCGACACTGATCAAGCTCCCTCCCCTGCCAATCGAGACGGTGATATCCAAGCGCGGCAAGCCGTTGGCGATCAACGGGCTTGAGCAACTGCCCATCCCACCGATACCCGGGCCGGATGGCAAGCCCCTCGACCTGGTGGGCATGATCAACAAGATGATGTCGGACTTCTCACAGCCCTTGTTCCCGAACAGACCCGTGAAGCTGGGAGACAAGTGGGAGTGGGAGCTGGTCATGGACCCGATGGCGATGATGGAGAACCTTGGTATGCCCATGCCGGCCGAGGCCAAGGCCGGCATGCCAGAGCTTAAGATCCCGATCAAGAACACCTCCACGCTGGTCGCGTTCGAGACAGTGGGTGGCGTGGAGTGCGCCAAGATCGAGGCCGTCGCGCCCTGGCAGCTCGAAATGCCGGCGGGACCGCCAGGCTCGGGTGGCATGGTCCTGAAAGAGCAGGGCAAGACTTTGGTCACCACCTGGTTCGACTACGCCGCCGGCCGCAAGGTGAGGGAGAACGTGCGGGTGGAGGTGACCATGACCGTGGGTGACGGAAAGGTGACCCCGGTGCGGATGACCATGCTCGGCAACGGGACGACTGAACTGAAGCCCCTCTGAGTCTGGCCGGGGTGACGTGATCCAGCGGGCCCGCCTCCGGCGGGCCCGCTACTGCTTCCGGGAGACCACCTCGCGGTAGCTGGTGAGTTCCGCGCTGCAAATGCGAACCGCAGACGCCAGCTCCTCGCTGGTAAGCGCTGACAGCTCCCGTTCCCAGTGATAGCCCCACGGGAAGCGCTCGCTGATGCTGTCGTCCGCCCCTGGGTGACAGCAGACCTCCGTTACGCCCTGGCCAAGACTCGACACCGTGCGCGCCAGGCTGACCGAATCCCACCTCCCCGCCTCCGCGAAGCCCCGGAAATCGTCCGGGATCAGCAGGCCCTTTGCCTTCAGCACGCGCGCCCCGCGGCGGGAGGCGAACCGCAACCCCGTCCCTTCCACCCACCGCCGCCGCTCGCCGCCTGCTTCCTCAGGAGGTCTCACTCCCCGACGTTGCAGCGGACAGCGAACGGCCCCGATCCCCAACTCGCCGGCCAGTTTCACGACAATGGGGAGAATCCCAGGCAGCATATGAAGGTGCTGGTGGCTGTCCAGATGGGAGATGGCAAGCCCTGCCTGCTGCGCGCGTTCGATCTGCGCGCGCAGCTCGGTTTCCACGTCGCTTCTCCGGATAGCGCGGCGCAGATAGCGCCCCAGGAAGTCACGCCAGGTGGGTGGGAAAGCCCCGTCCTGGCTGACCAGCGATGGTATGGTCCCCGGCCGCGACACCGGCCGCGTCTGCGTGAGCGCCAGGTGCACGCCGACGTCAAGCTGCGGCCGGGAACGCGCCAGCTCGGCCGCCTGTTCGAAAGCATCGCCCCCGGCCAGCACGCTCGCGCTTCTGACCACCCCATGGTCGAAGGCGGCGGCCACCCCCTGGTTCACCTCCGGACACAGCCCAAAGTCGTCGGCGTTGAAGATGACGCCGACCGCTTGGTCGGCCGCCCTCCGGGCCCACCGATATCCCCACGCCTCCCCGAGGATCCGCCACACCACCCTCATGCTGGCCGCGGTGGAGGCGCCCGCCACGCGGGGATGATACCGCAGCCCCACCTCGCCCACGCGCGCGCCCAGCCGCCGCGCCTCCAACAGCATCTCCGCATCTATGAACGATCCTTCGCTGCACAGCCGCATCCGCTCCACCAGCGAACGCCGCATCAGCTTGAAGGCGAAGTTCACGTCCCGCACCCGCAGCCCGAACCCATGTCTGATCAGCCGGTTGTAGCCCCACGACATCACCTCGCGCCTGGGGCCCTCCGCGCGGCCCAGTCGGTAGCCGATCACCATATCCGTTTCCGGCGTCAGCGCCTCAAGCGCCGCCCGCGCCTCCTCCGCGGCCACAGGGAAATCGGAATCCATGTACAGAACTAGGTCTTGGGTGGCATTGGCCAGACCCGTGCGGATGGCCGCTCCCAGGCCCCGGTTGCGCGCGTGATGGGCGGCCTTCACGAAGCTGTGCCGCGCGGCGAGTTGGGCGATGAACGAGCCACTGCCATCTTGGCTGCCATCGTCAACGAGGACCACTTCGTATCCCTGGAAGAGGCCCTTGGCAATGCGCTCCGTCTCCGGCAGCAGGCGGGGCAGGTTCTCGATCTCGTTGTATATGGGGTAGACGAAGGATATGGTCATAATCGCCGGCATGGAGAGCAAGCCATCTCCCCCTTCAGCCGTCGGGCGGAGGGACTGGGCTCGCTTTGCCTTTCCCTGCGTGCTGGCACTAGTCTGTCTCGCGCTCTACCTCTGGAGGCTGGGGGCGATTCCCCTGGAGGACTTCGACGAGGCCTACTACGCGGTGGGCGCTCGGGAGATGCTTCAGCGCCACGACTTGGGGACTCCCTACTTCAACGGCCACCCGTTTCTGCTGAAGCCCATCCTCATCTACTGGGTGATCGCCGCCTCCTTCGCCGCCTTCGGAGTTACTGAGTTCGCCGCTCGCCTGCCCTCTGCCTTGTTCGGCACGCTTACCGTTCTCGCCACCTACTGGTTCGCCGCGCGCACGGTCAGCCGACGCGCCGGCTTCCTCGCCGGCCTATCTCTGGCCCTCTGCTACCTGTGGATAGACATCTCCCGCGATGCTTCCATTGATGCCCTGCTCGCCGTGCTCATCGCCCCCGCCCTGTTTCTGTTCTTCCTGGGGGCGTCGCAGGGCTCCCGCCGGGGCCGACGGCTGCAAGTCCTCTGCTACCCACTGCTGGGCCTTGCTCTCCTCGCCAAAGGGCCTATCCCTGTCGGCGTCGTCCTGGTCGGCTTGTTTGCCTTCCTGGTGGGCGCTGGGCAGTTAGCGGCCACCTTGCGCCGGCAACTGCTGCCCGGCCTGGCCATCACCCTGGCCGTCACCGCCCCCTGGTACCTCTACGAACTGCGGCATCAGCCCGACTTCTTCGCCACCTTCTTCGTGGGCGAGCACTTCGGACATGTCGGCGGCACGCTGGCACGGCAGGAGCCGGTATGGGGAAACCTGCGGTATCTGCTCCTGTACTTCTACCCCTGGGTGGCGTTTCTCCCCGCCGCGTTAGCCCACGCCTTCCGCCAGCCCCGCTCGCACGTGCTGCGCTTTGCCTCCTGGTGGGCGATCGCGGTGGTAGTGCTATTCTCCATCCCCCGCTCCAAGCTGGCCCACTATCTCGCGCCCGCGTTTCCGCCCCTCGCCATCCTAGTGGGGGCTTGGCTTGACCAGTGGATGAGCAATCGCCAGGCGCCCCGATGGTCCTTGTGGGTTCCCCGAACCGTGTTCGGCGCAGCCGGGATCGCGTGTCTTGCGCTCGCCTTCGCGGCCGTCTTCGCGCCCGCGCTTATCGGCGACCGCGTCGCTGAGCGATATGGTGATTGGGCGCCGGGGTCCGCACCGACGGTCATGCTCGGCCTTCTCGGCCTCGGCTCCTGCGCGGCCGCGGCGCTGGCCGGCGCCCGGCGCCGGCTTGTGGTTGCCCTCCTTGCGCTGTCAATGGTGGCGGCTGCGTTTGTCCATGTCGGGTGGTTCCGAGCGCGTCTGGCAGCGATACAAGCCCAACCTCGCGAGGACCTGGCGCGATACGCTTCCCGCGTCCTGTCCGCCTCGCAGCCCCTGGGCGTCTACTATGCCAAGCGCAACTCCACCATCTTCTACTTCCAGCGCCCCATCGTGGACCTCGGCGAAACAGACGATGAGTTCGCCGGGCTAGTTGCTTTTCTCTCCGCCTCCCGGCCCTCCACCGTCCTCACCCACCGGAAGCTTCTGCCCGACCTCGAGGCACGGCAGGTGCCGGTGTTCCTGCTCCGCGACAGGGGAGACTTCGTGCTGGTCGCCAACCACCCCGTGGGCGAGAGAGCCACATCGGCCGGCCCTCGATAGCGCACCTCGTATGCCTGGAGCCGCCGTGGCGGGGACAAAGAGAGCGGAGTCCCCGGACGGGGACTCCGCTCGTTCTCGATCTAGCCGTCGTTCCTCAAGACAGGCTGACTGCTAGAAGCACGACATGTCCGGGAAGCAGGCGCACAGGTTCTCGAAGTCCTTGGGAGTCCAGTTGGTCAGCGGGCTCCCGGACGAGTTGATGATGGCCTCCCCCAAGAAGAACTTGGCATGGCCATCAGCGAACCCGAGGTTGCTGCCGCCCATGTGGCGGGTGAACTCCTTCCGGTAGGACGCAGTGGTGAAGAACTTCTCGTACAGCGTCCAGTCCAGGCCGCAGTCCTGCGAGGACTCGCAGTTTACCCAGTCCGAGTTGCAGCAGCCCACGCTGCCGGAACAGAAACCACAGGCGTTCAGCTGGCAGTAGTCCGGCCAGGCAATGCCGGCCGAGTCCCAGAACTCTACCTGGCGGCCGCCGTCTGCTACCACAACGAACCAAGCAGGATCGTTGATCTTCGACAGGTTCACATTCGAGAGGTCGGCATGCGTGCTGTAGCCGGTGATGAACACCTTCGCTCCCTCTACACTGCCACCATAGCCATGCACGCTCGCCAGTCTGTGCTGTGTCATGCTGTCGGTAACGTCGCCGCCCCATCCCGGCGGCCAGGCCGGATAGCACGGACCACCACCAACGACGGTGCTGCCCGATCCCCAGTCGCCTTCGTTCTCAATGTAGTTATTGAGCCAGTTACCGCTCGTGCCCATCGGGATGATGAACATGGCGCCGTTCATCAGGCTCGCGCTTGGGCACCTCCAGATGTCCCGGTTCTTGATGTACTCGTCCAGCTGTACCGCCGCTCGAAGGTACGGGTTGGCGTGAGTGGCGTGGTTGCATATGTCCGGAAGAGTATACACTGGGGCTGATGGATGACCACCGCCGGGCTTCTGGTTGAAGTAGAGTATCGCCTGCATGTCGCGCTCGTCGTTCCAGAAACCGTCCCAGTCCGACAGATACATCTGTACAGCCATGGCGATGTTCTTCACATTGGACAAGCACTGGATCTTCCGAGCCGACTCTCGGGCCTTTGCGAACACTGGGAACAGCATCGCAGCGAGGATCCCGATGATCGCGATCACCACCAACAGCTCGATCAGAGTGAATCCCTTTCGTCTTCGTACCATCATCTTTAGCACCTTCCCTCCTCAAGAGAGAATTGACGATTGCCGTGCGCAGCCTGTCACCCCCGAACGGCGGGCGAGACTTCCCTGCTCCACCTCCCTTCCTGCTCGCCCTCCTTGGGCGGACAGCCGCACCGGCCACAACTGGAAGGTCCCGAAGGACCGCAACGTCTGCTCAGCTTCTCTCCTCTGCTTCCCCCTTCCTCCGACCTTCCGGGGCAAAGCAAAAGGCGTCCCTGAATCTAGAGACGCCCTAGCGAGCACTGCTCAGCAAGTCGTCGCTCATGCCCCAAGCCGCAAACCCAGGCCACTGCACCAGACACCTGTTCGCCCGATGGGGCCAGCGGCCCCCGTCGTCCCTCCCCGCCACCTGCAACAGGGGCCATTCTGCCCAGACTTGGAGCACTGTCCTTTTCCGCCTTCCTTGCAGAGGATAGCAGATCATGTCGAATCTGTCAACAAAGTCGGCAACATTTCGCGGCGCTCAGGCCTGGAGGCGGCCCCGGACCTCTCTGCTCCCGGCGCCCGGCCTGCTAGATGCCTCTACAAAGCTCCTGCCCCGCTGGACGACCCTGGAAACCTCTCTCGGAGCCGAAGTGTCAACTTCCCGGCACAGCACCCCGCGAGCTGTACACGCTCGTCCTTCCTTCGACCTCACATCCTGACCGAATCATGGTATAAGGGACTAGGCGGTCACCACCAACAGCTCGATCAGGTATCCCAAACCGCCTGACAGCTCTGGGCGAGGGGTCAGCGACCTTTCTCAGGGCTGTTTCCTTTTCCAGCGGTGCCTCCCGAGAGCTTCCCCGGCGACAAGACACTGCTCCCTCGGGTCGGGCCTTCCGGGTCCCCTTCTGCAGAAAGCAGAGGACCCGGCAGCAGCCGGGTCCTCACATTCCTTCGTCTCTGACGGCTTCAACTCTGACTTGCTAGTGACCAAGCCTGCCACGTGATGGCTTGCCCTCCCGGCGGGCATCTCTTCTCCCCTGCCGCTCAGACTGCTGGGTCTGGACCTTCTCAGTCTTCCCGGCCTTTGCCTGTAGCTCCGCGGCAGAGGTCACCTCTTTCTTGTCGGACATCCGCGCCGCCAGCACCTCGCTAGGGCTGATGTCCTCGGACGCCATCTCCCCGCCGAGCATCTTCTGCGCGGTGGTCCCTACCACCCTCTCGCCTTCCGCCAAGCGGGCCAGCATAGTCATGTGGTAGATACTGAGCACAAGTATCACCACCAGCAGGATAACTGCGACTCCTAACAGCGTGGGTACCGTCTTATTCACCCGTGTCCCTCCTTCTCTATAGCGGTTCGCGGGAACCTGTCACCCGCTCCGGCCCGTGTGGATGCTACAGTGCGGGCGCGCTTCGCTTGGGCACGCAAGGCTCACAGGTGCGCGCAGATCGTCACAGGGATGTGCCAGCAGCGAACACGACGCCCCCTCTCGCCGGGCCTCCGCCCTGCCTGGTCGCTCAAGGGCGTATGAGTGAGCCGCGGTGTCGAGCCGCCGCTCAGCGCCTGGCACGCCTGGGGGCTGCCGTGGGCGCCTGCTGGCGTGCTTCAGGGAACAGCACCCACCAGCTCAGTGGGATCACGATCGGCGCCAATGGCAGGAACAGCCGCACCTCCTGCACCACCGCCACCAGGTAAAGCAGGAGAACGAAGGGCGGCACCAGCCAGACCGTCCTGCGCAGCAGTGTGGGCGGATGATACCGCAGCGCCGCGAACGGCAGCGCCCACATCACCCCGAACATGACCAGCGCAAAGGCGGTCGGCAGCCACGACCGCAGGTTAGCCAGCAGCATGAACGGCTCCGTGTAGTACCCCGGCCGGCCGTAGTGGAGCAGCAGTCCCCCGTACACCGCCACCCAGCAAGCCGCCAGCAATCCAGTTCTCCCCACCACCTCCGCAGTTGACTTCTCCCGCCACCGAGCGAGCAGGTACACGGCCGGTATCATCGCCGTGGTCTCTCGATTGAGCGTGCCGATCAGCACTAGTGGGAACAGCCACAGGTCCTTCCCCCGCGTCAGCGCCCAGAAGGCGGCCACCATCACCAGCAGGTTGAGGAGATCGCTCTCCTGCACCACGCAGTAGTAGCTGAACGGGACCAAGGCGGCCAGACAAAGCGCCCCGCCGGCCGCCGCCCCGGGCGAGAACCACGCCCGGAGGTACCGGTCCATCACCAGCAGACTGAGCCACAGGCATAGGGCGCGAATCACCCAGTAGGAGGCGATCAGGTACTGGCTGGGGATCGGGGGACAGGCAAGGTCGGCCATCCACCCCGGGATCACGCGGCGGATGCCCTCCGCCATCCAGGGAACCAGAATGCGGTACTGGTTGGGCGCCGGCGCTCGGCCCGAGATCATCTCCTGATGCCATGACTCCAGACTTGAGGGCTCGCCCGGCAGGAGCACCATGGTCTCGTAGCGCATGCCCCGCGCCCACAGCAGCGCGCTCGCCACCGCCAGCCCCAGGTAGAGAAGCGCCAGCCAGAATTCCCGCCGGATGCCCGTTCCCTTCATCACCACTCCGCTCGGCCAGCTTGTTCTCCGGCCGCGCCGATAGCTCCTCCCCTACTCCCTGGCGGCTGGCTGCGCCGCGGCGAGTGCCTCCTCGATCGCCGCTCGCAGCTCTTGCTCGCGCACCGGCTCGGTCTGCTCTTCGTACCGGACTCCGTTGATGAACAGAGTAGGCGTGCCGTTGACCCCACTGCGCACGCCCAGGCGCTTGGTCTCTCTGATGTGCTCCGATAGCGCGGGATCGGCAAGGTCCCGCCGCCACTGCTCAATGTCCAGGTGTAGCTCCGAGGCGTGCCGCAACGCTTCCGCCTCCCCGATCCTCCCCTCCGCCTCCATCAGCCGCCGCTGCATCTCCCAGAACCGGCCCTGCCTCCCCGCTGCCTCCGACGCCAGCGCCGCCCCCTGCGCCAGGGGATGAAGGCTGACGATGGGGAACTGCCGGAACACGAATCGCACGCGGTCGCGGTGGTCCGCGAGCACGCGCTCGATCACCGGATGCGAGTGTTGACAGTCCGGGCACTGGAAGTCGGCGTACTCCACCAGCGTCACCGGCGCGTCGGCGGGGCCGCGCGCCCAGTCTCTATCCGACACCGGGTCTTTCAGGAAGTGCTTGTCATCGGCTGCCGGAGTCACCCCTGCATCCCCTCCAGCGCCTCCAGCAGGCGGTCGGCCCCCGGGTTCTTCCTCAGCTCCGACACGAAGCTGTACCGCACCACCATCTGCGCGTCCACGATGAAGAGGGCGCGCTCGGCGACGCCATCCTCCCTCATCACTCCGTACTGCTGCGCCACCACTCCCTTGGGATGGAAGTCCGCCAGCAGGGGAAAGGTGATTCCCTTGCTCTCCGCGAAGGCCTGCTGTGCGTACTTGCTGTCTACCGAGATCCCGACCACCTGCGCCCCCAGCTCGGTGAACTCCTCGAGGATCTCCTGGAAAAGGCTCATCTCCTCCGTGCAAACCGGGCTGAACGCCAGGGGGTAGAAGGCCAGCACGACGAACCGGCTCCTCTTGACTGCCTCGGACAGCCGGAACGAGCCTGCCACGCCTCCCTCCAACGCGAAGTCCGGCGCCTTCGCACCTACCTCCAGAGCAGCCATGGTGACCTCCTCTTGCCTCCTCCGCCTCGGTTCGGCGGGGGCGCGCTCCTCGCCTGCGCGTCCGTCGTCGCCGATGTCGCAGGACAACGCCAGCAGGCGGCGAAGCCCAACCGGGTCGCGGCACGAGGAATGGAGGTTGAGATGTTGCTTTCCCCACTCGGACAGCGCCTGGTGTCTGCTTTGGAGCAGATGGAGATCATTGACGCCCACGAGCATCTGGGCCCCGAGTCGGAGCGCCTGAAGGTGAACGTGGATGTGATGACCCTCTTCTCCCACTACACCCGGGGAGACCTCAGCGTGGCCGGCATGTCCGAGGCCGACTTCAATACCATCCAGAACCACGACCTGCCCCTAGACTACCGCTGGAGTCTCTTCGCTCCCTACCTCGACCGCATCCGCTGGGCCTCCTACGCCCGCGCCGCGCTGATTGCCGCCCAGAAGTTCTACGGCGCCGACGACATCAACGAGAAGACCTACGTCTCCATCTCCGAGAAGATGGCGGCGGCCAACAAGCCCGGCCTCTACGAGCGCGTGCTCAAGGACGCCTGCAACATCCGCACCGCGCTTGCCCAGTGTGTCAGCACCGACCTGGGCACTCCCCTGCTCACTCCGGTGATGCCTCTCTCCACCGAGCTGAACACCTGGGATCAGGTGTGCCGGCCCGCTGTCACCTCTTGGTCAGGGATTCCGAGACGCATGGATCCGACACAAGAGGTGCGGACTCTGGACGATCTAGTCTCCGCCAACCGTGCCTACATCCGGTCGGTGAACGCGGATGGCACAGTCGGCCTGAAGATGGCCTCCAATCCCTACCAGAACCCCAGCCGCTCGGAGGCGCTCACCTGCTTCAGGCAACTGCGCAAGGGCGAAGTGCAGTCACTCCCCTGGAGCAACCCGCTCCGGGACTACGTGGTGGACGAGATGATCCGGTTCGCCGGCGAGCAGGACCTGGTGGTGGCCGTCCACACCGGCTACTGGGGCGACTTCCGCACCCTCGACCCGCTCCACATGATCCCCGTCATCGAGGGCCATCCCAAGGTGCGCTTCGACATGTACCACCTCGGGTACCCGTGGGTGCGCGAGTCGCTGATGCTGGGCAAGGGCTACGCGAACGTCTGGCTCAACTTCTGCTGGACCCACGTCATCTCCCAGCGCTTCGCCATGGACGCTCTGGACGAGGCGATAGACCTCATCCCCATGAACAAGCTCATCGGATTCGGTGGCGACTACCACTTGCCTGTGGAGAAGACATACGGCCACCTGGTGATGGCGCGGGAGGACATTGCCCGCGTCCTCGCCGCCCGCATCGAGCGTAAGCAGATGACTGAGGATCAGGCGGCCGCGCTGGCGCGCAAGTGGCTGTGGGACAACCCGGTCGAGCTCTACCGGCTCGACGTGTGATCGGCATGGGAACCACTGAGCACACTAGGGGCACGGCCCTCCACACGGCCGCCGGGCAAGCATGCGGTGCCCCTACGCTCGGCGAACGAATCGCGGAAGGGCGGCAGTCGGAAGTCTACCTCTGGGGGGAGACCCAGGTCATCAAGCTGCTCCGCGGCCAGCGACCCCGGTCGTGGGTCGAGTACGAGGCCCGCACTGCCCGCGCCGTCCTTGCGACCGGGCTTCCGGTGCCCGCGGTCGGCGAGATTGTCGAGGTAGGGGAGCGTCTGGGGCTGGTCTACGAGCGAGTCAACGGGCGCCCCATGGTCGAGCACATGCTGGCGAAGCCCTGGACCATCGGCCGGTATGCCCGCCTCCTCGCCGAGCTGCAGGCCAGAATCCACCGCGTCCCCGGTCCTCCCGAGCTGCCATCTCAGCGGGAACGCTTCCGATGGAGACTGGAGAGACCATCCAATCTTCCCTCCCGGCTACGGCAGGCGGCGCTCGCGGCGCTGGATGGCCTCCCTGATGGGGAGGCGCTTTGTCACGCGGACTTCCACCACAACAACGTCCTCATGACAGAGAGAGGGCCTGTGATCATTGACTGGAACGACTCGGCGCGCGGCGACCCTGCTTCCGACGTTGCCTGGACGTGGGTGCTGATGGCAACCGGGGGCGCCCCGTGGTGGGCGCGGCCGCTCCTGTGCTGGCTCTGCCACGCCTACCGGAGACGAAGCTTCCAACTCCACTCGTTCGATCCAGCGTTGCTCCGCCGGTGGACCGCGGTGGCCGCGGCCACCCGCATCTGCGACGGCATTCTCTCCGGGGAGCGATGGGCGCTCTCCCTCGCCGAGCAGGACCTGCTTTGAGCCCCCGCAAGGCGAGGCGCGCCTTAGTTGAGAGGAGGGAGCGCGCGAGCTCTCTCCGCGCTGACCTCGCCCTCCTCGGCGTCACTGCCATCTGGGGGTTCACCTTCCCGGCGGTGCAGTTGGCGCTGGTCCAGGTGCGGCCGCTTACCTTCCTGACTGCGCGCTTCGCGCTGGCGGCGGTAGCGCTGCTGGTGGTGTTCCGGGGCCGGGTCTTCCGCATCGGCGGCCGCGGTCTGCTGGCGGCCCTCCTGCTCGGCCTCTGCCTCACCTCCGGCTCCGTGCTCCAGACCTATGGCCTCACCATCACCACCGCCTCGAAGAGCGCCTTCATCACCGCGCTCTACGTGGTGATCGTCCCTCTGGTGGCGGCGGTGGTGGAGCGGGTGCGGCTGCGCGCCAGTTCTGTGATCGCCGTGCTGCTCGCCATAGCTGGGGTCTATCTGCTTACCAGCCCATCCGTAAGTCGCCTCAACCTCGGCGACTGGCTCACCCTCGGCTGCGCTTTCGCCTTCGGCCTGCACATCCTCATCACCGAGGCGGCCGCGCCGGACCACGACCCGGTGGCCCTCAACTTCTGGCAGATCACGTTCACCACCGGCTTCTGCGCTCTCGCCATGGCCCCGGCGTGGCGACCCGTCTTCCCCGTCAGCTTCTGGACCATCACCGCGCTGGCGGTCACCGGCCTGCTCGCCACCGCCCTCGCCTTCGGAATCCAGATCTGGGCCCAGCGGGAGACCAGCGCCACCCATGCCGCCATCGTCTTCACCGGCGAGCCGGTGTTCGCGGCCCTCTTCGCGGGATGGATTCAGGGAGCGTGGCTGGGCAGGGCAGGCGTCCTGGGGGCGGCGCTCATCATCGCGGGGATGCTGGCGGCCCAGGTCGGGGCGCGGCCGCGGCCTCGCGGCACTGCCTAGCTCCCGGCTCTCCCCCTCCCCATCGGCTGCCCGGCATTTCCCTGCCCAATGCTTCTTGACAAGCAAAGTGCTTTGTGGTACAAAGCTCACGTGAGGCCCAGCGAGCGCGCACTCCCATGCTCTGAGCGAGGTGGCATATCATGGACAGACGGTCGCGGCAGACGCCGCTCGACGAGGAAGGCAGGGCACGAGAGATCCCCAAGTGGGCGGAACAGTACGCGCAGAACCGCACCCTGCCCACCATCGTGTTCCTCGTGGTTATCGCCCTGTGCATCGGCGTGCTGTGCGCTACGGCCTACCTCGCCGGGCGCGCCTACGAGACGGGTAACCTCAGGAGCGAAGTCCTCTTCGCGGTGGTCGCGGCCGTCACCTTCGCCTGGATACTCTGGTTCCGCTTTGTGGTGGGGCGGCGGATCAGCCGCCGCATCGCCGATGCTCTCTACGGCGAGGAGGGGATCGCGCTGACCGAGCCTATGGAGCAGGCGGAGTCAGCGCCTCCGCACCTCTCCGGCGCTCACTTCCTGCTGCTGATCTGCGTGGTCACCTGGGTGGCTCTGGTTCTGCTCGACGTGATCCCGTATCGCTACGTGCTGCCGGCCTTCGCGCTGTTCATGGCGCCGTTCACGGTGTACTTCTACGCCTTCAGATGCCGGGGGCTGGTGAGCCCGTTCATGCTGCTCTGGCCGCTGCTCTATGCGATCCACGCCCTCCTGCTGGTGCTCGGGGCGCCGATCTACATCACCGGAGGGCCCGACGGCATCTACGAGACCCTGAACCTCCTCATCCCCATCCTGGGCTATGGGCTGGTGGCCGCTCTCACGGGGCACATCTACAGTCGCGTGGCGCTAAGACGCTTGCGCGCGCTGGCAGCTCCGCCGGCGGGCGATGGCAGCGCCGAGGTCATCAGGCGATGACCCACCTCGACCCCGACATCCACCAACCTACCCGCCTCCGCATCGTCTCCCTCCTCTCCGGCCTGGGGCGAGCAGACTTCAACTTCCTGCGCAGCACCTTGGGGCTCACGGAGGGGAACCTGTCGTCTCACATGAGCCGACTTGAAGAGATCGGCTATGTGGAGGTTACGAAGAAGTTCGATGGCAAGATCCCGAGAACCACCTACCGCCTGACCGCGCGCGGACGGACGGGCCTCCAGCGCTACTGGGAAGCGATAGACGGGATTCGCCGCACCGACACCTCCAGGTGACCTCAAACGGGAGGGATACATCCGATGCCCGAAGATCACACCACCACAACCCACACCCCGGAGACGAAGGGCCCCGCCGCGGGCGGAGCCGCAAGGCCCACCCCTCGACGGCGGGTGGTCCGCGCGCTCGCCGGCCTCGCCGTCTACCTCCTCGTGCTGTCGGTCTGGTTCTCCCTGCCGCTGGGAAGGCGAGGCGTTACGGCTCACATCGCAGTGCCCGCCAGCCCGCAGCCCAGGTCGGAAACGAGACAGCTCGACTTCGAACTCAAGTCCTTCTGCCCCGCACTCACCATCATCACCCGGGCGGACTCCCGGAGCGCGACCGTCGAGATGACTCTCCTCGACCGCTCGGGCCAGGGGCTTGTCCGCCGCTGGCCACTCGGCGAGGGCAGACACCAGTCCACGTTCAGTGTCGGCAAGGGCTTCCCGGCCGGCAGGTATACGCTCCAGTTCGACGGGAGGGAAGTCTCAGGGGCCTACACTGTGCAGGTCTACGGCGAGCAGCAGCCGCTGTCCGCGTCCGGGAGGTTGTGGCTGCTGGCCGTCGTCGCGCTGATGGTGACGGGACCGGTGCACGGCTACGCCTGGCTGTCAGCCCGCCAGGAACGTGCCCGGAGGGGTGGTTCGCCGGTCGTTTGGAGAGCGCCTCGGTGGGCCAGGACAGTGCTCCTGGCCGCGTGCCTGGTGATCGTGGCGTTACCCCTCGGGACTCTCTTGCACGAGGGCGGGCATGCCATCGCCCAGGCCGCCTTCGGCGGCTGGGAAGCGTCGCAGAGCGACCTCTTCGGCCTGTGGGGCGAACCTCACTCCATCGGGAGGGCGTCCGATCTGTCTGCCTGGCAGCACTCCATCATCGCCATCGCCGGTCCGGCGCTGCCCACCGTGGTGGCCTATCTCTCACTCGCCATATGGGTGAGCGCGCCAGGCAGACGGGTCAGATCGCGGCGCGCTGCTCTCGACATGTTCTGGTCCGGGCTGACCCTCGCCCTGCTGTTCGGCCAGCTGGGCATGCTCTTGCCGCTGGCGGGGCTGATGACGGATACCGACTACTCCGGCTTCGTCCAGGCCTTCGGCTCCCTGAAGCCCGTTGCCGACGGGCTGCTCATCATACTCGCGGCAGTCAACGCGGTGCTGATCTGGATCTTCGCGAAGCATCTGCTGAGCCTGCGACGCAAGACGACGGCAATGGCTACCTGAGGGCGAAGATCCGGCGCGCGCTGCTCGCGGAGATGTCGCGGCGCGCGGGGGCGGTCACCTCCGCCTCCTCCACCTTCAACACCGCCGACCGGGCGTAGAAGAACGGCCACGACGTAGAGAACAGCAGGCGCTTCGCCCCCACCGCGTCGCAGGCCTGACGCATGCACTCCAGCCCGTCGAAGTGCGACATATCGAACCACAGGTTCCGCAGTCGCTTCACCTTCTCGGCCGCCCCGAGCAGCTCCGGCAGCCGTGCCGCCGAGATCACGAGCTTCGCCCTGGGAACCGCCGCGGCGATCTCCACAATCGCCTTCACCGACGCAGGAGGCAGGCTCAGGATGGGAGAAAGGTGCCGCTCATCCTCCAGCCTCACCTGCACCATCAGCGCCCGCCGTAGGCGGGCCGCCTCCCGCGCCGCCTCGGCGCATAGTCCCACTTCGTATCCGTGAAACGTAGACGCGAGGCGATACGCGCGAACCTGCCGGTTGCGCGCCAGGTGTGCCATCTGCTCCCCCCAGTCCGCAACCCGCAGGTTGATGATCGGCGCCGCCCACATCCCTTTGCGCCCGGCGATCTTGCTCAGGAGCTCTTCGTTCGCCGGCTCCGGGTCGGCATAGAACAACCCCTCGAACGCCGAGAGCAGCGCGTGAGCGATGTCGTTCGCCCGCATCATCCGCGCCAGGTTCGCGACCGTCCCCTCGATGGGGCGGAACGGCCAGCGGCCCAGAAAGGCGGAGACGTCAACCCGCGTCATCTCCCCAGCCTCCGCCGGAGCAGGCGCTTGGCGTTCCCGAACAGGATAAGCTCTCGCTGCCGCCGCGTGAGCTTCGCATCCAGCACCTTCCCCAGAGTTGCGCCGTAGCTGCGAATGGGCGTGTCCGTGCCGAACACCACCCGCTCCGCGCCCAGCAGCTTCACCGCCAGCTCCACCATCCCCGCCTCCGGCTCCCCGCCGGAGATGTCCACATGCAGGTTCGGATAGGGAGCAATGTCCTTCAGCCCCCGCTCCCCCGCGCCGGTGAGGTGGGCCATCACGATCATGGTCTTCGGATGCCGCGCTGCCATCGCCGCCACGTCCGCAGGCGTGGACTCCCCCTTGAAGCCTCCGCTTCGGTTGTACCAGGCGTGCTGGAGGATGGGCACGCCCAGTCCAGCCGCCCGCCGCGCGACAGGATCAACCCGACGGTCGCTGCCTTTGCATGCCACCCACAGCTTGATACCCCCCATCCCGCCCTTCACCACACACCGCTCGATCTCCGCCAGCGCATGGGCCGAATACCGCGGGTTCACATAGCAGAAGCCGATCACCCGATCCGGGTGATCGGCCATCAATGCCAGCACCGCGTCGTTGCCCTTCCTCACCGCCGCCGGGCGCGGCGACTGCGTCCAGTCCGCGATCGCGTTCAGGCAAATCCAGCGGACACCGTGATGCTCGGCCGCGCGCAGCGCCGCGGCGAACTCCTTCCGCAGCTCGCCCAGCTCCCGCCCGTAGCCCGGATGTGCGTGGATGTCAATGATCACGGCCGCCTACCACAGATGAAGCAGCGCGTCCACCGGCGCGTAGTCGTCGGTGAGCGTGGGCACATCATTCGTCTGCACCGGCGTGCTGAGGTAGTTGCCCACCCGCTTCAGCAACTCGGGGTCCTTGATCACCTTGCCCTGCATCTGCTTCGCCCGCGCCCGCAGTGTCTCGATGCTCATCTGCCCCTTCGCGTTCTGGGCGAAGATCTCGATGTTCATCACCGGCTCCGTCTCGGGCACGGTAAACGCGTACACCGGACCGAAGACCTCTCGCATGGTGCGGTACACCGAGCGGAAGAACTTGCTCTTCGACCCTTGCAGAGTCCCGATGGTGTTGCTCACGAACACCCCGTTCGCGCTGAGGTGGTCCTTCACGATCACGAAGAACTCCTTCGTGGTCAGGAAGAACGGCACCGTGTCCGCGTAGTAGGCATCGAGCACGATCAGGTCGTACTTCGCCTTGCTGCGGCGGAGGAACTGGCGGCCGTCCGCCTCGTCAATCTGCAGCCGCGCGTTAGGCTTCACGTCGAAGTACCGCGCTGCAATCTTGATCACATCCGGGTCAATCTCCACCGCCTCCATCTTCACCTTCGGGTAGTCCCGCACAAACCGCTTCGGGATCGTCCCGCCGCCGAGCCCGATCACCAGCACGCTGCGGATGTCGGGGTTGAACAGGAAGGCGAGGTCTATGTAATCGGAGTACGACAGCCCCCGCCCGTGCGGGTCGGACAGCAGCATCTGGGTGTGCCAGATGTTGTCCGCCCGCAGCCAGCGATAGGTGCTGTCCTCCGTCACGAACAGATGGTGGTAGGGGCTGTCCCTCTCCAGCAGGATCTTCTCTTTGGCCTGTCCCGTCCCCGCGAACAGCAGCAGGCAGAGCAGCGCTCCGGCCGCTCCTGCCCGGCCAGGCGCGCCGGCGCCGCCCGGGGCCCCCCGCAACAGCGCCACCAACGCCGCCAGCAGCGCGGTGGCAATCAGCACCGCCCCCAGCAGATACTGGATATTGCGCATCCCCATATACGACAGGAGGTAGAAAGCGGTTCCCAGGGTGCCGAGAATGCTTCCCAGAGTGGAGACCGCGTAGACCACGCCCGCGGTGGCGCCCACGCGTTCGATGCTGCGGGCGGTCAGTCGAATCACGAACGGAGAGGTGGTTCCCATGAGCACCCCCGGAAGGAAGAAGAGTATCAGCGAAGCCAGCAGCGGCCCGACCCGCGCGTCCAGATCGCGCGCCGCCAGCGCGTCACACCATCCCCAGCTATACCTGGGCAGGAACATGACGAACGCTCCCGCCACCAGCAGAAACAGAGCCAGCAACCAGGCGCTGGGAAAGCGGTCAACCATCTTTCCCCCAAAGAAGTAGCCGATCGTGAGCGCGGCAAGAAACACCCCGATCAGACTCGCCCAGGTGAAGATGCCCCCCCCGAAGTGAGGATACAGCAGCCGGCTGCCCGCAATCTCCAGGGCCATCAACACCGCCCCAGCCAGGAAAGCCACTACCAGCAGCACCACTGTCCGCATCCGTCTCCCGTTTCGCCCTCTCACGCGGCCCCTGATATGACTTCCCCAGCCAACAACAGGTTCCTTCGGCACTTTGGCGTGGGCCTGAGTTGGGGAGTGCCCCGAAGGGACCAGCGGGACGTTTGCGCAGTTCAAACGTCGGCTGGGCCTTTCCGTGGAATGCGCTGCTCCCCTCACTCGTCATGTAGGCAGAAGCACGAGAAACAGGCCCCGTCCGTCACGTCATCTTACGTAACGATGTCAGCGGAGCCCGCCGGTGGCGGGCTCTGCTGGCGCGTGATCGGCCCTCGCGGTCACCAGCGCCCGCGTTCCTTCTCCAACCTTCCAATCTCCGCGAACGTCTTGCGGATGTACTCCACCGTGCGCTTCGTAGCGTCGCGGAGTATCTGCTCTCCCTGCTCCGCCGTGCCCTTGCTCGGCGCGCCCCACAGCCCGTCGGGGCTGACCGCGCGCAGCCCGGTGTAGTCGAAGAACTCGCGCCCCTGGCTGGGGGCGAAGTCGGGCTTCGCCCGATCCATCTTCACCAGATCGGGCCGGATGGCCAGCATCAGCGACGTCTCCCCCTGCCCCGCGTGCAGCTCCCCGAACTCCCCCTGCTGGACGGTGAAGGCGTCCGGGGTGGTGAAGATCACCCGGACGCCCTTGCGGTCGAGGTTGATCTCCCGCACCACCGGCTTCACAATCCAGTTGCCGCCGTGGGCCACCAGCACCACCACCTTGGTGATGCCGTGGAACTTCACCGACTCCACCAGGTCCTCGATCACCGCCGCCAGGGTGGAGGGCTTGAGCCACAGCGTGCCGGCGAAGTCGCAGTGCTCGCGAGAGCAGCTCACCGCCAGCGCGGGAAGCAGGTAGCAGTTGCCCAGCTCCTGCGCCACCCGCTCCGCCAGCGCCTGGGCCGCGTAGTAGTCCGTGCACAGCGGCAGGTGGTAGCTGTGCTGCTCGATGGCGCCGATCGGCAGAAGGGCGATCTCCGGCTTCGCCTGCTCCACCTCGTGAAAGGTGTTCTCCCAGTTGACCATGGCCGACCCCCAGAGACGATCTCAAATGGACGCCAGCGAATCTTGTCCACTGCGCCCACGTTTAGTTTCCGGCGGGGGCAGGACGCTCCTGCCTCAGGTTGAACAGAGCTACGTCGTCGCTCCGCGGCGACCCGGGCAGTTCGTGCGCTGAAGGCGCACGTGGGCTATTGACGTTTCGCCCTGATAGTGGCAAGAAGTTATTGCTACTCGCAGATTAGGGTGACGGCCTCGCAGCCCCCAGGAGGCCTCCTGCGTGCTCTGTCTGAACCTCGCCGTCGCCCGACTCGGCGAGACTCAGTAAGGTGGGGAGAGGCCGGTGCAGAGCGTGTGGCAGGAGCATGCTCCTGCCCAAGATGGGATGAGATGCGGATTCCGACGCTGACCAGAACCGAAGAAGAGCCCCTATCCGAGGTGGGCCTGCCGCGGGAGGTGCACCAGTGGCTGGATGAGCACCTGCCGGGACAGCAGGTCCGCCTCGTCCAGTACGCCAACCTCCACGGCCCGGGGCACTTCGGCGACGCCTGGGTGATCGTCACCGATCAGAGGCTGGTCGGCATCCGCTGGGACAGCGGGGGCCTGAGGGGCCAAGCGGATGCGGCGCTGGCTGACGTCGAGCGCCTAGCTCTGCGCGAGTTCGTGGGCAACGGCCGCCTGGAGATGGTCGCGAACGGCGCTACTCGGGCCCTCTGCCGGTTCACCCGCTCCCTGGCGCGCGAGGTGGAGGAAACGGGACGCGCCATCGCACAGCTTGCCACCGAGCGGCGAGCGCAAGAGGGCAGGCCCCCGGTGCAGTTGGAGGGGGATGTCGGAGAGCGGGGGGCCGCACGCTGCGCCATCTGCGGCCGCGTGCTCTCACGCGAGGGCGTCTGCCCGGAGTGCATGAACCGCACCCAGCTCGCCTGGCGGATGCTCAGCTTCATGCGTCCCTATTTCTGGCTTGCTATCGTCGGCTTGGTCCTGGCTGGACTGGCCACCTGGGTTGGGCTTCTCCCTCCGCTAGTCACCAAGTACCTGATTGACACGGTCTTCTACGGGGGCGCGATAGAAAAGCTGACCCCTGCTGTCGAGCTGTTGGCCCTCATCTACGTGGTCCGGTCTCTGCTGACCTTCGTCCGAGCCTACCTGCTGGCGTGGCTCGGCCAACGCGTCGTCGCCGACATCCGCTCCATGACCTACCGGCATTTGCATCAGCTCGCCGTCGGCTTCTACGAACGGCGCCAGACCGGCCAGCTCATGTCCCGGCTCACCCATGACACCGGCCATATCCAGGACTTCGTCGCCGACTACCTCCAGGAGATCGTTGTCCAATCCTTCACGG
>Ga0315277_10003207_pt1 | contig 22258 bp, 17 predicted proteins | sample YL17G05_15_MG_FD_203695 | JGI IMG/M metagenome (GOLD analysis project Ga0315277, IMG submission 203695) | Sediment microbial communities from Yellowstone Lake, YNP, Wyoming, USA - YL17G05_15 | ecosystem: Environmental > Aquatic > Freshwater > Lake > Sediment | place: USA: Wyoming | collected...
GGAGACCGCAGGGGGCACACCCAAGAACCGCCGACTGGAGGCTGGCCCGAATCTGTTCTCCCAGCCGAGTAGATCGCCGCCAACACAGACTGACCTGCAGCCGTGAGCTAAGTCCGACACGTTCCTAGCCGATCGATATCCTCTTTGGCTCGTTCGCTCAGCCAGATTTCCGCGCCTTGGATCGCTCCGACCACGCGGGCGGCGAAGTTCACCGTGCCGCCGAACACATCCCCGGCCCCCATGCGCATCGGCCCGATGTGGATGCCGGCGCGGATTTGCACCTGCGGGTGGCCAGTGTTCTCCTGCAACGCCCGCGCGTAGTCCAGCGCCGAGCCGGCGCACTTGAACGCCGCCATGAAGCTGTCGCCGATGGTCTTGATCTCCCGGCCTTGGAACTGCCCGATCAGCCGCCGGCTCTGGGCAAAGTGCGCCCGCCGGACTTCGTTCATCGCCTCATCCCGGATTTCCTCCCCTAGCGCCGTCGAGCCGACGACATCGGTGAACACAATCGCCAGCGTGACCTGCTCGCCGCCGGCCCAGTCCCGGAAGCTCTTCGTGCTCGTCTCCCATTTGGCCGACAGGACGAACGCATCGAAGTCCCGCTGCCGGTCGGCGGATTGGTCCATCGCCTCGACCTTCGACCGGAAGTGAATCCGCTCCTTCGGCTCGGCCAGTGACACCGTCCCGCCGCAGGGACACCTGAAAGAGCCGTATTCACCGCGGACTACGCGAACCACGCGAAAGCAGAACAGATTGCCGAAGAAGTTCACTCAGCGGCCAAGATGGATGTCTTTGCCCCCTCAACTCCCATTCCGCGTATTTGGCGTATTCCGCGGTCTCACCTGCTGCAAACTCGTGCAGGAACAGCCCGCACTTGCCGCCCGCTTTGGCGGTGAACACCGCCGCGTTGCGCCACATTTCCGCACGACCGGTGGTGAACAATCCGCTGTGCCCCAGCCTCACCGCCAGCGTCGAGTATAGGCTCTGAACCGGCCCGTCGAAGGTGATCGCCACCGCCTTGCCCTTCGGTTCGGGCGCGTCCTGGTGCCCGTGCCTTACGGCCGTCACGTCTTGACCCTGTCCAGAATGCTGCCTTCGTCCCGCCGCTGCTCACTCGCGCCCACCGGGCGAGCGGAGATGTGGCGCAACGCTGAGTACGCGCAGCGCGCAAAAAGCAAATTCCTACCAGTACCGCTCAAGCATGAAGAAGCATGAAACAGCGGTTGACGGCAGACCCTCTTCCTCGGACGCTCAGGGACTGTCGTGAGCGAGCGTTGGCCGCCTCGCCTTCGGCCAGTGGAGAAAGGTCAGTCATGAGCACAGTCGTCAGCCATCGCGAAGTGCGTCTGGTCCCACCCAAGCACCGGGTCCAGATGCGCCCCGTGGGTTCGGCCGTGTTCTCGGAGCATGCGTGGCAGGAAATCGCCCGCAGCCTCAAGCTCTCCGGGCGCGAACTGCAAATCGTACGGGGCATCTTTGATGATGACACCGATCTCGGCATCGCGCAGCACATTGGCATCTCGTTGCACACGGTTCACACCCATGTCGAGCGCCTGCACCACAAGCTCGCCATCACGAACCGACCGCAACTGCTGCTCCACGTCATGCAGCAGTTCCTGACGCTGACCGTCTCGCCGGAGAACGATCTCCCGCCCCTCTGCGCGAACTACGGGTCACGCGGCTGTCCTTTCAGCCCGTAACCGCAGGGCAGGGCCTGTGCTGTCTTCCTCCTGCTGTCGGTAGCGCTACCGACTCCCTCGAAAACCTCGGCCCGTGTAAGAATTGCGCGGTGCAACTCGGAAATCAGGTACCCAGTTCAATGGATGAGAAAACTGCGGTGTAAAATAGAGAAATAGATTTATGCAAAGGAGAAGGGCTGACGACGGATGGCAAGGCTGCGAGCGGAATATTGAGAAGGTCAAACGTGGGCGGTATGAGCGTCATCATCGCCATGCCCTTTCCTGTGCAGGACCCGTCATCAGGAGAGTTCCGTTCGTGCTGGCGGTGCTGCTCCTGCTGGCTTCGGCGGTTACCGGCAGCGCCAGTGGACTGTGCAACTTCCTGGTGGTAGGCAAACGCGCCACGGCCGACGGCTCCGTTCTCGTCGAGTACAACAACGACTGGGCGCCCAACAACTTCACGTATCTGCAGGTGGCGCAGGCGACGCGTTCCACCTACGGCTACGTCGGCGTGCTCACCAAGGGCGACTGCGCCGAAGGCGGCCTCAACGACCATCAGCTCGTGATGGTCTATGGCGTGGCCACCAGTCTCGACAGGGCCGTGACCATCGCCGATCCGTACGAGAACAAAGGCTACGGCAATGAGACCTGGGACCTGGTGCTGCAGCAGTGCAGTACCGCCTCTCAGGCAATCAACATGCTCGGCCAGATGGCAGCGACGAAGGGCTTCAGCACGGCGGTGGCGGGCAGCCTGTGCGTGGCGGATGCTAACGAGGCGTGGGTCTTCGAGCTGCTCGGCGGCCATCACTGGGTGGCCGCACGCGTCCCCGACGACTGCTACTACGAGCAGCCCAACATGCTGCGTATCCGTCAGGTCAATCTCGGCGAGCCCGCCAACTTCCGCGGCTCGCCTGACCTCACGCAGTTCGCCATCGACATCGGCCGCTACAACCCTGCCAACGGGCCGTTGGACGTCGCGTGGGCCTATGGCGACCGCTTCGCTCTCCAGGATCCGTACAATGCTAACCGGCTGTGGATCGTGCTGCAGCGATTCTCACCGTCTCTCAACGCCGATGTTTCCATGCCGTACGCGACTCGGCCGGTCTTCGTGCACCCGGATCATCTGCTCACGCGCCAGGACCTCATGGCCATCGACCGGGATCACTACGAAGGCACCACGCTCGATCAGACCCTCGGGTACACGCTCACGACGCCGCACAACATGACCGACCGGCCCATCTGCTGCCGCACGACCGACTACGGCTCCGTCTATCAGCTTCGCAACTGGCTGCCAGATGATGTGGGTGGCGTGCTCTGGCTGGCCTTGTCGCGGCCGTGCTCGAGCGTCTTCATGCCCTTCCACGCGGGCACCACGGCCATACCGGCGGCCTGGGCCGCCCGCCCGCCGAATTGTGCCTACTCGAGCTTCAGGGCGGTCGCCGACAGCCTCGATCGCAATGAGTTGATCGACGGTGTCTCGCGGTATGGCTACTACATCCCGCTCGTGCGCAGCACCTATGGTGGGCTGGAGGCCGACATGGCCTCGGCGCAACCGGCAGTGGAGTCGCAAGCCGTCCGCCTGTGGCGCAAGAACCCGGCCCAGGCACGGGCCTACTTGACGCATTACACGGCAGAGTGCGCCGACGCTGCCCTCGACCTGGCGAGCTCGCTTCTCTGCCAGATGCCGTAATGCCATTTGGCAGCGAGCTTGGCCGAGCGGATCGGTCGTCAAGAAGTCAGGTACGACCCGCGTTCGAGGGAACGCTTGGCGGTGGGTAGCCGCCGATATGTGATGCTCGTGCGTCAACACCACCGACGGTGAGCACGCGTTCTGTGCGAAGAGCAATCGGCGGGAACGGCTCAGATCGAGTCGGCTGCTGCAATCGGGCACAGGCGGTCCTCTTGGCCGTCGCAACCGCCGGAATCAAGTGGCAACCCGAATCCGTCTCTTCCGTGGACTCCCGCACGCAGAACAAATGTGGAATGCAAAGATGCGACCCCAATGATGTTTTACGCTCGTGATCAAAGTGACGGGCAGAGGCACGCCCATGCGCTGGGTCGCCACCGTCCGCACGTCCGACCGATGTTTCCGGAGGATTAGCGATCGCACGCCTAAATCTCCACCAGAAAGAAGGTATCCAAACGGGGGCAGTCCTCATTGACACAACGCACGGTTGCTGGCGGGCTCTGGCCATGCCACGACCGCTGCGCATTGAGTTCGAAGGCGCGATCTACCACATGATGAATCGCGGGGACCGGAGCGAATCGATCTTTCGGGACGACATGGACCGAAAACGGTTCCTCGAAACCTTGGGCGGGGCTTGCGCCAAAGACGGACTGGCACGTCCACGACTTGTGCCTGATGGGCAATCATTTTCATCTGGTGGTGGAGACGCCCAAAGGCAACCTCGTGACCGGCATGAAGTGGTTTCTTGGCACGCACACGGCACGGTTCAACCGGGGGCACAAGTTCTTTGGCTACCTCTTCAGCGGACGGTCCTTCCGGACGGGCACCAAAGGCGCTGCTGGTGGACGCCACGTCGCCGGGATGCTCCCGCAGTGTGGCCGGGAGTTTGCAGTCGGCCAGCAGGAGCGGGATGAAGCGGCGACCGGCGTTGGCCGGATCGCGAAAGGGCAAGTTGCCCCTCCCAACGGTGCTGCGCTCCGGCCCCCCCAGTCCGATCCCAGCGCCGCCGGCGACAGGCAGAGCGCCAGCGTGCGCGACGCTTCCAGCCCGCGCTCGATGGCCAGGTAAATGTCGTCCCCCGGTTGGATGATCCATTCATCGAACCACACCCGCAGATCGGCCGCGCGCAAGCGCTCCGCCAGCCGGCGCACCCGCGGCTTGTCCGCCTGGTTGTGGCTCAGGGAAACGTCGTACTGGAATTCGCCGGCCATAGTTGGTCTGCCTTGACTGAAGCGGTTGTAGCGCAAGCCGCGATGCTTGGCAATCTCACAGAAACCGAAAGGCAACTGAGGCGGGAACCGCGGAATACGCCGAACAGGCGAAAGGGTCTTTCTGGATTCCTTGTCTGCGTGGTTCGCGTGGTTCGCGGTCCAACCTTTAGCCTTCAACGCGGGTATGCTACCGCCAGGCTTCATGACGCAATCCCCACTCCCACGAGCCTCACGGACTGGACTACCCCAACCAACTTGACGAGCGACACGGCGGGCTTGAAATCGTGCCGCCCAACGCACCAGGCCAGCCCCAGCAATTCTATCGCGTGAAATGGACGCCCTGACCGGCCCCTTGCCGCACAAAAGCAGTGCATCGCGTCGGAGCGGCGGTATCATGTGCCCCGAATGAAGTCTTCGCTGCGCGACGCATTGGGTGAGTTCGGCTTGCTCTTGCCGCCATGAATGGACGCGAGCTTTTTCTGAAAGCCTGCGCCTGCCAGCCCGTGCCGCGCTCGCCCGTCTGGCTCATGCGCCAGGCCGGTCGCGTCCTGCCCGAATACCGCGCCCTCAAAGAGAAATATTCGTTCCTCGAACTCGTGCAGACGCCCGAACTCGCCGCCCAAGTGACGCTTCAGCCCGTGCGCCGGTTCGGCTTCGACGCCGCCATCCTGTTCAGCGACATCCTCGTCGTGAACGAGGCGCTCGGGCAGAACTACCGTTTCCGCGAAGCCGGCGGCATCGAGATGGATTTCGCCGTGCGCACTGCGGCGGACGTGGACCGGCTCCAAGTCAACGCCGTCCGCGAGCGGCTGGCTTACATCCCGCAGGCGCTCAAACTCATCAAAGCCCAACTCGGCGACCGCACCGCCCTCATCGGTTTTGCTGGTTCGCCGTGGACGCTCGCCAATTTCATGATGGAGGGTGGCAGTGCCGACGCATTCACCCACGCCAAGGCGTTGTTCTACTCCGACCCAAAGCTTTTCAGCGCGTTGATGGAGAAACTGACCGCCGCCGTCACCGAGTTGCTCCGCATGCAAATCGAAGCCGGCGTGGACGCGGTGCAAGTCTTCGACAGCCTTGGCGACGTGCTCGCGCCGGAGGCGTATGCAGCAGCCTCAGCCCGCTGGATGAAACAAATCGTCTCTTCGCTGCGATTCCCAAGCAAATCGCCCGACGATTCGCACGCCGTAGCGCAGACTTCCAAGTCTGCTGTATCGCAAGTTTCCAAACCTGCGGGGTGTGCCAAACCCCTTGCCGACTTGGAAGTCGGCGATACAGCAGGTTTGGAAACCTGCGCTACGAAACCGCGCGTGCCGGTCATCGTCTTCGGTCGCGGCGCGCACGCCAGTTGGGATGCCCTCACGGGCACCGGTGCCCAAGTGCTCGGCGTAGATTGGCAAGTGCGTCTCGAGGACGTCGCGAAACAACTCCCCGGAAACATCGCCGTGCAAGGCAACCTCGATCCGTTCCTGCTCACCACCACGCCGGGAATCGTCGCCGCCGAAACGCGCCGGATCTTGTCCAAGATGAAGGACAGGGCAGGGCACATCTTCAACCTCGGCCACGGTGTCCCACCGGCGGCCAAACTGGACTGCATCCAGGCTCTCGTTGACACCATCCGCGCTAACTGAGCCGGACGTGGACTCTTTGGAGAGCCATTCTTTCAAAGCTGCGGTTCTGATTCGGTGTGCATCCGTGTCCATCCGTGGTTAAAGTAGTATTGCATGAAGGCGTTGAAAGTAGATCTCGCGCTGGTCCAGAAATACAACCAGCCCGGTCCGCGCTACACCTCGTATCCGCCGGCGACCAAATTCAGCGACGGCATTTCGTGGGATGCGGTGGCCGCGCGCATCGCGGCGAACAACCGCACCGAGCGCGACCTCTCGATCTACTTCCACATCCCGTTCTGTGAAACGCTCTGCTGGTTCTGCGGCTGCACCACGGTCATCACGCTGAACCACGACAAGGGCATGGCCTACGTGGAAACGCTGGGTCGCGAAGTCGCCGCGATGGCCAGACTCTTGAACCCGCGCCGGAAGGCCGTGCAGCTCCACTTCGGCGGCGGCTCGCCCACGTTCCTCCGCCCCGATGAAATCCGCCGGCTCGGCGAGCACATTCGCAAGCACTTCACGTTCGCGCCCGACATCGAAGCCAGTGTGGAAGTGGACCCGCGCCGCCTAACGCGTGACCACATGGCGGCGTTGGCGGAGATTGGCTTCAACCGCGCCTCGATGGGCGTCCAGGATTTCAACCCGCAGGTCCAGGAAGCCGTCCACCGCATTCAGCCCATCGCGATGACGCAGCAGGCGATTGATTGGATGCGCGACCTTGGCTATCGCTCGATCAACCTCGATCTCATCTACGGTCTGCCGCACCAGACCGTCGAGTCGTTCGACAAGACTCTCGACATCGTTCTGAAGATGCAGCCCGACCGCCTAGCGGTTTTCAGCTACGCGCACGTGCCTTGGATCAAGCCGGCCCAGAAGATTCTCGAACAACAAAAGCACCTGCCACCGGCGGAAACCAAGCTGCAATTGCTGAAGCTCGTCATCGAACGCCTCACGAAAGGCGGCCGCTACGTTTACATCGGCATGGACCACTTCGCGCGACCGGACGACGAGCTGGCCATCGCCCAGCGCAACAAGCAGCTTCAGCGCAATTTCCAAGGTTACAGCACGCGTGCCGGCTCGGACATTTACGCCTTCGGCATGTCGAGCATCTCGCAAATTCCCGACGCGTACTGGCAGAACGAAAAGGAACTCCTTCCGTGGCAGGCCGCCGTGGACGCCGGTCGCGTGCCGTTGCACAAGGCGTACCTCGTGACCGCCGAGGACCGCATCCGCCGCGAAACCATCATGCGCGTGATGTGCGACCTCTCGCTCGATTACGCCGCGATGAGCGCGAAGCTCGGCATCAACTTCACCGAACACTTCGCGAAGGAACTCGCCACGCTCGGCGACCTCGAAGCCGACGGCCTCATCCGCCGCCGCCCCGGCGGTTTGGAAGTGACGAACATCGGCCGCCTGTTCATCCGCAACATCGCCATGCGGTTCGACAACCAGCTCGCGCCGCCCGGCGAGCGCCGGCATTCGCGGACGATATGAAATCGGTCGCCATTATCGGCGCGGGTATCACCGGGCTAACGGCTGGATTCTATCTCCAGCGCAAGAGCGTGCCGGTCACGGTTTATGAAGCCAGCGAGCGCGTGGGCGGCGCCATCCGCAGCGTGCGCGACGGCGGCTACCTGGCCGAGTTCGGCCCGAACACGATCCTCGAAACGTCGCCCAAAATCACCGCGCTGGTTCGGGATGCGGGCTTGGCCTCGCGCCGCTTGGACCCGGACCCGAAAGCGGAAGCTCGCTACGTCGTCCGTTATCAGCGTCCAATCGAGATGCCCGGTTCGCCATTGGGCTTCTTTACCACGAAACTTTTCACCGCCTCTGCCAAGTGGGCTGTTCTGCGCGAGCCGTTCCGCCCTGCGCGCCGTGATGGGGGGGAGGAAAGCATCGCGGATTTCGTCCGCCGCCGATTGAACCAGGAGTTCCTCGACCACGCCATTGACGCGCTCGTCGCCGGCATTTACGCGGGCGACCCGGAAAAGCTCTCCGTCCAGCAGGCGTTCCCCAAACTCGCCGCGCTCGAAGAGAAATACGGCTCAATGATCAAGGGCCAGATTTTCGGCGCCAAGGAACGCAAGCGTCGTGGCGAAGTCGCCAAAGACCGCGCGCCGAAGTTTTCGTTCGACGAAGGCTTGCAGGTTTTGCCCGACACATTGCGCGCACGCCTCGGCGACAAGGTGCGTCTCAACACTGCGGTGACGAAACTGACCCAAACCCCGGAAGGCTGGCTCGTCGAGTTTCGCGCAAGCGGACAATCGGCCGAGGCACAGCACGAAGCGATCATCTTCACCGCTCCGACCTTCAAGCTCGCGGAGCTGCAAGTTGTTTCCCAACCGCCGGTCAACTTGGCGACGTTCGGCGAAATCCGTTACCCTCCGGTCGCGAGCATCGTTCTCGGTTTCCGGCGAGAGGATGTCGCCCATCCGTGTTCCGGCTTCGGCATGTTGATTCCGAAGATCGAGGGCTTCAATATCCTCGGCACGATTTTCTCCTCGTCGCTGTTCCCGAACCGCGCGCCCGCCGAGCATCACACGCTCACAAGCTACGTCGGCGGCGAGCGATATCCCGAACTCGCCTCCAAATCGCCGGAGGAACTTTACGAGATCACCTGCGCCGACCTGCGCGTGCTGCTCGGCGTGAAGGGCGCGCCTACATTTCGCCACCACTACTTCTGGCCGCGCGCGATCCCGCAATACAACCTCGGCTACGGCCGTTATCGCGCCCTGATGACCGACATCGAAACCCGCACGCCCGGCTTGTTCTTCGCCGGTCACTACCGTGATGGCATTTCGCTGGGAGATTCGATTGTGTCTGGGATCAACGTCGCGGACCGGATTGCTCAGGCGTTGAAGCGTTGAATCGTGAACCGTTCAACCGTGATCGTGATCCTGAATCCTCTTCAACGATTTCTGCCATGAGCAAAGCCGTCCTCCTCGTCAACCTCGGCTCGCCGGACTCGCCCTCGGTGCCGGACGTGCGCCGCTATCTGAACGAGTTCCTCATGGATGGCCGCGTGATTGACGTAGCCTGGCCGTTGCGCCGGCTCATCGTCGGCATGATCCTGATCAACCGACCCAAAGCCTCAGCTCACGCCTATCAAACCATTTGGACACCGGAAGGCTCGCCGCTGATCGTCACCAGCCGCAACGTCCAGCGCCTCCTCCAGGAACGCGTCAACGTGCCGGTCGAGCTCGCGATGCGATACCTAAACCCATCCATCGAAGCCGCGGTGCAAAGCCTGGCCCGCCGGGGTGTGACGCAGCTCCACGTCATCCCGCTTTTCCCGCACTACGCGATGTCGAGCTACGAAACCGCCGTCGAGCGCGTGAAGGAAGTCGTCGCTAGGCGCGCCCCGCAGATTTCGCTGACCATTGAGCCGCCGTATGGTGACGCGCCGGACTACATCGCCGCGCTGGTGGCCAGCGCCGAACCGCAACTCAGGCAAGGCTTCGATCACCTGCTGTTCAGCTTTCACGGCGTGCCAGAACGGCATCTCAAGAAGTCGGACCCGACCGGGAAACACTGCCTGATGTCGGCGGACTGTTGCCGACAGCCGAGCGAGGCGCACAAGTTTTGCTACCGCCACCAGTGCTTCCGCACGGTGGAGGAATTCGTGAAGCGTGCGAGCCTTCCGGCGGGCAGGTTCTCCGTCGCGTTTCAATCGCGGTTGGGGCGTGACCCCTGGTTGAAGCCTTACACGGACTTCGAGCTGGAGCGGCTCGCGAAAGATGGCGTGAAGAAGTTGCTCGTCATTTGCCCGGCGTTCGTGAGCGACTGCCTGGAGACCACCGAGGAAATCTGGATGCGCGGACGCGAGACATTTTTGCAGGCGGGCGGCAAGGAGTTCGCACAGATTCCCTGCCTCAACGAGCATCCGGCATGGATCGCGGCGCTGACCCGGATGGTGGAGCGCTTTGCCGGAACTTGAACCACCCCCGAAAGCGGCGAAGGGCCGCGCGCACTCCGGGACGAGGGCGCGCCGTTCGGGGGCGGCGGAGTCGCGCAGCGTTCCGGTGCGGCTTTTGCCGATTCAATATTCACCGCGCCGGACGCACCAAACCCTTGTTGACACCAGCGAAAGCCTCCCTTACAACCCCGCCATGACCATTTGGATAGACCGCAATCTGCGGTCGAATAGCTGTTAGCCGTTTGCAGCGCACCAACTCATGCAAGATTTTTGGATCAATGTCGCCGCAGGAGTGTTCCTCACAGTTGTCACGTGGATACTTGTTCGAGTGCTGCTTCCGCTTTATCTTGGTTGGCGATACAAGGCACCCAAGCTGGAGGGCAATTATTCCCTCTACGACTCCGATGCCGTAGACGCGCCAGCGGTTGGAACGGCCACTATTCGCCAGTCGGGCGAGAACATCAAAGCATTGATCGTTCGCACAACGAGCCGCAAAGGCCAACCTACATCCCGCGAGTTCGAGTATTCGGGACGTGTTCGCGACGGGCAGGTTTTGGTCCGTTTCGAGGAGCCGGTCTCGAACGGATTCATCTGTGGATGCGTCGCTCTCAAGGTATCAGGCGATCTCAAGTCACTTTCAGGATACACCATCTATCTCGACCGGGACTCGGGATCTGTTGTCGCCCATCCCATCATTTATCGGCGCACATGAGACCACTGGAAACGGCTAACAACATCACTGGAGCGAACGCGGGCGGGCGACGCCAGTTGCCAATGCGGACGCGCTGGGCCGCCCGCGTCGCTCAGTTCTGCCGTTGAGGCGGTCGTTGCCGTCGCCCCTCATTGCCCGTTCGCCGGGAAGGTCATGCACTCCACGAAGACTTCATGGAAGTGCGAGTCTTCGTTCAAGTTCACGTGCCGGACCTTGCTCCGAACGTCCCCATACTCGACGCCGTCCTGCAGCAGATCGAACAATGCGAGCTTCGCGCCGAGCAGCGCGGTGTTGCCGGCGGGTTGAATCTTCTCCGCCGGCGCTTCGAGCAGGCCGATTCGACGAGCGCTCTCGATGTTGATGTAGTTGCCAAACGCACCTGCCAGGTAGATGCGCGTCAGGTCGCCGGACGATGCGCCCCATTGCTGAAGCAAAATGCGCAGACCCGCTGCGATGGCGCCTTTGGCAAGTTGGAGCTCACGGATATCGGTTTGAATGAGCTGCACTGGTGAGCAAAGGTGCAAAACTTCGTGCCCCGCCAATCGCCCGTTTGACTTGATCCAACCGAGTTCCAACACGCACGCCGCGGCGTCCACCAGACCGCTGCCGCAAATGCCGCGGGGCGCGCCTCCACCGATGACGTGACATTGCAGTTCGCCATCGCGAATGCTGACTTCCGAGATCGCGCCCGTCGCCGCGCGCATTCCGGCGGAAATCCGCGCGCCTTCGAACGCCGGCCCAGCGGCAGTGGACGTGCATAAGATCTTCCGCCGATTTCCCAAGACGATTTCGCCGTTCGTGCCCAAGTCAACCAACGCCACCAGCGATTCGCTTTCGTGCAGCTTGGTGGCGAGCACGCCCGCCAGCAGGTCGCTGCCCACGAAGCTGCCCATGCAAGGCAGGAAATGGACCGGTGTTTGCGGCGCGAACTTCCAGCCGAGATCTCCTCCCTCCAAAACCTGCGGACCCGGCGAAGGCGATTCGAACGGCACGCGGGAGAGCGGCTCGACGCTTAGTCCGCAAAACAGATGGTGCATGACCGTATTGCCGACGATCACGATGGCGCGCAGTTTCACAGCGTCGGCGCCAGCCGCAGTCAGAAGCTCGCTGGCCAGGAGGCCCAGTTGGTCGCGGATGGTTTTTTCCAGCCGGCTCTTGCCGTCACGCATGACGGCGAAGTCAATGCGGCTCATGATGTCCGCGCCGAACCGCGCCTGGGCGTTGAGCGCCGTGCGCACGGCGAGCACTTGTCCGGTCTGTAGGTCCAGCAACTGCGCGACGAGCGTCGTCGTGCCGAGGTCCACGGCGATTCCGAGGCCTTCCTGCGGCGTGAAGGCAAACACGGATTCGTCGGTGAGAATCGTTGCTTCCCACTGCGCCAGATCAATGCGCAGGTTGCCCGTGGCCCGCCCGCGACACGCGAGGCGCCAGCCTTCGGCAAGTTCGGAGTCCGACAACCGTTGCCGGTCCTCGGCGGACACCGGAAGTTCGCCGGCCACTACGCGGACTTTGCAGCCCTTGCACCGTCCGCGCCCGCCACAAGGAAATTCAACGCCGTGGGCGAAGAGGAAATCCTGCAACGGCGCGCCTCGCCCGACTTCGAAACTCCTGCCCAGCGGCAGCAATTCGATCTTGACCTGGTTGCTCACGGCGTTCACCAGAGCCGGACGCGAGCGTAACTCAATTTCGTTGGCGAGCCCGCGTGGTGGCCCAGCAATTCCAGCGTTGACGAAGGTGGTGAACCGCCGCGCGGCGTCGCGGTGAAGTAGCTCGTGAAGGGCTGCTTGAAAGGAATCCGAACCGCCAGTCCAAGTTGGCCGTCGGACAAAATTTCCATCACCCGGGTTTCGGACACCGCCTTGCCCGAAGCGTCCTGCCCTTGCACGTAAAAGACCACGAATAGGCGGTTGTCCGGCGTGATTTGGAAGCGCCCGCCAGATGGATACTCCTTCCCTAAACCGTCGCCGGCTTGGGCCAGCGTCCGGCGCAGCACCACTTTGCCATCGCGCACCACGGCGTAGTTCAATTCGTGGCTTTGTTTCGCATCCGGGAAGAACTTCTGCCGCAACCGTTCATCAAGCGCGCGTTCGCTCCAGAGCACATGCACCGCGCCATCCGGCCCGACCCACAAATCGCCGGGCGAAATCCAGCCGCAGGTCTTGTCGCGACTGGCGATTTCGACCCACTCGTGGAACTGGCCCTTCGTGATGTCCGGACACCAGGTGAAGAAGAGCCGCCGGAAATCGTAGTCCCACTCATTGCCGGTGAGTTGCTTCTTGAAGGCGCGCCACTCGGGATACGGCTCGACGATGTCGCTGACGCCGCAGAAATACACCGCACGATTCTTCAGCATCACGTCGGGATAGCACACGCGGATCGGTTCCGGCTTGGGATATTCCTTGCCGTCCGGCCAGGGCAGCTTGCCGTGCGACCAATTGCCATCGCGGTCGCGAAACGTCCATTCCGCGTGCGTGTAGTCAATGTTCTGGAAGAGGACCAACTCACGGCTCGGCCCGTCGGCCGCGAAGCTGCGATACGAGTGCTCGGTGAACTTCGGATTGCCGTCCCAGACCGGAAGGATTTGTTTCGGCGATTCGTTTGGCTTGGCCGCGGAAAACTCCAGAATCTCCGGACGCGCCGGGCCGCTGTAAGTCTCGCGGTTCGTGACCAACGTCGGGTTGGCCGACAAAAAGAAGCGGCCATCGGCAAATGTCGCTAACGGCGCTGGCTCGCGTGTGCGACCGGTCTCATCGGCTCGCAGCAATTTCCAGCCTTCCGAATCGCGCGAGTAAAGCGTCCACCGGCAATTGTTGAGCGGCTTGGCGTCCTTCAACGTCTCGATGCCGCTAGCGAAGACTTTGTCGCCGGCGCGCACCAGACAACTCGAACCGCTGCACCACATCGGACCAGAGCCGTTGTTCGCTGGCTCGAACGAGTAAACGTCTTCCTCCGCTTCGACGACCGGCTGCAGCGCGGATGCGGCAGCAGCGGACTTGGCGCTGGCGTCGCTCAACTCCAAACCAACGTCCGTCGCCGGAGGCAACGACTGTCCATTCCGCACCGCCTCGCGTGCAGCTTCGAGCTTCGCCAGCACGGCATCGTATTTCGCGAGCGCCTTGCGGTACCGCGCCAACGTCCAGTCCAGCGCGTAGGGTTTGTTCTCCCGCTGCCACAGCTCGGCAAAGCGCCGGCCCAAGGCGTCAAGCGTGTCGCGGGAATGGCGCAGCGCGGACGCGGCTTTCGTGATGGCGGTCGCTGCGGCATCCGCATTTCCGCCGGAGGCATCGCGGTAGGCAACGGCAGCGTCAAGCCGATCCAGTTCGCGCTGGACGCAAAACTCCATCCGCCTCGTGCCGAAAAGGAAGAAGTCGAGCAAATCGGCATTCGCGACCGCGTCGCGCTGGCAGGCTTCAAAGTGCTGGATGGCGGACCGCAATGGCACGAGTTGCTTCTCCAGTCGCTCGCGCTCCGCGGCGACGCTGGCGATCTTTAGCGGGCTGAATTCGATCTTCCAAAACTGCGAGTTGAACACGCCATCCATGCCGGACGTCATGATCGCGGCAATCGCTTGCCCGAAGTGATCGCCTTTCTCGCCGAACAGCACGGCGCCGATCCGGCGATTGAAATCCTCCGGCTTCGTGGTGGAAGCGTTCCACGCGCATTCCGCGCCCCAGGCGATGCCGTGCCAGTTGGGCGCGTTGAAGTTTTCGCCGTCGTCGTCCCACGCCGTGTTCAACACGCCGAGCGCGCCGTGCTTCGCCCCGTCGCGCACGAAGTTCCAGATGTTCGTCGTGGCTGCGCCGAAGTTGGGCAACACGCGGCTCCAATTGTTCACGCCGGGGCAGACGAAGAAATCGTAGCCGGACTTGGCGAACGGCGTGATCTGGCCCTCGAAATTCGCGCGCGGATCGTAGCCCCACGACAGCATCACAGTGTCCTTGGGCACGTTCTTCAGCTTGTCGGGATGCTGCAGAATGATGTCGCCCCACATCATCATCCGCTTGCCGTATTTGCCTTGCACGAGGTCGTGGACGCGGCGGATGTGTTGCACGTAAAGCCCACCCACGCCGAGCTTCTCAGCCACCGGCTTCGACGGCCCGGTGCCCAGGCCTTCGGTTTCGTCGCAACACACGTTGAAGAACGGGAACGGCAACAGTGGTGCGACCTCACAATAGAAATCGTCCAGCAGCCGGTAGGTGGCCTCGTTCGTCGGGCAGAGGATGTCGGGCGTCTCGCGTAGCGCAGCGTATTCCGGGTGCGCGAGAATTGCGCTGAAGTGGCCGAATGATTGTTGATTGCCGAGGATGTTCAGGTGCAATGGCGCGCTGAATTTCACAAGCGCCGTTAGCTCCTCCGGCGTCAGCGAGCCGTCCTTTGGGCCGATGACGGGATGCTTCGCGTGGGCAAACTGGTACTCCATGTAATAGGTGAAAATATTCTGCTTGAGGAACGCGCCCAGCGCCGCCTGCAACTTGAGATTATCCAGCGTCGAACTTGGCCCGCGCGTCAAGTCGTCCTGAAACGCGCGCCAGCGGATGGACGGCCAGTCGCGAATCGTCAGGCACAGGAGGGCGTCGCCTTGCCGGTTGGCGCGGATCAACTGCCGTAGCGTCTGGACGCCGTAAAGCAAACCTTCGGCACCACGCCCGGAAATCGTGACGGCGTCCGGCTGAATCTGCAAAACGTAATTCTCCGTCGTCGCGCCCTCGCGGAAAGTCACGGGCGACACTTTGCCGCCAGGGTTGGCCGAAAGGCGCAGCGCGTGCGCTGGCTGCTTGAGGTAGCGGACCTTGGCGGGCCGGAAGCCGGCCAGCTTCAGTTCGCCCGCAAGCTGCTCTTCCACGGTCGCCGCTTGTTCGGCGCCGACTTCGAGAATCAACTGCCGGTTCAGGGGAAAACTGCCCGGAGCCGGTTGAATTTCCTTCGGAAATGGAACCACGCGCAGCGAGCCGATCTCAGCGGCAACCGCGTGCAGGGGCGAGATTGCCACCAGTGCCACCGCAACTCTGGCGGCCAGTTTGCGGATTTGGGTCCAAGCAGGATTCGAGTTCATAGTTGATCGGTCAGGCTGCGCTGAGCGAGCGGCCGTCAATGTGTTGCGGCCACTGCGGCAGGCGGCTGGTACCACAGCGATTCCCAATACTTGCGCTCGGTGGCATAGACATCCACCAGCGCGTCCACCGGCAGGTCCCTTGGGAGGATGCCGTAGCGCTTCATCTCACGCACCCAGTCCACACGCGGACGAAACTCCGGCGTGTCAAAGCGCGGGCTTTGCCGTGCGAGGAAGTCGCGTCCCGCCGCGCACATTACGAGCAGCTTGCGGTAGCCGGGGTCATCAGTGTTCGCAAAGACCGCGATGCGTTCGTTCGACTTCGGGTCGCGGCACAAGCCCCAGCCGCCGGCGGATTCGGCGAGCGGCGCGAGCAGCATGAGCGATTTCTCGGGACGCGAGAGGTTGAAAACGATGTGGCGGCTGGTGAGCAGGCGCGGGTCGTCCATGCTCGGCTGCCAGAAGGAAATCCCGCGTTCGTCGGCGAGGTTTTGCGGGAGGAAACGCGACGGCTGCGTGTGGCAGGCGGCGCAACGCAGCTGGATCACTTCCGCGGCGGCCTTCGTCTCGGTCCAGTCGAGGCCCATGTTGATTTGCTGGTTCTCGGCGTAGTTGCCGATCATGCCGCAGCCGAGCGCCGCGTAAGTGCCGGGATATGCCGCGCCGGTTTCGATCCAGAGCCGCAGCTTTCGTTTCTCCTCCGGTGTGGCCGTCACGTCGTGGTGTGAGCCGTCGAGCATCGTCAGCAGCCGGCTGGCGGACGAGCCTAGTGTGCGCGGGTCGTAATTGCTCCGCGGTTCGTTGCGGCCATCGGAGAAAAGCCGGGCGATGGTCAGCATGTAGTAACTGTGACTGAACATCGGGCCGTGGTCGCCGGTGAGGATGAGTCGCGCCGCGCGTGGGCCGCCGCGGCCAGTCTTTTCATAGCCGTGGCAATCGGCGCAGAGTTGATTGAGGACCGGCTGGATGTCGCGCGCGAAGTCGAACACGTCCGGCACGCCGGCTACCGGTTCGATTTTGCTCGGCGGACGCCGCAGCGCCGCCAACTCCGTCCAAGCGGCTCGCGGGGCTTGCGTGCGATGTTCGTGGCAACCGACGCAACTCAACGTCTCGCCCGGTTCCACGGTGGCGAAACTCTGCATTCGTTTCACCGCCAGATCGTTCACGTCAAGCGCCACGAAGAACACGCTCCGCAGCGCCGGCACCTCAAATTGCGCCGAGCCGTCTTCTTCCACCGGCACCGTGCCGAGGATGCGTTCGAGCGTGAACGTGCCGCCGTAACTGATCGGCTCCATGCCGCCGGTGTAGTGGATGGGCATGGGCAAAGTCTCCAGCACCAGCAGTCTCTTGATTTCGCCCTGCTTCACGCCGGCCATGTTGCGTCCGTCGTATACGTTCGCCAGCACCATACGACCAGTTGGTTGGCTGGGCTGGCTGCGCGGCTGCAAAACGATTTCCCGCGGGCGAGGTGCGAGCGGCCGCGGCTCATGACATTGCAGGCCGGCGTTGCGGTCCTCCTCTGGCAAGCGGAAAAGGACTTGTTCCTTGCCGCTGTCATCGAGCAACACGACCGATTGTCCGCGCGCGGCCATAAAGCTGCTCTCCGAAAATGCCCACGGATCGCGGTAGTTCGCCTGCTTCGTGATAGCCTTGGCAAAAGCGTCCTTGTCTGGCCCGGCACTTGGGTCCACCACCGTCACCACGCCATCGTGCTCGCGCTGGCCGTGCCCCGGTGAAAATGACGCGATGACCTTGTGCGAGCCAGGGATGGGCTTCGCGTCAATCATCGTCGTGCCCGGATGCAGGTTGCCGAACCACGCCATCTGCGCCGTGCCATCCGGGTCCGCCGTCCAGAGATGATGGTAATGCACCTGACTGCGATCCACGTATTCCCAGCGCGTGTAGAGGACGCGCCCATCCGGCAACGGCCACGGTGTGTTGTCCTGCTCGTTGTTGCTGGAGATGGCGCGGATGTTTTTGCCATCGGCGTCGCAGCGATGCAGCACCGCCACCTGCGTAAGCCAGCAATTCACCCAGCGTTTGCAGCGTGACGAAACGAACACGATGTCGCCATCCGGCAAGTACGTTGGCTCGATATCGTCGTAAATCCCATCGGTCAACCGCCGGAGGCCGGTGCCGTCGGAGTTGATCTCGAAGAGGTGATACTGCTCTTCGCCGCCCTTGCGGTAAGAGAACAGGATTTTGCGGCCGTCGTAATGCACCTGCGGATCGCGAATGCCACCGGCGGGATCGGCGAGGATGATCGTCAACTTTTTGGTGCGAAGGTTCAGGCGATACAGCTTCGTGCCGCTGCCGTATGCCTTGCGGTTCGGGTCGGCGGCGTAGTAACCGAAGTTCGCATACCAGTGGCCGTCGGTGGGATTCACCTTGCGGGCGGCGAAGACGATCTCCTCCACGCTAGCCATCGAGTCAGCGGGCGATTGGGCGGGCGATTTGGAATTGGCGGAGGTTGAGGTGCGTTTGGACGTGCTCTGCTTGCCTCCAGGCGCCGCATCGGCGGCGACGGCGCCGGCGAGCAACGAAAGAAGCACCGCCCCCAAGATAGAACGGCCCCGGATCATGGCTTGTGGGTGTGCGCGTACTCGACCAAAGCCCGCAAGTTCGCCTCCGGCGTGTCGCGTGGCACTTCGCAGCCCGGCCCGACGATAAACCGCGCGCCGGCCTGTTGATGACATTCCGCCATGGACTTTGTGACCTGTTCCGGCGTGCTGTCGCGCAACACTGCCACCGGGTTCGTGTTGCCGAGGATCACCTGAGCCGCGCCCATTTGCTCGCGGCCTTCGTGGACCGGCGCCAGATAATCCAAGTCCACCACGTGGCAGCCGAGCCGCCCCATGCCGTGCAAAATCTTTCGCGTGTTGCCGCAAATGTGCAGCCGCGTTCGCCCGCCCATCGCATGGATGCCGTCCATGAGCTGCTTCTCATACGGCCAGACAAATTCCTCGTAAATTTGCGGCCCAACCAAAGACGCCGCCGCGTCGCCGATGCCGATCAAATCCGCGCCCGCCTTGATTTGCTCTTTGGCGAACCGCAGTTCCATCTCGATGACGAAGGCGAACAAGTCGCGCACGAACGCCGGGTCGTCGAAGAAATCCGTCATCACGGTGTTAATCCCGCGGAGATCGGCGGCCTCGGCGAGCGGACCCTCGATCCAGCCCTCGACGAGCAGTTCCCTGCCCACACGCTCCTTGAACAGCGCGAGCGCCTTGATGCCGTTGTGCATCCGTCCGCCGCCGAGCGGGTCGGGAATCTTCAAACTGGCGAGCCCGGTCTTGTCCTTGAGCAACGCCTCATCCTCGATCAACGCCACGGGTTGGCTGACGAAATACGCGACCCGCGCTCCGCAATCCGCCGCCTCGCGCGCCGGGTCGGACATGGTGTTCACGTAATCGAAGCCGAATTTCTGCGCCGTGTGGATCTGCGCCTCGACCAGCACGCGGTAGTCCGTGCAATAATCGCGGTAACGCGCGCCGGTCTGGTTGCAGGCGAACATCATGGTGATGGGCATGACCGGCAGGCGGTCCACTGGTTGGCCATCGAGGTGGTTGAGGATGCGTTGGCGGCCTGTCATGGCGTTGTCTGGTTGGTGGCGCTGACTTCCAAGTCCGCTGTATCGCAGGTCTCCGAACCCGCAAGCCGCACGACCTCGCACGCCCCGCCGATTTGGAAATCGGCGATACAGCAGGTTTGGAAACCTGCGCTACTTCGGCGACATTTGAGGCGAGGTCGTGTGCCAGCGCAAGGAATTCCGCCGTGCTTGGAACCGCGAACGGGCGAGCTCAGTCGCGGACGCTCCGGATGATGGCCCGGATGAAGGCCGGGCTGGTGCCGCAGCAGCCGCCGATGAAACTCGCGCCCAATTTGATCAGCTCCGGCACGTGGGCCACGAATTCCTCCGGTGTGGTCGCATAGGTCGCGCGACCGTCCACGAGCTGCGGCAGGCCGGCGTTGGGCTTGAGCCAGAGTGGTCGGTCCGTGGCGGCGCGCAGGCGCTGGCAGATTGGGACGAAACCCGTGATGCCCTGGCCACAGTTCGCACCGATGACGTCCGCGCCGGCCTCGGTCAAGGCCTTCGCCACTTGTTCGGGTGTGCTGCCCATCATGGTCCGGTCCTTGTCCTTGCCGGCATCGAAAACCATGCAGGCGACGACGGGCAGGCCGGTCGTGAGTGCGGCGGCAACGGCGAGCTTGGCTTCGTCCAGATCACTCATCGTCTCGACGACGAGGGCGTCCGCGCCCGCGGCGGCGAGGGCCTGGGCCTGCTCGGTGAAGGCGGCGCTGAGTTCATCGGCGGTGACTTCGCCGGTCATGAGCAGCTTGCCGCTCGGTCCGAGGGAGGCGAACACGGCGGCTTTGCCGGCAGCAGCTCGCTTGGAGATTTCAACGCCAGCCCGGTTGATGGCGGCGGCTTCGGCGGCGCGACCGGTTTCGGCGAGGCGGACGTGGTTTGCGCCAAAGGTGTTCGTGAGGATGATCTGACTGCCGGCGTCCACATAAGCACGCGCGACTTCCTCCACCTTCCCGGGGTTCGTGAGATTCCAGAGGTCGGGAAACTCGCCGATGCCGAGTCCGCGGGCCTGGAGTTGCGTGCCCCACGCGCCGTCGGTAATGACAGGAGCCGAGGCGAGAAGTTTTTCCAGCAGCGGTTTCACGGGGACAGAAACGAACGCTGCCGGGGAACCAAGCTCAGGCGGCCAAGACTTTCTTGGCGACGGACACTGCGCCGACGGCATTATCGCTGTAACCGTCCGCGCCGATTTCGTCGGCGTACTTCTGCGTGATGGGCGCGCCGCCGATCAGAACCTTGACCTTGTCGCGCACGCCGGCCTGCTTGAGCGCGTCCACGGTGGTGCGCATGGACGGCATGGTCGTCGTGAGCAGCGCGGACATGGCGACGATGTTCGCGCCTTTCTCCTTCACGGAGGCGATGAATTGCTCGGGGGAGACGTTCACACCGAGGTCAATGACTTCAAAGCCATTGCCTTCGAGCATGGCGGCAACAAGGTTCTTGCCGATGTCGTGGAGGTCGCCCTTCACGGTGCCGACGGCGACGCGTCCGGCGGGTTTGGCGCCACTGGCGGCGAGCAATGGGCGGACAAGCGCCAGCGCCGATTTCATGGCCCGCGCGGCGATGAGGAGTTCCGGCACGAAAAACTCATTGCACTCGAAGCGGCGGCCCACTTCGCCCATGGCGGGGATCATGTGCTCGTTGACGAGCTCAATCGGGTCGGTGCCGGCGGCGAGGGCCTTCTCGGTGATTTCGTGGGCCGTCTGGGCATCGCCGTCGAGGATGGCGGTGTAGAGTTTCTTCAGGTCTTCCATACAATTCCCTTTCGCAAATCCGGGCACACGCTGAGGCATTTATCACGGGAGGTCAAGCGCTTTTCAGCCGCGATGAGGCGGAATTCGTGCTTGCCTGAAAGCTGCCGGCTGCTAAGTTCTGCGGCCCTGAATCGAAAGCAATTTTATGGCACGAATCTGTGAATTGACCGGCAAAGGCCCGCGCAAGGGCAGTATTATTTGGCGTAGCGGCAAACCGAAAAAGGAAGGCGGCATTGGCACGCACATCACCGCCATCACGAAGCGCCGGTTCCTGCCGAACCTCCAGCGTGTGAAAGCGGTGGTGAACGGCGAGGTGCGCTACATCCGCGTGGCGGCCAGCGCCATCAAGAAGGGTTTGGTGGTCAAGCCGCCGAAGCGCAACTGGAAGAAGCCGGAGGCGGTGAAGGCCTGATTTGCTGCGAGAATAGAGGATTGAAGATTGAGGATGGCGTGAACCCGTCATCCTCTTTCTATTTCAACACTCCACCCTCGCTTCATACGCCAGCGGCTTTCACGCGGCGGGTGAGGCGTTGCAGCTCGGCGATGGAGATGAGCGTGAGCTGGACTTTGGCCCAGCCGTGTTCGCGCAAGGGCCGCCAGCCGTGCCGCCGCGCGGCTTCGCGCAACACGCCGGTCTTCACGCCGGGTTCGAGCAGGTCGGCGATCTCTTCGTTGAGCAGGAAGAACTCGTAGAGCGCCACACGGCCCCGGTACCCGCGCTCGTTACATTCCACGCAGCCCTTGCCAATCCACGCGCGAGCTTCATCCAGCGGGATGGCGAGCGTCGCGGCCATTTCCTCCAGGAGTTCCTTGTCGGGGTTCGGGTCCGCCGACAGGCAGTGGCGACAGATGCGCTGGGCCAGACGCTGCGCAATGCTGCACACAAGCGACGAGCCGAGGACCGACGGTTCGATGCCCATTTCGAGCAGCCGCGTGACCGCGCTGACGCTGTCGTTGGTGTGCAACGTGGACAACACCAGATGGCCGGTCTGGGCTGAACGGACGGCGATCTCAGCGGTTTCCGGGTCGCGAATCTCCCCGATCAAGATC
>Ga0315277_10003208_pt1 | contig 22256 bp, 20 predicted proteins | sample YL17G05_15_MG_FD_203695 | JGI IMG/M metagenome (GOLD analysis project Ga0315277, IMG submission 203695) | Sediment microbial communities from Yellowstone Lake, YNP, Wyoming, USA - YL17G05_15 | ecosystem: Environmental > Aquatic > Freshwater > Lake > Sediment | place: USA: Wyoming | collected...
AACCTCCTCTCAAAATAGGAATATTGGAATGTTGGAATAATGGAATGATGTTTAGAACCTTTTGAAAAGTTAACCCAATATTCCAGTGTTCCATTCTTCCATCATTCCAGTTTAAAGATTCCGGCCGCTTCCATGCCTCAGCCGATACGGATCGTCACCAGACCATTACGAAACCTCTTCTTTGGGAATCACCTTCCTCTTTTTCCCCAGTCCGGGGATGAAGGGCGAAATCAGGAGGAAGAGAGCAAGGATTAAAGAGGCCGCGGCCAGCGGCCTGACAAAAAAGATGGAGAAGTCACCCTGGGATATGATTAAGGACTTTCGCAGGTTGTTCTCCATCAGCGGTCCCAGGACAAAGGCTAACACGAGGGGAGCGCCCTCGTAGCCAAATTTCTTCATCAAGTACCCCATGATTCCAAAGATGAGCATAACATAGATATCGAAGACCACATTGCTTACGCTGTAGACGCCGATCAAACAGAAGAGGAGAATGAGGGGAAAGAGGATTTTGTAAGGAACCTTGAGAACCTGAACCCAGATGGTGATCAGGGGCAGGTTGAGAATGAGAAGCATGATGTTTCCGATATACATACTGGCAATGACTCCCCAGAAGATACCGGGATTCTGTTTCATCATTAAAGGGCCGGGAGTGACCCCATGGATCATGAAGGCCCCGAAGAGCATGGCCATAATCACGTTGGGCGGGATGCCCAGAGTCATGAGCGGGATAAAGGCCCCTCCTGTTGCGGCGTTGTTGGCCGACTCCGGTCCAGCCACCCCTTCGATGGCCCCTTTCCCGAAACGCTCCGGATGCTTGGATACACGTTTTTCGACGGCATAAGAAATAAAAGACGAAATGACTGCTCCTCCACCGGGAAGGATTCCCAGGAAGAATCCGAGAAGAGATCCTCTCGCAATAGGTCCTGTTGAGTCCCTCCAGTCTTTGGCCGTAGGGAGAAGTCCTTTGACCCTTGTCTTGAGGATATCTCTTCGAACGACCTGCTCAATATTGAGCAGGACCTCAGAGATTCCAAAGAGGCCCATGACAACCGGCACCAGCCCCACCCCGTCTATTAACTCCATCTTGCCAAAAGTAAAGCGTGGGCGGGCATTGATGGAATCGAGGCCGACCAACCCTAAAATGATTCCAAAGGCTGCCATGATCAGGGCCTTTGACATGGACCCATGGGCCAGGTAGATCAGGATCGTGAGGCCCAGAACCATGAGCGTGAAATACTCCGGAGGCCCAAAGCGGAGAGCGAATTTAGACAGAGGAGGAGCCAGCAGCATCAGGCCAAGAATGGAGAGGGTGCCGGCAATAAATGAACCGAAAGCGGCGATGCCCAGCGCAGGGCCTGCGCGGCCCTGTTGGGCCATCTGGTAACCGTCAAGGCAGGTGACCACAGACGCCGCTTCTCCGGGTATGTTGACCAAAATGGATGTCGTCGATCCTCCATACATGGCTCCGTAATAAATTCCGGCGAGCATGATGATGGCCGCTTCCGGACTGGCCTTGAAAGTAGTTGGAAGAAGCAGAGACATGGCCCCCACAGGCCCAATTCCGGGAAGGACGCCGACCAATGTCCCGATGAATACTCCGACGAAACAATAGAAGAGATTCACGGGCTGGAGGGCGACAGAGAAACCAATTCCCAGATAATTCAAAAGTTCCATATCTTATCCAATTCCCAGAAATCCCTTGGGAAGCGGACTCCTCAGCCAAAGATGGAAGACTCCGTATGCGGCTAACGTGCTGATAATGGCCCCCAGGATGGCCCATGACCATCTCTGGGGTTCGACCGCTTTAAAAAGGAAGATGAGCAGAAGGATTGTGCTCAGGATAAACCCCAGAGGAACAAAAACGTAAGCATAGAGCAAGAGGGCGACCAGGATGAAGACGACCTTCTTCCACCGGATCCCGGTCCAGAGGGTTTTTAGCTCTCCGGCAACGGCCGTTTCCTTCATCGCCCGGATGAAGATGCCAAGGGATAGCCCTATCATGATGATTCCCACCCAGAAGAACATGAACCCGGACCCCGGATCGTGAAGGGTTCCCAGATCCAGGCCATATCCTCCAGAGCAGATCCCGATACCCATGGCCATCCAGAAGAGAGAACTGATGATGTCTCTTTTTTTCACCACGACCTCAAATGTTAATCCTTTTTCAGCCCCATTTTTTCCATATTCTCCTTTTCCTCTTCGCACAATTCCTTCACGTATTTTGCGTAATCTTCGGAATTTTTATAAAAGGGCTCCATATCAAACTTCTCCAAAATTTTCTGGTAGGCAGGGTCCTCCATTCCTTTCTTAAAAGCATCGTGAAGGGTCTTGACGATCTTGGGGTCCGTTCCCTTAACCCCTGCGATGCCGAAAGGAGAGTTGGAGACAATTCCGTAGCCCAGTTCTTTCAGAGTTGGAACATTGGGGTATTTCTTGGTCCGCTGATTTCCCCAGGTCACCAGAAGGCGAAGTTCACCGGCATCAACCTGAGGGGCCCATCCGGAGGCATCAGCGGCAGCGACGACATGACCGCCCAAAACTGCTGCGACGGACTCTGCCGTCCCTTTCATCGGAACCTGGATCCATTTGATACCGTGTTTACGTGCAAACATTTCCATGGTAACATGCAGGGAAGTCCCGGCTCCAGGGGTGGCGTAAGTGACTTTGCCGGGGTTTGATTTGGCATAGGTGACGAACTCATCCCAGGTCTTCCAGGGGGCATCCTTCCTGACGACCACCCCAAAGGTATAGCCGGTCAGATGGATGATATAGGTAAAATCTTTCAAAGGATCCCAGGTCGCCTTCATCATATAGGGATAGCGAAATACGGTGATGGGTATTTGAGAGACCATATACCCATCTGGTTTAGCTCCGGCCACCATGGTCGCCGGGCCGACTGTCCCCCCTCCTCCGGCTTTATTCTCTGCAACCACTGGTTGACCCAGATATTTGCTGGTAGTCTCCGCCAGAACTCGCAGGGATATATCCGTTGCCCCGCCAGGGGCCCAGGGAACGATGAAGGTCACCGGCTTGGCAGGGAAGTCAGCAGCGATAGCAGGACTGGCAGAAAACCCAAAAATAATTGCAATCACCCATAATAGAATTCCTCTTTTCATCCTTTTTTCCATGGTCTTCCTCCTTTCAGAATAGAAATATTGAAATGTTGGAATAATGGAATGATGTTCTGAACCTTTTAAAACGTTAACCCAATATTCCAGTTTAAAGATTCCTACTGATCCCATGCCTCAGCCGATATACATCGTCATCCTTCACCCCTGAGACCATGAGGGGCAAACTGAAATATGAAGTCTGTGAATTTAGTTCCAGCTTGACCTCAATGTTGCAAAAAAAGGGGGGTGGGCATGCTTCCAATCCTTTCCAATTGCGGATCGTTTCTATATTTTATGGGGAACATTCGATATCACCTGAGGTGACCTTTGAGGTATGCTTGAAACCTTAGTAGTAAACCGCTTAAAGGTGCCGCTGTAAAGGCTTTCCAGCATACCCACCCCCCTTTTCATAAAATTTTTATGCAACAACCGGCTTGACCTTAGTTATCTTCAAAACCTTTCCGGAGGAGGCAGCCCTTGGGGGAGCCCTATGACCAAAAAAATAAGGTCTATGGAGGAGAATATGATTAATGAATGACCATTAATCTATAATACCAATTCCAAGCTTGTCAAGCAAAAAAGTTCTATCAGCGGTCCTCCCTCAGTTATGGGATGGTATTTGACCCTTTTCTATCTTTTTAGCTGAGGGGTTACTCACATGGAAACATTTTTTTAAATGCATTTCTAATCGTTGTAATCGTTTCATAATCCCTGCCTACCGGCCCCGGTCCCGACCGAGGGCGGGGCAAGCAGGCGTGTTATCATAGATTTCTGTCCTTTGTGAGAAATCTCAAACATTTTGCCGTTTAAGTAGGGTCAATCGGATAGCGCGCTTGCGGTGAAATATCTGCAGTTTCATGGACTGAATCAAAGAGCCAGCTGTCCCCCATCCACGGAGAGAAGGATACCCGTGACATACCTGGAAGCATCTGAGGCCAGGTAAACCACCGCTCCTTTCAGCTCCTCTGGCTCACCGAATCTGCCCATGGGGATAAGATTGAGGATTTTCTTGCGATGTTGGTCTAAAACCCAACTGGTCATGTCCGTGGGAAACCAGCCTGGAGCAATTGCGTTGACGCGGATGTTGTATTTGGCCCATTTGACAGCCAGGTCCTTGGTAAAGGTAATCAATGCCCCTTTGCTGGTACTGTAGGCAATGGCATCCGCTGCATCGGATTCCGTCCCGATGACTCCCATGACAGAAGCAATATTGATAATGTTCCCGCTTTTCTGCCGGATCATTACCCGTCCAGCAATCTGAGAGAAGAGGAAAGCGCCGGTCATATTGGTGGTCATGACTTTTTCCCAACTTTCCAGAGGATAGTCTTCCGCAGGTCCCCCCCAGGTGACTCCAGAGTTGTTGACCAAAATGTCCAATCGTCCGAATTCCTCCAAAGTCTTGTCCACCACGTCCTGGATACCTGCAGGGGATTTCACATCGCAAGCCATGGCCAAAGTCTTTACTCCCAATTTCGCCAGGTCCCGCGCTGCCTTCTGGCAATTTTCCACCTTCCGTGAACAGAGTACGATATTTGCTCCAACATCGGCTAAACCTTCGGCCATCTTTAAACCGATACCTCTCCCTCCGCCTGTAACGATTGCTACTTTACCGTTCAGATCGAACATTTCCCTGACATTCATGTTCACACCTCTTAATGAAATGAAATGATAAGAACTCGCTTTTGGTTGGGTTGAATGTACGAAAAACAGAGTTGTATGTCAAGCAAGAAGACGACAAGATATGGGGATTCCACAAAGATTTACGCATTCATCCACGGCCAAAGGCCGTAGTCTTCTCCATAGGCGGATAAACCCCTCTCTTTTTTAGGAGAATCTCTCCAGTTCTCTTTTAATGACTTGCTCACGGACACTAGATAGTAATCCCGCCATCTATGGCAATAACCTGACCTGTTACATAACTCGACACATCCGAGGCCAGGTAAATAATGGCCCCCACCATCTCTTCGGGTTCGGCTGGCCGCGCCAACGGAGTTCTGCTCATTGCCATTTTAAGAATGTCCGGGTTTTTCCAAAGGGCTTCGCTGAAGCGAGTTTTGGTCAAGCCTGGAGCGATGGCGTTTACCCGGATATTGTATTGAGCCCATTGCTGAGCCATGACCTTTGTGGCCATAATTACGCCGGCCTTGCTTATGGAGTAAATGGGCAATAGGTCGGGAGTAATTCCAGCGACGGAGGAAACATTGATAATTTTGCCTCCACCTTTTTCCCTCATTACCCTGGCTACCGCCTGACTCAAGAAGAATAGCCCCTTAAGATTCAGGTTCATAATTGAATCCCAGGTGCGCTCGTCAATATCTATAGCCGAAGCCATCGAGGGATTCGTGGCCGCATTGTTCACCAAGATGTCGATCTTCCCGAATTCCTCCAAGACTCTCTTAACAAGATTATTGATTTCCTCCATCTTACCTACATGGGCCGGTACAGCCAAGCATTTCCTTCCCGTTTTCTTTATCTCTTCCGCTACCTTTTCCAAGTCGGGCAGTTTACGGCTGGTAATGGCAACGTCGGCGCCGGCCTGGGCCAATCCGATAGCTGCTGCCTGACCAATCCCCCGACTAGCTCCGGTGATTAGGAGAACCTTATTTTTTAAAGAGAATTCCATTTTTTATTGCCTCCTGTGAGTGATGAGATTTTTACACTTCTCAATGTGAGAATTTTTTTAATGAAATGAACTCGCTTTTGGTTGGGTTGAATGTATGAAAAACAGAGTTATCTGTCAAGCAAAAAGGCCGCCTTGCCCACCTCAGTTCTCCGGCTTTCGACAACGCTGATCTTATCGGAAGGAGGGGACAGTCCAAAGATTGTAATGCCTCAGAAGCTGTGAAAAAATTGTTCCTCTGTGCCTCGGCCCAAAGAATTGGAGGTCTTGTAAAACCTTTAGGACGCGGGGCATTAGATGTTATGGGTAACCTTCGTATTTAGTAGGGCATCGATATGACTCAGGTTTAGGCAACGCAGTTTAATATGAGAGGTTCCGCCCTAAAGTTTTTCCAATCCCCCCAATCCTTTTGGCCGGAACGAAAGTTATTCTTGGTATGTGATTTTTTCACACCTTCTCACTGATGCGTGGGGGAAATCCCCTGCCTGCCCCGCCCTCGGTCGGGACCGGGGCCGGCAGGCAGGGATGATCCGGCAGGAATTCCTCCGAAAATCTTATCAAGTCGATAAGACCCGACCACGGGCGGATGGTTCATATTTTTAAGGGGAAGGATAACATTGACCATTTGTAGAATAGTCCTTGATATACGGGATCATCCTTTTAGTTTGCAGACAAGTTGAGGTTTCCGCCCTGCCTTCGTCCCGCAGGGCGGGACTACGCGCAGGCAGGTATAAGATTTTCTCCGGAACCCCCACCGGACCTCGGGAAAAATCCACGGAAGAGTGAGGCATTACCAAGGATTCAAGAATGTTGTTGATTTTCTTTTCATTGAAGTTTATCATTAAAAATAACACGGAGACCTCGGATTGAATTTTTCGGTGGCGTCTACCACCTGACAAACCGTCGTGACCATGGAGAGGCCATATTCGGAAGCAAATGGTGAGGCGTTTGGCCGGGAGCAAGGACTAACATTTTCATTGAGGATAATTTCCTTGCAGAGAGAAAAGGGTCACCCATTAAAGGAGAGCAAGCCATGAGCAATGAAACCCTTCTGACTTATTTCCAAAAGCATGTCAAAGAACATCCCCATCAAGTGGCCATACGACACAAAGATTATGGGATTTGGCATGACGTCACTTGGGGTCAGTACGGAGAAAAGGTGAGGCAGGTCGCCATGGGATTAATCAGCCTTGGTCTCCAAAAAGGGGAATGTGTTTCCATCATCAGTGAAAACCGACCGGAATGGGTCTATGCCGATTTTGGAATTATGTCTGCAGGTGGGGTAACGGCAGGCGTTTATGCAACCAATTCGCCGGAACAGTGTGGCTACGTTGTCCAGAATTCTGGATCGAGATTCTATTTCGCAGAAAATGAGGAGCAATTTGACAAGACCCTCAAATTCAGGAAGGACACTCCTTGCCTGGAAAAGGTCATCGTCATGGAGATGGAGGGGTTGAAACGTTTCAAAGACACCCTGTTGATGAGCTTTGATGATTTGCTGAGGATGGGGAAAGAGTATGATGAGAAACATCCCGATCCATTTGAACAGCGATTGAGAGAAGTGAAGCCTGATGACTTAGCGGTCCTCATCTACACCTCTGGCACAACCGGTCCTCCCAAAGGAGCCATGCTCACTCACAGTAACCTCCTCTATATGAGTGAGGCGATGGAAGAAGCCAATCCAATTCGTGATGGGGATGAAACTCTTTCTTACCTCCCTCTCTGCCACGTCTTCGAACAGCTCTTCACCGTGATGATCAATGTCCGTTTTGGGACGGTTTGCAATTTCATCGAGAGTCCCGATACGGTCATGGATAACATGAAAGAGGTTTCACCAACCGTCACCTGTGGGGTCCCCCGGATCTGGGAAAAATATGCCTCCGGCATCATGATTCGAATGTCCGATGCCACCTGGCTTAAACGCATGATCTTCAAAGCCTCCATGGGAATCGGAATGAAATATGCCGGCCTGAAATTGAACTTTAAACCCATCCCCTTATACCTGAAGACGGCTTACTTAGCCGCTTATGTGGCTGTTTTCCGAAAGCTGAAGGAACGATTGGGATTTGATCGTGTGAGGGTTGCCTACTCCGGAGCCGCTCCCATCTCACCCGATGTCCTGAAGTTCTTCAATGCCATTGGCCTTCCACTCGTGGAAGGATATGGCCAGACCGAAGGAACTGGGGTGACAAGCGTGAGCCGAAAAGGTCGGCTTAAAATTGGAAAAGTCGGACAACCCCTGTCCGGCGTGGAGGTGAAGATCGCAGAGGATGGAGAGATCCTGGTAAAAGGCCCGGGCATCTTTAAAGGTTATTTTAAAAACCCGGAGGCAACCGCAGAGACCCTTAAAGATGGGTGGCTCCACTCCGGAGATGTGGGAGAGCTGGATGCGGATGGGTTTTTAAAGATCACCGACCGGAAGAAAGACCTGATCATCACCGCGGGGGGAAAGAATATCGCTCCACAGAATATTGAGAATCAATTGAAATTCAGCTCTTATATCAATGATGCGGTGGTGATCGGAGATCGCAAGAAGTACCTGGTCGCACTCATCGCCATCGATGAAGAGAATGTGATCAAGTATGCCCAGAATCACAAGATCCAATTCGGAACCTATGGAAGCCTGACCCAGGCTCCGGAGATCAAGCAATTGATTCAGACGGAAGTGGACCGGGTCAATAAGTCCCTTGCCCAGGTGGAACAGGTCAAGAAATTTGCGATCATTCCCAAGAAGCTCTATGAGGAGGATGGTGAGGTGACCCCCACGATGAAGGTGAAGCGGAAATCCATCAACGAGGCTTATAAGGATATTATCGAGAAGATGTATCGGTCAGGGATGGTATAGTCGAGTAGTCTTTTAGTCATGTAGTCGGATAGTCATTTGTTTTTGGACGGAAACTATGAGACCATGCGACTAAGTGACTATTTGACTTCTGGTTATCGCCAGCGTTTCTTTCGTTTCCACCTCTGGTATCCTTTGGCCGATTCCTCGGAGCGGATGCCCAGGTAGAATTCTTTGACATCTTCGTCTTCTAAAAGGATATTAGGGACATTGGCCGCCACGATCCTTCCACTCTCCAGCACAAAGGCATAATCCGAGATTTTCAATGCCATCTTCGCATTCTGTTCTACGAGGAGGATCGTTGTCCCTTCCCCGTTGATCGTCTTGACGATTCCGAAGATCTCCTTGACGAGAATAGGGGAGAGCCCAAGGGAGGGTTCGTCCAGCATCAATAATTTGGGCCGGGTCATCAGCGCCCTGCCGATGGCGAGCATCTGCTGTTCTCCGCCGCTCAGGGTGCCGGCCCACTGGTCCTTCCTCTGGGAAAGAATAGGGAAGTGGCTGATCACGCGCTGGTGATCCTCCTTGACCCCCTTCTTATCCTTTCGGGTATAAGCCCCCATCTTTAAATTTTCGTCCACACTCAATTCTGGGAAGACCTCTCTTCCCTCCGGAACATAGGAGATGCCGAGGTGGACGATATCCTCCGCATCCTTTCCATCGATCCTCTTCCCCATGAATTCAATGGTCCCTTTATCCGGCTGGTCCTCGAGGAGTCCCATGATCGTTTTGAGGATGGTCGTCTTTCCGGCGCCATTGGCTCCAAGGATGGAGATGATCTGTCTCTCCTGAACTTCGAGGGAGACTCCCCTGATCGCCATAATCAAACCATAGAGCGTCTCTATATTTTTAACCTTAAGCAACTTTTTCTTCCTCTCCGAGATAGGCTTTTAGGACTTCGGGATGCCTCTGAATCTCCTCCGGCGGCCCTTCAGCTATCTTTTCTCCAAAATTGAGAGCCAGGATGCGATCTGAAACATCCATGATCAGATTCATGTCGTGTTCCACGAGGAGGACGGTGATCCCGAGATCGTCCCGGATATCCTGAATGGAGAATATCATATCCTTTTTTTCTTCGAGATTCATTCCCGCAGAAGGTTCATCGAGGAGAACGAGTTCAGGCTCTAAGGCGAGGGCGCGGCCCAGTTCCACCAGTTTGCGGGTTCCATAAGGAAGGTTGACGACAAACTGATTTCTGGCGGCCTGCAATTCGAGAAAGTCGATCACCTCCTCGACCTTTCCTCTATGCTCGATCTCTTCCTTTGCGGCTTTCGAGTTTTTGTAGATGAAGGTGGCCCCCCTCCAGACTCCGGTTTTCATGTGGAGGTGGCGTCCCAACATCAGATTGTCCATCGTGGACATATGGGAAAAGAGTTCGATGTTCTGGAAGGTCCGGGCGATCCCTTTTCTGGCAACCTGATGAGGCTTGAGATGGGTGATCTGTTCTCCTTTAAAGGAGATCTTTCCAGAATTGGGGGGATAGATTCCGCTGATGCAATTAAAGATGGTGGTCTTTCCCGCCCCATTCGGTCCGATGATCGAATAGATCCCGCCTTTTTCGACCTCAAAGCTCACATTGTTAACGGCCTTGATGCCACCAAAAGCAATGGTCAGATTTTCAATTTTGAGGATTGAGTTCATATTATTTACTAACAAAAATGTATAGGACAGAGGAGGCCTAAAGCCTCCCCCACCCCTTACATTTTAAAAATTTTTAACTTCAAAAACTTTAGTCACTTTCAACTTTAGTCACTTTAGACACTTTTTATTTCGTAATCTTGATCCAGTCTGTAAGCCTTTCGATGTTTCCATCGGGTTTGACTTTGCCGTAGAATACGTGTTTGCCACCCTGCCTGTCCTTCAGGCCGGCATAGGTGACGGGTAGGCCGATCCCCTGGAAATCCTTCATGGATTCCATGGCTTTTATCCAGCTCTCGGTTGTCAAATTTCTTCCAGCCCTTCTCACACCTTCGACAAAGGGCTCGGCAAAGGCGATTCCTGCAAAGTAAAAGACACCCCATCGCTCCTGAGGCGCAAATTTTTTATGCGCTTCACGGTACTTAACCATGAGGGGATGATTCGAATCGGGCAGTTCACTGAAGAAAGAATTGATCATGCCGGTCCACAACCCCCTTGTAATACTCATCATCAGGGCAGAGTCAGAAAGCGTGTTGCTGGTTGCCCATTGGGGTTTAAAGCCGATCTTAGCCGTTTCTGCCAAAATCAATGCGGCATGGGTAGGCATGGCCCACATGATGACCGCCTCTGCTCCTGAATTTTTCAGTTTAAGAGCATGGGTGCTGAGATCTCTGTCTGTCACCTCGGCTGAAACCTTTTCAACGAGTTTGATCTTATGTTTTAAAAGATACCTCTCTACCCCCATCACTCCCTGTTTTCCATAGTCATCGTTCTGATAGAACATGGCTATCTTTTTAAAACCCAGTTTTTCATAAAGGTAACCCGTCAGGTTAAAAGCTTCATCATCGTAAAGGGGGTACATGGCAAAGAGGTATTTCTGAATAGGATGAATCCACTCATAAACTCCGGTAACCGGACTGAACCAGGGTACCTTATTTTCCATGAGGTAATCTCTCGCAGTCATTCCTGGGGCCACTCCTACACCTCCGACCACTGCGAAGACACCGATCTGTTCGACGAACTCCTTGGCAATGGCTTTTGTCTTGGCGGGCATGTAGGAGTCGTCGCGAAGGAAATATTTAAACTTCCTTCCATGAATACCTCCCTCTTCATTGAGGATTTTGAAATACAGATCTGTTCCACGGGCAACAGCTCCCCAGGGAGCGGCAGGGCCGGTTTGCGGTCCCCACTGACCCACGAGAATTTCCGTGTCTGTCACTCCACGAACTGCCTGAGCGGATGCCGGAGCAGAAATAAAAAATGTAAAAACGAACAGACCAACCAAAATCAAATTCTTCTTTACCATTTTTTCTTCCTCCTTTCTTAGATTTCTAATGAATTACTCATAACTCAAAACTCATAACTCACACCTCTAAACTCAAACCTTCTTCACATAATGTTTTGCCAGAAGCCCGCTCGGCTTGATGCATAGCATCAACACAATGATAGCAAAGGCGACGACCGATTTGAAGGAGAGAGACACATATCCGCCGAAAAGATTTTCAATCACTCCTAATAGGGCTCCTCCGACCGCCGCACCCGGCAGGCTTGTCATTCCTCCAAGAACCCCTGATGCAAAGCCTTTCAAGAGGGGATCCATCATCATCGGTGGATCGAGCACGCCCATGGCCGCAATGAGCATTCCGGCCACAGCCCCCACCATGGAACTGATCGCCCAGGTGAAGGAGAAGATCCACTTGGTCCGAATGCCCATGACGCGGGCCGCCAACTGGTTCTGCTGGGTGGCTCTCATGGCAATGCCCAATTTCGTATATCGGAAAAAGAGAAAGAGAATCAACATCAAGACCAGGGAGACAATAAGCGTCCAGAAATTGATCTTGCTGATGAATAGACCATAAAAATTGTAGGCCTCTATATTGGAAACCGGAAAGGGAAGTGCCTTTTGATCCGGCCCCCATTTCCAGCCCACAAATCCCATCAGGACCATTTCAAAGCCGAGGGTGATGATGATCAATCCGAGGACGGTCGGATCCTTTGCCTGCCTCAAGAAAGCGATTTCAAAGAAGATGGCGAGCAGAATGGCGAACAGAAGGGTGAGGGCCAACGTATAGGGAAAGGGGACCTGATGCGTTTCGAGAAGGGTGAAGGCGACGAAGGTGCTGATCATGGCCATCTCACCCTGAGCGAAATTAAGGACTTCGGAGGTCTTGTAAATGATGACCATGGCAATGGCCATCAGGGCATAACAGGCTCCCACCGCCAATCCACTCACAATCAGTTGACCAAACATCTCTTCTCCTAAAAAAGTTCGGAGTAATTTAGTTCGGAGTTCGGAGAAACGATTTTATTTTCGATTTATGATTTGCCATTTATTTTCTTGCTCCGAACTCATAACTTTATTTTAAAAAGGCCATGTCTTCCAGTAGCGTTTCGTCCGGATCCAGAATCCGAATATCCCCAGGGGTTCAAAGAGGACGATCAGGATCATGATCAATCCGTAGACGATGACCGCAATATTCGATATCCCTGCCATGCTCATATATTTCTGCGAAAAAGTGACAAGCGCCGGTCCGATCAACGCGATGTCCTGAATCGCCTGAAGTTTGATGTCGAGATAAGTCATCAGGACGGCTCCGCAGATGGGGCCCATGACGGATCCCAGTCCACCCACAACGACCATAGCGAGAAAGGTGATCGACATGATGAGATGAAAGCTCTCGGGATTGATGAAGCCGAGAATAAAGGCATAGAGGCCTCCTGCAACTCCTGCATAGAAGGCGCTAACCGCAAAGGCGAGGGTCTTATAATAGGTGAGATTGACTCCCATGGCCTCTGCCGCGATATCACTATCCCGGATGGCAATGAAAGCACGGCCCACCCTCGTCTTGATCAACTTCACTGCACCGATTGTCATCAGAACCGCAATGATCATGATCACATAATAATAATGGATGTCCTTCATCGGCGTTCCGAAGAGTTCGAGCTTAGGGGCCTGAAGTCCCATCCTTCCCCCAAAAAATTCCATGTGCTTGATGATCGTCGTGATGGTCATACCGAAACCGAGGGTGGCGATGGCGAGATAAGGACCCTTCAGACGAAGGGCCGGCAATCCCAAGATAAATCCAAAGGCGGATGAGACAAACCCTGCAATGGGAAGGGCAATCCAGAGAGGGAAGCTCCACCTCAAGATGAGGATAACGGTACTGAAGGCTCCCAGAGCAAAAAATCCGGCGTGCCCCATGGATATTTGACCCGTAAATCCCACGAGGATGTTCAGACCGATGGCCACAATGGCATGGACCGTGATGAGGTTCACGATATAGACGGATAATCCCAAAAGGTGATATTTCATGATGAGCCAGGGCAAGATGGCGAGAAAGATGAGAAAGAGAATGGACCAGACAAGGATCGTGTTGCTCTTAAAGAGCTCGATATCTTCATAATAATTACGCTTGATATCCATAGAGACTTACCTGAGGTTGTGTTTATGTGGAAGGTTCATAAGTACCCTTCGACTGGCTCAATTGCTCATTCATAACGGCGATATGTATTATATTCGTCAGACCTTTCTTGTCAATCTTTTTTTTGAGAGAGCTCTAAAAAACCTTAACGCTCTCTTGATTACACACCTGCCTACCGCAGGCAGGGATTTCAAAAACGATGACCGAGATTTTCAGGGTTTTTCAGAAATCTCAAAAAAATTGATTGAATCGCCCCCCCGGGTCTGTTAGAATTTGGGCGCCTCAATATAAAATATTGTAATGGGTATTACAAGCACGCTACAAAAGGAGACCCATCTTGAGGATCTTTGATCTTTTTAAAGGAGGGGGGCAGGGAAGAGGGGGGAGGCCTGAGCCTCCGGTCAATAAGGAGGAAAGGTCTTATGACCAGCTCATCGATGAGCTCATGGCATGGAATATTGAACACACCGATATTCTGGGGATATTGCGAAAGGAGATTGATGAAGAAAGGTTATTGAAGTGGTCCGATGGTTTGGAGAAAGGGATCAGAAAGAATCTCGATTCAAACTTCAGCAAGAGGGAGGACGATCCCCTTTTCCCTGTTTATCTCGACCTTTATAAATTCGTTAGAGGCCTGAGAATAAAGTTATTAGGAAACCCCGCGATGAAGAATGTAAAACCCCTGGAGAGATCGGACTCCCCTGTCGTTTGCATTATCTGTGGAATTCGGGCTTTACAGAAGGAGAAGGGGGCGAAACGGCTGATTGACACCCTTCAATGGATGATGATAGAAAGATATCTCGGGTAAAATTTTCTGTAATGCCTCACTGAGTCGTGGGTGATGTCCGATGATCCGGCAGGAATTCCTCCGAAAATCTTATTAAGCGGATGGTCTATATTCTTAAGGGGAAGAATAACATTGCCCCTTATAGAATAGTCCTTGTCATGCGGGATCATCCTTTTAGTTCATGGACAAGCTGAGGTTTCCGCTATAAGATTTTCTCCGGAATCCCCACCGGATCTCGGGAAAAATCCATGGGAGAGTGAGGCATTAAAATTTTATTTTGAATCATTATTGACTTTTAAAGATAATCTAATAAAATAGAAAAATAAGGGCGCTTAGTTCAGGGGGAGAACGCCTGCTTCACACGCAGGAAGTCACTGGTTCAAATCCAGTAGCGCCCACCATTTCCCGAAAGTAGAATGTGGAAGGTGGAATGTGGTTTTGAAGTTACGACTCGCCACTTTCTACTTTCCACCTGCGAGAACAAAGCGATATGTCCGGACATTCGAAGTGGAGCACGATTAAGAGAAAGAAGGGCGCGGCGGATGCCAAACGGGGAAAGGCCTTTACAAAGATCATTAAGGAGATCATGGTGGCCGCCCGTTTTGGGGGAAATGATATCAATTCCAACTCAAGGCTTCGAGCCGCTGTCACCGCTGCCAAAGCGGAGAACATGCCCAAAGATAATATTGAAAGGGCAATCAAGAAAGGGGCCGGGGAACTGGAAGGGGTCCACTATGAAGATCTGACCTATGAGGGGTATGGGCCGGGTGGCGTGGCGATGATATTAGAGGTTCTGACCGATAATAAGAACCGGACCGTGGCGGATGTGCGGCACGTCTTTTCCAAGCATAATGGAAATCTCGGCGAAACCGGTTGCGTCTCCTGGATGTTTGAAAAGAAGGGATTGATCGTCATCGATAAGAGCAATGCCAATGAGGACCGTCTGATTGAAGTGGCTCTGGATGCAGGCGCTCTCGATGTGAAGGATACAGATAAGGATTTTGAATTGGTGGTCCCCCCTTCCAATTTTGAAGAGGTGAAAAAAGCGTTGGAAGACGCTGGTTTTAAATTCAACTATGCGGAAATAACGCTGGTTCCCCAGAGCACTATCCGTTTGACTGGAAAAGAAGCTGAGCAGATGCTTAAGCTGATGGAGGGACTTGATGATTCTGATGATGTCCAGAAGGTTTATGCCAATTTTGATATCACCGACGAAGAGATGGAACGACTCAGTGCTTAGAAGCCATTTTTTTGTTCTGTTGGAAAAGCCACCGTATCATCACAATAAAGATGGGTGGCTTTTTTCACATCTGGAGAAGATATTCCCGTGAAGGCGATTGGAATCGATCCTGGTCTGGCCATGACAGGCTTTGGAGTGGTTGAGACTCTTTCCCGTGGAGGGAAGGCCTGCGATTGGGGAGTCATTCGGACGGAATCCGATTATCCCATTTCCCTCCGTCTCAAAATCATCTATGATGGAATAAAAGAGCTGCTCGAAAAATGGAGGCCAGGCCTTCTTGCCATGGAAGAAGTCTTTGTGCTCAAACAATTTCCGAAGGCGGCCATTCAGTTAGGAGAGGTGAGAGGAGTGATCTTTCTCGCCGCCCAGGAAAAGGATATTCCCGTGGTCCAGGTGAGGCCCACGGAGGTGAAGAGTGCGTTGACCGGAAGCGGCAGGGCGGATAAGGACCAGATTCAGAAGGCGATCCGACAGGTTCTTAAGATCGAGGAGTCGATCGGGTCGAGCCATGCCGGCGATGCCCTCGCTTTAGCCCTGACCGGCCTTTCCCGAAGTAGAAACTTCCGTTGGTAGTTTTTAGGTGTGAGTGAGTCGTGTTGGTGAATCGTGTAAAAACGAATTACGAGTCACCCGTCACAAACACGGTGAGGGAATAAGATGATCCGCTACATCGAAGGAAAATTGTTAAAGAAGGAAGAGGATCGGGTGGTCATTCTGGCCAATGGGGTGGGTTATGAGATTCTCCTTCCCGCCATTGTTCGAAAGACCATCCAGCCCAGGAAAGCGGGTGAGGATGGGGAGGTCGTCAAATTCTACATCCATTACCACCAGACGGAAAGGCAGCCTAAACCCACGCTCATCGGGTTTAACTACGAACCAGAGAAAGAGTTCTTCGAGAAGTTCATCACGGTGGAGGACATCGGTCCGCTCACGGCCGTGAAAGCCCTTGTCCAGCCCATCCCCAAGATTGCTAAGGCCATTGAAGAGAGGGATTCAAAGACCCTCGAAAGCTTGAAGGGAGTCGGAAAGAGGACTGCGGATAAGATCATAGCAACGCTTCAGGGAAAGGTGGGAAAATTCGCCCTGATGAGAGAGGATCAGATTCCTGTCGAGGTGGAGGTCGTGGATTTTAAGAGACAGGTGGAGGAGGTTTTGGTGAGGGACCTCGGCCACAAAATGGGCGAGGCACAGAAACTGGTCTATGAAGCGATGTTGAGGAATCCGAATATCTCCACACCCGAGGAACTCTTTGAAGAGGTCTACCGGGGCCAAAAGGGGGCCTAATCTTAAAGGAGCAGGAAGATGACTGAAGAGGAGAAAGGACTGGGTCAGGAGAGGCCGGAAATCGAGGATTACCTCGATCTGAGGCCCAAAAAGCTCTCCGAGTATATCGGACAGGGACAGGTCGTCGAGACCCTGGAGATTGCGATCGAGGCGGCGAAGAAACGGGGAGAGCCTCTGGATCACATCCTCTTTCATTCACCTCCGGGACTGGGAAAAACAACCCTTGCCCATATCATCGCCACAGAGATGGGCGTGCAGATCGTGACCTCCTCGGGCCCTGCCCTCGAAAAAGGAGGGGATTTGATCAGTATCCTCACCCACCTTGAGAAGGGCGATGTTCTCTTCATTGATGAGATCCATCGTCTTCCCAAGATCGTGGAGGAGTTTCTCTATCCGGCTATGGAGGATTTCTGTATCGATTTTATTTTTGACAAGGGGGCCCACGCACGAAGCCATCGGTATCGGCTGGAGCGGTTCACGCTCGTCGGAGCCACCACGCGGGCCGGTCTCCTCTCCGCCCCCCTCCGTGAACGCTTCGGGATATTGAGGAATCTCGAGTTCTATTCTCTCGAGGAACTGGGCCGGGTAGTTAAACGCTCTGCCGCCCTCCTGGGCGTGCCCATTGATCGGGAAGGAACAGAGGAGATCGCCAAGCGTTCCAGGGGCACACCGAGAATTTCGAATCGTCTCCTCAAGAGGGTGAGGGATTATGCCGAGGTCCGCGGAGAAGGGAAGATCACCCGAGAGATTACCGATGAGGCACTGCGTCTCGAAGGAGTGGATGAGATGGGTTTAACCAGTCTCGACCGGAGGTTCTTAGAGACCATCATCCGCTATTATAAAGGAGGGCCGGTGGGCCTGGAAGCGATTGCTGCAACACTACAGGAAGAGGCCGATACGCTGGTTGATATGGTGGAGCCTTTTCTTCTTAAGATCGGCTTTGTGGCAAGGATGCAGAATGGAAGAAAGGCAACAGAATTAGCCTACGAACATTTTGGGATTTCCTATCATGAGTCCGGAAGACAACTCTCGCTGCCCACCCGCAAAAAACATTAACCACCAGACTCTTATTTCCGATCTCCCTTTCGGGCTACATCCTCAAAATAGGCGATCGTTTTTTTCAGGCCTTCTTCTAACAGCACTTCCGGAGTCCAACCGAGTTTTTCTTTCGCCAGATCAATGAGGGGTTGACGCTGTTTGGGATCATCGGCAGGGAGGGGTTTGAAGGTGATCTTTGATTTCGACCCTGTCATCTGGATGATCTTTTCTGCCAGTTCGAGAATGGAGATCTCATCGGGATTGCCCAGATTGACGGGGCCGGTAAAATCGTCAGGAGAGTTCATTAGCCGGATGAGGCCATCGACCATATCGTCCACATAACAAAAAGAGCGGGTTTGGGATCCGTCACCATAGATGGTGATGGGTTCATTCCTCAGAGCCTGGAGAATAAAGTTGGAGATGACACGGCCGTCATCGGGGTGCATATTGGGTCCGTAGGTGTTGAAGATACGGGCCACCTTGATCTTGATCCCGTGCTGACGGTGGTAATCGAAGAAGAGGGTTTCGGCGCATCGTTTCCCTTCATCGTAGCAGGAACGGGGGCCAATGCAGTTGACATTTCCCCAGTAATTCTCAGGCTGGGGATGGATGGAAGGATCTCCGTAAACTTCGGAGGTGGAAGCCTGAAGGATTTTAGCCTTAAGACGCTTGGCCAGTCCCAACATGTTGATCGAGCCGTGGACATTGACCTTTGTCGTCTGAACAGGGTCATTCTGGTAATGGATGGGTGAAGCAGGGCAAGCCAGATTATAGATTTCGTCCACCTCCACATAGAGAGGGAAGGTGATGTCGTGGCGGAGGAGTTCGAAGTAAGGATGATCAAGGAGATGGGCAATGTTTCGTTTGGTACCGGTATAGAAATTGTCCACACAGAGGACATCGTGGCCTTCTTTTAAAAGGTGTTCGCAGAGATGAGAGCCTAAGAAGCCAGCCCCGCCGCTTACTAAAACTCGAACCTGGTCTAAGCTTTTCAATTTAGCCTCCAATGCTCTTTTTTAAGCAATATTTCATGACGGAACGCTACCCGCAAACTATGAAAATACTCCGGGTGTTTGGGTTACGGTTACGAAGCCCGTTTCGGTTACCGGTAACGGTTACGTACAAAGAATTAAAAGACGACAACCGTAGCCTTTTACTAACGATACGGGCATCCTAACCATAACCTTTTAACCATTGTCATCTATTTTTTTTAAAATCAAAGAACATCTTTGTTAATCTCGACCTTGGCTTTCGATCGCAGATGCTGGAGCCAATTTCTGAAGAACTCCTCCTGCTTCTGGTAGGTCAGCCGTTTTTCAAGATTCTTCTTAACCGACTGAAACTTATTCTGATCCGCCGGTTCCGAAGCTAAAAGCCTTACCACAAAATATCCTTCCTTTGTCCGGAAGACCTCTTTTGGGAGAGGTCGTTTTTCTGTCAGGGAAGAGAGAGAGGCCATCCATTCTCCGGCCGGCCCGATTTTTGGGATCACGCCTCCTGTCCGCTGAAAGAGGCCTGTCTCCTCGAGAGCATAACCTTTCCCTCTCAAAACTTCCCGGATCTCTTTCCCCGATTTCATCTGATTGAGAATCTCCTCCGCTGTCTGACGGGCCTTCTCTTCAGTCTTCTTCCCGGCGACTTTCCGGATGACTTCCTCTTTCACCTCCTCCAATGGAGGAATCCGGGATTCTTTTTTGTCCACCAATTTCAGGATGTAAAAATTGGGCGGGATGCTGACCACAGGAGAGATCTCTCCTGTTTTTAATGAGAAGGCGCTGGAGTGGAAGGAAGGATCCTTACCGATTCCCGGGATCTCATCGCCTTCTTTGAAGAAGCCGGTGGTTTTTATCGGAACATCTTTCTCGCGGGCAAACGTTTCTATATCCCTGCTACGGAAGAGGGAGTAAAACGCATCATCGGCTCTGCGGGAGGCTTCTGCCTTCGCCTTCTCCTTTTTGAAGGCCTGATGGATCTGATCCTTCACTTCTTCGAAGGGTTTCTGTTTCTCCTCGGTCACTTCCTCTGCCTTGAAGATGTAGAATCCGTCTCCTCCCCTGACCACACCGCTCAGATCGCCGGCCTTCAATGAAAAGAGCGACTTCTCAATGGATTCATCGATATTTCCCTTTTGAAGCCATCCCAGATCTCCTCCTTTCTGGGCGGTTCCCGATTCAGAATACTGTTTGGCCAGAGAAGCGAAGTCCTTTGTCTTTCTGGCCTTCCCAAGGATCTCTTCAGCCTTCTTCCTCTTCTCCTCCATCCTGTCAGGCGGGTCCTGGGGTTCTACTCTGATCAGGATCTCCCTGACCCTGACCTGTTTGGGAATCTTAAAACTCTCTTTGCGCTGGTCATAATAGCGTTTGATTTCATCAGGAGAGATCTGGATCTTCGGCTCAAAATCAGAGGGACGAAAGGCAAGATATTGGACCTGGAGATAGGTGGGAATCCTGAACTCCTCCTGAAGCTTCTGGTAATAGTCCTTGATCTCCACCTCATTGGCGCTCACCTGGCCCCGGAAGGAGTCAGGAGCGATCTTCACAAAATGGAGATTGACCTTCTCGTTCTCAAAGAGATAGGCCTCCAGAACCTCTTCCTCCGAGACCTTTCCTCCGTTGAGTCGGATGAGGTTTACCACCTTGGAATAGAGGAGGCTTTCCCTCTGCATCGTTTCAAAATCTTCTGCATTCATCCGGTTGAGGCGAAGGAATCTCTCATAGAGGCGCGAATCGAACTGGCCATTGATCTGAAAGGAGGGGATTGATTCGATAGCCATTCTCAATTCTCCATCCGAGACATTCAAACCCAGCCTCTTTCCTTCCTGGAGAATGAGGGTCCGGGAGATGAGCTCATCCAGGACGTTTTCCCTGATGCGGAGCTCCTCGATCATCTTGTCAGTCAATGCGGGGCCCATCGCATCCCGGTAACGCTTTATCACTCCCTGAAGGGTTTCGTGGTAGTCCTTGATGCGGATGGCGGCTCCGTTCACCCTAGCCGCATATTCGTATTTTTTGTCCCGGAAGAAGGAATATCCTCCCCAAGAGATAAAAGTCACCGCAACCAGCAGGAGAAGACCCTTGAGCATCCAGGAGGTGGCATGTTTCCTTAAGACTGTCAACATGATGATTCTCCTTTCAAAGAAGAAATATTAATCAATCCTCCTGAAAAAGACAAGGGGGTAGTTTTCGGGGGGTAGTTTCCGGTGGTCATTTCTGAACAGCTCGTCCATCTCCATAATACGATTTTATGCTTGATTTAGCTAAATAGTTTTGAAATTCAATTACGGGGAGTCACAAAATTCTTGATAAAATCAATTATACCCGATAGGCGGGACATTCTCTCCGAGCCAGAGGCTCTTCCCTCCGGGGCAGAAGCCCCTCTGGGGCGGAGCCTGAGCCGGAGGCCTGTCCCGCCTATGTGCGAGGCGGGGTTAGACCTGCAGCAGGCCCCGTCTATCGACTCCTGCTATCAATGAAATGAAATTATGCCCATAACTAGGGGGTTAATTTCGGGAGAGGAATTTTCTTGAATCGGAGAGAGGGATTTGTTAATATAGACAGGCCTCAATCAATCGATAGGAGAAGGAAATGGTATTCAATTCACTGTTGGGTCTGTTTTCAACGGATTTGGCCATCGACCTGGGGACAGCCAATACCGTTGTTTATGTGAAGGGGAAGGGAATCGTTTCTTCGGAGCCCTCTGTGGTGGCCATCCAGAGGGATTCCAGGGGAGACAAGCGAGTCCTGGCCGTTGGTCGGGAGGCCAAAGAGATGTTAGGCCGCACACCAGGAAACATTTTTGCCATCCGGCCGATGAGGGATGGGGTGATCGCCGATTTTGAGATCACCGGCGAGATGCTCAAGTATTTTATCGCCAAGGCCCATAACCGGAAAGCCTTGCTGCGGCCCCGGGTGGTCATCTCCGTTCCCTCGGGCATCACGCCCGTTGAGAAGAGGGCGGTTCGGGAATCGGCCCAATCCGCGGGCGCAAGGGAGATCTACCTGATCGAAGAGCCTATGGCCGGAGCCATCGGTGCGGGACTTCCCATCACCGAGCCTTCAGGAAATATGGTCGTGGACATCGGAGGAGGGACCACCGAGGTGGCTGTCATCTCCCTCTCGGGAATTGTGGTCAGTCAATCGATCCGGGTAGCAGGGGATAAGATGGATGAGGCCATTGTCCAGTATGTGAAGAGAAAGTATAACCTCCTCATCGGTGAGCGGACAGCGGAACTGATCAAGATCACTATCGGGACGGCTTACCCCGAGGAGAATCCCG